>OCTA010000133.1_pt1 | contig 70251 bp, 56 predicted proteins | sample 1538991 | NCBI WGS metagenome assembly OCTA01 (sample SAMEA3539302, study PRJEB22396) | soil metagenome | biome: tundra; feature: field; material: soil | place: USA | collected 2010-05 | depth 0.15 m
AGCCCGACGAGATCAAGAAGATCGAGCCGCAGACCGCCAAGACCATGGAGATCCTCGAATTCGTGAAGACCAGCGACGTCGATCCCGTCTATTTCGAGTCGTCGTATTACATGATGCCCGAGGAAGCGGGCCGCCGCCCCTACGCCCTGCTCACCAAGGCGCTCGAAGAGAGCGAATACGTCGCCATTGCCAAGATCACCATGCACAACCGCGAATACACGGTGTTCCTGCGCCCGCACGAAGGCGGAATGATGTTGCATACCATGTATTACGCCGAAGAAGTGAAGAAGGTGGAAGGGTTCGGCGCGCCCGACGTGGAGCTAAAGGAAGCCGAAGTGAAGGTCGCCCACCAGTTGATCGAAGCGCTGGCCGACGAGTGGGATCCCGAGAAGTATAAAGACAATTTCCAGGAAAATCTGAAGAAGCTGATCGAGACCAAGCTCGAAGGCGGGGAAGTCGCCGCTGTCGAGAAGCCAAAGAAACTAGCCCCGGTGGTCGATCTAATGGCGGCGCTGAAACAAAGCCTGGCTCAAATGGAAGGCAAGAAGAAGCCCGCTGCCACCATCAAGTCTGAGGAGCCGGCTGCCGCTGCGGCAAAGTCTCGCCGGAGATAGCATAGGCTTCGGGCTCGGCGCTTTCGGCTTCCCAATCGCCGCAGCTTGCCCATCGTCCAACTGGGCAAACTTTCGGGCATCCCCCGCCTTACCCTCCGCATCCCTTTGCTGAGCGAGTGCTGAGTACCGTGTACTGAGTACCGAAGCCGGCCTAGCGCAGAGGGCTCACAATCGTTACAATAATCGCTTCTGTCTAAAATCATTCGAACTTAATCCTTCGAATCAGAACTTCTTCTTCGGGGTGCCGATGAGTTTCCGACGTGTGGGCTGGGTGGCAGCGATCGCGCTGGCAACTTTGCTGGAGATTTCCTGTGGTCAGGTCTATCGGCCCGTAGTCATTCCTGTAAACATCACTCCGCCGAATCCGGCGAATTTCCACACTGTCTTTGGCATCAGCGCCAATGTGCCCTTGAACCCCGGAGCCGCGCTCCAGATCGACGTCTCCGGCGATACCGACATCGGCCAGGCCACCATGGGTGTGAATCCCACCCATGCCGCCATTCTTTCTAATAATGCGCGGGTTTTCGTAGCCAACGCCGGCGCCAGCCTGTGTTCCGGAGGGAACGACTCCGTTACGGCGTTCTTTCCAGCCGGCGACAGCGCGACTTCGACTGGGCTGGGTACGACAACTACCTTCACTTTTCCCAACGTCGGCACTTCGCAGGTTTCCTCGATCACTGCCATTAGCGAGGCTGGTAATCTGGTTACCGCCACGCTCAGTGCCCCGATCAGTACTGCCACCTTGGGATCACAGATCGTGATTTCTGGTGTTGTTACCCCCGGTGCATACCCCGCAGCCTACGACGGGTGCTTCCCAATTTCTTCCGTCAGCGGTACAACCGTCCAGTATGTGAATCCGAATCCCCTCTATATCAACCTGCCGCCAGTTACGGGTGGACTTGCTACTGTTCCGACGTTTTGCGCCTACCTCCCTGACTACGTGGCAACCACTCAAACTAATGCCGCCTACGTCGCGAACTACGGAGCCGAAGGCGACCCGAATTGCAATCTCGCGAGCACCGATTCCGTCATGGTGCTCAATTCGGCGACGAACACGATCACCAACGTTGCCTACCTTCCCGCGGCGGCGCATCCCGTGGCGATGGTCGAGACGCCCAGTGGGTCCGATCTCTACGTCCTCAACCAGGGCAACAATACGGTCAGCGATCTTTCTCCCATCGACTTGTCGACCTTTGCCACGATACCGGTAGCGTCCTCTCCGGTGTGGGCAGTTTCGCGCCCGGATAGCCAGCGGGTGTACGTCCTCACCCAAGGGAATGCGTCGTCTTCTGTGCTGTCGCAGCTCTATGCAATTAACACGGCAACCGACGCCGTGATTCCGCAATCTCCCCAGTCTGTCGGTGTCGCAGGCGCGAATTTTGTCCTTTATGACAAGAGCCTGAACCGCTTGTACGTGACCAATCCCAACGCGGGGGTGGTGTACGTTTTTGACTCGACCTCGGATCCACCGGCTCCTGTGGGAAATCCCGCAGGCATCAGCATCCCTTTGCCACCGGCGTGTTCCAGCATGACTTGCTCGGGCGTAATGCCCGTGTCCGTGGCGGCATTGCCAGACGGCAGCCGGTTCTACGTTGCCAGCTATGCGACCGCGACGTCAGGATGTCCTGATCCGACCTTAACCGCAACGGGATGCGTGATTCCGCAAGTGACCGTCTTCAATGCCCCGTCGTTAACCGTAAAGACTACGATATTTCCGCTGCTGCCCCCGGTGACGATCTCCACCGGAACGGTCTCGCCATTCGCGTTGCCGCCGGTAAACTTCTGCCAGCCGGTTACGTCCTACACTCCAGCCTCGGCGCGTTTCCGCATGTCCGCGGTCGCCGCCGCCGACAGCAGTCGCGTTTATGCCAGCCTTTGTGATGGAGGTTCGGTGTCGATCATCAATACCACGACCAGTTCAATCGCTACCGGCGGGACCAACACGCCCGATACGCTGGTGACGGATCTTCTCGCTCCGTTCAGCGCAGCGCCTGCGCAGTCGGGTCAGGAACCCCCGCCGCAGAATCCTGTCTTCCTGCTTATCGGACAGTAATCGGAGGGACCTGCCCTGGGGATGCAGAAGACCGGCGTCCGTGAGAACCGGTTTTAGACCTTGGCGGGAACTTCTTCCTTCACGGCCTCTCTGGCCGCGTAGTGCGAATCGACGTATTCGTCGAGAATTCCGATAAACTCCGCGACGATGCGGTCGCCCTTCAGCGTGGTGAACAGCCGTCCGTCGACATACACGGGTGCCTTGGGTTCCTCGAACGTGCCTGGCAGGGAAATGCCGATGTTGGCGTGCTTCGATTCGCCCGGGCCATTGACCACGCAGCCCATGACCGCGAGTTTCATTTCTTCAACGCCGATGTACCGCCCCTTCCACCCTGGCATCTGCTCGCGTAGATAGGTCTGAATCTGCTCGGCCATCTCCTGGAAGAACGTGCTGGTGGTGCGCCCGCAGCCCGGGCACGCCGTTACCTGCGGCGTAAAGCTGCGGATGCCCATCGACTGCAAAATCTGCTGCGCCACGCGAACTTCTTCCGTGCGGTCGCCGCCAGGAGCTGGAGTTAGCGAAACGCGAATCGTGTCGCCGATGCCTTCCTGCAGCACCACGCCCATCGCCGCGCTAGAAGCAACCACGCCCTTCGCGCCCATCCCCGCTTCGGTGAGTCCCAGATGCAGTGGATAGTTGCAGCGTGCCGCCAGCGCCCGGTACACGTCGATCAAATCCTGTACGCCGCTCACTTTCGCGCTCAGAATGATCTGATCGGAGCGCAAGCCGAATTGCTCAGCCAGTTGCGCCGACGTCAGCGCGCTCACCACCATCGCTTCCATAGTCACATCGCGCGCATCTTTCGGCTCGTCCAGTCGCGAATTCTCGTCCATCATGCGGGTCAGCAGCGTCTGATCGAGCGATCCCCAGTTCACGCCGATCCGCACCGGCTTCTGATACTTCACCGCGACTTCAATCATAGTGCGGAAATTCGAGTCCCCGGTCTTGCCGATGCTGGCGTTGCCGGGATTGATGCGGTACTTGGCCAGATCCCGCGCGCATTCCGGATACTTCGTCAGCAGAACGTGCCCGTTGTAGTGGAAGTCGCCGATGATGGGCACGCGGATGCCCTGCTTGTCGAGTTGCTCGACAATATGCGGAACGGCCGCCGCCGCGTCGTCGTTGTTTACGGTCACGCGCACCAGTTCCGACCCGGCGCGAGCCAACTGCGCCACCTGCTGCACGGTCGAAGGGATGTCAGCCGTGTCGGTATTGGTCATGGACTGCACCACAATTGGTGCATCCGACCCTACGCGCACACCACCGACAAGGGCGGTCACGGTCTCTCTGCGTTGGATATTAGCCATATGGGAATCTCCATTTTACCACGTAGAATGCGGGTTCCGGAGGGCCTTTGGGTGGCGCAGAGCTGGAAGGGCTGCGCCACCCAAACCCTCGACCTCTTTAGAGGCGGTCGAGCGTGACGCGAACGGCTGAACAAGAATCGGCATCTGGTTTCTTTCATAGAACCAAAATCGTCCCGGTGCAATAGTGTTCCGAGTCCCATAGGTTACGGATTTCGTAACAGAAGTTGCGGTTAGTGGCGATTGGCTCCCACTTGAGCTGCCCCGGGACTTGCCGCAGAACCGTTGTTTCAAAAGCGCTTATCTGGACTGGCATCGCGGAGGCACACAAATGGCCGGATTTTGTAACGAATAGGCATGTCTCGGCCTCTCGCGGATCAGCGGGTCTAGCATGGCATCCCTCTGTTGGGAAACGACCGAACCGACCTCGGGTCGAAAGACGGGGCTGTAACGCGGCGCCCCGATTCCTCACTATACTGTGTCCGTAATGGAGGTTTTTTGTATGAGTCACCGCATCAAGGCAACTTCCACGGGTAAAAAACCCCTCGAAATCCACCGCGACAATCCCGTCGCCCCCGCCTGGCCCAGCTATAAGGGCACTTCGCAGTTTGTAGGAACCAGTCCCAGTGGCCGAGTGACCGTTTACGTTGACCCCTCGCTAGGACAGCCAGCGCTGCAGAATGCTCAGGACCTCGTTAACGACGCCGATCGCGTCGTCACCGCCAACGACGGCATCTTTGGCACCACCGGAGGCCCCGTCAGCGTTATTGTCTTCGCCCTCGGCGGTGCCACGGACGGTACTGGCGGCGCCGACCACATGGGCTGCGATTACACCACAGGAGCCGCCATCGAGGCATGCGCTTCCTTCGGCAACTCCGCTCGCGTCTCGGCCTTGTTTGAAGCCGAACTGAGCGAGTGTTCGATGAACGGAAACCTGTGCGGCCTGAGCACGGGAGAAGCTCTCTCGCGTTGGTGCGCGTCGGTGATCGGCAACAATGCTCTCGCCGATTTCGCAACCGCCCCGCAATGGGTACAGGACGGGGAACCAGACTTCGTCAGCCAAACGGATCCGACCGACCAGAACGCTGACAGCACCGGCTGCGGGATGGCGTTCCTCTCCTGGCTGATCAGCCAGGGCTATGGTCTGGAGAAAATCGCGCCTGTGATGGTGAGCGTGGGCGATTCCGGAACTCTGGCTCAGCTCTATGCCACTCTGACGTCCGACTCGGCCGGCAACGCGTTTCCGAACTTCCAGAACGCGATCCAGAACCTGCCGAACGGCGTTACGAGCGATGATCCTTTCGGCGGATTAGCCAATCCGTTGGCCATGGCCCATCTGGCTCCAAAGACTGCGGAGTTGGTGGGCAGGATTTTCGCAGCCATGGTCTCCGACCTCGCCGCCGGACGGCAGCCCGAACAAATGATGGCTAACGTGCGCGCTGCCATGCTCCCTGTTTCCAACGCGAAGGCGGCCACGGTGTGTGCTCCCAAGTCGAAGCGGTTGCTCCCGCCAGCCAAGGGCGCGTCCGGAACGGGTGAACACCGCCGTACCACCAGGTCGGCATAAACAAGACGGCAGAAAAAATAAGCCGGCGGCTGATTCATCAGCCGCCGGCCTTTGCTTGCAACCTCCGAAATATCTAAGGCAGTCGATCTGCCAGCCCCGGAATCGTCTTCTTCAAATCGTTGTAGATCACCATCACCGCGAACAGCACCAGAAAGACGAAGGCGAATTGATAGACGCGCTCCTTGATGTTCAGGCTGATGTCGCGGCGCATCAGGCCCTCGATCAGCAAGAAGAGAATCACCCCGCCATCGAGAATCGGAATCGGCAGCAGGTTAAAGATGCCAAGATTCAGGCTGATGGCCGCCGTCAGCCCCATCAGCGGAGTCCAGCCCTTCCGCCGGGCCGCCTCGCCTGCGGCCTGGCCGATCCGGATCGGCCCTTCAATCGACTTCGTCGAAATCTTGCCCTGCGCCATCTTCTTGACCAATTCCAGGATCAGCAGCGCATTCTGCCGGTTCTCATGCAGTGAAAGGTCCAAAGCCGCTGCGAAGGGCAGCGTCTTTACCTTCATCTGCATGGTCCCGATGCCAATGCGGTAGCGCTTTTCCGAGAGCACCGGCTGCAGCGTAAATGTCTTCTGTTCGCCATTCCGCAGCACCGTCAGGGTGATCGGTTTGTCTTTCGAAACTTCCAGACTTTCCACCATCTCTGCCAGAGCCGGTACAGATTTGCCGTCGAGCGTCAGGATCTTATCGCCTTCCTTTAGCCCGGCCTTCTCCGCAGGCATGCCCTCTTGAAGATCGACGATCGTGACCGTGTCTTCTTTCGGCGCCCAGCCCGCGTATCCAATCTGGTCGAGTCCCATCGCCTCCGGAACCACGGTCTTGTCCAGCGTCTGCCCGTTGCGGTCTACGGTCACCGCGAGCGGCTGTCCAGGGCTCAGCGCCTGCTTCAGATCGACCTGCTCCCACGTGGGATTCTGCACATCATCAATGCGCGTAATGCGATCGCCAACCTGAAACCCCGCCTTGGCGGCCGGCGTGTCTTTCGCCACCCAGCCAATCACCGGGGCCTCGTCATAGACCACCGGATATTCGTAATGCACCATGTAGACGGTTGTGAGTAGAACGATCGCCAGCAGGATGTTCATCGTCGGCCCGGCGATCGCGATGAGAAACCGGTGCCAGCGCGAGTGATTCATGAACTCGCGCGGATCATCCGAGCGCTCGTCCATCGGATTCTCGCCACTCATCTTGACGTAGCCGCCGAGCGGAATCGCGTTGATGCGATAGTCCGTCTCGCCCTTGCGGAAGCCGATGAGCCTCTTGCCGAAGCCAATGGCAAACTGCTCCACTCGCACGCCCAGCCATTTGGCCACCGCATAGTGGCCAAACTCGTGGATCAGGATCATGAAGCCCAGGACCGCCACCACCGCTACGAGGGAAGTCAAAAAGTCAGACATAATCGAGGTACGTACTCTCCAGTTGCTTAGATTCCAAAATTATGCAAAAGAAGTTGCCCGGGGCCGTTCTATTTTCTTACCGTCCGCCACCCGCTGTTGCGCTAACCGGCGGGCCTCGGCGTCCGCTTCCAGCACTTTCCCAATGGACTCCAGTTTTCCAGAGCTTGTTGCCGCTAGAACGTCTTCAACGATCCTGGGAATATCGTTGAAGCCGATGCTGCCTTCCAGAAACGCTGCCACCGCAACTTCGTCGGCCGCGTTCAGTGCCACTGTTTTCGCGCCGCCAGACTCCGCCGCTTCATAAGCCAGACGGAGACAAGGGAATTTTTTCAGGTCTGGAGGGCAGAAGTCCAGATGACGCAAGTCACTCACCGCAAAGCGCATATCCGAGGGAATCCGATCGGGATATGTTAGGGCGTAAAGGATGGGCAGCCGCATATCGGTCACCGAGAATTGAGCAAGTATGCTGCCATCGACAAACTCCACCATGGAATGAATTGTCGACTGCGGATGGACAATCACTTCCACTTTTTCCGGTGGCATGTGAAATAGTCTGCACGCCTCGATCACCTCAAACCCTTTGTTCATCAGCGTGGCCGAGTCAATCGTGATCCGCCGCCCCATCTTCCACGTCGGATGGTTCAGCGCCTGCTCCACCGTGATCGACGCAAACTCCGACTGCGGCGTATTGAGAAACGGTCCGCCGGAAGCCGTCAGCCAGATGCGCTCGACTTCGTCCATGCGCCCGCCGCGCAGGCATTGATGCACGGCATTGTGCTCGCTGTCGATCGGCAGCAGCGGCTTGCCTTGCTTGCGGGCCTCGGCCGTGATCAACTCACCCGCGGCGACGAGGCATTCCTTGTTGGCGAGCCCCAGAATCTTTCCCGCGCGCACAGCTTCGTACGTGGCCTCGAGCCCAGCTACGCCCACGATGGCGCTGACCACGAAATCCACATCCGCATGCGTCGCAACCCGCACCGCCCCCGCCGCGCCATGGACAACTTCAATCTCGCCGAGCCCGGCCTGTTTCAATCGGGCGCGGAGAGCGTTGGCATCGGCCTCTGCCGCCATCGACATCACACGCGGCCGCCAGCGTTTTGCCTGTTCAAACGAGGCTTCGAGATTCGACCCGGCAGCCAGCGTCACAATCTGAAACCGGTCAGGATAAGACTCGGCCACACTGAGCGTGCTGCGCCCAATCGAGCCCGTCGATCCCAGGATGGCGATGCGTTTCATGATTTAGTGCTGCGTTGGCACAGACTTCTTATTTTACGCGCTTCTGGCTTGCGCTGTTTGGGGAGGATGCGGAGAGGTTACTGCATCACACGCCAAGCCGTATAAAACCACAATACCGGAGCGGCAAACAGCAGCGCGTCGATGCGGTCGAACATGCCACCGTGCCCCGGCAGAATGGCTCCCGAATCCTTCACGCCGGCGCCACGCTTAATCAGCGACTCCACTAGATCGCCAAGCTGGGCCGCGATATTGAGCGCAATCGTCAGCAGAATGACGGGTCCCATCGCCGGCTGCTCCAGCCCGAACAGCCCGTCGCGCCGCTCAATCAGCCCGACCCGCAGCAGGGCAGAACTCAAGGGCAGCGCGTAGTGAAACAGCAGCCATCCGACGCCGACGCTGCCCACGAGCGATGCCGCCGCCCCCTCCCACGTCTTCTTCGGGCTGACGCGGGGCGACATCAAATGCCGCCCAATCGACTTGCCCACGAAGTACGCGAAAATGTCCCCCGCCCAAACCACCAGCAACAAATACAGGAGATAAAAAGCTCCCGCCCACTGCTGCCGAAGCTGCACCAGCATCCCCATGGGCAGCGCAATATAGGTGAAGGCGAACACCGAGGCCGCCGCCGCCGGATATCCGGTGCGTAAATCGACTCGCAGCATCAAAATGCTCAACGCCAGAAACGGCGCAATCGCCGCCGCAAATCCCAGGCAGTACACAAACACAGCCGTGGAAAGCAGTGGCTTTTCATTCCCCACATTGAACGCCAGCAACAGAAAGAAGACGCCAACGAAAATATACGTCGGCAGACGCAGCGGCTGCACGCCGTACGACTCCGTCAGCTTCAGGAATTCAAAAATAGTCAGCAGGGCGACAACAGCGGCGACGATGGCCAGCACCGGCACCGGCGCCCGCAGAATCAGCGCCAGCACAATCGGAATGAGGACGACCGCGGTCGCGATGCGTTTTAACAAGGGATGTGTTTGTGATCTGTGATCAACGTGCCGTTAAGATCTTTGCACGAATTCAAAAAATTAACCACAGAGGACACAGAGGAGCACAGAGCCCTTCCTCTGTGTCCTCCGTGTACTCTGTGGTTTAAGATTTCCCCTCAGAAGTCGAAGAAGTCTCTACCGCCGCGTGCCCGTCGCCGTGGTTCGACTCAGGATGGTTCAGGCCACCGTAGCGCCGCTCTCGCTTCTGATATTCCGCGATGCCCTCCAGCAAATGCGTCCCACGAAAATCCGGCCACAGGGTCGGCGTCACATAAATCTCGGCGTACGCCAGTTGCCACAGCAGGAAATTACTCAACCGCATCTCACCCGAAGTCCGTACTACCAGATCCGGGTCCGGCAGGTTCCGCGTATACAAATGCCGGGCCACCATGTCCTCATCAACATGCAGGTGTTCGATCCCGCCGTTCTGCGCCGCCGCCTGCACCATGGACCGGAACGCATCCACCAGTTCGGTGCGCGCGCTGTAGTTGAGCGCCAGCGTCAGCACCATACCGGAGTTGTGCGACGTCGCCTCGCGGGCCCATTCCATGCGCTCCTGCACGTCCTCCGGCAGTTCGTGCTGCCGCCCGATATATTCCAGGCGGATATTATTCTTGTTGAGCGTAGGGACTTCCGCCTTCAGATACCGGCTCAACAGCCCCATCAGAAAGCCCACTTCGCTCTTGGGTCGCTTCTTCCAGTTTTCTTCGGAAAACGCGTAAAGCGTGAGCGCGTGAATATGAATGCGTGCTGCCGTTTCCACCGTTGAACGCACGGCCGACACACCGGCGCGATGCCCGGCCACGCGCGGCATGTGCCGCCGCTTGGCCCATCGACCATTGCCGTCCATGATGATGGCGATATGTTTCGGGAGCCGTGCCGGGTCCAGCCGCCGGTAAACTTCCGCTTCCTTGCGATCAAGCCCCGTGGGTACTTTGTCGTACAAAGTCGTCACAGATAGAGGCTAACACAGCAGGGAACGGCTGCGCAATGACCGTAAAGGTAGTAGGGTTATGTGGCGCGGGCGCCCCGCCCGCGAACTGCCGGCAGAATCGAAATTGTGCAATAGGGGGCCGCACGCGGCTGTCCTGGTAGCGGAACTCGCGACGGGTGAAAAGCACGCGGGCGAGGGCGCCCGCGCCACATATCAACTACCGTGCCTCCTCCGGCACGACCTTCAACTCCAGCTTCTCCGTCCACCGCAATACGGTCAGCGAGCAACTCACGCCCACGCGCACATCGGTCAGCACCCGGTGCAGATCGTCGACGCCCGCGACCGGTTGCCCTTCCAGCGCCACAATGATGTCCCCTTCGCGCAGCCCCGCCCGCTTTGCCGGACTGTTCTCTTCGACGCCGAGCACGACTACGCCCATCTCCTTCGGCAGATCGTAGAAGCGCACCACGCGCCGGTGCACCGGAACCGTTTGCGCCGAGACGCCAATATAGCTGCGCCGGATGCGTCCATCGCGCAGCAACCGGCTGGCCACAAACTTCGCCGTGTTGATGCCGATGGCAAAGCAGATTCCCTGCGCCGGCAAAATGGTTGCCGTATTCACACCCACCACGCGCCCCGCGGAATCAACCAGCGGCCCACCGGAATTGCCAGGGTTCAAAGATGCATCGGTCTGGATGACGTCATCAATCAGCCGCCCTGAATACGACCGCAGCGACCGTCCCAGCGCACTGACAACTCCGGCCGTCACCGTCGACTGAAATCCGTAAGGCGCGCCAATCGCAATCACGATCTGTCCCACCCGCAAGCGCTGCGAGTCTCCCAGCGCGGCCGCGGTCACGCCCGGCTCGCCGGAGTGCGGTTGATCCAGACGAATCACCGCCAGGTCGCTCGCCGGATCATCGCCAATCACCGTGGCCGGCGTGCGTCGCCCGTCCGCCAAAGTCACAGCGATTCTCACGGCATCATGCACCACGTGGCTGTTGGTAAGGATCAGCCCGTCCGGTGTGAACACGAATCCCGAGCCTCCGCCCTGCCGTTCGCGAGGCCCGCCGGACCGCGTGCGCCCCGCGGCCTGGTGGACTTCAATGTTCACCACCGACGGGCTCATGCGCTCAACTGCGCCAGTCACCGCCGTTGAATAAGCGTCGAGCAGGGAATCGTCGCCCGCGAGCTGCGGTGCAGCGGCCGACTCCCGCGGAGATCCACCTTCCCAGCTGGCGCGGTCGGACGTTAGGTGCGACAACACGGAGGAATCTGACACCGCAGAAACGAAACTTCCATCTTCCTGGTTCATGCTGGATAGATGCCGGTCAATCTACTTCGGATTCATGGGCCCCGGCGGCGAGGCGGCGCAGTAAAAAAGCCGGGACCTAAACCTCAGTCCCGGCCTTAGTGTTGGCTGGTTGCCCGGATAAACTTGAGATTTCAAGGTGACAAGGTTTCAAGGTTCCAAACGTAAGCCTGAGACGGACAACCTTGAAACCTTGAAACGCTGAAACCTTGAGCCCTAAGCGCTTCGCCGCGGCCTCACCGTCAGATCCCGCACCTGGGTCAGAATGCTCGACATCTGCATCCCGTTCAGTTGCGCGACAAACGGCAGCAACTCCGCGATAAACTGATCTTTCATCAGTTCGTTGACTTCTTCCTGACGGGTGCGTTCGCCGCCGCTGAGCAGATCGGGCACGGTAACCTCCAGTGCACGCGCCAGCCGTTCCAGGGAAGACAGCGTAGGCGTTGCCTTTTCATTTTCGATTTTGGAAACGTAGGTGCGCGGCACTGACATGCGTCCCGCGAGTTGTCGTTGGCTGAGCCCGTTGCGCAGGCGCAGGGAGCGGATGGAGGTCGCCAAGTTCAGGTGTCCGCGTCCGTTCGTGCCGGGCACGGGCATCATCATCGGTGGCGCTACCATGATGGGTTCGGGTTCAGGTTCCTCGTCCAGGGACGCGTGGCAGCGTCTGCAATTATTATTGGATGTACGGAACTGGACCAGCAGACAGTGATCGCATCGTACGACTTCCCGTGAATCTACCGGGGCAAGAGTCGTGGCCATCGGGTTGTGGGAGTGCCAGAGCGGGCTACTCCTTACAGCCTTGGTGCTATGGAACCAATTGGGGGACGGGTTCCGACTGCTTGGTCAATCTGCGGCATGTGCCCTGTGGAAGTCAAGGTTAAAATGCTGGAACCCCGCGAATTTTGCGGGCGAAAAGAGAAACTACACGTGAAATATCCGGAGAAAACAGGCGAAGCCCATGATTGATCGCGAATCCGCGTGGTGTTTACTAACTGAGTTCACTCAATCGGAAAGTTTGCGCAAGCACGCGCTGGCTGTCGAAGCCTGCATGCGCGCCTGCGCCCGCAAATGGGGAAATGGTTCGCCCGAAGACGAGAACCTGTGGGCCGCGGTCGGACTCATTCACGACTTCGACTACGAACGCTGGCCCAGCCTCGAAGATCATCCCTACAAGGGCAACGAGATACTCAAAGAGCGCGGATACTCCGACGAAATCTGCCGCGCCATCATGTCGCACGCCGAATATACCGGCGTCACCCGCGATACGCCTATGGAAAAGGCACTGTTCGCCTGCGACGAACTTGCCGGGTTCATCACCGCAGTCGCGCTGATCAAACCGGGCAAGTCGCTGGCCGAGGTCGATACCAAGTCGGTGCGAAAAAGAATGAAAGACAAGGCCTTCGCCCGCAAAGTGAACCGCGACGACATCATCCAGGGCGCCGCCGCTCTGGGCGTTGATCTCGACGAGCACATCGCCTTCTGCATCGAGGCCCTGAAGCCCATCGCCGACAAACTCGGTCTGGATGGGAGCGCGGTCAAAACCGGATAATCCACCCTTCGCGGCGGAAGGTTGACTGAGAACACAGGAACTCACCGCGAACCTGTGCTAATATCGGCTGGCAATTTCTTCCCCCAAGTTCGCACCTCACATCTGAACGTGCGGAGAGCCGGTCCGTATGCCGACAGACAGCACCACGCCGCCTACAACCAAGGTCATTTTAGGATGCAGCAAGTGCGGTGCGAGCCTGCCCGACGAAGCGCAGTTCTGCCTGAAATGCGGCAAGCCCGTAAGTTCTCCGCCGAAAGTATCCCCCGTCGTGGCGGCTTCGCCTGCCTCACGAATCGCCCGGCCCAAGCCTAAGCGTCGCATTCTCCTCTGGGTCCTGTTGGCTATCCTGGTCGCAGTCATTCTGTGGGCGGTGACCAGTGACAGCACAGGCGCGCAGCAAGTACAGGAGTTCGTCGGTCTCAAGCAGGATCGGATCATCCTTGACTCTGCGTTTTCTGTCGGTCCCCATACCTTTCGCTATTACAAATTCGCTTTGCCAGAAGGATCGGTGAACGTGGCCGTCGTCGGCCAGTTCACTTCTGCCGCCGACAGCCAAAGCTCCAGCAACCGCAAGGACAAAGCGAAAGACGCAGACAAAGAGACCGACAACAACATTGAAGTCTATGTCCTGAGCGAACCCGCCTTTACCGTCTGGCAGAACGGATATGCGACCAGCTCCCTCTACGAAAGCGGCAAGGTTGCCGCGGGAACTATGCAGGCGGAGGTTCCCGCGGGCGCAGGAATCTATTACCTCGTCTTCAGCAACAAGGCTGCGCCGAAAACGTCCAAGGCGATCCACGCGACGGTTCTGCTGCGCTACAAAAGCTGGTTGCCGGACTGGTTTCGCCGCATGAAGGGGCGCTTCCTGGACTGGGTTGGACCGTAAAGACCGCCGCTGCAGACTCGCTTACCTCTGAGGAAGCCGCGAAAGGGGATACAGGAACGGGCTGAAATCCTGGTCGGAAAGTTTGTCCGGATTAGCCTGGTCTGCTGTCACCTCGTTTCCGATGATGACCGCTCTTCTTCGGAGTTCCGCCATGTAATCTTTGTTAGAAAAGATCTCTGCTGGTCTTGGTTCAACCAGCAGCAAGTCGCTTGGACCAAGATACAGGTAAGCATCGACCATTCTTGAAAAGAAAGTCTTGTCTACGTCTGCGAACCAGGTGCCTTCGATATTTTGTACGATCGATGGAATGGGCCAGGAAGCCATTCGCGCTTCCAACTGGTCACCGTTGTACTTTGCTAGATCGGTCGAATTGGAAAACACCATCTGATCTGCAATCACGAGGGTTACGCCAGGATAGTTTCTTTCGTACCGCTGCACCGCCGATTCCAATCCTATGGGCGCGCTGTTGTTGCTGTGAAAAAGATGAAATGTGCCGAAGATCATCAGCGCTTTGCGGTGTTTGGAGAGCACCTCCTTTTGCATCACCGAGGCAGCGCTGGCGTCGCGGTCCAGCATGACTTCAGATTTGTCGGTGACTTTACTCCAGTCAAGCGGCGGATCGCCCGCAAGAACTCGGAGTTTTTTCCCATGCGAAAGCGTCTGATTGATCCTGCGTACTAAGGGAAACAGTTCCTCGTAAAAACCCGACACGCTACACATCATCTGCGTGGTATTGCGCCAAACTTGTCGCACCTCCGACAGTGAAATATCTTCGCCTGCAATGTACCGGTCCAGAATTGACTGGTATAGAGAGTTGCCGCACTCTACAACGATGTCGTCTACCTTGGTTAGAAAGGCGGGCTCGCGCACAAGGTGGAGGATCAGGTCGTCTAGGTCCTTATTGCCATGCGCCGCGTCCATCCCGACGACTTCGTATTTGTCGAAGGCAGCGAGAATGGCACTGGTGGCGTCTTGCGGTATTGGATTGCGTTGCTCGGCTTGCCCGTCGGCAGCTTTCTGTACGCCTGGCGGATTTTGAAAGGGAGCTTGTGCTGAAATGGCCGCAGTGAAAACCAATGCGAAAATAAGCGTCGGAACGAAACGAATCCTGTTCACAAAATTTTCCATCCTGCCAGCCTGCTTTATCCAAGAAACAACAGTCTTGAGCACGAGACAGCGAGGCGAGCGTCTAGCGCGTGGTTTCTTCGATCTCCGAAATCCAATCGGGACGCTTCAGGACTTCGCGTGGCTTGGGACCGTCGGCGGCACCGACGATGCCGTCCTGCTCCATCAGATCGATCAGGTGCGCCGCGCGGCCGTAGCCGATGCGCAGGCGCCGTTGCAGCAGGGAAGTGGATGCTTTGCCGAACTCCACCACCAGCTTCACCGCGTCGCCGTACATGGGATCGTCTTCGGCCTCGCCGTCGGCTTCAGCGTCTCTGCCGCTGCCTTCTGATCCGGCCTCGCGCTCGCCCTTCGGGGCTTCGAGGAATTGCTGCTGATATTCTGCCAGACCTTGCGACTTCCAGAACTCGACCACCGCAGCGATTTCCTTCTCCGTAACAAACGGAGCGTGCAGGCGATGCACGCGCGCCGAACCCGACGGCAGATACAGCATGTCGCCTTTACCAAGCAAGGCTTCTGCGCCGTTGGCGTCGAGAATCGTGCGTGAATCCACTTTGGTCGCGACACGGAACGAAACGCGCGCCGGAAAGTTTGCCTTGATCAATCCGGTAATTACGTCGACCGATGGCCGCTGCGTCGCCAGCACCAAATGAATGCCCACCGCTCGCGCCATCTGCGCCAGGCGCGTGATCGATTCTTCCACGTTGCTGGAATCGAGCATCATCAAATCAGCCAACTCGTCGATGATGATGACGATGTACGGAATCGGCTTCTCGTCCGACTCTTCGTCGAACAAACTTGGCGTGCCGTTCTGATCGAACAACTTGTTGTACTGGTCGATGTTGCGGACGCCCTTCGCCGCGAGCAGCTTCAACCGGCGCTCCATCTCGCGCACGGCATTGCGCAGCGCGTTGGCCGCGAGTTTCGGCTCGGTGATGATCGGCGTGTAAAGGTGCGGAACGCCTTCGTAGTTGCCCAGTTCCAGCCGCTTCGGGTCCACCAGAATCAGGCGCACCTGATCGGGCGTCGCCTTGTACAGGATCGACATGATCATCGCGTTGATCGCGACGCTTTTGCCCGCGCCTGTGGAGCCGGCGATCAACAGATGCGGCATTCCAGCCAAGTCGGCCGTTACGATGCGGCCGTTGATGTCCTTGCCCATCGCAATTGTAAGCTTCGACTTCGACCCCATGAATTCCTGCGACTCGATGTTTTCCCGCAGCCAGATGATTTCGCGCTGGCGGTTCGGCACTTGGACTCCAACCGTGCTCTTGCCTGCCATGCGTTCGATCAGAATGCTCTCGGCTTTGAGCGCGAGGCACAGGTCGTCAACAAGATTGGTAATGCGGCTGTACTTGATGCCGGCTTCGGGTTTGAACTCGAATGTGGTGACGACCGGTCCGGGATTGATTTGGGTAATCTGCCCATGAATCTCAAACTCGGCGTATTTTTCAGTCAGCACTTGCGCCAGCAGTTTGAGTTCATCGGCATCGACTTGCTGTTGTTCGTCGGGACGCTGTAGCAGGCTGCTCGATGGCAATTTGTATCCGCCCGCGATGCGGGGCATTGTGGTCTTGGCTTTGTTTCCGCTGTCGGCGCGCTCAGTGACTTCGGGATCGGCTGCGCCGGTCAGAGGGTTTGCGGCCAGAGGTTCTGCCAGAATTCCGCCTGTTGCTGGCGCGGACTTCACGTCAGCCTTGGGCGCTTCCTCTTCCATCATGCGCTCAATGCCGGTGCGGCGCGGCTCTGCTGTTGCGGAAGACTGCGTGGAGGAAGTTGGCCGCGACTGGATCAACTGGCTCTTCACGACGGGCTTCGAAATGCGGCGTTGTTCCAGTTCCTTCTGCTGGCGCTTCTTGGCGCGTTCCTGCTGCCAATCTTTGTAGCGATTCCAGAGGGCGGTAACGAATGCGAAGCGCGTTGGAGCCCAGAGCTGAATCGCCGAGAACGAGAACGCCGTTGAGAGATACAGAGCGACCGCGAGCACGGTGGCGCAAACGATGTAAGCGCCAACCAGATTTAGATAGTGGATCAGCACGTCGCCAATGACGCGCCCAAGCAGGCCTTCGATAGGAATCACATGCATCCAGCGCAGGTGTCCAGGCAAAAGCGCAAGCATGGCGGGCACGAACATCACCAGCCAGATTCCGCCCAGGCTCTTCGCCAGCGGGGACTGCACTTTCATGGAGCGGAACCAGCGCACACCCAGCATCGTCGGGAAAATCACGAGCAGGAATGCGCCGATGCCGAAGAACTGCAGCATCATGTCGGCGGTGAACGCGCCGACGACGCCGATCCAGTTACGAGCCGCGTGCGAACCGGTCAGCACCGAGGCGCTGTTCCACGAAGGGTCGAGTGGAGAGTACGAGACGAGCGCGAGGAACAGGAGGAGCGCGGAGACGCACATCAGGAATCCGATCAGCTCGTTGAGCCGCCGGTTCCCGGTGGGGACAAAGATGCCTGCCAGATAATCCATGTAGGCTGATTCACACCGAAGACACTACATTCCTCGGTGCCGCAATCGGCCAGAGCCCTTACATTATGCCAAGAAGCCGGCAATCCGACAATGCAGGAAAACCCCTGTAGTATCCAGTTAGCTTCCCGGCCAAATCCAGCGCCAGAAGCGGGATCTAATCGGATCTGGCTTATTGGAGATGCCAGACGTAGGCCAGCGCAATCACCACGATACCAAGACCGATGCGGTAGACGATGAAGACCCGCAGACTGTTCGACTGGAGATAGCGGACGAGCCACGTAATCGCCGCGTAACCCACCAATGCAGAAACCAGAATACCCACAAGAAATGGCATATGCATTCCGGCGGGCAAACCTTCCTTGCGGAGTTCGTGCGCTTTGACGAGAGCTGCGCCAGCAATAATCGGAGTGGAAAGCAGAAAGCTAAAGCGAACAGCGGCTTCGCGCGTCATGTTGCGAAATAGGCCGGCGGTTATCGTTGATCCGGATCGTGAAACTCCCGGAATCAGAGCAGCGGCTTGGGCTATGCCCACGATCAGAGCGTCGGCAAGAGAAATTTGAGTCAGAGGCTTCTCGAGGCGGCTCACTTTCTCACCGAGCCACATCAGCAGCGCTACCACAATCAGCGCCGCCGCGATGAGCACAATGTGTTCGCGGAAGTAGTCTTCGGCGGAGTGTTCCAGCAACTTGCCCGCAATCGCTCCGGGAATCGTGGCTGCGGCCAGAAACCAGAGAAGTAAGCGCTCTTCCTTCTGCTCGTCGGCGCTAAGGTTCGCATCTGAGCCGTTGGTTTCCGAGAATCGAACGACCTTTCCTCCCAGCGCCGCGCGGACGATCTGAAACCAGGTACGCCGGAAGTAGAAGAGTACGGAGAGCAGCGTTCCGAAGTGAAGGGCTACGTCGAAACTCAGTTCATGGGCGGGCGAAAGTTCGTTCCAGCCCAACAAACGGCGCACGATGATCAGATGGGCGGAACTGGAGACAGGAATGAACTCGGCGATGCCCTGGACGATGGCAAGAACAATAGCTTGATAGATTGGCAAGTTAGTTGGTCGCGCTTTCGAAGGTTGGTATGGCCTGTTGAATGTAAAACATCACCGCTGCGAGCGCAATGGCCTGCGGGTCCACACAAACGAGATCCGTTTAGTCGCTGGCGTTGCCGAACGTGGGGACGCCCTGCTGGATGTAGAAAATCAGCGTGAGGGCGCGTGAGGACCAGTCGCTTTGCGCGTACTGGCTGACGATTCTTTGCGCCAGTTCCAGGGAACGGTTCTTTGCTTCGTCGGATTTCTTCTGGTTGGCCTCGGTTTTGTAAATCTCGATCAGCGCAGAGCGGCGCCAAGCGGCTTGGTACAGAGCTTCGGGCGCGGCGGGAGACTGTTCGTGTTCCTTCGCGTACTTCTCATACATCTCAGCTTCTTTTTCCGGGCACTTTGATGCTCCCTGCCAATCGCCGCAGAGTTTGTTTTCGATGAGATGGAAGGCGGCTAAATCGGCCCACTTGGTGCCGGAAAATTTCTTCATCACTAGTTTCATCCACTGTTCGTCGATTTGGCCCCGCATGTAGGAGTCGCGTTCGCGGGCGGAAGGACGCGTGAGCACATCGGAGCGCTCGACCTGCCAGCGGATGTCGGCGGCGCGGTAGAGTCCTTCAGCAGCAAGCGGTGACGTGGGGAATAGATCGTAGACGCGGTAGTAAAGACGCAGGGCGTCCTGGGCGGCGTCGCGGCGTCCGCGGCGGCGGCTGGCCTGATCTTCGGAATCAGCAGCCTCGCCGAAAATAATCTTGTCGCCGTTGGGCGTCGTCAGACTGACCAGGGCTTTGCTGTTGACCCATCCAGTGATGGTCTTGCCTTCGGATTCGGGATCATCTTCGTCGGCGTCCTTCTTCGGTTCGCGGAGGATCGCTTCAACGTGGGTCCAGTCGCGGCTGGTTTCGATGATGACGAGTTCGTGTCCACGGCCAGCTTCGCCGAGTTTGGCGGCGTCATTAGCAGGAGAGACGCGGATGGTTTCTTCGTGGACGAGCGTGCCACGTTGCGCCTGGGCGGAGGCGAAGGGTGTGGAAAAAAGAAGCGACGAGGCAAGGGTGGCGAGGAAAATCATCGTTTCCCAAAATGGGAAACGGGGTTTCGAGGGGGGTACCCCCCCTCCCCCCCGGTCTATTGGAATCATGGGATTAGCTGGAAATCGCGCAAAAATCCTAGAGTTGCAATGAGTTGCGGGCAAAATCTTCTCAACAAAGGACTTACGGTTGCTGTCGGGCGCTGCTGTCATAGGAATCCTTTGGGCGTTCTCAGGATCATCATTCTTCTGGTTGAAGTCAAGGTTGATTGAACATCGGAGGTCTGTGGATTTCATGAGCCCGTGAGTTCATGAGTGCCTCGACTCTCCGCCATGCGACAAAAAATCTGTGCCGTCCCTGCGGGACTCGCGTGGGCTTTCCGATTTGTACCCGGCACTTCTGTGCCGGGCTTTCACATGCCGCCGCTTCGCGGCTGGAGTTGGGTGGTTGCGTGCGTAGTCTCTCAGAGGAACTCATTTCCCCTGGTGCGTGGGTCTCATTCTCCGTATGCCTAGAACTTGTTATGCCTAGAACTCGCTTTCTCCCCATAGCACGGTGGGAGTTATTTCCTCCCTATTTGCGACGGAGTTCTTCCAGCATTTCGGGTTCGATGTTGCCGCCCGAGATGATCGCCACGTTCAGTTTTGTTTTCGGCAATTGGTCGGCGCGGAAGAGGAATCCGGCGGTGGCGACGGCGCCGCTGGGCTCGGCCACCGTTTCGGGATTGGCTGCCAGTTGTTTCATGGTTTCGCGGATCTCGTCTTCCGTGACCGTGACGATGCCGTCGACGAAGCATTGCATGTGATCGAAGTTGATGGGGCCGACACTTTGCGTGCGCAATCCGTCGGCGATGGTGCGCGTGACCTGCTCAGCGGGGAACTGAACGATCTTTCCAGCGCGCAGGCTGGCTTGCGCATCGGCTGCCAGTTCAGGCTCGACGCCAAAGACATTTACCGACGGCTTGCTCAGCTTGATGGCTGCGGCCAGGCCGCTGATGAGGCCTCCGCCGCCTACGGGAGAGAGGACGGTCTCGACGTCGGGCAGGTCTTCGAGGATCTCAAGTCCCATGGTGCCTTGGCCAGCGATGATTTTTTCGTCGTTGTAGGGAGGCACGATGATATAGCCGTGTTTCGACGCCAGTTCTTCCGCTTTGAGTTGGCGTTCGGTGCTGCCGGGGCCTACCAGTACGATGTCCGCGCCAAGGGCTGCGGTTGCCTCACGCTTGATGGCAGGCGCGTTGTTGGGCATGACGATCACGGCCTTCACGCCGAGTGCGCGGGCGGCATAGGCCACGCCTTGCGCGTGATTGCCGCTGGAGTAGCTGATGACGCCGCGCTCTCGGTCTTCTTCGGACAAGGACGCGATCTTGTTGTAGGCTCCGCGAAGTTTGAAGGCACCGATGGGCTGCTGGTTTTCGGGCTTGAGAAAGAGGCGACGAGAATCGGGCTGGACAGCCGAAGGCGGCTGTCCCCACATGAATTCGATCAGGGGCGTGCGGACGGTGATGCCGTCAAGGCGGGTGCGGGCGGAGTGGAGATCGTCGAGGGTGATCATTCGTGAGTTCAGTTGTGCCTACGGCACAGGGTATCGTTAATCGCGTGGTTCCCGCCACTCGAAGTGGCGGGCTATTTTCAGGGGTCCCTCCGGGACCACATTGCTGGGTCGAGGGAATTCCCTGCCGAGTCGAAAGAAAGCGGAACAGGGTAGGGATCCTTCGACTGCGCATTTGCCTTCGCTTCGCGCAGTCAAATGCTCCGCTCAGGATGACAGGCTCTTGAGATTTGTCTTGATTGCGGCCGGGCTGCGCCAGGCGGACAGCCGATGGCGGCTGTCCCCACATGAGCATTCAAGCCTACTAGATTTCCAGGATTACCGGCATGATGAGCGGGCGTTTTTGGGTTTGCTTGGAGATGTAGCGCTTGAGGTCGGCGCGGATTTTCTCTTTGATTACGCCGTAGTCGCCTCTTTCTTCGTCGCTGGAATGGGCGAGCGTGTCTTCGACGATGCGCTTGGCGCCTTCCATCAGGCCGTCGTCGCCGGGATTGAAACCGCGAGTCACGATTTCTGGCGCCGATTCGACATCTCCCGTCAATTTGTTGATAGCGATGATGGGCAGCACGATGCCGTCTTCGCTGAGGTGCAGGCGGTCTTTAATAATGAGATCCTCAACCACGTCGGTGCGGCTTCCGGAGTCGATGCAGACGCGGCCGACTTTGATGCGGGCGGCCTTGCGCGCGCCGAGTTCGTCGAATTCGAGAACGTCGCCGCTCTCGATCAGCATGACTTTGCCGACGGAACCGTGCATGGCTCCGGCCATTTCGGCATGCAGCTTCAGTTGCCGGTACTCGCCGTGGATGGGAATGAAGTATCGCGGCTTGACCAGGTTGATGATGAGCTTGAGTTCTTCCTGGCTGCCGTGTCCGCTGACGTGAATCGGCGGCGAAGTTCCGTCTTCGTAGATGACGTAGGCTTCGCGTCGGAAGAGGTGGTCGATCATCCGGTAGATGGTTTTTTCGTTGCCGGGGATGATGCGGCTCGAGAGGACGACGGTGTCTCCCTTTTCGATTTTGGCGTGCTTGTGGTTGTCGACTGCGGCGCGGGAGAGCGCGGACATCGGCTCGCCCTGGGTCCCGCTGATGAGCACACAGACTTTTTCCGGCGGGAAATTCTTCATCTCGCCGGGATTGATAACGAGTCCGTCGGGGACTTCGATGTAGCCGAGGTCTTCGGCAATCTCGGCGGAATTGTTCATGGAACGGCCGAGGAAGGCGACCTTGCGTCCGTGCTCGTGGGCGAGTTGCACTGCGAGATTGATGCGGTGAATGGACGACGAGAAGCACGAGATGAAAAGTCGGCGCTTGGTGTGGGCGAAAACTTCGTCGAACTTTCTTCTGACTGCTCGTTCGCTGGGCGTGTATCCCTTGCGCTCGACGTTGGTGGAATCCTGAAACAGGGCGAGTACACCATTCTTGCCGTACTCAGCGAAAGTATGCAGGTCGAAGAGCTTGTTGTCGGTGGGCGTGGGATCGACTTTGAAATCGCCGGTGTGGATGATGACGCCCAAGGGCGTGTGGATGGCGAGCGCAACGCAATCGACCAGGCTGTGCGTGACCTGAATGGGATGGATGGTGAACGGTCCGGCTTTGAAGCGCTCGTTGGGGCGCATTTCGCGCAGGTCGGCGTCGTCGAGCAGGCCGTGCTCGTCGAGTTTGTCTTCAACGTAGGCGAGCGTGAACTCGGTGCCCCAGACGGGGACCTTGAGTTCAGAAAGCATCCAGGGAAGCGCGCCGATGTGGTCTTCGTGGCCGTGGGTCAGGACGATTCCGCGAATGCGCTGGCGATTTTCGACGAGATAGGTGATGTCGGGGACAACGATATCGACGCCGAGCAACTCGGCTTCGGGGAACATGAGTCCGGCGTCGATGACGATGATGTCGTCTCCCCAGCGGACCGCCATGCAGTTCATGCCGAATTCGCCGAGGCCCCCGAGGGGGATGACTTGCAGTTTTCCAGTGGGCATTGAGTAAAGATGATGCTAGCACATAGCTGTGAGCTTCGAGGTGGAAGAGCGGCGCTTAAGCGCCGCGTGGGTCTCGTGGAGGAGAGCGGCTTTAGCCCTGGTGGACGTTTCTCGCCGCAATCGAGTGCGGCCGCAGCGGCTAAAGCCGTTTCTAGTTTGGGCTGAACGCGGCCCTGAAGGGCCGCTCTTCCACGGTTGCACGCTCGGCGGATCAGAGAGAGGCCCGATGGGTGAGAGCTGAGTGCGGCGAGCAGACCGGGCGTGCTCGTGGTTGATCGCTCGCAACTGGTAGCTCGCAGCTCATGACTCGATAGCATTCTCGCTCTACGTGCGGTAAGGTGGAAGCAATGGCTGGACCTGGAAAATCGTGGTTGCGCGAGCGGATTGAGGCGGGGATGGTGCGCGGGCTGACGCGCGCTTACTCGACGGTGCGCGTGAATCCGGACAAATTCCTGCTGCAGTTGCGCGCGGCTTATCGCATGCCGATTAGCGGCTATCACGGCGTGTATTCGCTGGAGATCGGAGAGATCGATACGGTGGCCGACTCGGTGATCCGCAGCGGAATGAAAGTCGCGGCGGTCGAGGGCGCGGGATTCGGATTGGGCGGCTTGATCACGATTGTGCCGGATCTGGGCATTCTTTCGGCGATTACCATGCGGACCATAGAGAAGCTGAGCCTGGTGTATGGATTCGAGTTCAAGACCGACGACGAAATCGCGGAGTTGTGGGTTGCGGCGGCGAGCGCGGCGGGGGTCGATATCAGCCGCGAGTTGCTGGAGAAAGAAGTCGTCAACAAATTCGTGCCGCGCGTCATCCAAAGGATTGCGGCGAAGGCCAGCGCGGAAGTCGTGGAGAAGTGGGCGGGGCGGATGATTCCGCTGGCCAGCGCGGCGATCGGCGCGGGATTGAATTACTGGTTTGTGAAGGCTTGGGGAGAGCGGGCGAAGCATCACTTTCGGCAGCGGCATTTGACGGTGCGGGAGCGGGCGCGGCAGGGGCGGATTGAGCACGCGCAGGAGATTCTTCCGGCTGGAGGTTAGTGCCTTCGCTGCCTGGGGCGGTTGCAGGAAGCTTGCGACTTTGTCTTGTCGTCCGGTCGGCGGGCGGGGACGCCCGCCGGACAGCCGGCAGGATGCCGGCGCTACTGTGATTAAATACTGAAAGATGCCTACATTTGTTTGCTCGGCCATTCTTTTTGATTTGGACGGAGTGCTTGTCGATTCGACGCGCGCGGTGGACCGCGAGTGGCGGGAGTGGGCGGCGAAAAAAGGAGTCGACGGCGACGCGATCATGGCCATTGCACACGGTGTGCGGACGGTTGAGGTGATCCGGCGAGTGGCGCCGCATCTGGACGCCGCGGCCGAGGCGGCGCTGATCGAGAATCACGAGGCGGGCGACCAGCGGGGGATCACGGTCATGCCCGGATCGATCGATCTGGTGCGATCGATTCCGGAAGGGCGGTGGGGCGTGGTGACGTCCGGGTCGAGGCTGCTGGCTACGAATCGTTTGCGTTTTTGCGGGCTACCGGTTCCTGAAGTTCTGGTCACGTCCGACGATGTCACGCATGGGAAGCCGCATCCGGAGCCGTATTTGAAGGGGGCGGGGCGGTTGGGTTTCAGTCCGGCGGATTGCCTGGTGATCGAGGATGCGCCCGCCGGGATTCAGTCGGCGCGCGCGGCCGGGACAACGGTGATCGGGATTACGAGTACTTACGGCGTGAGTGCGTTAGAGCAGGCGAACGCTGTGATTCGGAAACTGGGGCAGATTGAGGTTACGGTGAACGGGGCGGGGAAGTTGGGGGTCGAGGTGAGGTAGTCAATAGCGGCTCGATTCCGTTGCGCAAGCATTCAGTCGAGACGATATCGTTTCGACTGACTCTTCTACCGGAGCCAGTCTTCCAGTTCGATTCCTCGGTCGGTTTTTTCGTCGCGGTACTTCACGATGACGGGCGTGTAGAGCGATAGATTCCAATCGGCAGCAGCGCTTTTTTTTACGGCGCGCGAGCCGGGGACGACTACTGCGTTCTCCGGGACTTCAAGCGGCGCGTCGGGCGTGGCGCGGTAGACTTCGCCGCGGACCAAGTCATAGAGCGGCGTGGATCGCGTGAGGATTGTTCCTGCGCCGAGAACGGCGCGCGCGCGCACTAGAGTTCCTTCGTAGATCCCGCAGTTTCCTCCGACCAGTACGTCGTCTTCGATGATGACGGGGGCGGCGTTGATGGGCTCGAGCACCCCTCCAACTTGCGCAGCGGCGCTCAAGTGGACGCGTTTGCCGATCTGCGCGCAGGATCCGACCAGCGCGTGTGAGTCGATCATTGTGCCTTCGTCGACGTAGGCGCCGACGTTGATGAACATGGGCGGCATGCAGATGACAGAGGGGGCGACGTAGGCTCCGGTGCGGACTGAAGAACCGCCGGGGACGACGCGGACGCGATCCGCAATCGAGAACTGGCGGGCAGGAAAGGTGTCTTTGTCGACGAAGGAAAGGCCAGCGGTCATGTCGGCAAGTTCGCCGAGGCGGAATCCGAGGAGGATGCCTTGCTTGACCCAGGGGTTGACGGTCCAGTGACCGTCGCGTTTTTCAGCGGCGCGGATTTTGCCTTGCGTGAGCTGGTCGCGGAATTCGAGGAACGTTTTGCGCGCGTCGGGATCGTGTTCGACTTCGCCTTGGGACGCGAGGCGCTCGATGGCGGATTTTAGGGAGGACATGAATTGTTGATTGTTGATGGCTGATTGAGGATTTGTCAAAAGGGACGACACAAGGTCCCTCCACTACGCTCGCCTTCGCTCGCTCCGGTCGGGATGACAGGTTGGTGTGGTGCGGTTGCGCTGCCCGCGGGATCCTTCACTCGCCTGAAGAACGGCTCCGTTCAGGATGACGCCTTCTGGGAGTCCACGTGGCTCCGCTGAGGATGACGCCTTCGAAGAGGGCGATCCTCTTGGGTTTCAATCAGCAATCAAAAATCAACAATCAGCAATTTTTTCTACACGCACTTGCATTCGCTGCGGATCAGCACGCCGGTCATGGCGTGGGCGGTTTCGCGGGCCTCGGGCAGGGTGGCGTAGGGGCCGTGCCAGCGGGCGTGGTTGACGTCGTGGCCGGCGGGGCGTCCTTTGCCGTGGCTGCATTGGCCGCAGGTTCCGCGGTGCAGGACGATTTTGCGCGGGCCAGCAGCCCAGTTTTCATAGATGAAAAAATCGGGGGCTTCAGCGGCGGGAGTGGCGGGCTTGGCGATCAATCCGACTTCGGTGGCGATTTTCTGAAGGCGCGAGCGGGTGTCACGGCGCATGGGCAGCAGAGGCAGGCGGTAGACTTCCTCGATTTTGCCCATCATGGCGAGAACCGCCTTCACCGGCAGGGGGCTCGATTCGATGAAGTTGGCTTGCATCAGCGGGAGATACTTGCGATGCAGGGTGCGGGCGGTGGTCCAGTCGTTGGCGAGTGCGGCGCGAGTGAGCGACGCCATTTCGTGCGGAATCTCATTCGCGGCGACTGATACGACGCCAACGCCGCCGAGAGCGATGACCGGGAGCGTCACTGCGTCGTCGCCGGAGAAGACCAGGAAATGATCGGGGACCGCGTTGATGGCCTCGGCAATCTGCGTCATGTTGCCGCTGGCTTCTTTGACGCCCACGATGTTGGGAATCTCCGCGAGGCGCGCCAGGGTTGCGGGTTCGAGGTTGGCGGCGGTGCGTCCGGGCACGTTGTAAAGAATGACAGGCTTGTCGCCGACCGCTTCGGCGATCGCTTTGAAATGGCGGTACTGGCCTTCTTGCGTGGGTTTGTTGTAGTAGGGCGAGGCTGTGAGGATGTAGTTGACTCCGGCGCGCGCGGCGATTTCTTTCGCTTTCTCGACGGCATCATGCGTTGCATTAGAGGTCGCGCCCGCCATGATCGGGACGCGTCCGGCAACGACCTCGATGGTGGTGTCGATCACGTAGAGCCATTCGTCGTGGGTGAGAGTCGGAGTCTCGCCAGTGGTGCCGCAGGGAACCAGAAAATCAATGCCGGACTCGACCTGCCATGCCACCAGATTGCGCAGGGCTGTGTCGTCGATGGAGCCGTCCTGATGAAACGGAGTTACGAGTGCGGTGCCACAGCCACGGAGTTGCATGAAAGTAGGATAACGCGAATGGGGGTCGAGGGAAACTCGGGCCGGAGTTCACAGACAATCGAGCTTCGCTCGATGGACAGCCGAGGGCGGCTGTCCCCACATTCAAGTTTCTACAGTTCTCGCCAGACGTCCTTGAAGTCGTGGAAGCCTTTCTTACCGGCGAGCCATTCGGCGGCGCGGATGGCGCCTTCGGCGAAGCCGCGGCGAGATTTGGCGTCGTGGCAGAGGTAGATCCGGTCGGCGGGGGATTCGAGAACGACTTCGTGCAGGCCGACTACGTCGCCTTCGCGGAAGGAGGTGATCTCGAGATTTTCTTTGTGACCACTGGCTTCGCGGATGACTTGCTGGATCGCGATCGCGGTGCCGGAGGGGGCGTCTTTTTTGTGGACGTGGTGGCGCTCGAAGATCTGGCCGTTGTAATCGTGGCGAAGGGCGGTGGCGGCGGCGCGGGCTACGTCGAAGAAGAGATTCACGCCTACGGAAAAGTTTGCGGCGTAGACGAATCCAGTTTTGTGCTGTTCGACCAGGGCGCGGACTTGGTCGATGTCTTTGTACCAGCCGGTGGTGCCGACCACCATGTTCTTGCCTGCTTTGATGCAGGTTTCGATGTGGGTGAGGACGGCGTGAGGAGTGGTGAAGTCGATTACGGCGTCGATGGCCTGGAGTTTCTCTTCGGTGAGCGCAGCGCAAGCGGCGTTCTCCTTCGAGTTAGCTACGCTAACGTGATGCTTGCGCTCGGCGGCGACTTCCGCAACCAGCGATCCTGTTTTGCCGCGGCCTAGGATCAGCAGATTCATGCTTGCTCAGATCGACTGCACACAGATTACCTCAGCTGCCGTCGCTTCGGTTGCTTTCCGTGCCAGGGAGGGATCACGTGGCCCCGGACGCATTCGTCCGGGGCTGCCGCATCTCAAGCTGAATCCTGCGGGCGGACGAATGCGTCCGCCGCTACGCGTGCTGCCTAGGCGAAGACCTCCGGGTCCAATTCTGAGAAGAAGGTTTTGTGCAGGCGCTGGATTACGTCGGGGACCTCGTCTTCTTCGATCACGAAGGTCAGGTTAATTTCGGAGGCGCCTTGGGAAATCATGCGAATCTTTTTGTCGGCCAGCTCGCGGAAGACCAGGGCTGCGATGCCGGGCGTATCGCGCAGGTTCTCGCCGACCAGGCAGACGATAGCTTTGCGGCCTTCGTATTTTACGTCGGCCAGTTTGGCGAGATCGGCGGCCAGGGCCGGGATCGCCTGATTCGAGTCGACCGTGAGGGAAACGCTGACTTCGGAGGTCGAGACCACGTCGATGGAAACCTTGTGGCGGTCGAAGGCCTCGAAGATCGAGCGCAGGAATCCATGGGCCAGCAGCATGCGGGGAGCGGCCACGTCGACGATGGTGATGCGCTTCTTGGCGGCGATCGCTTTGAAAATGTTTTTGCCCTGCGGGGCGCGCGTGGTGATGCGGGTGCCTTCGCAGGATGGATTGCGCGAGTTCAGAACGTAAACAGGAATATTTTTCTGGATGGCCGGCAGCACCGTCGCGGGGTGCAAGACTTTCGCTCCGAAATAAGCAAGCTCTGCGGCCTCGTCGAAGCTGATGACTTTGATGCGGCGGGCCTCGGGACAAATTCTGGGATCGGTGGTGAGGATGCCGTCGACGTCGGTCCAGATTTCGATGCGGTCGGCGCCGAGGCCGGCGCCGAAGATGGCGGCGGAGAAATCGGAGCCGCCACGTCCGATGGTCGTTGTGATGCCGGCGCGGTTGGCGGCGATGAAGCCGCCCATAACTGGGACTTGCCCAGCTTGCAGCAGGGGTTGAACTATTTCCTGCAGCTTGACGTTGGTTTCTTCGTATTGCGGAACCGCCTGCATGTAGGCGCTGTCGGTGACCAGCACGTCGCGGGAGTCGACGTGGGCTCCGTTGAGGCCGCGCGCGGCGAAGGCGGCGGCGACGATCTTGCTGGAGAGCATTTCGCCGAACGCTGCAACGTGGTCGGTGGTGCGGGGAGTGATTTCTCCAACGGCGGAGATGCCGCGCAGCAGTTCGTCGAGCGATTCGAAGTCCGTGCCCAGTTCGGAATGGAATTCGGTGAAGCGCGCGGTGCCCAGGAGTTCGCTGGCGGTGTTGTAGTGGCGTTCCTGCAGCGAGCGGCACAGCTTGAGCGCGGTCTTGCGCTCGCCGGCGCCGGCGGCCTTCGCCATGGTCAGCAAGGTGTCGGTCACTTTCGCCATCGCGCTGACCACGACGACAGGCTTCTGCGACAGCCGTCCTTGAACGATGGAGGCGACGCGGTCGATGGCTTTGGCGTCTTCGACGGAAGTGCCGCCGAACTTCATGACGATCATGAGTGGAGCTTCCTTGCGGGAATTTGCCGCGCATGGGCGCTGCCGACTGCGCGCGCGGGACGCGCTCGCGACAGCCGCCGGGACCCTTCGACTTCGCTCAGGGCAGGCTCCGGCGCTACAGTTGCGGCGCCGCTGCTCTTCATCCTTCGTAGCATCATCCCAGGTAGCCTTTGACTTTTAGGAGTTCTGCATTCAGGACTGCGGCGCCGGCGGCTCCTCGGATCGTGTTGTGGGAGAGCACGGTGAATTTCCAGTCGAGCACGCCGCAGGGGCGAAGGCGTCCGACAGCGGTGGTCATGCCCGCGCCCATGTCGACGTCGAAGCGTGGTTGCGGACGATCTGGGGCTTCGAGATAGACAACGGGGCGCTCGGGAGCGCTGGGCAGTTTCAACTGCTGAGGCTCGGCGCGGTAACCGTTCCAGGCGGCGATGATTTCCTGCGCCTTGGCCTTTTTCTTCAGGCGGATGGAAATCGATTCGGTGTGTCCGTCTTCGACGGCGACGCGGTTGCATTGCGCGCTCATGGCGAAGTCGCCGGGAATCACTTTTGAGCCGTTGAGCTGACCGAGGAGTTTCTTCGTCTCCTCTTCCATCTTCTCTTCTTCGTTCTTGATGTAGGGGATGACATTGCCCAGGATGTCGAGCGAGGCCACGCCGGGATATCCCGCGCCGCTGACGGCTTGCATGGTCACGGCCATGACGGTTTCAAGGCCGAACTGCTGGTGCAGTGGGGCCAGCGCCAGCACCAGGCCGATCGCCGAGCAGTTGGGGTTGGTGACGACGTAGCCGCCGGATTTCTTGCGCCAGGCTTGGATGTCGATCAGTTTGATGTGTCCGCTGTTCACTTCGGGGATGACGAGCGGCACGTCTTCCTGCATGCGCAAGGCGCTCGAGTTCGAGACCACGGCACAGCCGGCGTCAGCGAAACGAGGCTCGAGTTCGGCGGCGATCGAGGCATCGAGAGCGGCGAAAATAATCTTGGGCGCGCCTTCCGGAGTGGCTGGAGAAACAGTCATTGCCGCCACGGCTGCCGGGATCGGAGTCTTGAGGCGCCAGCGTGCGGCCTCCGCGTAGACCTTGCCTTCGGAACGGTCGGAAGCGGCCAGCCAGGCCACTTCGAACCAGGGATGGTGCTCCAGCATCTGGATGAATCTTTGTCCAACGACGCCGGTAGCGCCGAGAATACCAATAGGAATTTTGCGGTTCATAGAATACTTGGAATTCTATAACAGTCGGGGGAAGCGGATTCCTCCGCCCCTCGCTTGCGCTCGGGGGTCGGAATGACAAGGCTAGTGTTCAATGCCCGGGCGCGCCTCCGCAAGTAGCGAAAGGAGGTCTACTTCCGAGCCATAATCCGCTGGACTCGGGCATGTGCAGAAATCCTTCCATCTGCCGATAGGAGAAGCTGGAGGGATTCACATGCCCGAGCTTCGCCAGAATTTTTTCACCAAGGAATGGGTCATCATCGCGACCGAGCGGGCCAAGCGGCCCGAAGAACTGGCAACGCATCGCGTGGTGCAGCCCATACCCGAGTTTGTCGAGAGCTGTCCGTTCTGTCCCGGCAATGAAAGCAAGACGCCGCCGGAGGTGCTGCGGTACCCGGCGAACAGCAATCCTTGGGCGGTGCGCGTGATCCCCAACAAGTTTGCCGCGTTGTCGAGCGAGTTGCAGCCTACTCGCAGCCTGCAGCATCTGCGGCGGCGCATTGAGGGCTTCGGGTTTCACGAGGTCATCATCGACAGTCCGGACCATTCGCGCTATATGGGGTTGCTCTCGGACGCGCATGTGGCGAGCATTCTGCGCGTTTACCGAGAGCGCTACAACGCGCTAAGCCTGGACCACCGGGTGAACCACATTACGATTTTCAAGAATCACGGGGCCGACGCCGGCGCGAGTTTGGCGCATCCGCACTCGCAGTTGATTGCGACGCCGGTGATCCCGAGCCAGGTGCGGCACCGCCTATTCGAAGCCCTGCGCCACTATGACGACGCCGGAGAATGCATGTTCTGCCACATGGTGGAGCGGGAGGTGGAGGACCAGACGCGGGTGGTGCTGAAGAGCGAGCGCTTCGTGGCGATGGAAGTGTTCGCGTCGGCTACGCCGTTTGCCACGCACATTTTCCCGCTGCGGCACATGGCCAGCTTCGGGGACATCTCGGAGATGGAAGTGGTCGATTTGGCGCGCGTTCTAAGGACTTTGCTGGCGAAGATTTATGTGGGGCTGGAGAATCCGGATTTGAACTTCACCGTGCGCAGCGGGCCGGCGGAATATGCCGCGGCGCGGCACTTTCACTGGTATGTCAGCGTGATTCCGCGCCTGACGCGGGTGGCGGGGTTCGAGTTGGGGTCGGGGATGTTCATCAATTCGGTCTTGCCGGAGGCCGCGGCGGAGTATTTGCGGAAGGTCGCGGTGGAGAAGGTGGCGGGAGCCGCGATGGGGCAGTAGGGAAGTATCGCGTCGGGGGAGAGCGCTGCAGGCCAGTTGAGGCTTGCGGCGTTTTTCTTTCGTGGCTGGATTCTTGCCTCGGGCAATGGCGGCGGTCGCGTTGGTGGGAATCCGGCCGAGCCAACGATACTGGCGGTTGCGCGGGCGAGACGCCCCCGGGACAGCCGGCGGGACGCCGGCGCTACTGAACGACCTGCTGCGACTACGGGCGGTGGGTTTCCTGGTTGCGGAAAGGATAGTCGGTGAGGGGGCCGAATTTTTTCTTTTCGGCGTAGAGGCGCCAGCGGCGGAAGACGATGCGCAGGCTGGCCATCACCGGGATGGAGAGGTAGACGCCGAGGATGCCGGCGACTTCGCCTCCGGCCATGACGCCGAAGATCGCAGCCAAGGGATGCAGTTCCATACTCTCGCCCATGATGCGGGGCGAAGACACGTAGTCTTGCAGCAGGCGCCAGATCCCGAGAAAAATGACCAGGATCAGCCAGTGCTTGTAGCTCATGAGCAAGGCCACGGTCACAATGATCAGTGCGCCGGCGAGCGGGCCGACCACGGGAACGAATTCCAGCACTCCGCCAATCGTGCCCAGTACCAGGGCATAGGGAACGCGCATGGCGCCAAGGAACGCGGAGTACATGATCAGTGTCATGGCCGCCAGGGTCAGTTGGGCGCGGATGAAATGGGCCAGCATCTGGTTCAGATCGTTGAGCACGTTTTCCAGAAATTCACGCTGCGGCCGGGACTGGATGGTCGACAGCAGGAAGTCGCTGAAAGCGCGGCCATCTTTCAGGAAGAAGATCGATAACAGCGGCACGACAAAGAACAGCCAGGCCTGCTTGGCGACGTCGGCCACACGAAGCCCGATGCGCTGCGCCAGTTCGGTGATTTCTTCGCTGTGGCTTAGCAGGAACGACTGGAGCAGGTCGGTCGACCGCTTGTTCCAGCCGTGTTCTGCGCCGAGTTGCTGTGCGATTTGACCGGAACTCAGTTGGTTCAGCAGGGCGGGTAGAGATTGTCCGAGCTTTGCGCCCTCCCGCGTCACTTTCGGGCCTACCCCCACGAAGAACAGAATCACCAGCACAAGGAGCAGAGTGTAGATGACGGCGATGGCCCGTCCGCGTCCGCGCAGCACCTTTTCCAGGTGGCTCACCATCGGACTCATCAAATAGGCAAAGAAGATCGCGAAGAGGAACGCGATCAGAGTGGCCCGAGCCACGTAAAGGAATCCCAGCCCCAGCGCGAACAGCAGCACCGTGACCAGGGCCCGCGCCGTTCGTGAGTCAGTCAGCAGCAATAAGTTTTCCAGGGCAAATCTCGATTCTGCCGCCGGGCGGGCACAGCCTAATCCCGAACTACCTCGGTGTTATCGGCAGGAATCGCTACTTTGATCAACTTGAAATGGTCGTGATCGTCTACCCAAAGGGCCCAGTCGAACTGATCTCCATGAAGATTCAAGCGCAGCAGATCTCGCTCGACGCCGCGAATGGTCACTTTCTCTTTGCCCCCGAGCGAAATGCGGACACTCATCGAAGTCCGGTCTTGCGGGACGAGCGTGCCGAAGTCCGCCGACTCCTGCCGGCATTTCGTGTCGACGCCCGCAGGCTGACAAACTGCATTCAGATATTTCCAGGCCAGCACTTCCCGATGAATGAAGAAATTGTTGTCCAGAATAGGCGTGACCGCGGGAAGCAGGAAAGGTTGTTCGGCCGGTTTCGAGCTTGTGGAGGTGCTGATCCTCTCTTTGAGGAATTCGTTGTCGGGAAACACGCTCAGCGAACCACCGGAAGACTGGCTCCATTCGTAGCGCAACAACTCGCCATTCGAATTCAGCTCCAGGTCCGATTTCTGGCTGGAATCTGACCCGGAGGTATCCTTCAGCTGCGACTTAATGATGCTGTTGCCGGCCTGCTGCTCGATGTGAAAGGTCTCGGTGGCAACGCGCTGGCCTTTGATGAAAATTCCGAACGAGCCGGAGTCGATGGTCTGGTTGGCCGCGGGTTTTTGCTTGTCTTTTTTGTCCGCCGCGCTGGCACCGGCAAAGGCGGTGAGGGAAGAGGCCAGAAGAAGGGCCAGGGCACGACGGATGGGCGTTTCGAACTTCACTCGACTTCTCCTTGTTCAGTGCGTAGCGCGATTTGTTTCAGGCCCAGTGCTTTCGCGATCTCGGCAGTGATCGTTTCCACCGCGCGGCTGCCCGTCTGAATTTTCAACGATGCCTTCGAGTAGTTCTTGCGCCGAGTTTCGTACAGCTTGCGAAACTGCTCCATGCTGCGCAGCAAAGGACGTTCGGTTCCGTTTGTAGTTGCCTGCGTACGACAGCGAAGCCACAATTCCTCGAGCGGCGCGTCCAGAAAAACCGTGGGCACGCTGGACGCTTTCAGCAGGGCCGCATTTTCTTTTTGCACGAAGGCTCCGCCGCCCAGCGCAACGATTCTTGCGCCGCCGCCCCGAAGTTCCTCGAGCACATGCTGCAGGGCCGAGTGCTCGGCTCGCCGGAACTCGGATTCTCCCGAATCCCGGAAAATCTCCGCAACCGAACGCCCTTCGCGGGCCTGAATGCGGTCGTCGAGATCTTCAAAAATCCAATTCAGCCGCTGCCCGAGGGCACGGCCGACACTCGTTTTTCCAGCTCCCATGAAGCCGACCAGGAAAACAGAGTTGCCGCGAAGACCGGCGAGCCTCGCGGACGGCTGTTTGGGCCGCACACGGATGCGTCGCTTGGCTTTCGCGGTTTTGCCAGAACCCTTCTTCAAGTCAGCTCTAGCTGCTAGCCACCCAGAAGTTTGGCTAGAAGCCAGAAGCTAGGAGCTAGCAGCTGTATTTATCTTGAGGTGCGTTTCCTGAGGTGGATTTTACCACTGAAGCTGCGCAGGACTACGGTTGATGACACCGCGGCGCGCCCCATGGTACCCCAGAAGGCACTTCCCTCTTTGATGACGAACCAGGTGTGCGCTTTGGGTTGGAGAGGAATGTCGTCGTGGACTTCGCCGCGCACGGAGCGTGCGCTCACGTCGGCCGAAGTGGAGTCGGGCACGGTCGCTTCGATGTTCCCGCTGTGGCTCGTGAGGCGGTATTCGCCGCGATCGCCGAAGTCGCCGATGTAGTTGATGCTGCCACTGGTGGAAATCACCTGCACCAGGGGGCCGGTGACCGCATTGAGCGTTACATCGCCGCTCAAGGAATCAACTTCGACGTGGCCGTCTTGTACGTTCGTGAGGGTGACCGGACCGTTCAGAGTCTTCACGTGGACGTGGCTGCCCGTAATGTCGCGGATCTCCACGGTCGCCGCGGAGCCTTCCAGCGTTACATCGCCGTGAAGCCGTTCGGCGCGCAGAGGCCCGGTGCTGGAGTGCAGGGTGATGCTGGCGTCGGCGGGCACCAGGATTTCGTAATCCACGCGGCCGGACTGCGCATCGGCTCCAGGCAGCAGATGCGACTGGATCTCAACGCGATTGCCCACGAGAGCGTTATCCACTTCAACCTTGTCGGAAGCGAGCACAGCATTGATCACGACGGTGTTGCCCGTCGAGGGCTTGACCGAGATCGAGCCGTACGGATTATTGACCGAGACTCCGGCCTTGGGCCCGACGTTGAAGTGAAAATCCTTGTGGGTCTCGGCGACCAGCGACCCGGCCAGCATCGCGCCGACGACTACAAGTTGGATTGTGCGCCCGCTCATAAGATTAGATTCCTCGAATGCCCCTGCCCGATCCGCGCAGCGCCAGGCTGGCGGATCGAGAATTGCCCCTACATTACGGCAAAGAACGATCCATCGCCAAGTCGAAAAGCATGGCCTTTTCCTGATACGCCTCCATCAGCGAGCGGCGAGCTTCCTCGTCGTTCGGGTTCGCGGCTACCACGCTCTTAGCGTCCTGAATGTACTCATTGACGTGCTTCAGATTGTCCGCGTACTGCGCCTTCACGTCAGGCGACAGTTGGGCCACTTCCTGCAGCAGGTCGTCATCGTTCAACCCTGCGACTGCCATATCGGAAACAGGCGTAGCGACCGTTGGATTGACTGCCAGTGGCTGCGAAGGAGACTGTTGACGAACATACAGGCCGACGGCGATCAGGAGGGCGGCGGCGACCGGTGCCGCCCAACGCGCCCATCTCCAAGGGCTGCTGAGGGAAGGCAGAAGGGAGCGGCTCGGCCGCTGTGGGCGAATCAGTCCCTCCTGCCGCAATGCGATTTCGATGGAATTCCAGACGCGGGGACTAGGTTCCTCCGCCGCACTCAATTCGGGAGCCGTGGCGATGATGAGATCCAGTTCCGCGACCAGGGCCGAGCATTCAGGGCAGGTCTTCAGATGTGCCCGCTGTTCCGGACTTTGCCCAGGATTTCGGCCGTCGTCGATCTCCGCCAGGCTGGCTTGCAACTCAACGCAATTCATACTGCTCTCCCCAAGCCTCAGTTGAATCAGCCTCAGTTGAACCAGTGTACTTGCTAATTCACGTTAGCTTGCAGTGTTGCGCCTCTGCCGAGGTTACTGCCGTGTCCGGTCTGTGCCGGATCACTTTCTCGTTCTTTGCTGCTCAGGACTTGTCGGCCTTTTCGGCGCGTTGCATCTTGAGCAGATCGCGCAGCTTCATGCGTGCTTTGTGGAGCTGCGACTTGCTGTTGCCGATCGAACAACCAACGATCGTCGCGATCTCATTATGTTCGTAACCTTCGACGTCGTGAAGAACAAAAATCGTGCGGTAGCCGGGAGGGAGATCGTCGACTGCTTTCTGCAACTGCAGCCGGTCGATGGATCCGGCCAACGCCAAATCTTCTGCCCCGAAATCTTTCTTCGGTGTATCTTCTTCGCCGCCCTGCGTGGTCTCTTCCAGCGAAACCACCGGGAGGCTCTTCTTTCTCAACTGCATCAGCACCACGTTCACCGACAGGCGATGCAACCATGTCGAAAACGCCGATTCGCCGCGAAACGTTCCAATCTTTCGGTAAAGCTGCAGGAACGCTTCCTGGGTCAGATCTTCGGCCTCGGCAGTGTTCGCGGTCATGCGCAGACAAAGCGAGTACACCCGCCGTTTGTGCTTGTCGTAGAGAGCCTGGAACGCCTGGGCGTCCCCTTGCTTGGCTCGCTCGATAAGCTCGGCTTCGTTCGAGTCCTTGCCTTGTCGTTGTTCTGGGTCGGTCAAGTTGCCTTTTCCGGCCGCACCCCATGAGATGCGGGCTAACTATCTTTGCGTTGTATGGCTTGCGGGCCGTCGCGACGGCACGAAAGTAATCGTCATATTCAGAATATCAGAGGCATTCTACCGAACTTGGGATACTCGGATGAGATGCCGTCGCGGTGGAAATCCTTTGCCTGAGCAGGGTTGAACAGGCTGGCTCCCCGAGCTATAAACCCGATCCCGAATTTAGAGTCGCGATCTTCGGAAATTGGTAAATTTGGCGTCGCTGAAAAGGTCACTTCTGCCTCGAAGTGATCGTCTCCAGATTGTGTCCGTGCGGCCCCAGTTCACGCTGGCGGAGCAGGAAAGCAAACGTCAAGCCCAAGAATCCCAGGATGGAAAAGATCCACATGCCGAGGTTGTAGCCGCTGGGATGATCAGGGCCGGCGTGGCTGTAATCGTTGGCCCACCCGACCATCAGGTTGAATCCGAACAGGCCTATGTTCTGGATCATGGTCATCAGTCCGTAGGCGGTGCCCAACTTGGACTGATCGACGATATAGGCGACCGAAGGCCACATCACGGCCGGGATCAGGGAAAATGCTATCCCCATCAGCACCATGGGCACGTACAAGCTCACGTGCGAGTAGGCCATCATTAGATAAACTGGAATTAACAGCATGGAACCGAACATCATCAGCAGGGCGCGCTTGCCGATCCGGTCGACCCAGAGGCCGAACAGGGGAGTAGCGATCATGGCAAATAGAGTCAGAGTGCTGGACAGAAATCCTCCGAACTCTCGCGAGGTCGCGTGCGCCTCGATGAAGAATTTCACAGCGAAGGTCTGGAAGGGGAAGATGGCCGAGTAGAAGGTGACGCAGAGGGCCACGATATACCAGTAGCTGACGCCGAACTTGAACAGATCCTTGAAGACGACTTTGTCAGTGGAGGCTTCGCCCAAATGGAAGTTCTTTTCCGCCTGTACTTCCATGATCCAGTAGACGATTGCGCCGATAACGCAAAAGACGGAGAAGGCCAGGGCAATCAGGAATGGCCAGCGCCAATTCGCATAGGCAGCGCGTGCCCAAGTCGGGGAGTTCAATGCCGCGAACGAACCGAGGCGGCAGATGGTGAGGTTGATGCCGAAAGCGAAGCTTAGCTCTTTGCCTTTGAACCAGCGGGCTAACGCGGCAGTGACCGCAACATTGAGGGATTCGGCGCCCATGCCGAAGATGAGCCGTCCCGCGGCCATAACCGCGAGGGTGCCGGACGATGCCGTAATCGCCGGTCCGATCAGGCAAAGTACGCCGAAAATCATCAAAGACTTTCGCAGCCCGAGCCGGTCAATGATGAAGCCGCCGATCACAACGGTGAAAATATTGGGGAAACTGTAGATCGCCTGGAGCAGCCCGATGTTCTCATCCGAGAAGCCGAGTTGCTGCTTTAAGACGTCGGCCAGGGGGCTGAGCGCGTCGTACGCGTAGTAACTGCCAAACATGGCCAGACTGAGGAAGACCAGCACCATCCAGCGATAGAGGCGGCTGGGCTCAGGACGGACGGTTTCGGGCATCAGCGCTCTTTTCCGAGCAGATTGAACTCCAGGACGACGAGCAGAGAAGAGTAGCAGAATTCAGCTTCTCGCTCCTATGCTGCGTATTGTCATGCTGAGCGGAGCATTGCGGAGCGCGAAGGCGATCCGCAATGTGAAGTCGAAGCATCCCTACCATCACCAGTTCGTGTGCCTCGCGGGATTTCGAGTAGGCGCAGGGATGCTTCGACTACGCGGTGAGGATCGCTTCGCTCTCCTCACCGCTCCGCTCAGCATGACAAATTGGAACTTAACTACCCACATACCTTGCGTATAAACTCCGCGCCACTGCCGTGTCGGTGGTGCCCTTGATGATGGCGCGGCCGTCGGGGAACAGTGTCATCTCGTACGGCTCGTGCCAAAACTTCAGGACGAAATCATTGTGGCGGACGACGCCGTGCGGCTGGAGGCGGCGGTCCAGTTCGGTGAAGTCGATCGGGCGTTGGCGCTCATGGATTTGCACGGAATTCCTGCCGCACAACGTGATATGCGGACGGCCTTCGCCGGCGAGATGGACGAAGTCTCGCTCCCCGCAGGCGCGGCAGCCGGGACGGGGTTTGGCAGCGGAGATCTCCGCGTGCTCGTTAGTCCAGACGTCGAACGAAAGCAGTGTTCGCCGCAACTGGGGAGCGTTCGGTCCACCGACCAGAAATTTGAGCGCCTCTGTTGCCGAGACTGACGCCACCAGGGTCACCGCGGAATTGAGAATGCCGGAGGTCTCGCAGGTCTCGACCATGCCGCGCGGTAAGTCGGGGAAAATGCAGGCCAGGCAGGCCGTTTGCCCGGGCACGATATTCAAGGTCACGGCGTAGCTTCCGACGGCAGCGGAATAGATCCACGGAAGTGAACGGTCGACCGCATAGTCGTTGATCAGGTAGCGAGTTTCGAAGTTATCGGTGCCGTCGAGGATCAGCGACATTCCTTCAAGCAAGGCTTCAACGTTTGAAGGGACCAGGTCTTCGACCTTTGGTTCAGCCACAATCTGGGAATTGAAGCCAGCGATCTTGCGCGCGGCGGCGATTGCCTTCGGGAGAGACTCCGCAGCGTCCTTCTCATCGAACAGCGACTGGCGTTGCAGGTTGCTGGGCTCGACGTAGTCCCGGTCAATGATGCGTAGCGTGCCGACGCCGGCCCGAGCCAGCAGCCCGGCCAACGCGGATCCGGTGGCGCCGCATCCGACGATTGCGACGCGGGCGGTTGCCAGCTTGCGCTGGCCTTCCGCACCGATCCCACGGAACAGAACCTGCCGTGAGTAGCGTTCGTCCTGTTGGCCCGAAGCAGAGTCGCGCTCGGAATTCCCGCTTCGTCCGCTCGGTTGTGTTTCCTGTGCCAAAGAGGTCACCAGTATCAGTCTGCAAAACCTTTATTATAAGTGTCAGGCTCGCCGGTGGAGGACTTACCAATGCCGGACTCGCCTTCAGAGCGTGAGCCTGAGTAATTCGTACAACAACTGCCGGGCGCATCCCATCGAAGTCAATAGCGCTTGGGCCCAAGGACACTGTTTGCTGAAACGGTACGCGACACTTCTGACCGCGAAGATCTTGCTGTGGTCTGTGGTGTTCGTGTTGGGGGCGGCTGGGCAGAATCCAACGACTCTACCTCAGGTAAACCCTTCCGAAGCGAAGCCTGCCCCTACTGCTCCGCAAGAACCGCAAACGCCCTCTACGGCCGCGATGGCTGGGTACGAAGGGAAACTCGTCCTAGCGATCGAGATTCCCGGTGTTGGGGAAAGAGATCGCGAGCACATCCTGCAGTTGCTGCCGCAGAAAGCCGGGGAACCGCTGGACCGCGGACGCGTCCGCGACAGCATTCGCGCGCTCTATGCCACCGGCCGCTTTGCCGACATCCAGGCGGAGGTTACCCCTTCGGGCCAGGGCGTCAGGCTGGTTTTCACTACCTCGGGGAATTTCTTTGTGGGAGCTGTCGACGTGGACGGGGCTCCAACTCGCCCCACGACGAACCAGATTGTCAACGGATCGAAATTCCAACTGGGAGAGCTTTACACGCGGGAGAAACTCGAGCGCGCTCTGGAAAACGTACGGCAACTCATGCAGGAGGGCGGCTACTACCGGGCGCGTGTGACCGCCGAGAGCACGTCGAACGCGGCCACCCAGCAAGTCGACATTCTGTTCCACATCACGCGCGGGGAGCAGGCTCACGTGGGGGAAGTGAAAGTCACGGGGACTTCCGCCCTGTCGTCCTACGAAGTGCAGAGGATCGCGCACATGAATCCCGGGGACAAGGTCACCGTTGCCCGGGTGAGCGGATCGCTGCAACGGCTGCGCAAAAAGTTCCAGAAACAGAATCGCGCTCTGGCACAGGTTTCCATTGCCGACCAGTCCTACCATGCGGAAAACAATGCCGTGGATTTCACATTCCAGATCGATCCCGGCCCGGTGGTCGTGATCTATGCCCGGGGATTCAAAGTCAGCCACGGCGTCATGAAAAAAGAGATCCCGGTTTACGAAGAGAATGCCCTGGATGACGATCTGCTGAATGAAGGCAGGCGTAACCTCGTCGACTACCTGCAAACAAAAGGTCACTTTGGCGCCAAGGTCGAGATCCAAAAAGAAAGTGACGCGAAGACCCTGCGCGTGATTTATCAAATCGATCCCGGGCCCATACACAAGCTGGTGCTAGTGGAGATCACCGGCAACAAGGATTTTCTGGATACGGCAAAATTACGATCCTACCTGCAGATCCAGCCCACGAGCCGCCTTTTGAGCCATGGCCGTTATAGCGAAGCCTTGCTCAAGAGTGATGTTGCGACTCTGGAAGGGCTCTACCGGTCCAGCGGTTTCCGGCAGGTTCAGATCACCACCAAAGTGGACGACAACTACCACGGAGAAAACAAGCTGGCGGTTCACATCCACATTGATGAAGGAGTGCGGACGATTGTTGGCGAGTTGCATGTGCTGGGCACGCAGAAGGTCGCGGCCACCGCGCTTCCCGAACTGACCACGCAGCCGGGCCAGCCGTATTCCGAGCAGGATCTGGCGAACGATCGGGAACGAATTCTCAGTTATTACTTCGATCACGGATTTCCCAACGCCACGCTCGATATCACCACCAAGCCTTCATCCGATAAGCCCAATCGCGAAGACGTCACTTTCACCATCCAGGAAGGCGAGCGCTTCACAGTGAATCGGGTGATGGTGGCTGGAACTGAACACACCCGCGACTACGTCCTGCAGCGGGAGTTGCAGGTGCATGAGGGCGATCCCCTCAGCCAGCAGGATCTTCTGGGTACTCAAACGCGACTCTATGACTTGGGCATCTTCAGCCAGGTCGACACGGCTGTGCAGAATCCCGAGGGCACCGATCCGCAGAAAAATGTTCTGGTACAGGTGAAGGAGGCCAAGCGCTACACCTTCACCTACGGCGTTGGCTTGGAGTTCCAGACCGGGCAGCCGGCGGGGACGACCGCGCCGCAGGGGACTACTGGAGTGAGTCCCCGAGTTGAGTTTGACGTGACGAGGCTGAACGTTGGCGGCCGCAATCAGACGGTCACGTTCCAGTCCCATGTGGGCCGCCTGCAACAGCGCGGGCTGATCAGTTACGCGATCCCCAAGCTGTTTGACAACGACAAGTTCAAGCTGATCTACACGGTTTTTTACGACAACAGTCTCGATGTGGCCACGTTCACTTCCGAGCGCCTGGAAGGAAAGATCGACCTGCGGCAACAGATCGGGAACTCCGGGCACGAGCCCGGGACCCGCCCGGGACCGAGTTCGATTACCTATCGCATGGATTTCCGTCTGGTGAAGGCTTACCACTTCGCGGAAGGATTCTCACCCGGCGAAATCACGGTCCTCTCCTTGCCGGCACGCGTAGGCGGTCCGGGTTTCACCTACATCCGTGACAAACGTGACAATCCCCTCGAAAGCACGAAGGGGAGTTATTTCACGCTGGATGGTTTTGCTTCGTCCAAGTACTTTGGATCAGAAGCCGATTTCGGCCGCGCGCTGGCGCAGAATTCCACCTATTACGCCTTTGGAGGCAAGGGCAAGGCCGGTCATCAATACGTGTTCGCCCGTTCGACGACCATCGGCGTGGAGCAGCCGGTTAACGAAACCCGGGTTCTGCCTCCCGGTTCGTGTCCGCTGAATGCGGCGGGGGAGCCGACCTGTACCGACTTCACAACCATCCCGCTGCCCGAGCAATTCTTTGCGGGCGGCGGAAACTCCCATCGCGGTTTCGGGTTAAATCAGGCAGGACCTCGCGACCCATCATCCGGTTTCCCGTTGGGCGGTACGGCGCTCTTCGTGAACAATTTCGAGCTCCGTCTTCCCCCGATCACCATGCCATACCTTGGAGAAGGATTCGGGTTTGCCATTTTTGACGATATGGGTAACGTTTTTACGGCGCAACACGACATGATCAAAGGGCTGTTACGCTGGCACCAGGCCAATCCGAACCTGTGCCTACCCGTCGGTACAACTCCCAATTCGTGCTTCAATCAATTCAACAATTCAGGGTATGATTACACTTCGCATGCAGTAGGAATAGGCGTACGCTACAAGACTCCGATCGGGCCCCTGCGTTTCGATTTTGGATACAACCTGAATCCAACCAGATACTTCCAGGGAGTATTCGACCCGGTAACCCAAAAACTGACAAGCTATGAGACCCAGCGCTTGCGGCATTTCAACTTTTTTTTCAGCATAGGCCAGCCATTCTGATGCCCAGAGACAGAGTTCGTACGAAGAAGATGATCGCCGTGGTCGCGCTCGCCATACTCATGAGTGCTCTCAGTCTCCCTGCAGTGCACGCGGGACAGGTAATCGACCGCATCGTGGCCACCGTCAACGGGCACATCATTCTGCAGAGCGACTGGGACGAAGCCATGTGCTACGAGTCCCTGCTCAACGGCAAGGCGATCAACCAGTTTTCGAACGAGGACCGCCGCGCCGTACTCGATCGCCTCATTGATCAGGAGCTTCTTGGGGAGCAGATGAAGTCGGCCTACTTCCAGCACGCGTCCGAGGCGGAGGCTGCTGCTCGCGTTGCCGAAGCGCGGAAGGCGTATCCGGAAGCGGCGACGGCCGAGGGCTGGCAGTCAGTGCTGGCCCGGTTCGGGCTGGCTGAAAGAGACGTGATTGCGCACGTGCAGCAGCAGATCGATCTCATGCGCCTGGTGGATGCCCGCCTGCGTCCCGCGGTGCAGATTGATTCCAAGACCATCGAAGCGTACTACCGTGAAAAATTCGTTCCCCAGCTGAAGCAATCCGGCGCAGGGGACGTTCCGCCGGCCGATGTCGCCGCCAAGATCCGCGAGTTGCTCACCGAGGAGAAGGTCAACGAACTGATGGTCTCCTGGCTCCAGTCCCTGCGGTCGGAGAGCAAAGTGAGCGTTCCCGGATCGACCGGGGCCGCTGGAGATGGAGTACAGTCGCGGTGACCGAATCCCCCGCCAGGCCGCGCCGCTGGTGGAAATATCTGCTGATTGCCACCGGTGTAGGCATCGTCGCCATGCTTGGCGCCCTCTGGTACACCACCACGGATTCTTTCCAGGCCTACGTTCGCAGCCGGATGGTCGCCGAAGTCGAGCGGATTACCGGTGGCCGCGCCGCGATTGGCAGCTTCCACGTTGTCCCGTTTCACCTGCAGGTCGAAGTGCGCGATATTACCGTACACGGGACCGAAGCCGCGACCGACCCTCCCCTGGTTCATGCCGACAGCCTGCAGGCGCAGGTAAAAATCATCTCGTTCCTACGCACTGAGTTCGGCTTCTACTCAGTCACTCTTGATCATCCGGAGATTCACATCGCGATCGGGCCAGACGGAACGACGAACATCCCTGCGCCCAAGGGAGTTCAGAAACCTTCGGAGAAGACTCCGATCGAGCAGTTGTTTGCGCTGTCGATCGATCATCTTTCGGTACGGCGCGGCGAATTGCTGTGGGCAGACCGCAAAATTCCCCTGGACTTTGCCGTGCATGACACCAACGTGCAGATGGATTACTCGTTCCTGCATGGACGCTACGAGAGCCATCTCGCGATCGGCAAAGTGGACAGTAGCTTCGCAGACTTCCGTCCTTTCGCGTGGATGGCTACGGCCGAGTTCAGCCTGGCATCGACCTCCGTGGACGTCAAATCGCTGAAGTGGCAATCCGGCCGTTCTACTCTGGAAGCGCGCGGACGCATCGACGATTTCCGCAATCCCCATCTGGACGGAAGCTACGACGCGCATGTCGATCTCGCTGACGCCGCCGCGATTGCTAGGCGGCATGATCTGCGCGAAGGGACTGCCGAGTTCAAAGGCAGCGGCAAGTGGTCGCTGAGCGAGTTCTCCACCACGGGCGCCGTGGCCCTGCGCGACGCAGGCTGGCAGGACGATCAGATCGTGCTCAAGAAAGCCAGCGCGACCGCGGATTACACCGTGACGGATGACCAGATCAAGCTCTCGAAGTTGCAGGGCAGGTTATTCGGCGGCAGTTTCGCGGGCGACGCACAGGTGGGTAACTGGCTGCACGGTATCCTCCCGATGCCGCCGGGCAAGGTGAAGAAGGGCACGGAAAACCTTGCGGTGATTACCGCGGTGCGGCCTCCAGCGAAGAAGGGCGAAAAAGTAAGGCTGTCAGGCGTGCAGAGCGGCACGGTGCATGTGCGTTTGCGAGATATTTCTGTCGCGGACGTGGCGTCTGCCTTAAGCGTTCCCGCGCACCCGCTAGGACGATTTCGCCCCGCAGGCGCGGCCAGCGGCACCGTGGATGCACTTTGGAAAGGATCGTACCGGGATGCCGAGGTTGGATTTGCGCTTGAGGTCAACCCGCCCGCGCGTCTCGCCGCAGGCGAATTGCCGGTGACCGCCCATGTTCAAGGCAAGTATCGCCTCGGCAGCGACTCGCTGGAACTCGCGGAGTTCAGCTTGACTACGCCGGCTTCGAAAATTCAGGCATCCGGGACTTTGGCGGCTTCCTCAACGCTGCACTTTTCTGTTACCACTTCCAATCTGGAAGAGTGGCGGCCGCTGGTGGCGGCCCTGGGCGGTCCCGCCGACTTGCCGTTCCGCGTGGATGGCAATGCGATCTTCAACGGTGTTGCCGGCGGAACATTTTCCGCGCTAACCCTGGCCGGAACGCTGGTTGCGGAGGACTTCGAATTCACCATGCCTGCGACCTCGCGCACTCCCGTGCAACCGGTGCATTGGGATTCGCTGGCGGCCAGTATCCAGTTCTCTTCGCATGATCTGGCGTTCCGCGGGGGCACTCTCAAACGCGGAGATACCAGCGCTGATTTCGATATCACAGCCAATCTGCAAAATGGGACGTTCACCGAGACGACTCCTTTCACGGCGCGGGTGAACCTGCACAAGGTGGATGTTGCCTCGACTGCGGCGATCGCGGGCTTCGACTATCCGGTTTCCGGAACGGCAGATGTGTCCGTTCAGATCACCGGGACGCGGGCGCATCCTCAGGGGCAGGGGCACATTCACGCGGAGAATGCCTCGGCCTATGGCGAGTCGATCGAAACGTTCGATGCCGACCTGCGCATGGCGGGGAACGAGACCGTTCTCAATAATATTCATCTCACCCATCAGGACGCCGAAGTTTCCGGCACCGCCGCCTATACCCCGGCGACGCACGCGTTCCGCCTGGACCTGGCCGGAAAGAACTTTGACATCGCGCGCATTCGCGAGATCCATTTGGACCCGTTGCCGATGGCGGGTCGAGCCGACTTTACCCTGCAAGGCTCCGGCACGACTGAAAGTCCAGCGATTAACGCCAAAGTTCACGTGCGCGACCTTACGCTCGACCGGGAACTCGCCGGCGGGCTCGATCTGGAAGCCACCACGAAAGACGGCGAACTGCATGTGACCGGGCGCTCCGAATTTCCGCATGGCAACCTCGCCGTTGAAGGCAGCGTCGTGATGCGCGGGGACTATCCCGCGAACATTACAGCGCGGACGGATCATCTCGATCTCGATGCCTTGTGGCGCGCTTATTTGGGGCAGCAGCTGACCGGCCACTCCTCTGTCAGCGGCATGATCACCATGGAGGGGCCGCTGCGCTATCCGCGGCAGTGGACGCTGAAGGGAACCGCCACCGATCTTGCCATCGAACTGGAAACTGCTAAGTTGCACAACCAGGGTCCGGTGAGTTTCACGTATGCCGATATGACCGCCCACATCGATCCCGCGCACTTCGTGGGGGAGGGAACCGATGTCACCGGACACGGGTCGATTCATTTCGCGGGAGCGCGGGAACTCGATCTGGCTGCCGACGGCCAAATTGACCTCAAGCTGTTGGGCAGCATGGTGCCGGATCTCACCGTTTCCGGTCTGTCGACGATCCACATGACTTTAGGGGGCACGCTGAGCGAGCCGCTCCCGCAAGGCAGCGTCCAGATCAAGAATGGAAGCGCTACGTACGCAGGATTGCCCAGCGGCCTGAGCGAGATGAACGGCGCGCTTAGCTTCACACGGGATCGCGCTCATATCGACCAACTGACGGCCCGCACCGGCGGCGGCTCCCTCGACCTGAAAGGTGACGCGACCAACTACAACGGCCAACTCAATTTCAACCTCACCGCCGTGGGGAAAGAAGTGCGTCTGCGGTATCCGCCGGGCGTGAGTTCGACGGCGACGGCGGAACTGCACTGGGTCGGGAACCGCTCCGCTTCGATGGTTTCCGGGGACATCCTGGTCACGAAGCTGGCAGTGACGCCCGGTTTTGACTTTGGCTCGTACCTGGAGCGAAGCCGCCAGTCGGCTGCAATCACTCCGGCGAATTCGCCACTGTACAACGTAAAGCTGGACGTGGCCGTACGTACCGCTCCCGAACTGCAGATGAAGACCGCAATGGCGCGGCTCTCCGGAGATGCTGATTTGCGCCTGCACGGGTCGGTGGCGCGCCCGAGCGTTCTCGGCCGCGCCGACATTCTGGAAGGCGACGCAACCTTCAACGGAATCAAGTTCCGCCTGGAGCGCGGCGACATTACGTTTGCCAATCCCGTCGCGATTGAGCCTCAAGTCAACCTGCAGGCGACCACTCACGTTCGCAACTACGATCTCGACATCACCGTTACGGGGACACCCGATCGCCTGAATGTGAACTATCGTTCGGAGCCGCCGCTGCCCAAGTCGGACATCATCGCCTTGCTGGCTCTGGGTCGCACCAGCGAGGAGTCGGAGCAATTGCAGCAGCAGTCGGGCCAGGGAGGTTTTACCGATCAGGCCACCAATCTCATCATCAGCCAGGCCATCAACTCGACCGTGAGCAGCCGCATGCAGAAACTCTTCGGGGTCAGCCGGATCAAGATCGATCCTCAGGGCCTGACCACCGAAACGAATCCCACGGCGCGGGGCCCGCAAGTCACCATCGAGCAGCAGTTCGCCAATAACGTTACTCTCACCTACAGCACCAACGTTTCGCAGAGTTCGCAGCAGATTATTCAGGGCGAGTATTACGTCAACCGCAATGTTTCGATTGTGGGCACGCGCGATCAGAACGGCGTGGTCAGTTTCGATGTCCGCATTCGGCGCCGCAAGAAATAGAATTACTCTCGCGGGGAACAGATTCCCGAATCTCTGAATGGACTTCTCCGGCAATAGCTCCTTATTCGCCAGCTTGCGCGCACACATGGTCGACGCCCAACTGCGCGCACGCGGCGTGAAAGATGAGCGGGTGCTCGACGCCATGGCGCGAGTGCCGCGCCACGAGTTCGCACCAGAACCCTATCGCGATCAGGCGTACGACGATCACCCGCTGCCCATCGGGGAAGGCCAAACGATCTCCCAGCCATACATCGTTGCGCTCATGCTGGAAGCGCTGGCGCTTTCGCCCGCCGACAGGGTTCTCGAAGTTGGTACCGGGTCGGGCTACCTGACGGCGTTGCTTGCCGAACTGGTGGCGCAGGTGTTCTCGGTGGAGCGTCACGCCGTGCTGGCGGACGCGGCGCGAGGTTTGCTTGCTCGCCTGGGATACCGCAACGTGGAAGTGATCGTGGGCGACGGTAGCCAGGGATTTGCGGAGGCCTCGCCTTACGATGCCATCATCGTTTCGGCTGCGGCCGCAGAGGTGCCCGGCGCTCTGCTCGCCCAGTTAGCCGAAGGCGGCCGAATGATTCTACCGGTGGGCACAGCGGATTCCCAGCAGTTGCAGTTGATCCGTATGGAAAATGGCCAGCCGCGAATCGCGTTGCGCGAACTGTGCCGCTTTGTGCCGCTGGTTTCGGACACTCATCAGGGTCGAGTTCAGTAAGGTCGCGAAATAAATATGCCCCGTCATCCTGAGCGAAGCGAAGGACCTGTGCAACCGCTGGCGGTGCCGATGACGTCGGGGGTTGCATAGGTCCTTCGCTTCGCTCGGGATGACAGAGAAAATTGATGACTGGTTAAACTTATGTCGTGACCATCGCACACAATCGAGTTGAGATCCCAGCTCCTGCATTACAATCGACTCCGTGCCCGTCCTGCACAACCTTCGCGTCACGTTGGAGATGATCAAGTGGGAGCACTCCATCTTCGCGCTCCCGTTTGCTCTCTGCGGAGCGATGCTGGCGGCCGGAGGCTTTCCTTCGCTGCGCCAACTCGTGTGGATCATCGTGGCGATGGTCGCGGCTCGGTCAGCGGCGATGGCGTTTAACCGATGGGCCGATGCTTCCATCGATGCCGCCAATCCCCGCACTGCCACGCGCGCCTTGCCTGCTGGACACCTTTCTCCCGCATTTGTAGCCACCTTCGTGGTGGTCTCCAGCGCGATCTTCATCGTTGCCGCCAGCCAACTGAACCGCCTCGCGCTGCTGCTGTCTCCGGTAGCTCTGGCGGTCCTGCTGCTTTACTCCTATACGAAGCGCGTGACGCGCTGGTCGCATCTGGTGCTGGGATTCGCGCTCGGCATCGCGCCTTCGGCGGCATGGATCGCGGTGCGAGGCTCGCTCGATCCCCGCATCCTGCTGCTCACCGCCGCGGTGACCTTCTGGGTGGGAGGCTTTGACGTTCTCTACGCCTGCCAGGATTTCGAATTCGACCGGCAAAGTGGGCTGCACTCCATTCCTCGATACGTCGGCATTCCCACTGCATTGTGGATTGCGCGCGGCTTTCATCTCGTGATGGTCGGCCTGCTCATCGCCCTGCTGATCGTCTTCGGCATGGGGAAGATCGCGGCCGTTGGGGTTGGGGCAGTGACACTTCTTCTGCTCTACGAACATTCTCTCGTCCGGCCCAACGACCTGTCGAAGCTCAATGCCGCCTTCTTCACGATGAATGGCGTCATTTCGGTGCTTTTCTTTGTCTTCGTCGCGAGCGACCTGCTGCTGCGGAAATGATCCCGTCAATCCGGCACTCTCAAATCTACAAGGAGGCGTCATCCTGAGCGGAGCCGTTTTTCAGGCGGAGCGAAGGATCTCGCGCGTAGATAGTCCGCGCAGTCCCACGCGAGATCCCTCACCCGGCTGAACTGCGCCGGGTTCGGGATGACGCCACCTCGCTTACCACATCCGTGCCGGCCGTGCCATAATCACTAGCGCCAAAATTTGGAGGCCTCATGCTTCGGAGTATTGTCCGCACTGCCTGTGTTCCGTTCTTGTTCGCCGCGCTTGTTTACGCCCAGCAGCCCGCCTCCGCGCCAGCCCCTGCTCCCGGCAGTGCGGTCGACTTGGTGCTGCAAGGCCAGAAACTGAGCCGCGACGGCAAACTGGATGACGCGCTCGCCCTCTACAGTAAGGCACTCGACAAGTCCCCGGATCTGTACGAGGCGCATCTGGCCGTTGGAGCGGCGCTTGATCTCAAGGGCGACTACACCGAAGCGCACGAGCATTTCACCAAGGCGATCGCAGTGGCTCCCGCCGATTCCAACGGGCAGGCATTGCGCGCGATGGCAGTGTCGTATGCGTTCGAGGGCAACACCTTCAAGGCAGCGGAATTCGAAATGCAGGTCTTCAATGCACGCCTGGCGAAGAGCGACTCCGTCGGCGCAGCCGAGATTTGCAACGAACTGGCGCGCATCTACCTCGACGCGAATGATCCGGATCACGCCTACAAGTGGTACAAGATGGGATACCACACCGTCATCCACAAGCCTGACCTGACGGAAGCTGACAAGCATCTGTGGATGTTCCGCTGGGAGAGTGCTCAGGCTCGCATTGCAGCCCGTCGCGGCAATGCCGACGATGCCAAGCAACATATGGCCGCCGCCAAAACCGCCCTCGACAATGCCAACAATCCCGAGCAGATGAAGTTCTATCCCTACCTCACGGGATATGTCGCGTTCTACACGGGAGACCCCAAGATCGCGATCGAGGAATTGCAGAAGGCCGACCAGCATGATCCGATGGTTCTGGCGCTGCTCGGCGAGGCGTATGAGAAATCTGCCTACGCACCTCTAGCCAAGGGTTGCTACCAAAAAGTTCTCGAGATCAACAGCCATAATCCCGCGAACGCGTACGCGCGTCCGCTGGCGAAGAAAAAGTTGAGCGGCGGCGCTTAAACTGCGATCTGGCTGCACGTGATCCGTTGTCCATCCGATTGTGCAGGATTACTCTTGTAACCGCCGCCGCGGCAAACCGGGTTGCCCCGGTTTCCGCTGCCCCCTAAACTCGTGAGTGCGAGCTATTTGTTGGACAGCCTCGCGACCACTCGTGCGCAATAAAACAAATCCACCGCAGGCCGGCACCATCGACCGCAAGGTCGCGATCAAGCTCGGCTTGACGGCGCTGCTGTACGGAGTGATCCTCGCGCTTGCCCTCAATCGGGATTTCTATTCCGATTCGATGACCTCCGCGTTTCTTTCTCTTGCGCTGGCCAGCGCCCTCATTGTGCTGGTGATGATCCGGCGCTCCTGGTTCGACTTGATTTGGGTTTTGACCGGTAGCTTGTTCCTCGCCGTGCTCGACTTTCGCGTCATGGAGTTTCACCCCGTATTCATGGCCGGCTTTTCGTTCGTAGGCATGGCTGCGCTGGCAGTTCTGGGCACGCACACCCTCTGGGCCGAAGGAGACGACCGCAAACTTCTCCTTTATGGATTTCTGCCGTCGATTCTGTTTGTAGCCTCGGAATACATGGCGAGCACGCTGCTCGACATCACCGAGACGCTCCATCCCAAGACGTTCGACCTCTTTCTTTACTCGTTTGATTGCAGTCTACGTGTGCAGTTCAGTTTCCTGATGGGGCAGCTTTTCTGGACGTGGCTGTGGGTGCGCTTTGTTTGCCTCGTCATCTATATCGCGCTGCCGTTGCCCTTGGCCCTGGTCTACGCCGCCCAGTTGCGGCAAAAAAGAGAAAAAGCTTTTGCAGTCATGTTGGCGTTCCTGGTCACGGGGCCGGTGGGAGTTCTCTTCTACAACATGCTGCCGGCTTGCGGGCCCGTGCACGTGTTTGGAGCCGCCTTCCCATTTCATCCGCCAGCCATTGCGGACGTGATGCACATGAACGTTGTGCCCGTCCTGCTGAAGGGCGCGCGCAATGCCATTCCATCGCTGCATATGGCTTGGGTGCTGCTTGTATGGTGGAACTCTCGTGGGCTAGCGCGCTGGATTCGCGCGATTGCCATGGTGTTCGTGGTTCTCACGGTGATGGCCACCCTGGGCACGGGGGAACACTACTTCATCGATCTCGTCGTTGCGTTCCCATTTTCTCTGATGGTGCAGGCCATGTGCTCGTACTCGCTGCCGTTTCGCAGCGGCGCGCGGCGAGACGCATTTCTATTTGGCACGTTTGTGACTCTGATCTGGCTGGCGCTGCTCAGCTTCACTAGCAGCATCTTCTGGAGTTCGCCGGTGGTGCCCTGGGCGATGATTGTCGCGACGGTCGCCCCGTCGATCATTTTCTGGAACCGCCTCATGCGCGCCGGGGATCAGGAAGAAGACCAGGAAGAGCCTGTCCGCTCCCACGGAGCCGCCGCAGGCGCGACCCCGTAACGCTTTGGAAATTGCCAGTCTTTGAAGGCGGAACCGGAGAGACGAGCGGAAGCCCCTCCGGACCCATGCAACGCGCTTCTATGGATTGACCTTTAGAAGCAGCATCGTGCCGCTTTCAACCTTCACGTTGTTCTTCTCCGAACTCAGCACCGAGCCTTGCGCTGCGTTCTGCCCAGCTTCGAGCTTCAAGTTCGAAATTCCAACCACGCCCTGCGTGCTCCCGTTGATCGGGGGACGCGCGTTGCCTTTCTGCTGAGTGTCGGTGCCGGTGGTTGGCACAGAGTTCGGCGCTGGGCTCGATGGCTGTGTTTGCCCCGCACTTCCCATTGAGCCGCTCCGTCCTCCACCCATCGGAGACGTAGCTGCGCCACCCCCGCCCGCGGGAGCGCCGGGATCACCGCCGCCAGCATTCGCATTGTTCGTGGGAGGCGCGATGACTGCTTGGATCGACATGGGCAAATTCACGTCCCCACTCTTCAAGACCGCATGGTCAAAGGCGATTCCCAGCTGCGATTCTTTTTGTTCTTTGCTGCGCGCCTGCGCCTCAGTCACGTGTCCCGTCACCTTTGTGTCCTTGGGGACAATGACCTCGCCACTGCTGGTCTTCAGATCCATCGTGACTATGGCCACGACTTCGTCACCCGGCTTGGCCGTCTTGGCGTCGATGGTTTTCGTCAACTGCACCGGGATCACGCTTCCTGGAGCGATTCTCGTAGTTCCTGCCGCCGGTGCCTGACTTGCGTCAGGCGGCGCCGAGGCTGGAGCCTGCGGGGCGGGCGGAGTTGCTTGCGGCTGCGGTTGACTCTGGGGTTGTGTCGGCGCCGGCTGCGTTTGGGGAGTGCTCGGATCGGTTGAGCCCGGGGGTGTGCTTTGTGCCAGTGCCGACCCGCTCGCGAATGTTGCCATAACTGCTGCAGCGACAAGAATTCTGTTCATCGACGGTCTCCTTCGTGGGTAGCGCTCCCGCAAGGTAGATGCATTTTGTGTCCAAAAGGTAGGCGACAATCTTCGACAGCGCCAACCGATGGGGCCGCGAGGGCATCCAAGTGCAATGCCAATCCGACTCATCTACCTTGTCCTGCTCAGTTCAATCCTGGCCACGTGCGCGGCCTGTGCGCCGAATCAGTCTCCCGATCAACTCCGCGAGAAAACTGCCGAAGCCACCTCCAGCCTCAAACGCGATACGAAGGCCGTCGCCGAAGGCGTGAAGGAGGGACTCAGCAACAAAAGATCGGTGGACCTGAACAAGGCGTCCAAAGACGACCTGTCTTCCTTGCCGGGCATCAGTTCCCAAAAGGCAGACCGGATTATCGCCGAACGCCCCTACGCCAGCGCCCATCAGTTGGTGACGCGCCATGTGTTGTCGGAGGCTGAGTACAACCAGATTCAGGACCGTGTCGTCGTCGATCACTAGATCGAGAAAGATAGTGAAGCACGAAAGCCAGAGGGCCTTGATTCCAAAGTGTTTCCTTCGTGAACCTTAGTATCGTGCGTGGTCCAAGCCCATCGCCTCTTGACTCTGTGTCCTCCGTGTCCTCTGTGGTTAACATGGCAGTTGGCATCGTCCTTGCGATATCATCAAAGGGATGTCTGCCACGCGCCCAAACCAAACTTTCCAGACGCACGACTTTCAAACTGACGACCGTCGGCTCGAGCCGATCCGCGCCAAAGTTCTTGCCGGAACCCGGCTGGATACCGATGACGCCCTCGCCCTCTACCGCACCGGCGACATTCTCGCCGTGGGCTGGATGGCGAACCTGGTACGCGAGCGCATGCACGGCGACAAGACGTACTTCAACGTCAACCGCCACATCAATCCGACCAATGTCTGCGTAGCGGCCTGCCGACTGTGCGCCTTCGGACGCAAGAAGGACACGCCCGGCGCCTACACCATGGCGCTCGAAGAGGCCTTCGAGACCGCGGCTTCGGGATACACCGAGGCGGTGACCGAATTCCACATCGTCGGCGGATTGCATCCCGACCTGCCGTTTCAATATTTCCTCGACCTGTGTTCGGGCCTGAAGCAGCGCTTTCCGCAGGTGCATCTCAAGGCCTTCACCATGGTCGAGGTGGCTTATCTGTCGAGGCGGGCGAAGCTCTCGATCCGCGAGACGCTGGAGCAACTGAAGGCTGCGGGAGTGGACTCGCTTCCCGGCGGCGGCGCGGAGATTTTTGCCGATCGCGTGCGCCACATCATTTGCGACCACAAGATTGACGGCGGCGAGTGGCTCGAGACCGCCAAACTGGCGCACCAGATCGGATTAAAGTCGAACGCGACCATGCTCTACGGCCACGTCGAGAACGACGAAGACCGCGTCGACCATCTGATGAAGCTGCGCGCACTGCAGGACGAAACCGGCGGCTTCCAAACGTTTATCCCGCTGGCCTTCCATCCGGACAACACACCGCTGCAGCACCTGCCGAAAACCACCGGCATGCTCGATATCAAGCAGATTGCCGTCAGCCGTCTCGTGCTCGACAACTTCCCGCACATCAAATCGTATTGGCAGATGATGACCGCGAAGATCGCGCAGATTTCCTTGCGCTTTGGCGCCGACGACATGGATGGCACAGTGATCGAAGAAAAGATTTACCACGACGCAGGCGCGACTACTCCGCAGGGCATGCACCGCGAAGAACTGGAGCGCCTGATCCGCGCGGCCGGACGCGAACCCATCGAGCGCGACACCCTCTACCGGCCCGTCACGCGCACGGAAACGTCCGTCACGGTTGCGGTGTAGCTGTTAATTTGTGCAGTTCTTCGGGCGACGTATTCAGCAGATTCTTCAACACGGCTACCTCGGCGGCGATGCCCGCGTGCAAAGCGGGATCCACGTCGGGCGCGAACAGTGCAGAGTGATTCGAAGGAAGCTGACTGCCCGACGCTTTGGCCGCAGCGAACTTCTCCGGATCGGCTCCGCCCAGACTGAAATAGAAACCGGGAACTCCCTGCTCGACGAAATAGGAGAAATCCTCTGAGGGAGTGATGGGCTCGCCGGTCACTACCTTGTCTTTTCCCAGTGCGGCTTCCAGCGGAGCCCGGAGGCGCTCGGCCAGCGCGGGATTGTTGTAAACCAGGTCCGTACCCTCATAGCGTTCCACCGAAGGCTCGCGGGGCGCCCCCGCCGCGGCGGCCTCTGCCTTGGCGATGCGAGCAATGGCCGCAAGAATCTGCTGCCGCACTTCCTGCTTGCGGGTCCGTATCGTCAATCCCATTTCCGCGTGGTCGGGGATGATATTGTTCTTCGTCCCCGCCTGGATGTAGCCAACCGTTACGACCGCCATTTCGCCGGGTTTGATCTCGCGGGACACAATGGTCTGCAGCGCGAGAATGGTTCGAGCTGCGATCACAATGGGGTCGATGGCCGACTGCGGCATCGAACCGTGCCCACCCTTGCCGTAAATCGTGATGCGCACCGAATCCGAGTTCGTGTTGTAGACGCCGGGAGTAATCGCGGCCATCCCCGCGGGGAATTCATTGCCGACATGCAAAGCCACTGCGACGTCTGGCTTGGGGAATCTCGTAAACACTCCGTCGCGGATCATTCCCTCCGCACCGCCGATGGTTTCCTCGGCAGGCTGGCCGATCAGCATCAGCGTTCCATGCCAGGTATTCTTGCTGCGTGCCATCACCTCGGCGGTGCCGAGAAGGGCGGCCATGTGCAGGTCGTGGCCGCAGGCGTGCATCACCGGAACGTCGCGTCCAGCATCGTCTGTCGAGCGCACCTTGCTGGCGTACGGAAGGCCCGTTTTCTCTTCCACCGGGAGCGCGTCCAGTTCTGTGCGCAGCATGATGACGGGACCGGCTCCGTTCTTGAGGATCGCAACCAATCCCGTGCCACCCACGTGTTCGGTCACGTCATACCCGGCGCTGCGCAAACGCGCCGCCATCTTGGCTGCGGTCTGCGTCTCATGCGCTGACAGCTCAGGGTTCTGGTGCAGATCAAGGTAGAGCGCGTGCGCGTCAGGATAGACGCTTTCAACTTCTTTGGAGGATGGAGCCTGCGCGCAGGCGAAGGCCGTGAGTAGCGCGAGCAGCGAGAGTTTTGACAAGATCATCGTGCCGGGATCATATCCTGCACGTTCTCAGAGTTGCAAACCGAGGGCTGCAAGGCCTCGGATCTACTCAACCATTTCTGTTTGCAACGAAATCCAGAGTGAGGCCATCTTAACGAGTAAGCCGTTGAATTCTCCGCTTGCCTTTTTTCCACCGGGTGTACAATCGGCTTAGAAAGCACTTGGTTGCGCACTTCGTTAGCAAGGCCGAGGCGCTATGAACGTTCACGTCAGCTACCGTCTTCATAAAATTCCCGCCGTCGAAAAAGACATCCAACACCAGATCGAAAAACTGCAAAAACGCCTGCAGGTTTTCCGGCCCGAACTCATCCACTTGAAGGGTGTAGTGGAGGAGATCTCTGCTCGCGAGGGCACCAGCGTTTCGCTGAACCTGCGCTTGCCGTCTGGTCAAATGGCCGTGCAGACTTCGGCGCCGAACGCCGCAGCTGCAGTGAAGAGTGCGTTTGAGGATCTGCTGCAGCAGGTCAGCAAGCACAAAGATCTCCTGCGAGCGTCGCACAAGTGGCAGCGTGGCAAGCGTGGGGATACCGCCCGTCCCAGTGCCATTGTGCACGAGGTTCCGTTCGAGCAGACACTGGCCGCCGTTTTCCCGCCGACGATTTCTTCCGACGACATTCGCTCCTACGTGAACGTCAATCTGGCGCGCCTGGAGCGCTTTGTCGAAAGGGAAATCTATTTCCGCGAGGCCCAAGAATCGATCGCGCCCGACAGCCTCTCGAAAGAAGAAGTCATCGACGAAACCATCGCCGCCGCCTTGGGCAACGGTCAGGAGAAGCCCGAACGCCTGGCGCTCGAGCCCTGGCTTTACCGCCTCGCCCTACAAGCGTTGGATGAACTCTCGCGCACCGACGAGAGCAACGGTAACGCCCGGCCCTTGGAAGACTCTGCGCGCCCGCGCAACGTGAAGGGCAGCGACGAGTCGGAGTTACAGTTTCATCAGCCCGACGAGTCCATCACAGGTGCGACCGTCATCGCCGACGCCCGCGTCGCCACGCCGGAGCAGATTATGGCCTCCGATGAACTCTTGCGCCTGATTGCGTCCTCTCTGCGCGATCTCGGCTCGGGCCCGCGCGAGGCCTTCATTCTGCATGCGGTCGAGGGCTTTAGTGTCGATGAAATTGTGGCGATTACCGGAGTCCCGGCCGACCGGGTGCTTGCCTTCGTTTCTGCCGCACGCGACCACTTACGCAAAGCGCCGGGACTGGCCAAACAGTTTCAAGGCCGGTTCGCTCCGACCGGCACCGCTTAATTCCAATCTCAATAATTTGGGGAGGTCATTCATGACCCTGACTCGAGAACAAATCCGAGAGCTAGCTGAATTTCAGGATGAAAAATCCTGTGCTGTCAGTTTTTATTTTCAGCCGTCGACGCCGCGCAACAAGGCGCATAAGGAAGATACGATCCTCGTCAAGGACCTGGTGCGCGAAGCTCTCCGCACTGTGGAAAGCCGCACTGTAGAAAATAAAGACAAGAAAGACAGCGCCCGCGCTGATATGGACCGCATCCTGCGCCTCTCGGGCGAACTGCGCAGCAACGGCACCCACGGCAAAGCCGTGTTCGCCTGCGCCTCCAAGAACCTCTGGCGCGAATATGATTTGCCCGCCAGCCTCCCAAGTACGCAACTTTTCGTGGACCGCCATTTTCATCTCAAACCGATTGCGTATCTTCTGGGCGCCTCTCCGCTGCTGGGCGTCGTGCTCGTCGACCGGCACCGGGCCCGCATCTTCGATCTTCGTCTGGGCGAGTTGACCGAGCGCAAAGACCTGTTCCAACCGTTGTCTCGCAAAGGCCGCAGTGACGGGTATGCCGGCTATGACGCTGGCCACGCCCAGCGCCGCGTGGAAGACGAAACTCGCCAGCATTTCAAGCATGTGGCTGAATCACTGAAGGATCTGCTGGAAAAGGGCGTGTTCGAGAAATGGATTCTTGCCTGCCCCGATTCCCATCGCGCGCTGCTCGAATCCCAACTGCACTCCTACGTGAGTCAGGCCTTGATCGGCCGGTTCCATGCGGATTTGGCTCATGCCACCCGCGACGAGATCCGCACCCACGCGCAGGAGATTAAGGAACGGTGGAAAAGCGATCGCCGCCGCGAACTGGTCGGCCAGGCTTTGGGGCAGGCCCGCAGCAACGGACGCGGTGTGACCGGCCTGCGCCGCGTATTACGCTCGCTGGAACTGGGGGAAGTGCAGACTCTGCTGATCGGCGAAAACTTGCAGGCGCATGCCGTCGAATGTTCGGGATGCGGCCATATCGACGCCCACATCGTGGGTTCCTGTCCGGTTTGTGGCAAGGCCACGCAGGAAGTGGTCGACGTAGGCGAGGCTATTCTGCCCTGGGCGATTCGCCGCGATATCGAAACCTTCTACGTGAAGGATGATCCAGAGTTCGACAAGGTAGGCAATGTTGCCGCCCTGCTGCGTTTCCGTTCGGAAAACGTGCAGCCGATCGCCCCGGCTGTGGCAGATCAATTAGAGAAAGCAGGCGCGGCCTATCCCGGCCGGTTGCGCAGGTTCGCCAGTCGCTGAAAACGAGGCTCCGACTGGCCTGCGTGAGTGCCGCCAAGAGAAATTGTAGGCGGGGGCGAATGACACTATAATTGCGCCCCAACGATGGCACTCTCCTCGGGTACACGGCTGGGGCCTTACGAGATTCAATCGCCGCTGGGTGCGGGCGGCATGGGTGAGGTGTATCGCGCCCGCGATACACGCTTGGACCGCACCGTCGCCATCAAGATTCTTCCGTCGCATCTTTCTTCGAATCCCGAGGCGCTGCAGCGCTTTGACCGCGAGGCGCGCGCCGTATCCAGCCTCAATCATCCCAACGTGTGTCAGCTTTATGACGTGGGTTTGCAGGACGGAACCAGCTATCTCGTCATGGAGTATCTGGAAGGCGAGACCCTGGCCGACCGCTTGAGCAAGGGTCCGTTACCGCTCGACCAGGTTCTGAAGTGCGGAATCGAAATCTGTGAAGGCCTCGAGAAAGCGCACCGCAGCGGCGTTGTCCACCGCGACCTGAAGCCCGGCAACATCATGCTCACCAAGAGCGGCGCCAAGCTGATGGATTTTGGTTTGGCGAAGCCCGTGACCCCGGCGGGGCCAGCCAGTTCCGGACTGACGCTGACCGTAGCCACGCCCCAGCATCCCCTCACCATGGCCGGCATGGTTGTGGGCACCTTCCAGTACATGGCGCCCGAGCAATTGGAAGGCAGGGAAGCCGACGCCCGCAGTGACATCTTCGCACTCGGCGCTGTGCTGTATGAAATGGTCACGGGCAAGCGTGCGTTCGAAGGCAAGACCGCATCGTCAACGATTGCGGCGATTCTGGCCTCCGAGCCGCCGCCAATCTCTACCCTGCAGCCGCTGTCTCCCATGGCGCTCGAAGGCACGGTGAAGAGCTGTCTGGCCAAAGATCCCGACGAGCGCCTGCAAACCGCTCACGACGTCAAACTGCAGTTGAAGTGGATTCAGGAGAGTGGATCGTCGTCACGGCTAGCCGTTGCCCTTCCTCCGGCGCGCAAGACCTGGGGTCGAACGGGCTGGGTTGTCGCAGGATTGTTGCTACTCGCGCTCGTCGGCACAGGAGCCTGGTGGCTGCGCTCTCGCCAGGCGCCACTGGCCATGTACTTCAACATCGCAGCGCCATTCCCGGCGGCCTCAATGGCCCTGTCGCCGGACGGGAAAATGCTCGCGCTCGTCGCGTATTCCGACCAAGCCAGCAAGAATGTGATCTGGATCCACCAGATCGGGGGCCGGAGCGCGACTGTGCTGCCGGGAACCGAGGGAGCCGCATATCCGTTCTGGTCGCCGGATGGCCGTTCACTGGGATTCTTCGCGCAGGCCAAGCTCAAGACCATCGATGTCGCTTCTGGACGATCCCCTCGCGTGCTAGCTGACGCGGCTTTCGGCCGCGGTGGCACATGGAGCCGCGACGGCGTGATCCTGTTCGCCGCCAATGTTTGGACCGGATTGTCGCGCGTCTCATCTTCCGGCGGAACTCCCGTCCAGATCACCACTCCCGATCCCGCCCAGTTCCAAGTGAGTCACCGCTGGCCCGTCTTCCTGCCCGATGGGCGTCACTACATTTATTTGGCCTGTAACTTCTCCGGATACCTCGACAAGAACTTTATCGTGCTCGGCTCGCTTGACTCCAACGAGAGACGCAACCTGATCAACGCCAGCACGAACGCCATGTACGCGGACCCGGGCTACCTTCTATTCTGGCGCGATAACGCGCTGGTGGCCCAGCGCTTCGATCTCAGGAACTACTCGCTCAGCGGCGAGCCGCACATCCTGAATGATGCAGTGCAATATTTTCCCCAGGTTAATTTCGCTGCGTTCGCCGTATCCGGCAACGCGTTAGTCGCCCAGACCGGGGGCGGCAAGGGAGCCGCACCGTCTCAATTGACATGGTTTGATCGCAGCGGCAAGAAGCTTGGCACTGTCGGTCCTGTGGCTCTCGTCGCAAATCCCAAACTTTCGCCCGACCAGCATCGCGTCGCCGTTGACCAGACCGACAGCGACGGCCGTCACGTCAATCCTTGGATCTACGACGTGTCCAGCAACGCCACCTCCCGCCTCACTTTCGGAACCGGGCTGGAGGAGGTTCCCATCTGGAGTCCCGATGGGAGGCGGATCGTTTTTGCAGCAAACGATGATCTTGTCTTTCGCTTGTATGCCCAAAACGCCGACGGCTCCGGCACCGCGGAGAAAATTCTGGACCTCGACAGTCCCTACCAGACGCCCTGGGACTGGTCCCGCGACGGCAAATATCTCCTGGCCCGCAAGAATGGCGAGCTGTGGTATATGACGACTGCAGATGGAAGCGCGCACCCTTTGGTGCAGAAACCGTGGCAGATTCGCAACGCGCAGTTCTCTCCCGACGGCAAGTTCGTGGCTTACGCATCAGACGAGACCGGAAATTCGGAGATTTTTGTTTCGCCCTTTCCAACCTTCGACAGCAAGTGGCAGGTCTCACGCGGCGGCGGCGAGGAACCTCGATGGCGCGGCGACGGGAAAGAACTGTTCTATCTGGCCCTGGACCGCAAATTGATCGCCGTCGACATCAAGACCGGTCCCAACTTCGAAGTGGGTTCGCCCGGGCCACTGTTTCTTACTTCCCCCCAGCCCCCAGTCTCAGCCCTGCACTTCTTCAGTTATGACGTGACGTCTGACGGCCAGAAGTTTCTCATCAACACAAGAACCGCAACGCCCAGCGCCGCACCCGTATCAGTCTTGCTGAACTGGCCCCTGGAAATGGAGCGGTAGTTGCCTCGCGCGTGAATCTTCGATCCAGCCCGTGATATGCTTCCCGCTTCGTCTGCATGACTAATGTTGTAAATAGGATCTCGGAGGATTCGTGACATTCTCGCGCCGTGATTTCGTGAAGTCGTCCGTGCTCGGAGCCGTTGCCGCCGGAGTGGGAGCGCACGCTGCCCTTCCCGAAGCGCTCGCTGAAAATAGCCAGCAGGGCCACGCTTCGAAAGAAGATTCCCCCAAGCGCCCGGTCATCATTTGCGCCCACAACGGTTACGCCTACACCGAAGCGGCTTACGCCTTCCTGAAAAGCGGCGGCGACACGCTCGAGGCCGGCATCCGCGTGGTGAAGGGGCCCGAGGACGATCCCAACGACGATTCGGTCGGTCTAGGTGGCCTGCCCAACGAAGAAGGCGTGGTAGAGCTGGACTCCTGCTGCATGCACGGACCCACCCGGCGCGCGGGTTCAGTCGGCGGCGTGCGCAACATCAAGAACGTGTCGATGGTCGGCCGGGCCGTAATGGAGCACACCGGCCACGTCATGCTGGTCGGCGAGGGCGCAGAAAAATTCGCCGTGGCCGTGGGCTTTCCGCGCGAGAACCTGCTGACCGACCGCTCCCGCAAAATCTGGCTGCTGTGGAAGGAATTCAATTCCGACCGCGACTGGTGGGGGCCGGGCATGGCCGATCCGCACTGGCATCCGCCCGCGCCCGATTCTAAGCCGCAAGCCGATCTGTGGCGGGATCGCATTCAGCAATTGCAGCAGCGCGCCGCCGATCTCGGGATCGAGCCTGAGTTCCAACTCGCGGCCGTGCATCGCGTGCTGTTTCCGCCCACCGGTACGATCCACTGCTCGGTCTTGAACGACAAGGGAGAAATGTCAGGAATCACCACCACCAGCGGACTGGCGTTCAAACTGCCGGGCCGTTGCGGCGATTCGCCAATTATCGGAGCGGGTTGCTACACCGATCAGGACATTGGTTCCGCGGGTGCCACCGGTGCCGGGGAAGAGAACATCAAGGTGGCCGGTGCTCACACCATCGTCGAAAATATGCGCCACGGCATGTCTCCGCAGGAAGCCGGCATGGACGCGCTCAAACGCATCGTCCGCAACTACAACGGCGACATGACGAAACTTCGCTACATGGATATGACGTATTACGTCCTGCGCAAAGACGGCGCGTACGCGGGCGTGTGTTTGTGGGAAGGATATTCTCCGGGCAATCCGCATAAATTCACGGTGCACGACGGCACGCTGCGTTCCGAGGTCGCGACTCCGCTGCTTAAGGGATACTCGCAGGAATGGCCGCCGTTTCCACCCATCCCGGAGGAATTGAAGAAGGATTCGTATTACCTGAAATAGCACCACGTAGCGCCGCCGTCCCGGGAGCGGCGGGCCTGCCCTGAGCGAAGCCGCGGGGGCGGGTGTGTTTGCCCGCCCCGCCGAGGGCAAGATGACCTCGGGACAGCCGGCAAGATGCCGGCGCTACTAGAACCTCACCTTCACATCCGGACTCTTCTCCAAATGAATGCTTTCCACAAACCGCACTTTACCCGTGCGCAGCGTCATGATCACGGAAGAAGTACGGGTTCCTTCACCGAAGAAGCGCACGCCCTTCATCAGCGCACCGTCGGTCACGCCGGTGGCAGCGAAGATCATTTGCTTGCCCGGAGCCAAATCCTCCGCCTCGTAGATGCGATTCTTGTCTTTGATCCCCATGCGCTCCAGACGCTCCTCATGCTCGGGCTTCACGACCAGGCGCCCCAGCATGTAGCCATTCAGACAGCGAACCGCAGCCGCCGTGATGACGCCCTCCGGTGCTCCTCCGGATCCCATGACGGCGTGCACTCCGGTTCCAATCACGGCTGCCGCAATTCCGGCAGAAAGATCGCCATCGCCGATGAGGCGGATGCGCGCTCCGCAGGCTCGAATATCACCAATGAGCTTCTCATGCCGTGGACGGTCGAGCACAATCACAACCAGGTCTTGCACATCGCGATCCAGTCGCCGGGCGATGTTTTTCAGATTGTGCGACACAGGCGCGTCGATATAGACAGCGTCTTTGCACGACGGACCGACAACAATCTTGTCCATGTAGCAATCAGGCGCGTTCAGCAGGCCTCCGCGCTCGGATGCGGCGAGCACGGTGATCGCTCCCGGCGCCCCCGTGGCGCATAGATTGGTGCCTTCCAGCGGATCGACCGCGATGTCGACCTCGGGAACTTCCGTGCCGTCGGGAAACTCGGCGCCAACTTTCTCGCCGATGTAGAGCATGGGCGCTTCGTCGCGCTCGCCCTCGCCGATCACGATCGTGCCCCGCATGGGGATCGAGTCCATCGTCTTGCGCATGGCCTCGGTGGCCACCTGGTCGCTGAGCTTGCGCTCGCCCTGTCCCATGGTGCGGGCCGACTCGATCGCGGCCACTTCCACCACGCGCAGGAATCGCGACGCCAGGTCGCTCTCAATGTTCTCCCCGAAACTGCGGGCCTTGCCCTCCGGACGAGTCTGCGTACCCATTTACTGTCTCCCGAGCGCGTTTTGATGCGCCGTTGTGCGCCGGGTTGAGACTATATCGCAACCGCAGGCCGGATTGAAAGACGCGTTGGATGGCAAACTGAATTCGCCTTTACAAGATCGATCTTGCATTCGCAATCACCGCAGGCGCTCCGCTCACGAAACGAATTCCTGTTCTCCCGCACTATGGGTGAGAGCAGTTCGGAGGTTTTATGTCAGCTGTAGCGGATCGTGTGCTAGCGATTGCAAAGCCCGAGGCGCCGTCCTCGAACGGCGTTTGGGTGCCACTCGTAGGTGGACTTTGGGTTCTGGCAAACGTCGGCCTCGCGGCACTTGGGATCTATATCGACTGGCCGATCCTGTGCGCGTTCCTGGCGGGACTGATGAATGGCTCGCTCCTGTCGGTGATTGCGGTGGCCACGGCGAGCGAGCGACTCCAGGCAGGCGCCACCGGATTGCTGGGCGGACTCAGCCTAAGCGCGCTGCGCAGCGACGGCAGCATGGTGTGGAAAGCCATGCAGTCCGTCCATGGTTTTGTTGACAGCTTGTTCACTGTGATGGGGATTGAGCTCGACGAGAGAATACATCATGCCATCGAGCAGGAAGCTCTCTACATGATCTGGACGATCGTGTTTGTCGTGCTGGCTTCGCTGGTCGCGGAGTGGGTGCGATCATCCCGGGCGCAAACCGATCGGGAGCGCTAGCGTAACTCTCTGGCAGCAGCCAGCATCTCGTCCGCGCGGGCTCGGACGCGGACGTCTTCAGTGAAATTGCTCCAGCGAACAATCTTGGATGAGTCCACCAGAAACTCGGCTGGACGTGCGATGTCGTGCCCATCCGGCCCGCCCCCCGTATGCAGCAAGTGATAGCGCCGAGTCACCGCGGTATCGGGATCAGAAAGAATCGGGAAAGTGTATCCCGCTTTGTGAGCCAGATCGCGCGACACCTCAGGCGCATCAACGCTGATCGCGACCGGACGTACGCCCGCCACCTGAAACTCCGCTAGCCGTTTCTCCACACCTCGTAACTCGAGGTTACAGAAAGGTCACCAGTAGCCGCGGTAGAAAATCAGTAATACCGCCTTGGGAGCCGAAGCCTGGGATTGGGAAGTAGAGGCAGACGGAGCCGCGGCGAGAAGTTGGTCGAGCGATACCGGTTTCCCCGAAGTATCGGAAAGAGTGAAGTCAGGAATCCTCTGCCCAACCTGTGGCGCCGCCGTTGAACTGGGCAGCTCGCGGGCTTTGACGAACGCGAACGCGGTGAGTCCGAGGGGAAACAGGGCAATCACGGTCAATACAACGCTCAGCACTTTACCGCGATAGACATGCGCCTGGCCAAACGCCCGCCGCAGTCCAGCGCCGAGAAAAACCAGCGCCAGGACGGCGAACAACATGCTCAGCCAGGGAAGTGCTCCCTGCAAGGGAGGACTCACAAAGAATGCGACGTTGCAGCCGATTGCTCCGACGGCGAATAAAAGTCCCCACCAGGGCGCGGTGTTCCTTCGGCGTTCCGTTGCGTCCGGCATGGCCTCAGAGTCTAACAGAGAGGTCGAACGCCCCTCGCCTGGCTCTCCTGCAATCCGCAGGTCTTCGGAAGGGTTGCTGGCGTCTATCCGAATAATTGATCCGTGGGTCGCCGGGCGCCGTGGTATTCTCGCAGACCTGCCGCGAAAATGAATGCCATGCCTGACCGCCCGCTGACTTTCCTCTGCATCACCACCTACGAGAAAGGGCAGGAGTTCATGCGCGAGTGCAAGCGCCAGGGCTGCCGTGTCATCCTGCTCACCGCGGAGAAACTGCGCGATGCCGAGTGGCCCCGCGAAATTCTCGACGACACCTTCTACTTGCCCGAGGAGATTGCCTTAGCCGACATCGTTGGCGCGGTAACCCATCTGGCGCGCAATCACAAACTCGACCGCATTGTGGCGCTCGACGAATACGACATGGAGACCGCTGCCACTCTGCGCGAGCACCTGCGCATCCCCGGCATGGGCCTCACAACCATGCGTTATTTCCGTGACAAGCTGGCCATGCGCATGCGCGCGCTTGACCGTAATGTGCGCGTGCCGGATTTCGTCCCCGTCGTCAACCACGCTGACATTCGCTACTACCTTGACCACGTGCCCGGCCCATGGGTGCTCAAGCCCCGGCAGGAAGCCTCCGCGATCGGCATCAAGAAAATCCATGCCGCCGAAGAATTGTGGCCGCTGCTCGATCAACTGAGCGACAAGCAGTCTTCGTATCTGCTGGAAAAGTTTCTCCCCGGTGATGTTTTTCACGTCGACTCCGTCGTGTCGGAGAGCGAAGTCGTCTTCGCCAACGTCAGCAAATACGGCAAGCCGCCGATGAACGTAGCTCAGGGCGGCGGAATTTTCACCACTTTCACGGTGCCAAGAGGAAGCGAAGAAGACTCCGGATTGCGCGCGATCAACCGCGACCTGATCGCGGCGCTAGGCCTGGTGCGCGGGGTCGCGCACGCGGAGTTTATCCAGGCACATTCCGACGGCCACTTCTATTTTCTCGAATGTGCCGCCCGTGTCGGCGGAGCCTACATCAACGAGATGGTCGAAGCGGCTACAGGAATCAATCTCTGGCGCGAGTGGGCGCGCGTCGAAGTCGCCGGCGGTGACGGCAGCTACAAACTGCCGCCCTTGCGCGAAGAATATGCTGGCGTGATTCTTTCGCTAGCGCGGCAGGACGATCCCGACACCTCGTCCTACAACGATCCCGAAGTGTGCCTGCGGATTAAGAAGCATCACCACGCAGGCTTGGTGCTGCGCTCGTCAGACCCGCACAGGATACCGATGTTGCTGGGGGGATACGCCCGCCGCTTCGCAGAAGAATTCCTGGCAGTCGAGCCCCCTCGAGACAAGCCCACAGCCTAGCCGTCCGTATGTGGCGCGGGCGCCCTCGCCCGCGCACTGCGAGGGCAAAACCGGAGATGCTTCTTTGCCAAGTTGTAGCACGGTTTACGCCGCACCTGGCTCTGCAGGAAGAGTCGCTGAATGTCGCGCTGGTGGTGGGTGGAAGTATTGTCATCCCGCACCTGCGACGCGCGTATGAGTTGCTGGAAGAGATCTACAGCTGAAGATGTGGAGAATATGTGTTGAATATGTGTTGAAGTTAAATATGTGGGGACGGCCGCCTTCGGCCGTCCGCCGGGCGCAGCCCGGCGAGTCAACTAACGAGAATCGGACCCTGCCTTGGTTTCAGCGCGCCCCATCTACCTGCCGATCGCCACAAACAACAGCCTAGTCACAAGAAACGCTGCGAGCAGCATAACCGCGTTATGTACTGCAGTGTGAGAGCGAACCAGCCGAGGATCGCTTGTCACGGTTGCATAAATGCGCATCGTCACCGCTCAGACGCGGCCCGCCGTTGCAGTGCTGAAGTCACGAAACTGACCACGATCAGCGCAATCCCTACGCCCAGCTTGAGCCGGTCCGGATTCCGCAGTCCTTCCCACACTGCATCCGGAGGCCAGAAGATTCGGGCGTCCTTGACCGCATCGAGGCAGGCCAGCACACCCGAGAGGAATATCCCGGCCATCGCAACCCGCCGTTTTTTCTCTGGAGTCATCGAGCTTGATCCCTCAAGTGGCTTATGTGAGGACAGCCGCCTTCGGCTGTCCGCCGGGCGGAGCCCGCGATGCTATGAGGCGATCCCCGTCGAGCTTCGCTCGACTGACAGCCGATGGCGGCTGTCACCACATTCTTTGCTAGAACGCGTCAATCCCCGTAATGCTCTGCCCGATGATGAGCGAGTGCACATCGTGCGTGCCTTCGTAGGTCTTCACCGACTCCAGGTTCATCATGTGGCGCATGACGGGATAGTCATCGGCCACTCCGTTCGCGCCCAGAATGTCGCGCGAAAGCCGGGCGCACTCCAGCGCCATCCACACGTTGTTGCGTTTCGCCATTGAAATATGTTGCGGCTCGATCTTGCCCGCGTCTTTCAGTCGGCCCACCTGCAGCACCAGCAACTGTGCCTTCGTGATTTCACTGATCATCCACGTGAGCTTGTCTTGCACGAGTTGGTGCGAGGCGATGGGCTGGTTGCGCCACTGCTTGCGGAGAAGAGAATACTGCAGCGCGCAGTCATAGCACGCCATCGCTGCACCCAGCGCTCCCCACGCGATGCCGTAGCGCGCCTGGTTGAGGCACATGAGCGGAGATTTCAGTCCGCCCGTCTTCGGCAGCAGATTCGACTCGGGGATGTGAACATCCTGCAACGATAGGCCTGAAGTGACCGACGCGCGCAGCGACCACTTGCCATGAATGTCGTCGGCCTTGAATCCGGGACGGTCGGTTTCTACAAGGAAGCCGCGAATCTTGTCGTTCTCGTCCTCGACTTTGGCCCAGATGATCGCGACGTCGGCGATCGTGCCCGAAGTGATCCACATCTTCTCGCCATTGATCACGTACTCATTGCCAACCTTCTTGGCGCGCGTGCGCATGCCGCCGGGGTTCGACCCGAAGTCTGGCTCAGTGAGGCCGAAACATCCGAGCTTTTCGCCCTTCTGCATTGGAGGCAGCCACGTCTGCTTCTGTTCTTCGCTGCCGAATTCATAAATCGGATACATGCACAAGCCCGACTGCACGCTCACAAAGCTGCGCACCCCCGAGTCGCCGCGCTCGAGTTCCTGCGTCATCAGGCCGTATTCCACATTGCCCATCCCGGCGCAGCCGTAGCCTTTCAGCGACGCCCCAAAGAAGCCGAGGTCGGCCATCGGTTTCACCAGTTCACGCGGAAAACGTCCTGCGCGGTTGCATTCCTCGATGATGGGAATCAGATTGTCTTCGATGAACTGGCGGGTAGTGTCGCGCACTAACCGCTCGTCGTCGGTCAACAGGGAATCGTACTGGATGAAATCGACACCGCGAAATTTGATGGCAGGCATGACGAATCTCCTGATAAAAGTGGGGCCCCAAGGACGGGGCGGTCGCCGCAGGGCAAACATATGACGGTAGCAGGGGCTTAGGACGGCGGTCAACGGGGCTACGCACGCAACCTTTTCAACAGGGCGGAGCAAGAGTTCGGTGTATGCTGTTTGCGGACTTTTCCCAGTCTTAAATCGATTCACTACGCAGTGGCAGAACTCACGGGCTGCCACCGGCTTAAATCACGGAGGCATCATGGCGTTGCATGTCGGGCACCGTCTTCCTGCAGCTTTAGGTGTGGTGAGCGTTCTTCTGCTATCTGTAAGCTTGACAACGGCGCAGAAGGTTGTTGTCGATGCCGACCCCGCCCACGTGGCCAACACGTTTAGTCCCGTTCGTTCACTGGGCGCGGCCATCGACCGCCTGCGCACGGGCACTCCCGACCATTTGCTGAAAGACCCGCTGCTGCACGAGATCCTCGGCGCAGGATGGCAGACCGTGACCTATCGCCAGAACACTGAGCTGATGGTCGAGGCCTGGCACTGGAATCCCGCAGGGAAGTGGAGTAACGCCGACAAGCAGGAAGGCTACTTCGTCGGCAGCGCCGAGCCCGGAGCGGAAATTCATAGCTCGTGGGCGTACCCGCTGCCGCATCGCGGATTCAGCCGCGGCGACGGTAACGGCTGGTCGCGCCTGACCGACGGAGATCCCAAGTCGTACTGGAAAAGCAATCCCTACCTGACCAAGGCCTTCACGGGCGAAGACGACTCGCTGCATCCGCAGTGGGTGATGATCGACCTCGGCAGCAAGATTGATGTGAACGCCATCCGCATCGCCTGGGCCGATCCGTATGCGAAGCACTACTCCGTGCAATTTTGGACCGGCGAACTTGAACCTTTCTACGAGGGCACGACCAAGGGCACGTGGCAAACATTTCCGTTGGGCAACGTCACCGAGGGCAAAGGCGGCACGGTCACACTCAAACTCGTTTCCTGGATGATCCCCGTCCGCTACATCCGCATCTGGATGACCGAGT
>OCTA010000134.1_pt1 | contig 70103 bp, 67 predicted proteins | sample 1538991 | NCBI WGS metagenome assembly OCTA01 (sample SAMEA3539302, study PRJEB22396) | soil metagenome | biome: tundra; feature: field; material: soil | place: USA | collected 2010-05 | depth 0.15 m
GATGTTGTCACCGTAAGCTCCCGAGCATGGAAAACGCAACCCTGGGAGAGGGAAAAGCGGCTCGTAAGTTGGTGTTTCATCGGGTGGCAGAGAATCTCCATCGGTTGGAACAGAGTGGGGGATACTACGCGCTGCTGAAAAGGGGCGACAAGCAATTTCGCCGGTCGCTCAAGACCAAGGACCGCAAACTGGCCGAGCGCCGCCTGGCCGACCTGCGAGCCCAGGTATCTGGTCGCATTTCCTCGCGGGATTGCTGCCATCACCCCGCGCCGGACGCTGGATGAGAACGTGCGGCCGGCAATCTTCTCGGAAAACCGCATCGGGCTTCCGCAACATCGGTCCGGCCGCCGTCGATGTCCGTTGGAGCGACTACGGCGACTACCTCGAGCTGATGATCGAGTCCGTCCAGATCGAGTGGGAACGCATTTTGATCGCCAACCGCATTCATCTTCCGTCTTGACACCGCAGTCTCGGCAAAATGACCCTCCAGGCAGCAATCCCGATGCTTATTTCTGCCGAGCCTTGCCGTGTCGGCGTTCTTGTCCTCCTTGCCGCTGGTCTTGTCGCAATCAGCAGCGCCGCAAGCGCTGAAGCCCCACCGCCGGCCGCTGGCGCCGCGCCGGCCAAATTGTCCCCTTCGGAAAACCTGAACTCGGATGAGCTATTGCGATCGTACCAGGATATTCGAGAGCAACTGCGCGCCGCGCAACAGGCGAACGTGAACAACCGACTGGAGGCCGAGGCTGCGGCGAGGGCCCAATCCGCCGCGATCGTTGAACAGATCGAGTCGATCAAGGTCACAATGGAGGCCGAGCGCGAACGCAATCAAGCCTCGGCTCAAAAGGTGGAAGCGGAACGCGAGCGGGAACAGGCGGAAGCCGAACGCTCCAGTCGCACAATTCTATGGCTGGCGTCGAGCTTCGGGGGATTCGGGCTGCTGGCGATGCTTTTCACCGTGCTCTTCCAATGGCGGGCGCTGAATCGACTGCCGGCGGCCGCTTTTCTTCCTGCCCGGTTGCCGCAAGGTTACGCGGGGGTAGCTGTCGCCGAACGCTATGCTCAGGCCGACCAAACCGTGGCATCGGCGAACCAGGGCCTGTTGGCGACGATCGGTCGCATGGAACAGCGCATCCTCCAGCTCGAACACACAACCGTGCAATCGGCGCCAACCAAGCCGGGCAGATACCTGAATCAAACGGCATCGGCGTTCAATTCGGATCCGGTTGCCGAACAAAACGCGCGCTTCGCCTATCTGCTTGGCAAAGGCCGCACGTTGCTCAAGACCAACAGTGTGATGGAAGCCCTGGATTGCTTCGACGAGATTCTCAAGGCCGACCCGAATCACGCCGAGGCCTTGGTCAAGAAGGGAGGGACCCTGGAGCTGTTGAAACAGAACGACGAGGCGATTCGGTGCTACGACCGGGCGATCCAAGCGGATCGCAAAATGACCCTGGCATACCTTTGCAAGGCGGGGCTATGCAACCGCCTCAATCGCTTCAGCGAAGCGGTGGAATGTTACGAACAGGCTATGCAGGTCGTAGATGAAGGAAATAGCTGAACGGCCTCGCCTTGCGGGCATCCCGGAACCCGCGAAACAGGGCTCTAATTGCTCTGAAACGCCCCGCGAGCAACGGTGAGCCGCTCCTTGGCCACCTCGATCCTGACTCTTGTCAGCTCGCGGTTTTCGTCGCCCATTCTTTCCAAGTTGCGCTCCAATTCTCCTATTCGGCGCTCATACGCGCTGATCCGCTCCTGCAAGGGAAGTTGCAAACGCTCGAGCCTCTGTTCCAATTCGTGCATTTCCCGGCCCGCCATTTCCTGCGCCGCAAGCAGTTCCATCCGATGTCGAAACAACATTTGAAAGAGCTTTTCCCGCATCCAACTCAGAGCTCCCGAGCGGATGGCAGCATGGGCGCGTTCGGCTTTGGCCTCCGCTAGGAAGGCGCGACTGCGCCAGTAAGACTCGCCCGATCCATCAATTGTGAGGCCGGATTGGACCGGTACAAGGGCGACTGTCGGCCGAGCACGCATGCGCCACAGGACAAGAACGAGCGCCACCGCGATGACGGCCAAGCTAGCGGCGAACCATTTGGTCTGCTTCTTGATCTGGCCAGCGACTGATTCTTGCTGTTCCAACTTGGTCTGCAGGGCGCCGATCAGGCTCTTTTCCCGCATTTCAGCAATGGCGCTGAGCACCTTCCGATCGATCGTCTGACCTTTTCGGACGATGATTTGAGCTGCCTCATAGGTGTCGTTGACCGCCAAGCCCTGCATGCGCGAGTTTCGCAGCAAATCGGTCAGCTCCGTATCAAGGAAGGCGTTGGGCCGGACAAAGGTGGCGGCAAATTTGCCGAGACTTTCCTGTCCGGCCGGAAACGACGTTTCGACCAGGCGGGCGGCGCGCCAGACGCTAAACATCTTGCCCGCTGTCAGGCTCCGGCCGGAGTTTTCGAGCTGCTTCAATGTCGGCCGGTCGGTGGGACTGGTCACCTGAATCAACCTGACGGGTTCATCGGCCGGCAGGGAATTCTTGGCCTGGATGCTCAGGATCGGCTGCGTCATTACCTCACGAACTGGCCGGAGCAGGACCTCCATCGCCGCCGAATCCGGCTGCCCGCGCACCCATACCGGCGCGAAAAACTCGACCGGCAGGCCCTTTCTGCAGTCCAGCGCGACATCGACCAGGGTTCTCGCATAGGTCGGTGAACCCAGGTCGGCTTCCGTCGGTGCCCGTCCGTTTAACGCTCGCTGCAGCCGCTCCATGAATTGCTTTCGCGCATCGGCGACGCTGTCCCGCAATTCGTTTTCAGCGTCCCGGCCAGCCCGGAGTGAGTGGAGGACTATGAAGGGGGCCTGGTGGGCCGCCTTTTGTCTTAAGGCATCGGTCGCCTCCGGATCGATCGCGAGCAGCCTCACGGGGGTCGCCACATCCTCGGCGGCGACATCCCCGAGCTTATAGTCGGGAACCGCGGAGAACACCGAGACAGCCGGCAGAATCGCCAACGCCGCGAGCATGGCGATCAGAGCGCGGGATTCACCCGGCGCGGAAGCGTAATTCGGTTGTGGCAGAGTCGCCCAAGTCGTACTGGGCCCGCGTCCGCATTTTGGACTCGACATCGATGGAAGGAGACTTCGGACGGACGGAAGAACAAGCGCTTGGGAAATGAAGGAGAGCGAAAACCTCCGGAGAATGAGTACGAACAATTCCAGCGGGGAATCAAGCCAGAATGCTCGCCGACAACCCGACTCACACCCGGGTGCGCCCATGGGTTTCACTCAAAGGCTGTGGCGTCATCGGAATTGACTCATGGATTCCCGAGCCGTCGATTCGTGGACGTGAGGGGAACCTAGGAACAGACAATTGCATCAAGATCAACCAGGCATAATTTCGTCCAACGACTCACATCAACCCCCATCCCAAAATTCATGCTCGGCAGAAGTACTTGTGGGCTGCACCGCGGCCTCGGGCAGGTTCGGGGGCCGGTCCAGGCAGATCAGGCGGCTCATAGGGCGGATGGGGGAGGTCAATCCTCCCTGCCGCCCGACCGACACACAGGAAAATCTTACGGATTTGCGCTAGTCGGCAGGTCGCGCAGCAGCGATGCGGGCATCTCTCTCGTGGTCCGTGCAGGCGGCGGGAACAAAGCATGCGGCGATGAGCAAAATTCTCTTCATGAGTCCTCCTTTAATGCCTCTGGCTTTCGAACGACTATTTCCGGCGTGCCACGATAGAGCGTTATTTTCCCTGTCACAATCACCTGCTTCCCCTCGTATTGTTGCAAGTCGCCCACCCTCGCAGCATCCGAGGCTAATACGACTGCCGTAAAGGGCGCATTCGGGAATTTGCCGTCGAAATTCAGGAACTGCGCCCCGCTTCTCGACGACGACACCTGTTCAACGACGCCAACAACGGAGGCATATTCTCCAATGTGCTGTTTCGCCTCAGCCGTCGAATAGACGGGTCCCTGCGCCGCTACGGTCGCAGTGCAGATTGATGCCGCTCCTAGAAAAACATTGCCGTTCTTATCAAGGGCGATAGCCGTCATAACACTTGTGCCGAGTGGCCCAACATCTCCTGGGTACAATCCTCTATAATTGTAGAGGGTCGTAATTCCGCCAGTCGGAGAAATCATTAATAGATAAACTTCATACGTTGCACGTACGCCTGCATAATTGAACGGGCCAACCGCCACATAAGCATTTCCAGGAGAATCAACGGCGAGGCAGGTTACCGGCACAGTTTGCGGCTTATCTGCAGCTAAAGTTGGGAGGGAGCTGAAGCTAAGCCCAGATGCGGCCACTGTTGAGACCATTCCCGCGAGCGTAACCCGCCTCTCCGACGCATTGCCCGTATCCATTATGTAGAGGTTATTGGACGCATCGATTCCGATCGCATGTGGGGCGTTGAATCTGGCGGCACTTCCCGATCCATCTGCGGAGCCGGTTTGCCCGGCAGAGCCGACTAATGTTGTGACGACCCCGGTTGGCGTCATTTTACGGACCGTCGAATTTCCTGTATCTGTGACATAGAGGTTTCCCGCAGTATCAACGGCAACACCAGTCGGCCCGTTGAATCGTGCATTGCTCATAGTCCCGTCGGTGCTGCCGGTTAAACCGGCAATTCCTGCCAGGGTTGAAACAACTCCGGTTGGGGTTATTTTCCGAATCGTCGAGTTTCCAGTATCGGCGACGTAGAGGTTGCCGGCAGAATCGATGGCGATACCCGTCGGCGAATTAAAAAGTGCGGAGGTGCCGGCTCCATCGAGCCCGCCGCTCTTTCCTGCTGTGCCAGCCAACGTCGTTCTAACGGTTCCATTCTGACTGACTTCGGAAATCGTGTTTCTTCCAGAGTCAGTTACGTACAAGTTCCCCGATGCGTCTGTGACAATCCCTCCAACAGAATCAAATCCCATAGCGAAAGTAGCCGGAGCACTGACAATGACGTAGGAAGGCGCGGCGGCGATCGTTAGTGAAAGCGAAGCGGTCGCAGCCCGATTTGCGTTCGTTGCTGAAATTGTCACCGAATACGTGCCGGTTGATGTTGCGACGCCCGAGATCAGTCCGGTGGCAGTGCTTACTGTGAAGCCCGGAGGTAGTCCGGCAGCCCCGAAACTCACCGGCGCATTACTCGCTGTAATCATGAATTCAAACGGAAGCCCGACATAGGCGGAAGCGGACGTGGCACTCGTAATTGAAGGGGGTAATAGGACAACCAATTCTGCTTGGTTCGAAGTCACCGATCCAAAGGTGTTCCCGACGTAAACGGAATAGATACCTGCCTGCGACGCTGCCACGTTTGAGAGCGTCAGCGTCGGATTTGTAGCGCCGCTGATTGCGGCGACGCCATTGAAAAGCCACTGATATTCAGTCGCGCCAGTTGCAACCACGGTGAATGTAACGCTTCCCCCTGGCACGACCGACTGACTTTGGGGCTGGCTATTTATGGTCGGGACCGTCTGGGCAAACGCAAACCCACCAAATGCGCCTGACAACGCCCCTGCGCCAAGTAGCACCAAAACCCGGAATGTCGGCTTCATTTGCATATTCAACTCCTTTCTGCTTACAGCTCGTCTAGCTTAAGACTATTTGGAGCCAAGCTGAGAAGCGAGCGGATTGGGGCTCAGGTTACGCAGGAGAAGTCGGCGGGGCTGCGCAGCCAATGGGTTAACATTTCCCTCACGGACTACTGTTCTGTGGCCGGTTGTTTGCGCGCCTCAGTGAAATATTGATCTAGCGCTGCCAAGTTATCCAAATTCGCGACACCGCCGACATGGATTGTGCTGTCAAAGTGCAGAACCTGCGGTCGTGCAAGTGTGAACGCAGGCCAGTTAGGTAATCCGGACCCGTTCGGATCCCCACGTTTCGCGAAATTGGTCCAGTAGTCCAGCATGGCGTTCGAAAGCGCGCGGTCCTCGCTAGTCCAGGCGCCGGGCGCCTGATCGGGATGCCCAAATACGTAGGGAAGTTCCGCCCAATGTCCCGCGCCCCAATGCATCCACGGCGAATCCGCCCGTGCCGGCGGCACATGTGCGAAGTGATAGTAGAAAACTTTGCCGCTGCCAGTCCTTGCCTGAAGTTGCGCCCAAGTCCACATGTCCCAACCAAACCGGACATCTCGCTCGAGTGCGGCGCGTGACGCAACGGCCTCTTCCTCAGAATTTGACGGATAGTGCGCCAACACCGACGCGGGAATCTTTCCAAAAGGCGTTTGCTCCAGGTCCGATCTGAAACTCGGTGCCCTGATGGTGACACCATCTAGGAAAGGACGCCCTTCGTCGGCATTCGATCCGATGAGAAGTGGCACATCGTTCTGACGGCCGGCAGAGAATATGTCATAGGGCTGCTGGGTTAGCACGTACCCGTCGAAGACAAAGAGAAACGGCATGCCCCGTCCCGCCTTTAGAATATCTTCTGCCGGCAGTCGGCGCATTTCGGCCAGCGACGGCGCGCCCAGTTTCTTCTGCAATGCCAGCCCAGTTTCTTCCGCGCCTTTCAAAAACAGGCATTTCGAACCAGGAACTGCAGCTGCCGGAGAGAAAACGCCGCCGCTCTCCCCGATCGCTCGTTGAAACATACCGAGCGCCAGCGGCGACGACATGAGAAGGCAAACGGACATGGACCCTGCGGATTGGCCGAAAATCGTCACGCAACCAGGATCGCCGCCGAATGCGGCAATATTGCGCTTAACCCATTCGAGCGCGGCGATCTGATCGAGCAAGCCGTAGTTCCCCGAAACATGATGCCGCGACTCGTGGCTAAGTTCCGGATGCGCCAGGAAGCCGAAAGCGCCCACACGATAGCCGACTGTGACAACAATCACACCCCGGCGTACAAGCTGGTCTCCCCAATAGAGCGGCATTGAGGCCGATCCCGTTGTCCAACCCCCGCCAAAAAGCCACACCATCACGGGAAGTTTGGCGCCGGACGGGCGGGCGGGCGTCCAGATATTGAGGTAGAGGCAATCCTCGCTGGTCGGCTCCGCGGGGGCGCCCGGGACGGAGGCGTCCGTCTGCGGGCAGATGGGGGCAAAGGAGTCCGCCTTGCGAATTCCCTGCCAGGGCAAAGGAGGCTGCGGCTCCCGCCACCGGAGGTCTCCGACCGGCGGCTGGGCGAATGGAATTCCCTTGAAGACGCTGCAAGCGTGTTCCTGTTGGCCTTCGATTAGCCCGGATTCAATCCGGATCGGTTCAGCTGCGCAGGCTGCTGCAACGGCGCACAGAATCACGAAGGTCCAAGCGGCCGATTGGCATTTCTCAATCATTGTCGGAATTCAGGGATCCAGCATCACCCGAATCTCACCCGAAAACAAATCGCATGGCCGCCGACGCCGCGATCGCCTCCCCGAGGACAACGAGATAGGCTCTTATTACTCGATGTGAAAATCGTCGTCGTCGACGCCCATTAGGGCCGTGGAGCTCGCCGACAGGCGGGGTGGACGGCCCCCGCGGTCTTCATCGCCGCATCCCGGCTCGCTCCACCATTATTCCTTGATCATGCCAACCAACACCGATGAATTCCCCACTCTTGGATAGGTCGGTTTTGAAATGACCGATGACACTATTCCGATCATGCCAGCCTTGTCGCGTCGCTCACGATGAACTTCTTTCGCTTGTAAATGTAAGTCGCAAACACATACCCCCACGGCACAGCAACGATGGGCAATGCCACCCACAAAAACGCTGAAGTTGTGCCTTCCGCTGGCGAACCGGTCAATTTGCCAGTCGCCCAAAGTGGGTACGCCACAATAATAAGCCATAGCACCTTGTAGAAAATCTCCAGCAGCAGGATCGGTAAAATCTTCAAAGGGCGAACGATTCCCAAGCCCGCCAGCGTCGCGAAAGCTGTCCAGACGCACCACGCTATCGCCTTGGTTGGGTCCCATGCTCCTTGGTGGGTTAGGATTTGCGTCCAAGTGGTCTTCCCCAGCACGAAGAACATTAAGATAAAGACCAGTCTCAAGAGGTAGATATTGATCCAACGGACCCCTTCGTATTTGTCGGCCCGTTGAAAAATGGCTTTGAAGCTGAAGATCATCAAAACACCTTGTGAGCGATAGTTGCCCGCACCGCAACTGGCCGTCTACAAAGATTGGGCAATCGGGCCAATCGGAAGAAAGACCCAATTGTAGCTGTTACTGTCCGGTCACCGGTGGCTAGGCCACAAAGACGGTGGAGCATTGGCAATGCGTGTTTATGGACATCTTCGCCAAGAACATAGCCTTTCCATGATCAAGCGAGTGGTGTTTTAACCATTTGATCATTGTCTTGGACTTGCCCAGATTCGCTCATTTGGCGGAGGAAGCACGAATACAATTCCATGAAGTTTTTCCGGCGCGCCGTCTATCTGCTCTCCATACTCGTTCCCCTCAGTTTGCTCGTCGACACCAAGGCGACCTTTTACTCTGGGATCGACTGGGATAACAACCGCTGGTTGATCGCCTATTTTGGGGAATACTTCCGGCATCATTTTTGCATGCCGACGGAACTCAATACCGCGGTCGGAGTTGGCATGGCGACCCCAATGTTCTACGGCTACCTGCTTTACCCAATATTGGGTTTTCTTGCAGCGTTCATCGGAGGCGATCTCGCCTTGCGTTTGGGCTGCCTCTTGATGGTCGCGCTGCAATTTTACGCTTTGCTCTGTGCAGGACGGGAGGTATTCCGACATCGTGGGCTGACGTATGCTGTTGCCGTGACGGTCATTTGGTCGACGTACGCACTGACCAATCTCTATAACCGGTCGGCGATTCCGGAGTATTTTGCGACCGGTTCGCTGATGGCTACGATCGGATTCGCGGTTGCTGCCGCGGCTGAATCGAGCGGAGTTCGCCGTCCATTTTATGTATGGATGGCGGCCGTATCCGCCATTTTGGCGATGGGTATGCATCCGCCCACGGCAGTTATGAGCGGCGTATTTCTTGCCGCGCTAGCGGTACTTTTCGCCGGCGTGTGGACATGCGGGGAGCGACGAGTATCGCGAGGTGGAATCGTTGCAGGATTTGGCGGCGCAATGTTGGGAGCGCTGATACTTAGTCCTTGGTTCTACCTTACCCTGCGCATTGGCCCCAAGCTGACAATCTGGGCCAATCCATTCACCATTCTCTTTTATCCCGAACGGTCCGATTCATTGCTCGGGCGTCTCAGCCCCTCGCCTTACGATTGGCTTTCGACCCAGCGGGGAACGGTGGATGTCAGTACGCCCTATTTAGAGGCTCCGATTGCCTTTGGATTGCTGATCTTGCTGGGCTGGTTCCTGGCTATTCGGATCCGTTCATCACGGGCTGTGACTCCTATGGCGAATGATTTGTTGGCCAGGGCCGCTCGCCTCGTCGTGCCGATGGCCCTCGGATGGTTTATTTTTCTACTGACGCTCTCGTTATCCCACGCGCTCGCCGATTATTTCCTCTTTCTCGGACCGTATCTCCAATTCGCCTATCGTTTGGTCAGTCACATCAACGCGACACTCCTGGTTGCGGTCTTCGCTGCCGGCGCCATTGCTCGCCAGACAGGTGCGTTGGCGAATCGTCAACATCAAGGTGACGTCGTTGCTGGAGTGTGCATCACTATTGCCGCGATGGCCCTGGCGGTGAAACTTTCCCATGGCAGCACCGTGGCAGTCGACCAAGCATCTGCCGAATATGGCCTCATTGGCGATCCTGCTTTTCTTGTCATAAGAGGGGGCGAGTATCTGGTCGATTTTTATGCCACGCCTGCGACCGTTCAGGAATTAGGAGACGTGGAGGCGCGAAGCGCCACCCGCGTGGCATTTGCGGTGGGCCAGAACGGGAGTGACTTTGGTCAAGCGGAAACGGCGCAAGTTCGTCTCGATCAAGCTGGCTGGGTGCTGACGAATGCGGTTGTTTTTCCCTGGAGCCGAGTTTGGGTGAATGGCACGAGATGGGGCGGAGGAGAACTCCGACGGCATGGGCCTTTTCTGGCGCTGCACCTCCCGGCAGGAAGCGCAGACTTGCGTTGGGAGTGGCATCCCGACCCGGTTTGGGCCGCACTTCATACCATTGGTCAGATCGCTTTCTGTGTGCTGATGCTGATCACGTTATTCTGGCCTTTGGCCCGATGGACAGTCGGAAGGGCGCATGGCAATCGCAGCGGCCCGCCCTGGGTGCTACAACGATGACTGTTTCCTGCCCTGTGGGTTCGGCCCCCGTGACCTGCTGGGCAGCCGAAGCCAGACTGGGCCAAGTGTTTCTCCGATTTCACTAACGCTTGGTAATACGGACGAGGTGTGGCACGGACAGTTATTGACCATGGTAACAAGGAAAAGGCCCAGCGTTCGGGGCGGATGCGGCCTCCGGCCGCATCCGCCCCGAACCCCTGGGCCATTCCTCTTTGTTCATCGGACTAAGGAATGAGATCGCCCGACCTGATGACAAGCTGGCCGGTGTTTTCGTCTGACTTGATCCGGCTAGCCCGGATCGTCACCTGTTGGGACTCCTCCAGTTTCGGGAATTCCACCACGGTTTCGCCTTCAACCCGAACGCTGTTGTCCGTTTTGGGCTCGAAGTACTTCACCCAGATCGCTACACCGGGTTGAAGAGCGATTTCATACTCCACGGCGACGGAGATGCCCGTGCCGTCCTTACGTTTGAACGCCTTCGCTCGGCATCCCGGGAGCGCGATGTTCTAACAGTTCCCCAGAGCCCCCGCGTCAGCCAGCACGACGCAATCCGCATCTTCTCGAAGCTAAGCGATCTCGGTCAATCGGATGAGTCACGATTCATCAAGCAGCCTGCGTTTTTCCTTTTGGAACTCCTCTTCGGTCAGAATTCCCTTTTGCCTGAGTTCATCCAGCTTGAGGAGAGCGCCATATCGATCCGCAGGTTTGGCCGCCGCTTTGCCGCTTTCGACAAGCGGCGAATCTGGGGGCGTCCTGTTTGATTGGCGTTCGATTTGTTCCTGGACTGTCAGCCGAAAAGCGCCGGGCGCGGAGATCTTCGGATAGGGCGCGCCATCTCCACCAGTGCCTTCGATCACCAGCGTGCCATAGTTGAAGATGCGGCCCCAGAAGCCCTGTTGCACCGTTATGCCTTCGATTTGGCTCAACAGGATTTCCGAGGACCGCCTCCGAATCAGTCCGAAACGTATCAGGACGCGCTTGTTGGTGACAGCGAATCGGGCGGAGCTTCGCTTGATGAATCCGCCGAGAGCCAGATAGAGGGCGTAAACACCCAGTATGGCAGCGATGATTTCCGCCGCCTGCTTGGCGTTCGGTCCCCGGGAACCCAGCCAGGCGCCCGCGATGGCCGCCACCGCGGCAATGCACATGGCCGGAAAATAGACGATCCAATGAAGGTGTGCCTGCTTCACCACGGTTTCGCCGCTCATCAAATGCTTTTTGAAATAGCTCATCCTGGCTTATAGACCTTGAAGTATCGAGTCAGCACAGTCTTGCCTACATTACTCGGCAACCCGATCACAATCGATGGGTTGTAACCCTACCTTCGATCTGTTGGGCAAACTGGAGGGGGTTCCAGATGGATTGAAAGAACCGGGTCCGTTGAAGGGGTCGTGACGCAGACAGTTGACGGAAGCGCTTCAACGGCGCAACTCGCCCGCAGGGACCGGCGCAATCCAGGACCACATTCGGATCATGGGATTGCCCAGGTGCTTGATCCATTTGGGGTTCATCGCGGCCAATGTTTGGTCGCCGAGCGCATCCCGGATTCCGAGGAGTTGGAATCCCTCCTTCTCCGCCGCCCTTTCAATTGCGCCTTCCGGATGCGGCACACTCTCCAGGGCGAATTCGTTGCCCTCGGACGTCTTGAAATGGGCCAGGACTCCCTGCGCGGCCCGCAACGGATGAATCTCCGAGACATGGAGTTCGCCGCCCGGATTGAGAACCCGGCGGGCCGCGGAAAAAAACATCGGAAGTTCCCGGATGTGTTCCAGCACCAAGGCGACCACCAATGCGTCGAAGAATTGCAGTTTTGACACGTCAGCTGCCAGGAAGTCCGCTTCGATCAGGCGCACATCCGTGAAACCTTTCAGCTTTTCCTTCGCGATCGACAGCATGCCGGGCGAAGGGTCGATGCCGGTGACGTGATTGCCCTGCGCCGCCAGCTTTACGGAGTGCCGGCCAGTGCCGCACCCCACTTCCAAGATCCGGCGGCCGGCCAGGTGCCTCCACTGTGTCGGAAAATGGCGTTCGTCGATTGCCAAAGTGGGGTTTGGGTAAAGATCATAGTCGGTCGACCAAAGGTCGTAGCCTGCGCGGTTTGAAATCGGGTTTGGGCGACGGTTCATTGTGGAGAATTCGGCGACGTCCCAGGTTCTCTGAACAGAAAAATGCGTCCGTGATGAGGTGGATTCCCCTGATTGGACAGGGGCTCAAAAGGACCGCCATGAAAACATCAGGCAATTCAAAAACGCCAGCTTGCATTCAACATCGGGCCAATCGCGTTCACGCCGGGATCGAGCTTGTCGAAGTGCCCATTTGAGACGTGTTGGTAATAGACTCCGACTGTGGCGGCGCAGCGCTTGGCGACACGGATGCGGCCGCCCCCATAGATAAACCAATTGAAATTGAACTCCTGGCCCTGGCCGCCTGGAATCTCGTAGCCTTTGGCGTCGAGCCAGCCGAAACCGCCGCCGCTCGTAAGGAAAAGGCACCGCGTCCGTCGGTCATCCCACCATTCAAGGAGGCCGGCGGCAGAACCGCCGTAATAGTGATGCTCGGGCGCCTGAAGGATCGGTTCAAGCAGCAGGCTGTACCGCGATCGCAGCACAAGCTCGCCGCCCAGGACCCTGCGCTGAATGTCGGCCGGCCCGACGAGCGAAAGGATCTGCGGCAATAGAACGTAATCGAGGGTCGATGCCGAGCCGGTGAAGTGCCAGAGAATGCCGCTCTCGAAATCCAGCCGCCACTCTTGGGTGGAATCGCTCGACGGGGCTTCCGCCGCCGTCGCTGTCGCCACCCCGACAAACAGCAAGCCCAACGCCCGGAACAAGGATGCGGGCAACGCATTGCCTTGCCAGAGCCGATAGTTTTTGCGAGCCAAGGTTTTTCCTCCGGGCGGCAAGGCCGTGTTGAGGCGCCAGATTTGCGTGAGCCGCTGTCGGACTTCTATTGAAGTCACCCTGCGGACCCAGCGCGCCGGAGACTTGTCGCCGGGAATGATAAATGCGAGGGGACCCGTTTTCGAATCCAGAAGATGCGCGTCTTCGTTGTCCACGAGGTAGACGGTACGGTCGGTGAAGCGCTCGTCAAATTGGGTGAGAACAAAGGCGAGAGAAAGGTTCGAGCCCGGAGATGCGCGCATCTGAACGCCATTGCCCTCCATCCGGACGCTGTGCTATGCAAAAAGGGTCATTCACCCCATTGATCAGGGGCACGCTTCGCGTGCCCGATTCCCGATGAAGAGCCCAAGAGAGCCGAACCATCCACCCGCGCCTCATGAAGCAATTTGAATTTCTGGCCGTATTTGTCTCGATCATCCTTGCGCTTGGCACGTCACACACCCTTTCGAGTGCCATGCGACTCATCAATCGCCGGGGCCACGTGCGCATGCACGCCCCGACATTGATATGGCTGGCGACTCTCTTCCTCGGCCAAATATTCATCTGGTGGCTGGCGTTTCAGCGGATAGAAACCACGCAGTGGACGTTTTTCAGATTTCTACTGTATCTGATGGTGCCGACATTGGTCTCGGTGCCGGGGTACCTGCTGGTTCCCGAAATGGAGCTGGAGTTCCAGCCGGACTTTGACCTCGAAAAGAACTTCAATCACAATCGGAAGTGGTTCTTCGCAATACTGGCGACACTGGGGATCGCGGGCTACGTTGAATCCGCGTTTTCCGCAGGCCGGATTCTGCTGCACGCCAGCAACGATCTGCCTCTCTTGCTTTCCGTTGTGTCCATTGCGGGCTTTGCGACCCGGACAACGCGGGGACAGGTGCTCGTCGCTTTGGCGTTCCTGGCGACACTCCTGGGTTACATCGGGTTTGTATTCGCAGCTCTTTGACGGCTGCGCCGCTCGAATCATCGCGCCCGCCACTGTCCGCGGACATCGTCATCCATTCCGCCGACACCGGCGCCAAGGAAACCGTTCCAGGCCGCGGATCCGGCCAACGGCTAGGAATCGGCGGTGGTTGGATCGATGACCCGCCTGACTTCGGAAACCCGGTTGGCGGGGAATCCGCCCTGCTTCGCATGCTCGCGCACGAGTTGCTCGTTCGGGGCGATGTAGACGCAGTAGATCTTGTCGTCGGTGACGTAGCTTTCGACCCACTGGATGCTTGGACCCGGCTTTTGCAGGACGCCGCAGGACTTCTGCGAGATTCCCTTTAGATCTGCGGATGTGATTTTTCCCGCCCCCGGGATTTCGCGTTCGATGACGTATTTCGGCATGTTTATTGTTCCTTTTTGTGGGGATGAATGGCGATTCCGAAGAATGGCAAACAGCCACGTGGGCTGACTTCTGACCAATCGTTTGCGAGAGCACAGGTTTGGCTCGTCTTCTTGTAGGCTCCAAGGGCCGGCGTGTCGGCGCGGCTTTGTTTTCACCCGGCCGCGCGGTCGCTTTTCCATTTCTTATAATGAGCGCAAAAATGGCGGGGCCGTTTGCATTTCGAAGGGCCGCAGTTACCATCAACGCTTCCGCGCGCCTGCTAATCCCGGTTTGCACGCGTCAGATTTGATCATAACCCCCGATCCAGGAGTATTGCCCATGAAATTGATATTGCCCATGACCGTTCTCGCTTTTGCCGCCAGCACCGCCGCGTTCGGCGTTGAGCCAGCAGCAGACGCGAACGGAGGCACCGAACAGACAATCAAGCAGCTGGAACAGGACTGGGCCACTGCGCTACAGAAGCGCGACACCGCCGCGATCGACCAGATCGTCGCTCCAAGCTGGATGATGACCGACCAGGACGGGGTGCTCTCCGACAAGGCGCAGGCCGACGCGGACCTGAAGACCGGCGCGTATCTCATCGACACGTTCAAGATCGACGACCTGAATGTGCATGTCGACGGCGACACCGCCGTGGTTTTCGGGGTCGAGACGGAAAAGAGCACGTACAAGGGAACCGACTCGAGCGGCCAATACCGGTTCACGGATGTCTTTGTGAAACGCGACGGCTCCTGGAAGGCCATCGCGACGCATGTGTCCAAGGTGACGAAGCATTGAGGGCCCCCGGCCCGGCGCTGCCTGCAACGCAGTCTTGGCGAGATTGCCCGCATCGATCCCCGCGCGGCCGGGCGGAAGCGGATCCCCCGGCTATCACTTTGAGAATCTGGTGCGAAACGGCGATTGCGTGATCCTGCTCGGCATGAACGGCAGGTGGCCGCAGTTTTCCTGCTCCCAACTGCGAATCGACCATCCGGGCGATCTGCACCGGGTCGAGACCCCGCTTCTGGAACTGCCCATCTGGCGAAGAGGCGGCGTGTCGCAGCCGCTGGCCTTCGACAACGATTCCGGCGCCGGGCGCGCCGTCATGCTGTGCGACTCCTTCTTCAGGGTCGGCGGCCTTCCGGGCGAGGGAAGCGGTTCGCTAGGCTGCGAGATCATGGATCCCGGATGGCTCGACGAGGTTTCCTGAGGCGGATCGCCGCAGCGATCCGATCAACGGAGAGCGAAGCGCGGGCAATTTTCCTCGAAGCCGGCAGGCGGAGCCGTCAAAGTCGTCGGTTTTGATGAACAAGGGAATGCGACGAACGATCTGGGGCGCAGCAGCACTCCTGGGTGTGGTCGCCATAACCGCAGCCATCAGGTTTCGGCCCCCTCCCCTGCCAAGTCCGCTGCGGCTCGTGGCAAGGTTTTCTCCCGCCGCCGCCGGACAATCCTACCCTATCCTGACCTCCGGCAGCCGCGGCAACGGTGACTTTCTGTTCGTGAGATTTTTGGATCCGGAAACTGCGGTGTTTGGCTACGATAGCTGGGGGGTTGGGGGGCCGCTATCGAAGCCGGTCATTCTGAAGTCCGGACCCGTTCACCACCTCGAAATCGAGGGGCCGATGCTGACCCAGGTGGTCGGCCATATTACGGGGAATCGGCATCTGCGCGTTGTTTGCGACGGCCTTGTCGTCCTGGATGGCGATGTGTCCTATCACGTGCGGGACGTGGAGCAGATCTTCGTCGGCTGGAACCCAATCGGCGGGACCTCCTGTGGACGGAGTTTCCATGGATCGCTGGGACGCGAGGACGGGCGGCCCGTGCGCGGCCGCTGGAACATGGAATCCTGGAAGATGAGGCTGCGCGACTGGTGGACGGCCGACCTCAAATGGGTCCTGCTGTTCCTGCTGCTCGCGGCGGGATTCATCTTCGGATGCGAAAAGCTGATCCAACTGGGCCGGTCCGGGACGCGCATCAGGGCGGCAAGGGCGGCCCGGGGATTCCGCCAGCACATCTGTTTCTTCGCCACGGCCGCCGTCGCCGCGCTCATTTTCTCGTACATAATAACGGACGAGACCTTCAACTTCGATTACCAGGAATCGTTTGGGAGCTTCTACGACTACCAGGCGGTCAGCCTCCTGCAGGGACGCCTCGACGTTCCGGGCCAGGCACTGGCGGGCGAGGCTTTCGTCGTCCACGGGAAGTTCTACGGCTACTTCGGGCCGACGCCCGCCGTCATGCGAATCCCCTTCGTCGTCCTGCACATGGCATTCGGCAAACTCAGCCGCGCCTTCATGCTCCTGGATTACGCCGGATGCCTCGTTTTCGCCTACCTGATCCTCAGACTGGCGGTCCGGATGCTGCGGGGGGAGGACGCAAGCCCGTCGGGCTGGTCGGTCGTTCTGCTGGTCGCAAACGCGGGACTCGGATCCACCCTGCTGTTTCTCAGCAGCCGGGCGTACATCTTTCACGAGGCGATCCTGTGCGGCGCGGCATTCGCCCTGGCCTCCGGCTACTTCAGCCTCCGGCATCTGGCCCGGCCCGGGAGAAAGGCCTGGATTCTTGCGTGGGTCTGCGGCCTTTTGTGCGTGAATGCGCGCCCGACAACCGGGCTGTTTGCGCTTTCCTTTTTGGGATGCGCTGCCCTGGCGGCTTTGATCCGCTCCCGGTCTCAGCAGGGAGGAAGGTTTTCGGCCAGCCGGACGGCACGGGCGCTGGCCATCGGCGCGGCCTGCGTTGCCGGAATGGCCTCCTATTCCGTGATCGGCTATCTCAAGTACGGCACCTGGGACAGCCTGCCCCTGAAATATCACGTGCAGTACACTCCTGCCCGGCTCGCCAAGATCGACGGCAGGAATTTCCATCTGAGCAACCTTGCCTGCAACGTGGACGGCTACCTTTGGGGGCCGCACTTCAAAGTGAGGCCGCAGTTTCCCTTCTTCTACGCGACCTCGCCTGACATCAACGACTATTCCGAGGCCAGGATGGACCTGATCGAGGACATCGTCGGCCTGCCCTATGCGATGTCGGGCCTTTTTTCCCTGGCCGTCGGAGGATCCGTTCTGGCCGTGATCGACAGATCGCGGCTGGGCTGGGCGCTGGCTTGCGCATGGGGGGCTGTGATTCCGCTGTGCGTGGCCCTGTTCACGGCGGTGGCGATGTCGCAGCGATACACGGGCGACTTGTGTCCGTTCCTGATCGTTGCCGCAGCGATCGGTTTGGCGGCAAGCGAGAGCGCGAAGACGGGGGTCGTCGCCCGAACGGCGATCTGGACGCTCACCCTTTGGTCGATTCTAGCGACTCTGGCGCTCACCCTCCAGTATCAGGGTGAAGGCGTCTGGGGCGTTCCGGACGACACCCACGCCCGATACCAGCACTTGCGCTCCGGTGTGGACCGTCTCTTGAATCTCCATCCGGATGGCCCCTCCCGCTGAAAGACCCAAACTGCTGATATTCATCGTGGCCTACTATGCGGAGGCCACGATCCTGGAGGTCCTCCGGCGGATACCCGATTTCTCGGGATTCGACACGCACGTCCTCCTGATCGACGACGGTTCGGAAGACGGCACATTCGCCCTGTCCGACCGGCTCCGGCAGTCGGGCGAATACAAGTACCCGCTGACCGTGCTCGCAAATCCGGCCAACCAGGGTTACGGCGGAAACCAGAAGATCGGCTACCGTTTCGCAATCGAGAAGGGATTCGACCTGGTGGCCCTCCTCCATGGCGACGCCCAGTATGCCCCGGAGGTGCTGCCGCGGCTTCTCGAACCGATCGCGCGCGGCGACGCCGATGTGGTGCTCGGATCGAGGATGCTCGTGCCCAAGGACGCCCTGCGCGGGGGGATGCCTGTCTACAAGTTCATCGGGAACCGGATCCTCACCTGGTACGAGAACCGCGTCCTCGGGTCCCGCCTGAGCGAGTTTCACACGGGATACAAGGTGTATACGACCGCCGCCCTGCGCCGCGTTCCCTTCGAGCTGAATTCGAATGTATTCCACTTCGACACGGAGATCATCATCCAATTCCTAAGGGCGCGCTGCCGCATCGCCGAGGTGGCCATACCCACCCATTACGGAGCGGAGGTGTGCCGGGTGAACGGGATTCGCTATGCAAGGGACGTCGTCGTCGCCTCCACGACGGCCATGCTTCAGGATTACAGGCTCGTTTACCGGCGCAATTTTGACGTTGAGTCCGACTCCGACCTCTCCGGCCGGTACCGGTCCAAGCTCGATTTCCCGAGCACGCATTCGGAGGCGGTGAAGGAGGTGCCCCCGGGGTCGGTCGTCATGGATATCGGCTGCGGACCGGGCGTTCTGGCGGCCCCGATGCGGGCCAAGGGCTGCCGCGTCATCGGCATCGACAGCCACCCTGGGGCCGGGATCTCGACCTTCGATGAGTACCATTCGGCCGACATGGACGGCGAGTCCTTCCCCAGGAAGCTCGACGACGTCACCGTCATCCTGCTCCTCGACGTGATCGAGCACCTTCGATCGCCCGAGAAGTTCTGCGAGAAGCTGAGGCTGTTCGCGCAGGAAAACCTGGGCGTCAAGATCGTCCTGTCGACGGCCAACATAGGTTTCTGCGTGACGCGGCTCATGCTCTTTGCCGGACAATTCAACTACAACAAGAACGGTATCCTGGACCGGACGCACGCGCGCCTGTTCACCTTCTCGTCATTCAGGCGCCTGCTCGTGGAGTCCGGGTTCTCCGTCGAGAAGGTCGTCGGCATCCCGGCGCCGCTGCCGCTGGTCATGAAGCCGGGCTTTCTGCGGAATTCTCTCATGCGCACACAGGCCTTCCTGATAAGAATCTCGCGGGGGCTTTTTGCGTACCAGATATTCGTGGTGGCCCGGCCCCTGCCGACCCTTCAGACCCTTCTCGTCCAAGCCGAGCGGCACGCTTCGGAGAAGTCGTCCCTGACGGGACAGGGATCGGCCGGGCCCTCCCCCTCCTGAAGGCGCGGGCCCCGGGGGCCGCCCGCGAAAATGCCGGTTGCCAACCCCGCCGTGATTTTCGATCATGCGCGGCATGGACAAGACCTTGCTTGTCACAGGCTCATCGGGGCTCATCGGCTCCGAGGTCTGCGCCTATTTTGCCCGCGAACTGGGCTACAAGGTTCACGGAATCGACAACAACCAGCGGGCGGTCTTTTTCGGACCCCAGGGCGACACGCGCTGGAATCAGGAGCGGCTGCAGCGCGAGGTGCCGGGATTCGTCCACCATGAGCTGGACATCCGCGACCGGGCCGGCGTGCTCGCCAAAGTCGCCGAACTGAGGCCCGATGCGATCGTCCATACGGCGGCGCAGCCGAGCCACGACCGGGCGGCGGCGATTCCGTTCGATGACTTCGACACGAACGCGGTCGGAACCCTGAACCTCCTCGAGGCCGCGCGGCGCTCGTGTCCGGAGTCGCCGTTCGTGCACATGAGCACGAACAAGGTCTACGGCGACGCCCCGAATCGGATCGCGATGCGGGAGTCGGACCTGCGGTGGGACTATGCCGATCCCGCCTTCGAGCACGGGATTCCCGAGAGCTTCACGATCGACCAGTCAAAGCATTCCCTGTTCGGCGCCTCGAAAGCCGCGGCCGATGTCATGGTGCAGGAATACGGACGCTACTTCAACCTGCCCTCCTGCTGCCTCCGCGGAGGATGCCTCACCGGCCCGCACCACTCCGGCGTCGAGCTGCACGGGTTCCTCAGCTATCTCGTCAAATGCAATCTCGAGGGGCGCGAATACCGCGTGTTCGGGTACAAGGGCAAACAGGTGCGCGACAACATTCATTCGCTCGACGTGGCCCGATTCATCGCGGAGTTCGTCGCGGCGCCCCGCGCCGGCGAGGTGTACAACCTGGGCGGCGGGAAGGCGAACAGCGCCTCCATCCTGGAGGCCTTCGCGCTCGCGGAAAGGATCTCGGGCCGAAGGCAGATTCACACCTATGTGGAGCAAAACCGGATCGGCGACCACATCTGCTATTATTCGGACCTGCGGAAGATGCGCGCCCACTATCCGAAGTGGGATATCACGCAAGGCCTTGAGGAAACCGTCCGGCAAATCGTCGAGTCTTGGCGGGGACGCGGGGGGCCGCAGCGCCTAACAAATTGACGGATTCCGGGCCACGCCTTAGCCTTGCGCCTGCGATGATTCCCGCCAGGCACCCTGCCGCAGCGTGTGTGGCCGCCCTTTTTGTCGGGGCGAGCGCGTGGGCCTGGGCCCAGCCGGCATCGCCCATAAGCTCGCCGTTTCTGCCGCCCGCTGGCGCGGCGGCCAGCGGGGCCCAGTCCTCTTCCGGAGCCTACGAGCTCACAGGCACGAACACGACAAGCCGGGGAACGCAGGTTTGCATATTCGACGCGCAGGCCAAGCGCAGCCATTGGATCCCCGTGGGAGGCGCCACCGGCGACATCCGGGTTGTGAGCTACGACCCGGCGGGCGATCTCGCGGTGATCAGCGTTCACGGCTCCGTCCTGTCGCTCGGCATGCGCAGGGCCTTCGTCGCGAGGCCTGCGGGCCTCGCGACGGCGCCAGCCATCGTTCCCATTGCGCCCCCCTCTGTTCCCAGAAACACGGGGCCGCCGGTGCAGCCCCAGGCTCCCGAGATCGCAAAGCAGGAGCGGGAAGCGCGCATGCTCGTCAGCGACCTGCTGGAAATCGGAATGCAGCAGCGCAAGGCGTACGAAGAGGCGCAGAAGAAGGCGCAGCAGGCCCAGCAGGCGGCGGCCAAGCCGAACTAGCCGGCTTCGAAAAAAGCTTTCCGGGCGCCCCTTTTTCCCCGACCGTATGGGAATGCGCATCCTGATATCGGGCGTATGCGGCTTCGTCGGAACGACGCTTGCGCGCGCCCTTGCGCTCGAGGGCGCCGGCGCAAAGCTGCACGGCTTCGACAGTCTCGTCCGGCCCGGGAGCGAAACCAACCGCGCGGAACTTGGCCGGCTGGGGGTCAAGCTCTTTCATGCCGACATGCGCTGCCAGAGCGACATGGACGGGTTGCCCGCCTGCGATTGGGTCGTCGACGCAGCGGCCAATCCCAGCGTCCTCGCGGGCGTCGACGGGCGGACGAGCTCGCGCCAGGTGCTCGAGCACAATCTCGGCGGAACCTTCAATCTGCTGGAATACTGCGCGCGGCACCGGGCGGGACTCATTCTTCTGAGCACCAGCCGCGTGTACTCGATCGCTTCGCTGGCGTCGCTGCCGCTCGAAACGGCCAGCCACGCCTTTCGTCCGGCGGGAGCCCCCCCGCGAACGGGCGAATCGCCCAAGCCGCCGGCCCAGGCACGGGAATGGCCGCAAGGGCTGACCCAGGAGGGGATATGCGAGACTTTTTCCACCGAGCCACCCATTTCCCTCTATGGAGCCACCAAGCTCGCGAGCGAGATTCTCGCCCTCGAATACGGCGAGGCCTTCGGGTTGCCGGTCTTTGTCAACCGCTGCGGCGTGCTCGCCGGGGCGGGCCAGTTTGGCCGCGCCGACCAGGGAATCTTCGGCTACTGGCTCCACCGCTGGCGGCGGAAACTGCCGCTCGCCTACCTCGGATTCGGCGGTCACGGCTATCAGGTGCGCGACTGCCTGCATCCCCGCGACTTGCTGCCGTTGATCCGCAGGCAGATGGATTCCCCGAGGATCGCCGTCGGGGACCGGATCATCAATGCCTCGGGAGGCGCGGCCTCCGCGATGTCGCTTCGGCAGTTGAGCGACTGGTGTGCGAAACGATGGGGGGAGCACGCCGTCGCTTCCGACCCCGGCCAGCGGCCGTTTGACCTGCCGTGGGTCGTCCTCGATTCCGCGAAGGCTGCGCGCCTGTGGAACTGGCGGCCTCAGACTCCGGTCGCGGCCATCCTGGAGGAGATCGGCGCCCATGCCGAAGCTCATCCCGACTGGCTCGAAATCTCCAATTCCCCATAGAGGCACGCCGCCCCGGCACAAAGCCGGCCCACCCCCTTGACGCTTCCCGCCCTACATCTCCTTTCCGTAGTGATTCCGGCCCGGGATGAGGAGGCCTGCCTGCCCTCGACCGTGGGCGACATCCACGACGAACTCAAACGCGAGGGCATCCCGCATGAAATCATCGTGGTCGACGATGGCAGCCGCGATTCCACCTGGAATGTCCTCCAGTCGCTACAGGCGGCGATACCGGTTCTCGTTCCGATAAGGAACCCGGGGCCGAATGGCTTCGGACGCGCGGTTGTGTGCGGATTCGACCACATGAGCGGCGACGCCGCCGTCGTCATGATGGCCGACGCCTCGGACTCGCCGGCCGATGCGGTCCGGTACTGGCGCCTCCTGAATGACGGCTACGAGGCCGTCTTCGGCAGCCGTTTTGTGAGTGGCGCCCGGGTGGTCGATTACCCCCGCCTGAAGCTTCTCGTCAACCGGATCGCCAACCTTTTTGTCAGGGTCCTGTTCCACATCCCGCTCAACGACACGACCAATGCCTTCAAGGCGTACCGGAGGAACGTGATCGACGGGTGCCGTCCCTTCATTGCGCCCCATTTCAACCTGACGATCGAGATTCCCCTTAAGGCGATCGTGCGCGGGTATCGCTGGACGGTCACGCCGATCTCCTGGAAGAACCGCAAGGCGGGCGTTGCCAAGCTGAAAATCAAGGAAATGGGAAGCCGTTACTTCTTCATCTGCATGTACGTATGGCTTGAGAAGTATTTCAGCCGCGGGGATTATCGCCGCAGGGAGACCTAGCATTTGCGCTTCCCTTTGCCGGGCACCCCTTCCTAGTCTCGCCGCCTATCATGATCTATCTTCTCGGCGGCTCGGGCTACGTGGGCCACGCCTATCAGACGCACCTGGCGAAAAAGGGCATCCCGTTCCGAAACCTCCGCCGCGCCGAGATCGACTACACAAACCCCGCCGTGCTCCGGGAGGAGCTCCGCCGGGACAAGCCCGAGTTCCTGATAAACGCGGCCGGCTACACGGGAAAGCCCAACGTCGACGCCTGCGAGCTCCACAAGGCCGAGTGCCTTTTTGGCAATGCCGTGCTGCCCGGCCTCGTCGCCCAGGCGTGCGCCGAAGCCGGCGTTCCCTGGGGCCATGTGTCGTCCGGATGCATCTACAACGGAAGCCGCGCGGACGGAAAGGGCTTCACCGAGGAGGACACGCCGAATTTCTGCTTCCGCTCGAGCCCCTGCTCGTTCTACAGCGGGACGAAGGCGCTCGGCGAAGAGGTGCTGGCCGGACGGGCGAACGTCTTCATCTGGCGCCTCCGGATTCCCTTCGACGAGTTCGACAATCCGCGCAATTATCTCACGAAACTCATGCGCTATGAGCGGCTTCTCGAGGCGACCAACTCGATCTCCCATCTCCGGGAATTCGTCGAATCGACCTTCGCCTGCTGGGAGAAGCGGATTCCCTTTGGCACCTACAACGTGACCAATCCCGGATCCGTGACGACCCGTGAGATCGTCGCGCAAATACGCCGGAGCGGGGTTTGCCGCAAGGAGTTCGCATTCTTCGACAGCGAATCCGAATTCATGAAGATCGCGGCGAAGACGCCGCGTTCGAACTGCGTCCTGGATTCCTCCAAACTCGAGCGCCACGGGATCCGGCTCACGGACGCAGGAACGGCGGTTGACCGGGCCCTGGGCGAGTGGAAAAAGACATGAATCTTCTCGTCACGGGCGGATGCGGATTCATAGGCAGCAATTTTGTGCGGCAGCGCCTGGGCGAAAAAGGCTCCGCCCTCGCCCGCCTGGTCAACCTGGACAAGCTCACCTATGCGGGGAATCCCGCGAACCTGTCCGACGTTGCCGGCGATCCAAGGTACGTCTTCGCGCACGGGGACATCGGCGATGAGGCGCTGGTCTACCGGCTCCTCGCGGAGCACGGGATCAACGCGGTCGTCAATTTTGCCGCCGAGTCCCACGTGGATCGCTCGATTGATTCTCCGGAGCCCTTCGTCCAGACCAATGTGGTCGGGACGCTCCGGCTTCTGAACGCGGTCCGCAGGCATTGGGGCGGCCTCCCCGAGCCGAAGAAGGGCGCCTTCCGCTTCCTTCATATATCGACCGATGAAGTCTATGGCGCCCTGGGCCCGCACGATCCGGCCTTCACGGAACAGACGCCCTTCGCGCCGAACAGCCCCTACGCCGCGTCCAAGGCGGCGAGCGACCACCTCGTGAGGGCCTTCCATCACACGTACGGCCTTCCGACGCTGACGACCAATTGCTCCAACAACTACGGGCCCTATCATTTTCCGGAGAAGCTCATCCCGTTGATGATCCTCAACGGCCTCGACGGAAAGCCGCTTCCTGTCTACGGCGACGGCCAGCAGATACGCGACTGGCTCTACGTCGGGGACCACGCCGAGGCGATCTGGGCTGTTCTCCGGCGCGGTCGCGTCGGCGACACGTACAATGTCGGCGGGCTGAACGAAAGGCCCAATCTCGAGGTCGTGCGGCGCATCTGCGCCCTTCTCGACGAGAAGGCGCCGCGCGCGGACGGCCAGCCGCATTCGGTCCAGGTCGCCACCGTTGCCGACCGCCCGGGGCACGATCGCCGGTACGCGATCGATTGCGCCAAGATCCAGCACGAATTGCGCTGGTATCCGCACGAATCGTTCGAGACCGGCCTCGCGCGCACCGTCGACTGGTACCTTGCGCATCGGGACTGGTGCGATGACATAACCTCGAAATGCTACTCCCGGGAGCGCCTGGGACTCGCCTAGGCCGCCAACCCTGAAAGAAAGGCCCCCATGAATCGCAAAGGCATCGTTCTCGCCGGCGGCTCGGGCACGCGACTGTTTCCGCTGACGATCGCGGTCAGCAAGCAGCTGATGCCCGTGTACGACAAGCCGATGATTTACTACCCGCTGTCCGTGCTGATGCTGGCGGGCATCCGCGAGATACTCGTCATCTCGACGCCGCAGGATCTGCCTCTTTTCCGGCGCCTCCTGGGCGACGGGAGCCAGATCGGCTTGCAGCTCGCCTACGCCGAGCAGCCCGCCCCCGAAGGCCTCGCGCAGGCGTTCCTGATCGGGGCCGGGTTTGTCGGCGACTCGCCCTCCGCCCTGATCCTTGGCGACAATCTGTTTTACGGGCACGACCTCATCCGGTCGCTCGAGCGCGCGGCCGAGCGCCCCGACGGGGCGACCATCTTCGGTTACCACGTGGCCGATCCGCAGGCCTACGGCGTCGTGGAATTCGCGCCGGATGGACGGGTCCTTTCGCTGGAGGAAAAGCCCGCCCGCCCAAAGTCGAATTTTGCGATTCCAGGCGTCTATTTCTACGACCGCGATGTCGTTGCCTATGCGCGCGCCCTCAAGCCGTCCAAGCGCGGAGAACTGGAAATCACCGACCTGAACCGCGTCTATCTCGAGGCCGGACGGCTTCATGTCGAGATTCTCGGACGCGGCACGGCGTGGCTGGACACAGGAACGCACGGCTCCCTGCTCGACGCCGCCCACTTTGTCCACGTGATCGAGCATCGGCAGGGCTTGAAGATCGCGTGCCTGGAGGAGATCGCCTGGCGCAACGGCTGGATCGACCGCTCGATGCTTGAGGCCAACATCACCAGGCTCGGCAGGTCCTCCTACGCAGAGTACCTCAGGAACCTTCTCGCGGATCCGGGTTGACGGGATGCACGTCTCGTTCGTCGTTCCCCTGTTCAACTGCCTGCCGATCACGCGGGCAATGGTGGCGAGCCTGCAGGCGACGATTCCCGCGGGCCTCGGCTTTGAGATCATCCTCATCGATGACGGGAGCACGGACGGCACCCGCGACTGGCTGGCCACACTGGGCGCGCCCTTCCGCGTCCTGCTGAACGAGCGGAACCGGGGATACGCGGCGACCAACAACCGCGCCGCCGCCGCCGCGGCAGGGGAGATCCTCGTGTTTCTGAACAACGACCTGGTTCTCACGCCGCGCTGGCTGGAGCCCATGCTCGCCGTTCATCGGCGGCTCGGATCCCGCGCGGGCCTCATCGGCAACGTGCAGCGCGACGCGCGCAGCGGCTTGCTGGACCACGCGGGAATCTTCATCAACTACAAGGGCAAGCCCGAGCATCTCCGGCGGCGCTGCGCGGACCTGCTCCGCTTCGTGTCCCCCCTGCGGCGCACGGCTGCGCTGACCGGGGCCTGTTTCCTGACAAGCCGCACCCTTTGGAATGAGCTCGGCGGGTTCGACGAGGGTTATTTCAACGGATGCGAAGACATCGACCTGTGCCTGCGGGCGGCCGCCGCGGGCCGGATCAACGCCGTGGCCTTGAGGAGCCGCGTGATGCACCACATCAGCATGGCGCCGGGCCGCAAGGTCCGCGACGAGGCGAACACGCACCGATTCACGGCAGTCTGGCGGGAAAGGCTCGTCGAACTGGCGCTTCCGGACTGGTGCCGGCACCACTTCGAGACCTTCCTGCCGGAACCCCGGGATTTTCCCGACCCGGCTTTGGCGCGGCAGATTTTCCTTTATTTGCTCGGCCTGCGGAGGCCGCCGCGGGCGGCCGTCCCCGGCGTGCGCGCCGCAATCGACATTGAGATAGCCCGGTGGGAGAATATGTTCGGTAAATGGGAGGCTTCCGCCGGCCCCGTCCTGCCGCGATGACGAAGGGGGCCCCGGGGAGCGTTCCAAGAGACTGGGATTGCAATCGAGGACACGAGTCCTAGTTTCGATAAGACCCATGAAGCCCAGCCCCCTTGGATTTCTTTTCACGGTCGCGATGCTCGCGGGCATCGCCGCAGCGAAGGCGGCAGAGGCCGGCCCGCCCGATGTCTCGCCCGCCCAGCCCGTAATCCCCGGCCGCAGCTTCAATCTTAGGGATTTCGGCGCGGTCGGCGACGGCGGGGCCACGGTCAATACTGGCGCCTTCCAACGCTCCGTGGACGCGGTTAGCCAGGCGGGCGGCGGCACGCTGATCGTCCCGGAGGGAACCTATTTCACCGGGCCGTTCGATCTTTGCAGCAACCTCAATCTGCGCCTTGAAAAGGGGGCGACCCTGCTGTTCTCCCCGCGATTCGACGACTACCGCAGCAACGGTCCCAAAAAGTATCGGCCCCAGATCCAGATCAGCAACGCCCACGATGTGCTGATCTCCGGCGCCGGCACGATCAACGGCAATGGAGCGGCCTGGTGGCCCGAAGCGCTCCGCTTCAAAGCCGAGGCCGATGCCCGCCACGCCAGCAGCAATACGAGCCCGAGGCCGGTCATGGTCGCATTCAGCCACTGCCAGCGAATCCGGGTCGAGGGCATCACCTTCACCAACGCGCCGGTCTACAGCCTCGCCCAGTCGACCTGCCAGGACGTGACGGTCGATGGCATCACCGTTCTCAATCCGGCCGACGCACCCAATACCGATGGCATCGACCCAAAGAACTGCCAGCGGGTTCTCATCGCCCATTGCCGCATTGACACAGGCGACGACTGCATCGCACTCGGGGGAAGCAGCGGCGCCACCGAAAAGGACATTCTAGTCACCGATTGCACGTTTCTCCACGGTCACGGCTGTTCCATCGGCAGCGGAACCGCCGGCGGCCTTTGCAACATGATTGTCCGCCGCTGCACCTTCGACGGCACCGATACGGGCGTTCGCTTCAAGTCCGCCCGGGACCGGGGCGGCCTCGTGGAAGACGTGGTCTATGAGGACCTGACGATGAGAAACGTCGGAGTCGCCGTCAGCATCAGCAGCTACTACGAGAACTCCGCCGTCGACTCGGCCCAGGGACCGGGGAAGGCCGAGCCCGTGACCACGACGACGCCCCACTGGCGCAATCTCACCATCCGCAATGTCACCGCCATCGCCTGCCGCTCGCGCGCCGGTCTGATAGCGGGCCTGCCCGAGATGCCGGCCGAAGCCATCACCCTGGACAATGTCACGATCGATGCGCCCAAGGGTTTGCGCGTCGCCAATGTCAGGGGGATCACGCTGCACAATGTCAGGATCACCGCGGCAAAGGGCCCGGACGTGATCTCGGACGATTCGGTCCAGGGGCTGGTTCGCAGCAAGTAGTTGCGCCCATTGCCGCGATCGCCGGGGCGGGCTAGGCTCGTTTGACGACCTCGCGGATGACGGACTGCGGGCGCTGGTTCACGGCGATGAACATCCTCCCTATGTATTCCCCGATGAGGCCGAGCATCGTGAGCTGCACGCCCGAGAAGACGAGGAGGGCCGCCATGAGCGAACCCCAACCGGCCGCCGGTCCCTGGTCCGTCACATACATGTAAACGACGATGATGAAACCGGCGACTCCCCCCGCGGCAAGGAGGAGCCCGCAGACCGTTGCCACCCGGAGGGGCATGACGGAAAAATTCACCCAGGCGCTGAGCCAAAGGCGCATCAGCTGCCTGAAGGTGTAGCCGCTGCGGCCCGCCTGCCTCGCTGCGTGCCGGACATCGAGTGAACCGATGCGCTGCGTCACCTGAAGGATAAGCCCGTCCAGGTACGGATAGGGCCCCGTGTGCCGCGACACCTCGGAAACCACAAATGCTGAAACGCAACGGAAGCTCGACAGGTACAGGCCGCGCGGCTTTTCGAGCGCCCAGTCCGTCATCCGGTTGGTGAGCCAGCTTCCCGCGTTGCGCCACAGGGAATGCCTTTTGCGGGAGTAGCGTCCGAACACGACATCGAACCCGCCGGCGCGGGCATATTCCCAGAGGCGCAAGGCCTCCGCGGGGGGATTCTGGCCGTCGTCGTCGAGATTGACCACGTAAGCGCCCCGGGAGTGCCGCCACCCGGTCAGCACGGCATTGTGCTCCCCATAGTTGCGGGCGTGGACAATGTACGTGACCGGCACCTTCGCATTGGCGACGAGGCGCCGGCACACGCCGGCGGTGCCGTCCCGGCTGCCGTCATCGACGAGCACGATCTCGTGGCCCCCGGGCACGGCCAGCGACGCGATCTCCTCCACAAGCGGCCCGATTGTCTCGGCGCTGTTGTACAGGGGAATGACAAAACTGAGCGCGGGTTCGGACATGCTGTCTATTCCAGGTATGGCGTCGTTATTCCATACGCATTCCGCGAAACGCCCGCGCGCCTCCACATGGAGGGAAAGCCGCCCGGCTTTTGCAGAATGCGACGCGCGCAGGCTAACATCGCCGAATTTGGTTTCGCAAGGCCCGTTCCGCCGCACGTCCCGCCCCTTGTAGCGAGAGTTTGGGCCCCCCCGCAGGGATTCCCTCTTCGGTCCGGACCCATCGTCATACGTAGAACCTCAATTCGCGCCCGTAGAAGGCCAGGGTGTCGGAAAGGGCCGTGCGAAGGTCCGTCCTCGGGCGCCAGCCGAGTTCCCTCCTGACGAGCCTGTCGTCGGCGTAGTAATCGCCGATGTCGATCTTGCGGCGGTCGGGAGGAAACGGACGGACGTGAAAGCTGCCCCGGCCGTTGATCTCGACAAGCAACTCCGCAAGCTGGCGGAGCGTCACGGGCGGCGGCCCTCCCAGATTGTATACGGCCCCCTTGGCCTCCCGCCGGGTCGCCGCGAGGAGGAACGCCTCGACGGCGTCGTCCACATACGTGAAATCCCGCCGCTGATCTCCGCCCCAGACCTCGAACGGCAGGCCCTCGACCAACCGGCGGATCCACAGGCCGACGAAGGTCTGCCGGGCGTCCTTCACCCGCATTCGGGGTCCGATCGTGTTTGTCAGGCGAAGCGCCGTCGCCGCCATTCCATGGATCCGGGCATACAGGAGATGAAAGGATTCGCCCGCCGCCTTGTTGATCCCGTTCACGTCCACCGGGCGCAGCGGGTGGCCCTCGTCCACGGGAAGATAGTCGGGACGGCCGTAGATCTGGCGCGTGCTCGCGAAGACGATCCGAATCTCCGGGTTGTGCCGCCGGCACGCTTCGAGAAGGGAAAGCTGCGCCCGACAGTTGATGTCCAGGTCGGCGGCCGGGTCCGTCATCGAGTCCCAGTGGCTGGTCTGTCCTGCGAGGTTGAAGAGGAAGTCCTGTCCCCGCACCAAACGGGGGAGCCGACGCTCATCCCGAATATCGGCGATGTGCACGCGCAACCGGGAGGCAATGCCGGCGATGTTTCGCCGGTTGCCGCCGTATTCCGGGATCAGGCAATCGATGATGGACACCCGTGCTCCTGCGGCGACGAGCGTCCGGGCCAGGTTGGAGCCGATGAAGCCCAGTCCGCCCGTTATCAGGACGCGTTTCCCGCAAAAAGCCTTGCTCCAGGATGTCATGGATGCATTTCGTCGCGTTCCGCGCGCACCTCGACGACAAGGCCATAGACCTTGAAGCCCAGCAAGCGGGAATCTCCTCCGGAAGGGCGCATCGGAGGGACGTCCGAGCGCAGCTCCAGCCTGGTCGTCCCCGGAGGAACATCGAAGGGGGGCGTCCGAACGTCGCTTCGCCGGGTCCCCAACCGGGCCGAGGCGATTTCCCGGTCCCCGGCCCAAACCTGGAGTTCCCGCGGGGACAGCGCTTCGCCATCGAGTTCCAGGGCCGTGCGGAGCGAGCTCTTCCCGGGATTGACGAGGTCCATGCCGGCGGATCCCGAACTCCAACGCCAGCGCAGGCTCGACCGCGGGAGGCGTTCCTCATCGTACCAGCCATCGGCCAGCTCGGCGCGCACGTAAAAGGGGCTCGAGACGCGGACCAGCGAGAAACGTGGGTTGATGCGCAGGCTTCCGCCATCGGGCAAGTCCACCGACACGAGCCCGCCGTCCAGGTCCCATTCGCCGCGAAGCGGCGTATTGAGCCGCCCTTCATAGGTGTGCGTGAGAAAATACTGCGGCTTGCGCAGGAGAAATGCGTTGGCCCAGAGCCGGGACCACATGTCGGGCACCCTCATGTTCACGGAGCCGACCTGCGGCATCTCCTCGGCCTTGCGCACCCCGATCAGGTCGCGATCCACGACCAGGGGCGGAATCTCCACGGCCCTCCAGAAAGCGCGCGTCGCAAGGAGGTTGCCGGCCACGATGACCCCGAGAAGAACGGCGGCGCCCCAGGCGGCCCGCGCTCCCCGGCGGGACCGGCGCGGAGGAGGGGCAAGCCAGACGCACAATGCGGGAAGGACGACCGGATAGAACACGGCAAACAGCTTGTACGCGTCATAGCTCGCGTTCGTCCCCAGCCGGGCGCCGCGCAGGACAAGGGTGCCATACCCCGCAAGAATCGGGGCCGCGAGCGCAAGGGCGAGGAATCCGCGGCCCTTCTGTCGCAATGCGCCGCTCCAGCACGCGGCGGCCAGGACCGCGGCGAGGAGCACCGCCAGGACCACGCGCAGCTGAAGAGGCAGGGGATCGAGCCCCGGGCCCTGAACGAGGCCGTACCAGCCCTCGGGACTGAACCCGGGAATTCGCCATCCGAAGTCGTAGGTCCGGAAGAGCCGGAAGCGCTCGGCCAAACCCGCAACGCGCGTCCAAAACACGGCGCCCGCAAGCGCCAGGGGCAGCAGCATGCGCCAGAGCCAGGCCCCAAACCTTTTCCATTCTCCCCGCAGGGCGGCCGAACCCGCCGCATAGGCGACAGCCGGCACGAGGGCGACGATGACAATGAAATTGTAGCTTCCGAGGATCAGGCCGTAGGCAATCGCCAGAAGCCCGGTGAAACGCCACCCGCGGCGGACCCGGGGCGCCCCGCGCCAGAGGGCCACGCCCGCCCATGTGGCAAACGCTATCGCGGGCGCCGCGAGCAGCTGTCCCATTGCGACCTGGAATACCGCGTAGGCCATGATCGGACTGAGCCCGAAAACCGCCGTAATCCAGAGACAGGTGGCGAGGCGGTATCCGAACACCGCGCGGGCGGTCCAGAAGACGACCGGAAGAATCGCGGCCATGATGACGGCCGTCAGCAGTCCGGTAAGCTCATGCGGGACGCAGTGAAATATCGTCCCGTTCAATGCGATGAGGGCCGACGGCGTAAAGTGATTCAGCCTGAGCCAAAAATCGAAGAAGTTGTCCACCGACATCACGCGGACGACCTGCGCAAGCCCCAGGAAGCCGCCCCGGTCCGAATGGGCGAATTCCATCAACACCCTGGCACCCGCCGCGTAGTCCGCCGCGTCGCAGTTGCCGAGCGAGACGGTCGTGAGTCCGGGGGCGGCGAGCGCGAGCGGCCGGACCAGCGCCGCAAGGCAGCCGGCCACGACGGCCCATACCGCCCCCAGGCGCGCGATCTCGCGCAGGACGCCCGCCCGGCGGCGCCACAGGCCCAAGGCCAAGATGGCCGCGGGAATGAGCTCGCCCGGCCACGCGTATGCGTTTGTTCCGCGCAAGTCCGCGTAGGCCCCCGTCCATACGACCAGCGTCTGAAGGGCGCACCCGGCCGCCGGCGCCAGGATGGGCCAGAATCTGGACCACGGCCGCGGCATCGCCAGCATCGCCAGTCCCGAGCCCCAGAATGCCAGGTGAAGCAGGAGGCCAAAGGCGACAATGAAAGGGAGCATGGGGCAGCAGGCGATCATCCTCCATTCCGACCGGCGTTAGCCAACGAAAATCGGTCCGGCCCTACGGCCGCAGGGCGCTTGCAAAGATTGAGCTGCCGAAGGGGAACCTGCCGCCGGCGCGCAGGCAGGACCGCTCGATTGCGAGCGCCGCCCTGCCGAGCGCCTCGACAGCCGGAGAACAGGACTGCACATCGCTGCCGCCGGCGGGCGCCGGCCACAGCTTCCGCCTCGCGACAATCATGGGAAGCAGCAGCGCATTCCAATGGGTCGCCTTCGATTCGGTGAAGCCGGCCGCATTCAGCTTCTCGATCACTTCGGCCCGGCGATAGCGGCGCCGGCCGTGGACGGCAACGTCATGGTAGGACCAAAGCCACGGGTGGGCGGGAACGTTCACGACAACGCAACCGCCGGGGCGCAGGACACGGTGGCATTCCCCCAATGCCTTGCGGTCGTCGTCCAGGTGGTAAAGAACGTCCGCCAGCACGACCGCATCGAAACGGTTCGAATCAAACGGGAGCGCCATGGCCGAGCCTTCGCAAATCCGCGCCGTCGTGCGCTCGCGGGCGAATGCGCACGCCAGGGGCGAAAGATCGACGCCGGTCCAGCGCCACCGCGGATGGACCGCAGCCATCCGCCGAATGAGACCGCCCGTCCCGCACCCGCAGTCGAGCACCTCCGCGGTTGCGCCGGGAAAAGCCGATGCGAGCCGCCATTCGACGAGTGCGTGAAGACCGCGAAAATACCACATCCGGTCTTCCGTCGCGGCGAGCTTGCTGAATTCGGCCTCTTCCATGCGCACAAGACGCATGAGGCAAAATGGAAGATTTCTGAAGCCTATACATTCTTTGAAGATCGGGGGCCGAACCGAGGCCGCGTGCCGTAATCTCATTGACCCCAGCCAGTCCCCGCACTTTGACCTTCATGAGCCATGGTTCAGCATCGGAACATTCCGTCGGGGGGCGCCTACTCCAGACAATTCACGGACTACTCCGGCATCTTTTTCGATGAATTCTCGGAAGATTCCGCATGGCTGAGGGATGAGGCCCGCATCCGGCTTCCTCCCCTGGACGGGATCCGGGCGCTGGTGCTCAAAGGAGAGTTCCGTCCCCACCCCGACGCCCGGGGGATGGAGACCCGGTTTCCCGGCCTCACCGCGGCGATCAACGGCGCTGCGGCCGGGACGATTTCCGGGTCCAAGCCAGGCCCGTGGGAGCTGCGGATCGGGCTTCCCGGGGCCGGCGGCCCCGGCCGATCCGTGCTCTCCATCGGCCTTTCCGGGGTGTCGCGGACAAACGCCCTCGCGTGGCTCGGTCGGATGACGGGCCTCGGATTTCTCCAGCGATTCCGGAAGCAGAACAAGAACCGGCAATTGCGGCTGTTTTCGCTGTCCACCGCCGCGGGCGAAACCATCTACGATTTCTCCCAGCGCCACGCCCCGTTTTCCCGGGAGTTTGCCCGCCGCCACGCGCGCCTGGGCATCAACATCGTCGGCTTTCTGACCGCCGACCTCGGCATCGGCGAGTCCGCGCGCTGCATGGTGCGCGCGGCCGACGCGGCTCGAATCCCGGCGGCGCTCGTGCCGCTGAAGCTTAACTGCCGGAACAATCTCGGCGACACGACCTGCCAGTCGCGCCTCCAGGAGGACAATCCGCACGGCGTGAACGTCATCCACCTGGACCCTCCCGCCTCCCGCGACATAGACCATCACCACGGGGAAGCCTTCCGCGCCGCCAAATACAATGTGGGCTACTTCGCCTGGGAACTGCCGGAATTCCCCGACGCCTGGCTCGATTGCTTTGATTATTTCGACGAGATCTGGTGCCCGAGCGAGTTCACCCGGGCGGCAATCGGACTCAAGTCTCCCCTGCCCGTGCTGGCGATGCCCCACGCAATCTCGGTTTCCCCGCCGGGCGCGAACATCGCGCAGCTGCGGGCGCGTCTGGGACTGCCCTCCGGGCCATTTCTTTTCCTGACGCTCTTCGACCTCAATTCCTATATTGAGCGGAAGAATCCGGCGGCCGCGATCGAGGCCTTCCGGAAGGCGGGGTTCGACCCGGCCGCCGCGGGATTGGTCGTCAAGGTGCAGAACGCCGCAGGCAATGCCGCCGATTTCGAGAGACTCCAGGCGCATCTCGAGGGGATACCGGGAGCGATTCTCATCGCAGGCACGCTGCACCGGCAGGAAGTCTCGGCGTTGGAGGCGGCCTGCGATTGCTTCGTCTCGCTCCACCGCGCCGAAGGGTTCGGCCTGGCGGTCGCCGAGTGCATGGCGCTCGGCAAGCCCGCCCTATGCACCGATTGGTCCGCCACGGCGGAATACGTGAATTCGCAAAACGGCTGTCCGGTGAGGGCGAGGGTCGTGCCGCTGGAGCAAAACCACGGGCCCTATTCGCGGGGATCGACCTGGGCGGAACCGGACGTGGAGCACGCGGCCGAATGGATGCGCACGCTGGCCGCGGACAGGGCGCTTGCCGCAAGGCTCGGCGAATGCGCGCGATCCACGATCGCCGCACGTTTCTCGCCGGATGCCATCGGCGCCCGTTACCGCCGGCGCCTGGAGATCGTCTCCGCGTTCTGAGCGCGGCGCCTTCGTTCAGCGGCCGGGTTCCGGCACCAATTTTATCGTCAGGCCCCGCAGGCTGAGCCCGAGAAGGCGCAAGTCCTCCGCATTGTCCGACCTGACCGCCGGTCCGGTTTCGAATTGCCACGGCGTGTCCCCGGGAGCCAGCAGGACGGCAGGCACTTCCACCGGCAGGGGTTTGCGCGGTTCGAGCGATCCCTGCCAGAGCACGCGGCCGCCCTGGAGCAACCGCACGGAACGATTGTCGTTCGAGCGCAGCACAAAGGAGACGTTGGCGCTCACCGGAAACGGATGCGGATTCCGGAGGCGCAAGCCTGCCGAACCCTGGCTCCACCGCCAGAACTCGAGCCGCGACTTCTCGGGCGGAAACCAGTTCGAGTCGAAAACCGCTTCGACGATGCGTCCCGAATCCGGGATGATCCGCAGCGCCCGCGGGCCCTCGACAACATAGCTCTCGCGTCCCGGCGGGTTGAGGGTCTCCGGCGACACAAGAACGGTCAGGTTTCCCAGCAGAAGGACGATCCACCATGCGCGCCCCCGCGGGACGAGGACATTGAAGACGAGGGTCATCGGGAGAAGAACGCGCGCAGCCGCCCCTGGATAACCCTCCCAGACCGCGTCCCCCAGCACAACCATCAGGAACGCATACGCGACCCCCAGCCGCCACCAGGGATCGGACCACCGCGGCCTCAGCACCAGGAAGATCCATTGGACGGTCAGGGCCACCTGGATGAACACGCTGCCGCGGGCGACCCAACCGGGTCCCGACGCGAGGGCGCGGGCGACATCGCCCCATTTTGCCAGATAACCGGCAAAGGGAACGGCAAAATTGCGGGCACCCAGGTTGCCGTCATCCCCGAGCCACCGGGCCAGAATCCAAGTCCAAACCGCGATAGGGAGAACGACCAGGAGTCCCCGGCCCGCTGCCTTAAGCCAACCCGATCCTGAATTTTCCGAGGGCGCAAGCGCGGCCCCGGAGAGAATATTGGTTTCCTTGCCCAAACCCGACACGCCAAACACGGCCGCCGCAAGCCAGGGCCTGCGCGATTCCAGCAACGCCATGCCCGCGGCAATCAGGAGCAGGCTTGGACCGTCCACCAGCGATTTTCGGACGCTCACGCACAACCCGAACGAGAAAAGAACGCCTGCCCAGCGCGCCCAGTTGCCCCAGTTTACAGGCGGAAACCAGCGCAGGAGCAGGAAGGCGAGAAGAAACCAGGCGGCTATATTCTGGACGGAATAGATCTGGAGCGCCCAAATCGGATTGCCGCCTGCCAGCGCATAGGCGGTCCAGCAAAAAAGGATGCGGCGGGCGCGGTACTCCAGGTTGTCCACGGCACTCCGCAACACGGGATCGGAGAGGCGGGGCCGCATCGCGATCTGTGCGTAGTACTGGGCGTCATAACCCGTCGAGTCGGGATCCTCATAGTGATTGACCGCGCGGAGCTCCGGCAGGTACGAGGCGTTCATCCTGTCCCCGAATTCGATCAGGTAGGTGAATCCCTTGCCGGGCAGGTAAAACTGGCTGCATGTCCAGGCGAAGGTTGCCAGCGCTGCGAGGTAGGCCAGACACAGCGCTGCGACGGACAAATTGAGGGGGCGCCGGGGCGAACAATTCATCCATCCAATGAAAAAGGATTTGAGCTGGGGCACAAAAGACGAAAAACAGTCCTTCTCCCCGCAACGACGCAAGTATGGAATTAAGCAACCCCTCCCAAAAAACCTGTCGTCCCCTCTGGCGAAGGCCGGGAACGTGGTATGCCGCGGCCGGACTTCTCCTGTACGCGATCCTGATCCTGGGAAACATCAACGCCTGCGCCGGTGGATCGGATTCCTCGGGCTATTTGAATCATGCCCGGCTGCTGGCCTCCGGGCGTGTGCATGTGCCGGTGCGGGCGATTCAAGGGCTCCCGCCGGACCGCGCGCCGTCCTATCTTTACATGCCACTCGGCTTCAAGCCGGCCCCCCACGGAGATGGAATCGTGCCAACTTATCCCCCCGGCCTGCCGCTCCTCGTCGCGGCGGCGGCGCCGTTCGCCGGATGGGACCGCGCTTGCGATCTGGTGATCGTCATCCACTCCCTGCTCGGGTTGCTGCTGGTCTTCGCCCTGGGACGCTCTTTCGGCCTCGAACCCGCCTGGGCCCTGCTCGGAGCCGTCATCGCAGCCGCGAGCCCGCTCTATCTCACCTATTCGCTCCAGGCGATGAGCGATGTGCCGGCGCTTGCCTGGACGACGGCCGCGATCCTCGCCGCATGGCGAAGTTCACGCACCCAGGCGGGCGTACGAAGCGGCGGCTGGGCGCTCGCGGCGGGAGCGGCCTTCGCCATGGCTGTCCTGATCCGGCCGACCAACATCCTTGCGCTGGCGCCTCTTCTGATTGCGCTTGGCCTGTCCGTTCGAAGGCTGTCTTTCTTCGTGCTCGGGGGCCTGCCCGGAGCCGTCTTCTTTGCCCTCCACAGTCTGGCCGCCTACGGCCATCCGCTGGCCACCGGCTACGGGGATGCGACCGTCCTTTTCGATGCAACGTTCGTCGGCCCAACCCTCGTCCATTACCTGCGGTGGCTGCCCGCGCTGTTCACTCCGGTTGTCTTTCTCGTCGCGGCCCTGCCCTGGGCGGGCGGAGCCGCGCGCCGGCCCGCCGCGATCATGGGTTCATGGACGGTCGCCTATCTGGCCTTCTATTGCTCCTATTATTGCACGCACGAGACGTGGTGGTACCTGCGTTTTGTCCTCCCGGCGGCGCCCGCGCTCGTTGTGGGCGGTCTTCTTGTGGCCCACCGGTGGGCGGCGGCAGGGAAACCGGCGGCCTGGAGCTCCGGCCGGAGGCGATTGGTCTTCGCTTCCGCCCTGATTGCGATCCTTGCCTTCGAATCCTTCTGGAGCCGGAAACTGGACGCCCTGAGCGTCGGGCGCGGCGAAGCCACGTACCCCATGTGCGCCGAGTGGCTGCGCCAGCATCTTCCCAAGGATGCCGTCGTCGTGGCGATGCAGGAAAGCGGCTCGATATTCTATTACACCGATTTCACGTTTGTTCGATGGGACCAGATGCAGGGCCCGGATGCCAGGCGGGTGATCGAGGTTTGCGCCTCCGCCCACCGGCCGGTTTATGCGTCGCTCTTCGATTGGGAAACCGATGATGCCCTTCGAAAACGGATGCCCGGCGCCTGGAGCCGCATCGGCGAGGTGCGCAACGTGACCATTTGGCGGCTCGATGGAAGCTGAACCTCCCCTTCGCGCACCCGATGTCCTTCCGATCGCCCCGAAATCGGAATATGCCGTTCGATTCCCGGGCCCGCCGGCTCGCCTTAGCCATTTATGACCCCATGATCGGTCCGCCGAAGCAGTCCGCAGGTGGCGAGTGTCACATCGGCTCCCCCATTCCATGACGGCCCCCATTTTCATCGACCTCACCCACACGAGCCACACCCGGGCGCGCACCGGCGTTCAGCGGGTGGCCCGGGCTCTCCTGCAAGATCTGGGATCCGCGGTTCAACCGATCTGCCATGACCCGTTCCTGCGCGCGTGGCGGCCCCTGGAGGGCTGGGAAATGGCCAACCTGGCGGCGGCAGCCCCCGCCGCCGGGAGGGCCGCCCGCTGGCCCTTCCGTGCCCGGATTCGCGGGCTCCTCAGGCGCCTTCTCCGCGCGCGGCGCAGGGGGCCCGCTTTCCCAGGCCACGGCTCCCTTCTCGTGCCTGAGATCTTCTCGCCCGCCGTGGCGGCGGCCCTGCCCGGCCTCTTCGGCGCCGTCGACGGACCCCGGGCGGCCCTGTTTCACGACGCGGTCGCGCTTACGCATCCCGAACTGGCGCCTCCGCGGACCGTGGCGCGCGCTCCGGCCTACCTGCAGGAATTGGCGGATTTCGACGGCATCGCCGCCGTCTCCGAAGCCTCGCGCGACAAGCTGATCGGGTACTGGCGCTGGCTCGGGCTCCACGATCCCCCTCCCATCGCCGCCATTCCCCTCGGCATCGATCCGCCCGCACAGCCGGCGCCGCAACCGGAGCGCATCCTTCCTGTCGTGCTGAGTGTCGGGAGCATCGAAGGGCGGAAAAATCACCTCGCCCTGATCGAAGCGTGCGAACGCCTCTGGTCGCGCGGAATGCGGTTTGAACTGCGCTTGATCGGCCTTGCGCGGCCGCAAACCGGCGACCCCGCCCTTCGCCGGATCGGGGAGCTGCAGCGCGCCGGCCGCCCGCTTGTCCACCTGGGGGCCGCGAACGATGCTGCCCGCGAAGACGCCTATGCGGCCTGCGCATTCACCGTGTATCCGTCGCTTGCGGAGGGTTTCGGGCTCCCCGTTGCCGAGAGCCTGGCCCGCGGCCGGCCCTGCGTTTGCCTCGGCCGCGGGGGGCCCGGAGAGATCGCGCGCGGGGGCGGCTGTTTGACCGTCGATCCGGCGGACGCCGACACCCTTTCCACGGCCATCGGCCGGCTCCTGTCGGCTCCGGGCGAACTTGCGGGCCTCGCCGCCGCGGCCGGCGCCCGCCCGATCCGGACCTGGTCCGCCTACGGACGCGACCTCGCCGCGTGGCTCCACGGCCTCCAGCGCAGGCGAAGCGGCCCCCCGCGCGGGCCTTGACGGGGAAACCCGCCCCGGCCCGTTCCCCGTCCGCAATCGCAGGGCCGGGAAGGGAACCGGCCGGCCGGCGCCAACTTCTCTCATTGCCATCCGTGCCGGGCAAAGCCTAGCGTGCCCCTGCATGGCGTTATCTCTTTTTTCGAAGGACAAGAAGGCCGTACTTGCGCGCTGCCGCGACGATTATCCGACCCGGATGCGTCACAAATACGCTCCGTTCTACCACGCGATGGACTCCCAGCAGGGGACGACGATCCACCTGGACGGCCGGGAAATGATCATGCTTTCAAGCAACGACTACCTGGGGCTGGCCTTCCACCCCAAGGTCGTGGAGGCCTCCTGCGCCGCGACCCGGAAATGGGGCACCAGCACGAACGGCGCGAGGCCGTCGAACGGGTCCCGGAGCTACCATGTCGAGCTGGAGGAGAAGCTGGCAGAATTCCTCGGACGCGAAGCCTGCCACGTTCACGCGGCCGGATACCTGTCGTGCATGTCCGCCGTCGCCGCATTCGCGCAGAAGGGGGACATGATTTTCGCGGACAAGAACATACACTCCTGCCTTCTCGACGGCATCCGGCTCACCATGGCCTCGGTCGAGCGCTTCTCGCACAACAGCCCCGACGACCTGCGCGGGATCCTGGCGACGGCCTCGGGCGATGCCCCGAAGCTGCTCGTCATCGAGGGCGTGTATTCGATGGAAGGACACATCGCACGGCTGCCGGAGCTCGCCGAGATCGCGGAGGAGAACGGATGCTTTACCGTGCTCGACGACGCCCACGGCTTTGGGGTGCTGGGGCGCCAGGGCCGGGGGACCGCCGACCACTTCGGCCTGAACGACAAGGTGGACGTGATCTGCGGGAGCCTGTCGAAGTCGCTCGCCAGCACGGGCGGTTTTGTCGCGGCCTCCCGCGACATCATCGAGTACCTGCGCACGAATTCACGGCAGACGATCTTCAGCGCCGCCCTGAGCCCGGGCCAGGCGGCCGCGGCCCAGGCGTCGCTCGAGATCATGCAGACGGAGCCGGAGCACAGCGAGCGCCTGTGGGCGAACACGAAGAAATACAGGGCGATCCTCAAGGATCTCGGGCTGGACACGTGGGACAGCGAGACTCCGGCCCTGCCCATCGTCCTCGGATCGAAGGAGCGGGTCTATATCTTCTGGCGGGCGCTGCTCGAAAAGGGCGTGTTCACCGTCATGTCGATCGCCCCCGCGGTGCCCGCGGGCAAGGACCTGGTGCGCACCGCGATTTCCGCGCAGCACACCGACGAGCAGCTGCTGAAGATAGGCGATGCGATGGCCTACGCCTTGAAGAAGCTATAGGACAGCGCGCGCGCGGCCCCGGCCCAGGTGGGCAGCGGGCGGCGGGCGGCTTCGGCCGCCAGGCGCCCGGCAAGGGCATCGTCGTCCAGAATCCGGCGCAGGGCGGAGGCCCACGCGGCCCGGTCGTCCGGCGGCACGCAGAGGCACCCTCCGGCCCCGGCGTTCTCCCTCAGGACGGGCAGGTCGCTGCAGATGCAGGGGACGCCCATCCAAAGCGATTCCAGGAGGGGCAGGCCGCAGCCTTCCGCCAGGGACGGGAAAAGGCTCGCCCGCGCAAGGGCATACAACCCGCACAACTCCGCGTCCGAAGCCGTCTGGTGGTGGCGGAGCCCGGGCCGCCTCCGGCGCAATTCGCGAATCCGCCGCGCAACCGGCCTGCCAAAGAGCGGATTGACGCGCCCGACAACGTGCAGCTCGAAGGACCTGCCCTCGCCCCAGAGTTCGTCGCACACCTCGAGGAGCATCGACTGGTTTTTCCGCGGTTCGAGGATGCCGACGCACAGGAGCGACGGGGGGCGGCTGCCCGCGCCCCCGGAACCGGCCGAACGCGGCGCCGCGTTGAAGTCGGCCCCCAGGGCGAGAACACCGACCGGAGGCGGCCGCTCGACGCCCTGCCAGGACCAGAATCCGAGAAGGTCGTCGCGGCCCGCCGCCGACACCGCCCACACGCGGTCGAACCGAGCGAGGAGCTTCACGTAGCCCGGATGACGGGCCACGCTCTGCGGCCAGGTGATGTGCGGATGGCGCAGCGGAATCAAATCGTGGAAGATCGCCGCCGCGCGGCAGCGCCGGGTGGCGAGGAATTCGGAAAAGCCGGGCCGTTCGGCCTCGGAAAACAGTTCGGGCGTCAGGAACCAGTCCGAGGGCCCGGCGGCGCGGTCCCATTCCCCCCACACGACGGGCACGGCGTCCGCACCGAACTCGTCGCGCAGCCGGGCGTTCACGCGCACCAGGCCCGAGCGGTGCGCAGCGGCCGCCGACTTGGTGGCGTCGAGAAAGATCATTTGCGGCCTTCGCCGGTCACCCGCTCGAATTGTTCGAGCAGTCGCGCCGCATTCTTGTGGGCGTCGAAATTCTGCACGACCCATCTCCGCGCGGAGGCGCGCAGCCGCTCGGCCAGGGCGTCGTCGGCCGCCAGGCGGCGCAGGGCCGCGACCCAGGCCTCCGGGTCGTCCGCGGGCGCGACGAGTCCGTTGATTCCGTCCGAGACCGCCTCGGTCGTCCCTGCGGTGGGCGAGGTCACGACCAGGACGCCGACCGACATCGCTTCCGGAATGACATTTGGCAGCCCGTCGCGGTCGCCGCTCGGCGCGACGACCCCCGTGTGCAGAAGCACATCGGCCTTCTCCAATTCGCTCCACACCTCGTGATGCGGCAGGTGCCCCGTGAACGTCACGTCGGCGGCGACACCCAGGCTTCCGGCCAGACTTTCGAGCGCCTGGCGCAGCGGGCCCTCGCCGACGATGCGGGCGGCAAACGGGATCCCGGCCTGCCGCAATGCGGCGTACACGCGCAGCTGGCGGTCGATGCCCTTCTTTTCGACCAGCCGCGCGACGCACAACAGATTCAGGGGCGCCCGCGAAGCGCGAAGCGGCTTCATCGGTTGAATCCGATCCAGACCCCGCCGAATGCAGAAGACCCTTTCGGCCGCAAGTCCCCGCTGGACGATCGCCCGGCGGCCCATCTCGGTGGACGTGTGGACAAAGGCAGCCAGCGCGAGCTTTTCGGTCAGCCACCAATCGCCGCCGTGTTCAAACAGATCGTATGCGTGCGCCGCGGCGCTGTACCGGTGGCCGTCGATCCGCCACAGGAGCCAGGCGGCGGTCGCCGGGGCCCCTCCCCACGCTGCATGGACGAGGGCCGGCGGATCCCGCCGGAAGGCCCTCGCGTATATGCAGGCAAAGCCTGCCCCGAGCATGTTTTCCCAAAAATTGAGCCATGACGGCGCGCGGCGGGTCGCCAGGCCGCGAAGGAGCTCGCGGAGCACGTGCGGCCGCCGCCAGGCCTCATACGGGATCAGCCAGAACAGCGTGAGCAGGCGCCATTTCGAGAAGCGCTCGACAGGCAGCCCCCGGAAGGACGGGGCGCCCCCCCACAGGGAGTACAGCCTCAAGCGGACTTCCAGCGCGCGCAGCGCCGTGATTTCGCGCTGCAGGAAGGTCTCCGTCGGGTTCGGAAACGTTGTAAACAGATAGGCGATTACCGGTCGATCCGGAGGCAAGTTGGGAGCTGCGATTGGACGGCGGTCAGCGGGCCGGACCCCAGCGACGGGTGAAGGGATAATAGATGAAGAGCGGCCGGCCGACGGCGTCCGCCGCCGGCACGAATCCCCAAACCCGTCCATCGGAACTGTTGGCCGAATTGTCCCCCATGGCAAAAAACGAGCCGGGGGGCACGGTCAGGGTCTGCCCGTGGAACAGGCGGCGGCCGCCGAAGAGGGTGTCCCCGAAAGTATATCCGCCGTACGGAGGCACGCGCCCCGCGTTCAAGTCAAAGGCCCGGGCCCCGGTGATCGGGCTGCCGTTGCGGTACAGGACGGGGGAGCGAACCTCCAACGTGTCGCCCGGCGTCCCGACGAGCCGCTTGATATAGTACTGGTCCAGCCCGATCGCGGGAATGTGGCCCGTGCTGAAGATGAACCCCTGCCCCACCCGCGGCCTCATGAAATGGTAGCTCACGCGATCGACGAAAAGCTGGTCGCCCGTCATCAGGTCGAATCGGACGACCGGATCGCCCGCGCGCACCGCGCCCGGCAGTGGAAACAGGTAGACGCGGTCGGACCTGCCCGTGTTCTCGTTCTCCAGGATGTCCTTCTCGCCATACCGGCCGCCTTTGTACTGCTCGTTCAGATACGACATCATCCCCTCCCGCGTGCCGAAGAAGGTGGGGATCAGGACATCCTTCTCAAACTCGTTGAAGTCCTCCGGCACCCTGACCGAAGCCGGCTCCCCGTCGACGTAAAACGTGTATTCCTTCTCCAGCGCCGGAAAGACGAGCCAGCTGCGGCCGTTCCGGATTGTGGGCGCCAGATAGGCCGACCTTCCGTCGAAGAAGAACGGCGCCGAGACCACCCCCGATTTCGGCGCGACAACCTCGTGCCGCCCGGCGCCGAACGCGGCCACGCGGAAGATGCGCTCCGCGGTCCCGGGCACGGGCGCGCCGGGCTTCAGGTTCTCCGCCGTCATTCCGTAGTAGGTCGGCCACATCGAGTTCGTTGGGATCTTGAACGGCTGGACGAAATAGGCGCGGATCCCGAGGATCACGATCGCCGCGACGAGGAAGAACTCGATGTTCTCCGTGAGCGCGCTCTTCGGATAGACGGCCCCGCCGCTGCGCCGAAGGGCGCCCTCGACGGCCTCTATCCCGAGCTTCAGCCGGGCGGCGTCGGCCCGGTCCCGGAGCAGCTGCCTCAGGCCGCTCCGCCGCCGGGACAGCTCCTCGGCCTCGGCCCCCGGAAGCACGTCGCGCCGGACATGCCACACCTTGTCGGCGAGCTCCAGCCAGTTGGCGGCGTTCTGCCGCATTTTCCTTTCCTGGGAGGCAAAGAGTCCGAACACGGGGGCGGTTGATTAATGATTCTTGAGCACCTGGATGAAGGCGTCCGAGGGAATGGAGACCTTGCCGAATTGCTTCATCTTCTTCTTCCCCTCCTTCTGCTTGTCGAGAAGCTTCCGCTTGCGCGTAATGTCGCCGCCGTAGCACTTGGCGGTGACGTCCTTGCGCATCTCCCGCACGTTGTCGCGCGCGATGATCTTGCCGCCGATGGCGGCCTGGATCGCGATCTTGAACATCTGCGGCGGAATGATGGCCGCCAGCTTCTCGCAAAGCTCCCGGCCCCGGCCCTCGGCCTTGTCGCGGTGCACGATCGTGGCAAAGGCGTCCACCGGGTCCCCGTTTACGAGGATCTCCATCTTCACAAGATCGGCCGGGCGGTAGCCGCCCTGTTCATAGTCCATCGAGCCATAGCCGTGGGTGATGCTCTTTAGCCGGTCATTGAAATCAACGAGAATCTCGTTGAGCGGCAGAAGGCAGGTGAGCATGACCCTCGTCGCATCGAGCGTGTCCGTGTGGTCGACCGTCCCCCTCTTTTCCATGACCAGGGCGAAGATGTCCCCCATCGAATCGTTTGGAATGTGCAGGGAGGCCACGATCGTGGGCTCCCGAATCTCCAGGATGACTCCGGCGTCGGGAAGATTGACCGGGTTGTCGATGTCGACGGTCTCGCCCCCGTGCCGGGTCACGCGATAGATGACGCTCGGGTATGTGGAGATGATGTCCACGTCGTGCTCGCGGCGGATGCGCTCCTGGATGATCTCCATGTGCAGGAGCCCGAGAAATCCGCAGCGAAAGCCGAAGCCCAGCGCCACCGAGCTCTCCTGCTGGTAGATGAACGCGGCGTCGTTCAGCCTCAGCCGGCCGAGGGCCGCCTTCAGCTTCTCGTAGTCGGAGCTCTCGACGGGATAGAGCCCGCAAAACACCATCGGGTGCACCTCCTTGTAGCCGGGCAACATTTCGCGGGCGGGCTTCGCGGCAAGCGTGATTGTGTCTCCCGTCTTGATCTCCGAGGGCTCCTTGATGCTGGAGACGACATAGCCGACGTCGCCCGGCCCGAGGATGTCGGCCTTGGCCATCTTCGGCATGAACACGCCGACCTCCTTCACCTCCGCCTTCTGGCCGGTGCTCATGAGCATCATCATCTCGCCCGCGCGTATCGTGCCCGAGAAGACCCGCACGTGCGCGATGACCCCCCGGTAGGAGTCGTACAGGGAGTCGAAGACGAGGGCGCGGGTCTGGGCGACTTCGGTCCACCGCGGCGGAGGGACGCGCTTCACGACCGCCTCGAGAATGTCGTCGATCCCGATCCCCGCCTTTCCACTGGCCAGGATGACCTCCTCGGCCGGGATTGTGAGGATGTCCTCGAGCTGGCGGATGCAAAGCTCCAGGTTGGCGCTGGGCAGGTCGATCTTGTTGATGACCGGGATCACTTTCAGCTTCTGGGCGAAGGCGAGGTGCGCATTCGCAACCGTCTGGGCCTCGACGCCCTGGGCGGCGTCGATCAGGAGGACGGCGCCTTCGCATGCCGCGAGGCTCCGCGAAACCTCGTAGGAGAAATCGACGTGGCCCGGCGTGTCCATGAGGTTCAGCTTGTACATCCGGCCGTCCTTTGCCCGATAGTGCATCGTGACCGGATGCGACTTGATCGTGATGCCGCGCTCCTTCTCCAGGTCCATGGAGTCGAGGTACTGGTCGGTCATCACCCGCTGCTCGACCGAATGGGTGTGTTCGAGCAACCGGTCGGAAAGCGTCGTTTTCCCATGATCCACGTGGGCGATGATGCAAAAATTGCGTGTGAGCAATTCGTCCATGAATCAGGCCGTCACATCCGGGAATTCGCAGTACGACCTTACGGACCAGGCCTTGTCCGTGCGGCGCGCAAGGCCCGCGAGAACGCCGCCGGGCCCGAATTCCCAGAATTCGGAGGCACCCGCCGCAGCCGCGGCGCGCATGCAGTCCTCCCAGAGGACGGGCGACACGATCTGTCGCACAAGCCCCTCCCGGATGGCCGCCGGATCGGAAACCAGCCCGCCGGTTGTGTTCGCGATCAGGGTGAAGCGCGGAGCGTTGAAAACAATGCCCGAAAGGAAGGCCGAGAATGCATCCCTGGCCGGCGCCATCAGGCGGCTGTGGTAGGCGCCGGCGACGTTGAGCGGAATGACTTTCTTGATGCCTCGCGCCCTGGCCGCCTCTACGGCCGATGCCACCCGGGCCTTCTCGCCGGATATGATGACCTGGCCAGGCGCGTTGAAATTGGCCGCCTCGACATCGAATTCCCGGCAAAGGGCCTGGACGGTGCCGCGTTCCTCTCCGACAATGGCGGCCATCGAGCCCGTGCTCCTTTCGCAGGCCTCCTGCATCAGGCGTCCGCGTTCAGCCACGACCCGCAATCCCGTCGCAAAGTCGAATACGCCCGCCGTGGCGCATGCCGTCAGTTCCCCAAGGCTCAGGCCGAGAACCATCGCCGGCCGGAGCTCCTCCTTCCGGTGCTCGCGCAAGGCTGCCAGGACGGCAAGCCCGTGCACGTAAAGGGCGGGCTGGCAGACCTTGGTTTCCGTAAGCGCGGCCTCGGGGCCGGCAAACGACACTTGCGCAAGATCCCATCCAAGGACGGATTTGGCCTCATCGTATAGGGCGCGGGCGGCTGGCGAAGAGGCGTAGAGCGACTTTCCCATGCCGACGCGCTGGGCTCCCTGGCCCGCGAAAATGAATGCTAGCGACATACCTGTTGAAACTTACCAGAAAAGCCCACGATGTCACCAAATCCAAGCCCCAATTCCGCTTCGCAGCGAAGGATCTCACGCCCTTGTTCCCATCCCGCGGCCCGGCGGCCCTTGTGGATTGCCACAACCTGCAATGTGCTATCTAGTGGAAACTCTCCATGAAGCTCCGCCCCCTGACCGGCACGATTACGGCCCTCGTCACGCCATTCCGCAACGGGAAGGTCGCCTTTGAGGACTTGCGCAAGCTCGTGGAGTACCAGATCAAGGGAGGCATCGACGGCGTTGTGCCCGTCGGCACGACGGGCGAATCGCCCACGCTTTCCCACGAGGAGCACATAGAGGTCGTGCGCGCCGTCATCGCGGCCGTGCGTGGACGGGTTCCCGTGATCGCGGGCACCGGCTCGAACTCAACGGCGGAAGCAGTCAACCTGTCCGCGCTCGCCCACGAGGCGGGGGCGGATGCCATGCTTGTTGTGGCGCCCTATTACAACAAGCCCGGGCCGGAAGGGCTGTTCCGCCATTTTTCGGCGATTGCCGACACGACCGACCGGCCGATCGTCCTGTATTCCATCCCAAGCCGGTGCGGGATCGAGATCGGAGTGCCCGTGGTCGAGCGGCTGCGCGCAAGGTACGGCCACGTGCGGTGGATCAAGGAGGCGGGCGGCACCGTGGATCGCGTCGACCAGCTCAAGCAGGCGCTCGGATCGGACATAACCGTCCTGAGCGGGGACGATGTCCTCACGCTGCCCTTCATGGCTGCGGGCGCCGAAGGGGTGATCAGCGTGGCCTCGAATCTGCTCGTCCGCGAAGTCGGCAAGATGGTAAGGCTGGCCCTCGAAAACGACTTCGCCGCAGCGGGCAAGCTGCACCGGAAGCTGTATCCGGTGTTCAAAGCCCTGTTCATCGAATCCAACCCCGTGCCGATAAAGGCCGCCCTCGCCCGGGCGGGTGTCATCGGCACCGGCGAGGCGCGCCTGCCGCTTTGCGAAATGAGCGAGCCGAACCGCGCGATTCTGGAAGCCGCCCTTGCAGTGCTGGGAAGGTGATCCCGGCGCATACCGCCAGCCATTTCAATTCCAAGCACCCAAATGCCCCTCACCCTACTCCTGAACGGCTTCAAGGGACGCATGGGATCGGCAGTCATCGAAGCGGCCCGCGAACTTGGCGTTCCCATCGGGGCGGCGGTGGACGTCGGGGACGACCCGTCGGCCGCGATCGGATCCTGCGACGTGATTGTGGATTTCAGCTCTCCGAAGGCGACCCGATCGCTGCTCGATCTGGCCGCTGCGCACAAAAAGGCGATTGTCATCGGGACGACCGGGCACTCGGCCGACGAAAAGAGGCTCCTTCTGCCGATCGCAGCGCGCGTGCCCTGCGTCTGGGCGGGCAATTTTTCCGTTGGCGTCAACCTGCTCTTCGCACTGAGCAGGCAGGCGGCGCGCATCCTCGGTCCCGACTACGATGCCGAAGTCATCGAGATGCACCATCGTTTCAAGAAGGACGCCCCCAGCGGCACTGCGGCGCGGCTCATCGAGATCATTCTCGAGGAAAGGAAGCTCGGCGCCGGGGCGCTCAGGCACGGCCGCAAGGGACTCACAGGGGAGCGCTCGAAGTCCGAAGTGGGCGTCCACTCCCTGCGAGGCGGGGACGTCGTGGGGGACCACACCGTGATCTTCGCCGGTCTCGGCGAGAGGCTGGAGCTGACGCACAAGGCGTCCGATCGGGCGATATTCGCCCGGGGAGCCGTGCGGGCGGCGCAATGGGTGGCCGGCCGAAAGGCCGGCGTGTACGACATGCAGGATGTTCTGGGCTTGAACGCGGCATCATTGGGCTGCGACAGAACGTGATCACCTTCATCCAGGGCAACTTAGCGAGCGCCTCTGCGCTGCACGCTGTCGTGGAATTGAACGGCCTCGGCTACGAGGTGAACATTCCCATCACGACGTCAGAGCGGCTGCCGCCCGCCGGCTCTCCCGTCAAGCTGCACACGCACGTCGTGTATCGCGAAGACGCGCAGACCCTCTACGGGTTTGCCACGGTTGCAGAGCGCGATTTCTTCCGCCTCATGATCGAGCGGGTGACCGGCGTCGGGCCGAAGGTCGCCCTCGGCATCATGAGCCGGCTTTCCCTGCCCCTTCTCGAAGGCGCGATCCGGGCCGGCGACATCGGCACCCTTGCCAAATGCCCGGGCATCGGCAAGAAGACCGCGGAACGCCTGGTCATAGAGCTGAAGAACCTTGTCGGGGGACCGGAATCAGGTGTTGTGCCGGCAGGTGCCGCGGGCACCGGGGACCGGGAAGAAAATGCCCATCGGGATGCCGTATCGGCCCTGATTGCCCTGGGCTACAAGGCCCCGGAAGCGGACCAGGCGGTCCGGCGGGCCGGTCTCTCGCTCGGCTCCGGGGCCGACACCGAGGCGCTGATCAAGAAGGCCCTGGGCGGTTGAGCTACTTCTGGAATCGGAACGCGACCAGATCGATGGACTCCTGCTGCTCGGAAGCGGGACGGTTCGAGCGAACGTCGGGAGACAGGAGTTCCGCATTCGGCTTGAAATCGACCTGGGCGGCCGGGACCGGCTGAATCGACTGCATCTGGAGCCGCGTGATCCAGGCAAGCGGATCGTTCTGCCTCTGGCTGGCAGCCGTCACAAGCCCTTCCGAAGCCGGCGCGCCGGTGTTCAGGCTAAAGTCGCGCACGGAAAACGCCGGAACGAGTCCGCGCGAGTAGTTGTCCTGCGCGATCGCCGGCAGGTCCGCCTGTTGCGCGACGCGCTCCAGGACGGCAAACTGGGAGGAGGCCCGCCCCGCGGCGCCCGGCGCGGGAATGTGGCTGCGGACCGCGAGAACGACCGCAACGCACGCCGCGAGGGCTATGCCCGCAGCCGGGACTATCGTCATCCATTTCCACGCCGCGGGACGCTCGGGAAGCGCGTCCTTCTCCAGCGCCGGTTCCTGGAACTGGTCCGCAAGAAGCGTGCAGGCCTTCTGGATGCGGCAATACTGCCTGTAGACATCACGGCGCGCCGGGTTGGCCGCAACCTCGGCCTCCAGCCGCTTCGCGTCCTCGGCGCCGATCTCGTGATCCACGTATAGGTTGAGCAGCTCGATGAATTCAGATTCTTTCATTTGAAGTCCTCTCCCAAACGCGAACGCAGGCTTTCGCGGGCCCGGGCAATCCGGCTCTTCACCGTTCCGATGGAGATTCCGAGAATGTCGGCGATCTCCTCGTACGAAAAGTTCCTTACGTTGCGCAGTATGAGAATTTCCCGGTGCTTGGTTCCAAGTTTCTCCATGCCGTGGCCGATGCGGGCGACGAATTCCCGGGTGACGGTGATGTCATCCGGCGTCTCCACTTCGGCCGGTATCACGTCGGCCAGTGTCGTGTCGTTGTCCGCGCCGATGGGCGCATCGATCGACACGGATTTGTCGCGTTTCCTCCGCCACCAGTACCAGTAGCGGTTGCGCGCGAGATTGGTTGCGATCTGGTAAAGCCAGGTCGAAAAGGCTGAATCGCCCCTGAAGTTGACGAGGCCCCGGTGGGCGCGAATAAAGGCGTCCTGGGTGACCTCCTCCGCATCCTGCGGATTGCGCAAGAGCTGGTTTACCATGGAGTAAATGCGGCCCCAATACCGCCCGACCATTTCGTCAAAGGCAGACTGATCCCCGTTCTTGAAACGGTCCACCAGCATCCGGTCGAGGGCAACTTCTTGAGCTTTAGTAGACATGCGCTCTGCCTCGCTCTGATGCGTATATTTTTGAATTGTTCCCAAGATTTGTAAAAGTCAGCCAAATAAGACAACCGGGGCCGCCGGGGTCAACAAGCGGACCGCGGGCGACCAGGCCGATGTTCCCGCTTGGGCTTCATTTTTACTTGCCCGAGATAACGGGGCGCAGGTAGAAACGACCTTTCTTGCGTTATTTACGAGATTGTCTTCTTCTGGCGACGGAATATTCAGGCATTCGCCTGATTGCCATCTTTCGCAATAAGTTGCATTGAACCTGACTGGAATCAAGGGTTGGTAGCTCAACGGTAGAGCAGCGTCCTTTTAAGTCGTTGGTTCCGGGTTCGAATCCCGGCCAACCCACCAGCCTTTACGCCCGCCATGAACCGCCTCGTCATCATTGAAGACCAAACCGCCATCCGGGAGATGCTCGTCGAGATTCTCCGGCTCGACAGCAACTACCAGCTCGTGGGACAGGCCGGCGAGGGCCATCAGGCGGTCCAGCTGTGTTTTGACGTCAAGCCGGATATCGCGGTCCTGGATGCGAAGCTCCCGGGCCTCAACGGGGTGGAGATCCTCCGGCGGCTTACCAAGAGGCTTCCGAACCTGAAGGTTCTTGTGTTTTCGGGTCATGAGAACCCGGTGCTCGTGCGCGAGATGATCGAGGCGGGAGCCCGTGGCTTTGTCGAGAAGACGGCGGGGCTCCTGGAATTCAAGAAGGGGCTTGAGACGGTCGCCGGAGGCGGCACGTATTTCGGACCGGCGGTGGCCGCCCTGCTTCGCAATGTCGTCGCCAATCCCGGTTCGAGCAACACGGCGGACTTTCTCACCGATCGCGAGCGCGAAATCCTCCAGTTGATTGCGGAGAGCCATAGCACGAAGGACATCGCATCCAAGCTCGGAATCAGCATGAAGACGGTCGACAACCATCGCACGAATCTCATGCGAAAGCTGAACCTGCATGACGTCGCGAGCCTCACGCGTTACGCGGTGGACACCGGAATCATCCAGCCGAAGAGCACCTTCTAGGCGAGTCACCGGAAAGAATACGTCGAAGAGACTCGCTAAAATCCTTGCGGGACGCGCCTGTGCCGCCCAGATTGGCACCAGTCATTCCATGAAATCAGTTTCGAAGCAGATTTGCGTCCTCATTCTCAGCTCCGCGACCCTGTTTACGGGCTGCACCAAGAAGCCCGTGCGCCCCGATCCCGGATCGACCGTCCTCGGGCCGGCCGGCAATGGAAATGCGACGTTGAACCCGGAAGCGGTGCCCACAAATCCGGAGGCGTCGGCGCTCCAGCAGCGCGACCTCGGGAATTTCGACGAGAGCGGCCAGGATCGCAAATCGCTCGAGGCCCAGACGGTCCTTTTCGATTTTGACAAATCCAATATCAAGGCCAGCGAACGGCCGAAGCTCCAGGCGGGGAAGGACTATCTCGACAAGAACGCGCAGGTCCACCTCCTCCTCGAGGGCCATTGCGACTGGCGCGGAACTGCGGAATACAACCTGAGCCTCGGCGACCGCCGCGCAAATGAGGCCAAGAAATACCTCATCAGCCTGGGCGTCAGCGCCGACAAGCTCGACACTCTGTCCAAGGGCAGCGAGGAGGCGAAGAAGAACGCCGATCAGGCGACCATGGCGCACGACCGCCGTGTGGACCTTGTGGTCACGAAGCCGGGCGCAGCCCCGGCCATGCCAGCCTCCGGGGCGGCCGCCGCTCCGGCGACCCCGGCTCCCTGAGCCATCCGTCCCTCCTTCTGAAGCCCCGCAAAAAGGGCCGGATCAGTCCGGCCCTTTTTCGTTGATTGCTATCGGGATTCGGCGACCACCGCCAGGATTCGCTCCGCTGTGGCGATTCCGCGCTTCATCACATCCAGGTTGAAGCCCTCGTTGGGAGCGTGGAGATTGTCCTCGGGAAGGAACAGTCCCAGCATGACCGAGTCGAGTCCGGTCGCGCGCTTGATATCGGCGACGATCGGCACACTGCCGCCCTCGCGAAGATAGAGCGGCGGCCGGCCCCAAATTTCCGAAACGGCCGCGTCGGCCGCCCGGAAGGCGCGGGCAAGCACGGGCGACTGGTTCTTTGGCGTGTTGGAGCGGCCCGGAGGGACGACGACATAGGTTTCGCCCTGGTGCTGATCGACAAAATCTATCTTCACGCCCCTGGGCGCGCGGGCCAGGATCGTCTCCCTGAGCAGGCTCTTGATCCTCGCCGGACGCTGGTTCGGCACGAGACGGCAGCTGATCTTCGCAAATGCCTTGCTCGGAATGACCGTCTTCGTGCCCTCGCCCTGGTAGCCGCCCCCGATGCCGTTGAACTCCAGCGTGGGGCCAAAACGCACCGCCTCGAACGGGGACAGCCCCGGGGCCGTGTAAAACGAGCTGATTCCGAGGAATTCGGCGTAGGCCGCCTCGTCGGCGCCGAGTTTCTTGAGTTCCGCTCGCTCCCATGGCTCCACGTCGAGCACATCGTCGTAGAATCCGGGCACATTCACGCTGCCATCGGGCGCGTGCAGGGTGGCGCAGATCTCAGCCAGCGCCTGGATCGGATTCCGAAGGACTCCGCCGTGCAGGCCCGAATGCAGGTCCATTTTCGCACCGGTGACATGCAGGTCCAGCAGGGCGAGCCCGCGCAGTCCGCAGGTGATGACGACCTGCTCCTCGCTGGGCAGGGCCGTGTCCGACAAATAGACGAAGTCCGCCTTCTTGAGCCGGTCCTTGTACTTCTCCAGAAAAGCCGGAAAGCTCGGGCTTCCCATTTCCTCCTCGCCTTCGATGAGAAACGTGATTCGCAGGGGAAGGCGCGTATTTCTCTCCAGCAGCCCGGCCACCGCGGCTATGTTTGCAAGGAGCGGGCCCTTGTTGTCAGCCGCTCCGCGGCCGTAGATCCGATTGCCCCGTATCGCAGGCTCGAACGGGGGTGTCTGCCACAGATTGAGCGGATCGGCGGGCTGGACGTCGTAATGGCCGTAGATCACGACGTGCGGCCACGATGCCTCGCCCGTGCGTTCCGCCAGTATGATCGGATGCCTGGCCGTTTGCACAATCTCGACGCAAAGGCCCATGCCCTTCAAAAGGCCCTCCACAAATTCCTGGGCTCCGCGCATGCCGTCCCGATATTTTGGATCGGTCGAAATGCTGGCATGGCGAATGAATTCCTTCAGCTTTTCGACAGGATCAAACATTCGCCAAGGATGGCCCGGCTGCCCGTCCGGGCAAGCCGATCCGGCGCCCCCGCGGCCGCTCAAGTTTCGGCGACGGACATTGTCCTAGATCGCGCTCAATGACGAAAATGGCGTATCCCTGTGAAGACCATGGCCATCCCGCGATCGTCGGCGGCCTTGATGACCTCGGCATCCCGCATGGCGCCGCCCGGTTGGATGGCCGCCGTCGCTCCCGCGTTGGCTGCGGCTATCAGCCCGTCCGCGAAAGGAAAGAGCGCTTCGCTGGCGACCGAGGACCCCCTGAGGCTCAGGCCCGCCTCCCCCGCCTTCCAGACCGCAATCCGGGAACTGTCGACGCGGGACATCTGGCCGGCGCCTATCCCGAGCGTCCGTTCGTCGCGGCAATACACGATCGCATTCGACTTGACGTGCTTGCACACGGTCCAGCCAAACATCAGGTCGGCCCATTCATCCCGGGTCGGGGCGCGCCGCGTCACCGTCTTGAACGCGCCCACATCGCCAAGCGTGCGATCCCGGTCCTGCATCAGGACGCCGCCGATGACGGACCGGACTTCCTGGAGTTCCCCGGCGTCGGCACGCCCGGGCCCCGTCGGCGGGCCGGCCTTGGCAACCATGAGCCGCAGGTTCTTCTTCTTGCCGAAGATCCCGAGCGCCTCGTCGCTGAAACGCGGCGCGATAATCACCTCGGTGAAGATCTCGGCGATCGATCGCGCAAGGGCCGCCTCCAGCGTGCGATTCACGACGATTATTCCGCCGAATGGGGCCTGCATGTCGGTCGCGTACGCCTTCTCCCAGCCGGCCTCCAGGCTGTCGGCGCTTCCGACCCCACACGGATTCGTGTGCTTTAGAATTGCGACGGTCGGCCGCTCGAATTCGCCGATCAGGCGGACCGCGGCGGTGATATCGAGAATGTTGTTATAGCTCAGCTCCCTTCCCTGCAGTTGCGTGAAATGCTCGCGGAACGTGCCGTAAAGCGCCGCCTTCTGGTGGGGATTTTCACCGTAGCGCAGGTCCTGGGCCTTCTCCAGGATGATGGAGAGGGTGCGCGGGAATCCGGCAAGGGCGGCGAGATCGGGCTCCGCGGCCTCACCCTTCGGGGCCGGCGTCTGCGTTTCGAGGTAACGCGAAATTGCGCCGTCGTAGGCGGCCGTCCGCTGAAATACCTTCAGCGCCAGCTGCCGGCGCAACTCCGGAGCGGAGACGCGGCCTTCGAGCGACTCCAGAACCGCGCTGTAATCGTCCGGGTCGCAGACGACGGTGACGCTTTCGAAATTCTTTGCGGCGCTGCGCAGCATCGAAGGACCGCCGATGTCGATGTTCTCGATCGCCTCCTCAAAGGCGACCCCGGGACGCGCCACGGTCCGCTCAAATGGGTAGAGATTCACGACAACGAGATCGATCAACGAGATGCCGTTCCGCTCGGCCTCGGCCAGGTGCTCCGGCTTGTCGCGCCGGCACAGCAGGCCGCCGTGGATTTTCGGATGAAGCGTCTTCACGCGACCCTCCATGATCTCTGGAAAGCCCGTGTGCCGGCTCACTTCCGTGACCGGGAGGCCGTGCCCGGCCAGCAGCTTTGCCGTGCCCCCCGTCGAAAGCAGCGTGTAACCATGCCGGTTGCAGAGGGCCGAAGCGAATTCGACGAGGCCGCGTTTGTCGCTGACCGAGAGAAGCGCCAGTTTTGCCATGGAACCAGAAGCCAAAAGCGAATCGGTCCGCACGGGAAGCGAAAACGGCCGGTTCCCCTCTCCAATAAGGGTGTCGGGTTGCGCTTGGGCGCGCCACCCATTACTTGTCAGCGTGCCCAGCGATTCCCAGGAGCTGCCCGGCCTGACCGCCCGGCTTGACAAACTGTATTACCACAACGGCGGCGCCAGCCTGCCTGAGGACAAGCCGCATGCGTTCGTTTACTTCATCACGATCCGAAACGCCTCGGAAAGGACCGTGAATCTGCTGGGGCGGAAATGGGTGGTTGAGCACGCGGACGGCACGCGCCTGGTTGTCGAGGGGGACAAGATCGTGGGCGAGACTCCCCGCCTGGCTCCGGGAGAGCACTTCACATACAACAGCTACCATGTGACGCACTGCGACGCCCGCGCCGTGGGAAGTTTTCACGGCATTGACGACCTCGGGCGAAAGGTGCACGTGCTGCTGGAGCCGTTCGACTTGGTTCTGCCAAACGGGTCCTGACGTCAGATGGGGCAGCCTCTCCTCAGGAGGGCATGCCTCCGCCAATGGAGCTTTCCGGAGGACTGGCGATCGCCCAGATATGCCGGAACGAGGGCGAGCAATCGTTTGGATGATCAGCAACAAGCCGGTTCACCTCATCGGTCGCGTACCAGGCGCCGCCATCGATCTCCTCCGGATTGAGGACAAAGGGTCCCGGGTGCACAAGGCGATATACCCAGACAAACTCCCAGCCGGTCTCCCGGCCTGCCTCCACGCGAAGAGAACGCTCGGGAATGGAAACGATCCGCAGGCCCAGTTCCTCCGCAAGCTCCCTCACCGCCGCCGCATCGTAGCTTTCGCCGGAATCGACGTGACCCGAGCACGACGAATCCCACATGCCCGGTGCGATGTCCTTTTTCATCGATCGTCTCTGCAGGAACACCCGGCCGGTCCCGTCAAAAACGAGGATATGCACGGCCCTGTGCAGCAAACCGCGGGCGTGCACCTCGCGCCTGGAGGCCCTTCCCACAACCGCGTCGTTTCGGTCCACAACGTCAAAGAATTCATCCGCTTCCGGCATCGCCCACAAAATGGGCCATATTCACGCGCTTTCGCAATACCGGTCGCAAACGGAGATTTTCCGTGGCTTTGGCGCGCCAAGCCGTTAGACCCTGCGCTTCATATGCCCAAGATCGACATCAGCAAGGTCGCCGAAATCCTGAAGAAGAACGGGATCGATCCCGCCGTCCTGCGCCGCGTGATCGAGGAAATCAACCTCGCCGTGCAACCGGATCCGGGCGAGGAAACGCCGCCGCCGGTGAAAAAGCAGTATGTCATCCTCGTCAGCGATCCCGAGAACCGCTGGCCAAGGCACGAGTTCGCCGGCTGGGTGCTGCAAATCCCCGAGACCGAGAGTCCGGCGACCACGGAGGAGCGCATCTTCAGGAGCGCCTACGATTACAATGCGACCAAGAAGGGGCGCCTGTACCCCGCAAGGACGGTCGGCGAAGCGCTCGAGAACGTGCCCGCAAAATTTCTCAGGGAGGCGGAGGTCTGGGTAAGGACCAAGACGCCCGTGATTGTCCTGAAGACGGACAACGAGATCCCTAAGGAAGGCTAGTCGGGCGCAACCCGCGGTATCAGGCGGACCTCAAAGATCTTCGGCCAGCGCTTGCCCGTCACGAACAGCCTGCCGCCAGCGGCATCGTAGGCGATCCCGTTCAGGACGTCGGTGCCGGACGTGCGCTCATCCCAGGGGAGCAGGCCCGAAAAGTCGACGATGCCGCGGACAACGCCGTTCGACGGATCGATCCGCACCACCTCATCGGTCTGCCAGACGTTCGCGAATATCTCGCCCCTGATCCACTCGAGCTCGTTCAGGCGCTCGACCGGCCGGCCCGACGCCGTGACATCGATCGCGCGCATGAGGCGAAATCCCGCCGGATCGAAGAACCGGATCCGGCTGGTGCCGTCGCTCAAGATGAGCCATCGGCCGTCGGTCGCGAGTCCCCAACCCTCCCCTTCGTAGCTGAACTCGCCCTCCGGCCTGAACGTGTCGGCGTCGTAGATGAAGCCCGTGTGGTTCCGCCAGGTCAGTTGATAGGCCCGGGCTCCGATGAAGGCGAGGCCCTCGGCGAAGTACTCCGCGGACAGCGAGACCTTCTTCAGCACGCGACCGGTCTCCAATTCCACCTCCCGCAGCGTGGATTCGCCATTGAGGCCCGTGCTCTCAAGGAGCCTCCCGTCGCGGAAGGCCAGACCCTGGGTGAAGGCCGCCGGATCGTGCGGCCACGCGCGAATCATCCGGTAGGAATAGCGGACTGGCGCCGGATTTCCGCCCGACCCGATGGAAGACGATGGCGGAACGTCGCCTGCGTCCCCTTGCGCGTGTCTCCCACAGGCGGCAAGGGCGGCCAGGGCCAGCACACCATAAAAAACCGTATTTGCGTTTTTCACGTAGGCGTTGGGTAATAGGCATTCAGCGATTACTCAATTCCCGACTGCGCCGGAATCCATGGCGCCACCCCGATGATCTCCCGACCTCCTCCGCTCCTTTACGCCGACAGTGAGAGCAGTTCCGACGCCCTTTACTTCGGCCGGATCAGCGTTCCAGATCCGTTCATCGCCTTCGGGCTGCGGGGGCGCAGGCACGCCGTCGTCAGCGCCCTCGAATTCGCCCGGGTCAAGGGCAATTCGGAATTTGATGTCGTCCATTCCCTGGAGCCGTACCTTGAAAAGGCGAAGACGACCTGGAGGGGCCGTGCGGTCGGCACGGCTGAAGTGATCCTGCTGATCGCCCGGGAATACCGGCAGCGGGCCTTCACGGTCCCGGCGGATTTTCCCGCGGGTGTCTATGCCCGGCTGCGCAAGCTCGGGCTCAGCCTCCAGATCGCCAAAGGGGCCCTTTTCCCGCAACGCGAAGTCAAGGGCCCGGACGAAGCGGCCGCAATCCGCGAAGGAAACCGGTGCAGCGCGGCAGGCATAGCGGCGGCCGAACGGATGTTGCGAAAAAGCCGCGCCAAGGGCGGCAGGCTCCATTACCGGGATTCAGTTCTGACGAGCGAGCGTCTGCAGACCGAGATTGAAATGGCCTGCCTCGCCGCGGGCGCCGTCTCATCGAACACGATCGCTGCGGGAGGCGACCAGGCCTGCGATCCGCACCATCGGGGTTCGGGCCCCCTCCGGCTGAACGAACTCATCATCACCGACGTTTTTCCGCGCGTGGGCGCAACGGGGTATTTCGGGGACATGACCCGGACTTTCCTCCGGGGGCGGGCGAGCGATGGCCAGCGCAAACTCGTTGCGGCGGTCCGGGCCGCCCAGCTGGCGGCGTTGAAGAAGATCCGCGCGGGAGTCGACGGCCGCGCCGTCCATGGGAAAGTCGTCGAAGTGTTCGAGTCCCGCGGATTCAAGACCGAGACCGGACCGCGGGGTTCAACGGGATTCTTTCACGGCACGGGGCACGGAGTCGGCCTCGCCATCCACGAGCCGCCTCGCATGAACAGGACGGCGGACATCGTCCTGAAGATGGGTTCCGTTGTCACGGTCGAGCCCGGGCTCTACTATCCGGGACTCGGCGCCTGCCGAATCGAAGACGTTGTCCAGGTCACCGCTGGCGCTCCGAGGATGCTGTCGAGCTATCCTTACGATTGGGAGTTGCGGTAGAAGCAGCGCCTTTTTGCTCTGGCGAGACGCCCGGGTCCCGGCACACCATCCTGCAACCGTCATTTCGGCGCCGCTACCTAGCATGATGAACCTCCCCTTGCTGCTGCGAAAGATCGCCAAACGCCGGCTGCTTGTGATCGGCGATGTCATGCTGGATCATTATTTCTGGGGCGACGCAACACGCATTTCGCCCGAGGCTCCCGTGCCCGTCGTCAATGTGTTCAAGGCAACCGACACGGTCGGCGGGGCTGCCAATGTCGCAAACAATATTGCAGCCCTCGGAGCCGCCGCGGAGCTCGTGGGCGCAATCGGGCGCGATTACAACGGGGACAAGCTCCGGACAAACCTGCGGGAGCGTCGAATCGAATTTGACGACCGCTTCCTGCTGTCCGAGGCGAAGACGATCACCAAGACGCGGGTCATCGTCCGCAACCAGCAGCTTTGCAGGCTGGACCACGAGGATGGCCCGGCCGTGTACAGGCGGGTCCTCGAGACGGCCGACCGGTGGAGACTTTTGGAGGAAAAGATCGCGCGCGCGGACGGGATCATCCTTTCCGACTACGCGAAGGGAGTCCTGACGACGGCCGTCATCAGCCGGCTGGCAAAGCTGGCGCGGCGCCACCGGAAATTCATCGCGCTCGACCCGAAGCCGTCCAGCGGCAATCAATTCCAGGGCCTGGACCTGATCACGCCGAACCGGCGGGAGGCGCTGGAGCTGGCCGAGTTGCGCAGCGGGGCCGACGCGGAGACCGATTTCACCAAGGTTTGCTCGATCATCTGGGCGCGATACAGCCCCAACAACCTGGTCATAACCCTCGGCCCCGATGGGATGCTGACGAGCATTCGCGGTCGCGTCATTCGGACCATCCCGACCGCGGCGCGCCAAGTCTACGACGTGTCCGGGGCGGGCGACACCGTGATCGCCGCCCTGACCCTCGCCATGACCTCCGGAGCCAGCCTTGAGCAGGCCGCCCACTTCGCCAATGCCGCGGCCGGGGTTGTGGTCGGCAAGCTGGGCACGGCCACCGTGACGCCCGAGGAGCTGACCGCCTACGTAAGAGGATCGTGACCCGAGCGCCCGATCGAGCAACCGAGGGCGATACCCGGCGCATCGCGAACATGAAAGCCCTGTTCCTGGACCGCGACGGCACCCTGATCGTGGACAAGGTGTACCTGGCGACGCCCGACGGGGTTGAGCTGATTGCCGGCGCCGCCGCGGGGCTCGCACGGGCGCGGGCTCTGGGCTACAGGCTCTTTCTTTTCACGAACCAGTCCGGCATAGGACGGGGTTACCACACCCTTGAGGATTCCCAGCGGGTCAACGACCGCATGGAGGAGATGCTCGGCCTTCCCCGCCCCGTCTTCGATGAGACATGCATCGCCCCCGAGGCGCCCGGCCAGCCGGTCGTCTACCGGAAGCCCTCGCCCCGCTTCATCCTGGAAGCGGTCGAGCGTCACGGGCTCGATCCCGCGCAATGCTGGATGGTCGGCGACTCCGCCGCAGACGTCGGTTCGGCGACGGCCGCCGGAATCCGGGCGGCGCTCGTGCGAAGCGGAAAGGCGAATCCCGACACGCTGTCCGGATTCGCCGCACAGAACATACCCATATTCGACACCTTTGCCGAATTTGCAAAAACCCTGCGCTAGCCGGCATCCGATGAAACGGGGGACAAAGCTGCGGCTCGACGAACTTCTGGTCGCCCGCGGATTGTCCGAGACCCGCTCCCAGGCCAGGACCCTCATCATGGCCGGCAGGGTCCGGCTTGGAACCGAGCGGCTCGAAAAGCCGGGACGGGAGTTGCCCGCAGACTCGCCGGTCACCGTCACCCATCCGCCCCGGTTCGTCAGTCGCGGCGGGGAGAAGCTGGCCGCAGCCCTGCAGAAATTTGAGCTCGACCTGCGCAACGCGCATGTCCTCGACGTGGGCGCGTCGACCGGCGGATTCGCCGACTGCGCCCTGCAATCGGGAGCCGCTTCGGTCGTGTGCGTCGACGTGGGCCGCGCGCAGCTCCATGCCCGCCTCCGCGCCGATCCGCGGGTGACGAACATCGAGAAGAAAAACGCCCGCTTCCTTTCGGAGGGCGACCTTCCCCGAAGCGACTTCGACGCCGTCGTGATGGATCTTTCGTTCATTTCCCTGCGATCTGTCCTGCCTCCCGTCTGGCCGTTTCTCAGACTGGGCGGCGTCCTCGTGGCGCTCGTGAAGCCCCAGTTCGAGGCCGGAAAGGCCGAGGCGGACAAGGGCCGGGGGGTCATACGCGACGAGTCCGTGCGCGCAGCCACCCTTGATCGGGTGCGCGAGTTCGCGCTTTCCTCGCTTCCGGGAGCCCGGCTGATCGGCACTTTGGAGTCTCCCATCGCCGGAGCGGATGGGAATCGGGAGTACCTTCTCGCGCTTGGCAAGGGACCGCTCAAAAAATTCGCGTTTCCTCCGGATTGAGCCAACGCTACCAAGACGTCCATGCAGCCTATCCGCTCCCTCGCGTTTGTGGTCAATGGTGACAAGGCCGGCTCGTCCGGCCTGGCGCGGGAACTCATGGAGACAGCTCGATCCGCGGGCGTTCGCCTGAAGCACACCTCGCGGCTCACCCTCCCGCGCGGGTACCTCAGGGGCTGCGGCGCCTGCTGCGTGATCGGCGGCGATGGCACCCTCCTCGGCGTTGCGGGCGAGGCCGCCCGCGCCCAGGTGCCGATCATCGGCGTCAACTGCGGCGGCCTCGGATTTCTCACCACGTTCTCGGCCGCCGAGGCCCGCGCACATTTCGGTGCCTTGCTTCACGGAAATTTCTCCGTCCAGCACCGGGCCATGCTCGACTGCTCGGTCGGCGGCACGCGGCACGACCTTGCGCTCAACGACGTCCTCATCAAGGCGGCGGCGAGTTCGCGCCTGATCAGGCTCGAAGTGTATGCGGACGGCGAGCTTGTGACGGATTACCTTTGCGACGGGCTGATCTTTTCGACGCCGACAGGCTCGACGGCCTATAACCTGTCCGCGGGCGGGCCGATCCTCCATCCGGCGGCCAAGGTCATAGCCATGACGCCCGTATGCCCCCACACGTTGAGCAACCGCTCGATCATCTTCCGCGACAATGTCCAGCTGAAGGTGCTCAACTGCTCGAAGGATTCGAGCCTGCTCGTCGCCCTGGACGGCCAGCGCAACCTCCGCGCCTGCCTCGATGCCCCCGTGCGCATCTGCATCGCCGCCCGCCAGCTTCCGCTTGCGCAGCGCACGGATTACGAGCACTTTGCCGTTGTTCGTGCCAAGCTCAAATGGAGCGGAGGATTTGCAGACAAGCACTGAGGCCCGGACACGGCGGGATCGGCTTTCCCATCCGCAATTCACACGCAATCCCATCAACCATGAATGGATACCCCATGAACCGGAGAACGTTTCTCACCGCAGTCGCAGGTTTGACCGTCGCTGGCAAACGCGCCCTGGCCGCAGAGACCGCCATGCCCGCAATGCCAGTCATCGACACGCACGTTCACCTCTTCGATCCGTTTCGCCCGGGGAGCTGCCCTTACCCCAACCCGAGGGCGAAGGTGATGTACAAGACCTCGCTGCCCTCGCGATACCGCCCCATCGCCGAGCCGCTGGGCATCGTGGGAGCGATCGAGATCGAGTGCAGCGGCTGGATCCTGGACAACCAATGGGTTTTGGACGTCGCGCAAAAGGACGACATCATGGTGGGCACCGTCGGGCACCTGACGCCGGGCACGCCGGAATTCCTGTACGATCTCGACACGTTTCACAGGAACCCGCTTTTCCGCGGGATACGTTACGGCTTTGGCCGGCAGGGCGGCAAGGAATTCGACAGCCCGAAGTTTGTCTCCGACCTGCAGGCTCTCGCCGATGCAGACCTGGTCCTGGACACGGCCAATCCGAGTGTGGCGCTGCTTGCCGACGTCGTGCGCGCGAGCGACAAGGTCCCCAATCTGCGCATCGTGATCGACCATCTCCCGCAGATGGTGCCGCCCGCCGGGGGCGCGGAGCGGGAGTCCTATGACTCCAGCATGAAGGCGTTCCGGGACCGGCCCCAGATTTACGTCAAGGTGTCCGAGGTGTTGCGCAATGGCGACAACGCGAACCCCCCCAAGGCCCCCAACGATCCCACGATCCGGACGGACACCGATTTCTACCGCCCCAGGCTGGACGAGATCCTGGACGTTTTCGGATTCGACCGCGTACTCTACGGGAGCGACTGGCCCAACGGCGACCAATGGCTGCCGGTCCCGGTCGGATTCAAGATCGTCCAGGAGTACTTCACCGGCAAGGGACAGGAAGCGGCGGAGAAGTACTTCTGGCGCAACTCGATCAAATGCTACAAGTGGGTCAGGCGGACCGCCAGCCAGCCGCAGGCCTGAGACCTTTGGTGCCACGGCGCGGTTGGTCTCCGATTTGAAACGAAAAAAAGAGCGGCCGGAAGTGATCCGGCCGCTCTCGTAGCAAAAATTGGGTCTGCGGGGTCAATTCTTCGGAGGAGGAGGAGGAGGCATCTCCGTGAGCGAGCTTTCGTCCGCCCGGCGCGCGATCATCTCCACCTTGCGCTGGATCTCCATGTTCGCGTTCTCCTGGGCCACCCGGGCAAGTTCGACCCCCTTCAGAAGGTCAAAGTCCTCAAGGTTGAGCTTCTCCCTCTTTTGGTGAAGCGCATCCAGCTCGATTTCGAGATCCGAGGACTCCTTTGAAAAGTGGTCCGCCTCGGAAGTGTTCTTATCCGTGTCGTCCCTGATCCTCTTGGAGTCCGCCTGCCATTTCGCCTCCTTGGTGGCGGCCACCTGGTCGTCGGCGTCCTTCTGTTCCTTCGCGCGCTTCTCAGCCGACACCCTGGCCTGTTCCTCGGCCTCCTTCTTCTTTGCGTCGGCGTCAGTCTTTTGCTGGGCGATTACATCCGCGCGGGCCTTGTCTCTCAGGGCGATCTGTCCCATCTCCTGGTTGTAGTAGAAGAGAAAGACCGCCAGCAGGATCGCCGGGAAAATGAGATACATCCATTTCTTCATGTGAAAACGTGGTTTGAAGCGGGTATGGGGGCCGGGATCAGGATTTCTTGGCGGCGGCGGCGGCGGCCTTCACCGCAGCAATGTGGGCATCGTCGGCCTTCTGGATCTTGTCGAGAACGGCTGTGAGACTCTTGTCGTTGACCTGCGCCTTCTCGACGTACGCCCGGAAGAACAAAGCCTGGGCGCGAAGGAGATCCTCGTCCTGCTCGAGCTTTGTAATCTCATCCTTGATCGTCGCCACGTCCTTCGTGAGCTTTTCAACCCGCTCCCGGAACTTTACGAGGTCCGCGAACGACTTGTCCCGCGAATCGAGGGACGTCTGGCGCTCTTCCTGGCGCTTGGCCAGGAATTCCTCCCTGGCCTTCTTGTCCTGCCTGTGCCTCTCCTGTGAAGCGAGGGCTTCGTCGACCGCTTTCTTGCGCTGTTCGTTTTGAACGCGGACAGCCTCTTCCTTGTCGTGCTGCGCCGCGAGGGCTATCTGCTCCTGCTGCGCGTCGTATCCCGTGCGAAAATGCAGGTAATAGGCGACGAACAGCACCAACGCCACGATGGGCGGGGCAAAGTAAATGTACTTTTTGTTCATGTGAAAGGGGTGGTTACTTGAGTTGGGCCTTGATCATCGCCTTTTCCTGGTCGCGCTGCTTGATGGCCTGCTCGATGCCTTCCTTGAGCTTGGCGAGGTCCTGCGGCGCGCCCGGAAGCTCCAGCGCCTTTGTGCACGCCTGCAGGGCCTCATCGTATTTTCCGAGCTGGTACGCCGAATAGGCGAGATACTGGTAGGACAGGTACGGTTTGGCCTCAAAGTTGCCCTTCTCCACGGCCTTCTTGCTGAATTCGTAGGCATGCTCCGTGTCATCCTGGCTCATGTAGATTTCCGCGATCTCGCGATACAGCTCGCCAGAAGCCGAGTACTTGTCCAATGCCGCGGCTTCCTTCAGGATTTCCGCCGCCTGAAGGTCCCGGCCCATGAGCCTGTAGAAATAGGAGAGAATCTCCCAATTCTTGCGCGTATCCTCGATCTTGCCGTCCTTGAGCCCGCCGTGCATGATGTCCGCGGCCTTTGCGAACTGGCCGACCTGGTTGTACAGGGTCACCAGGTTGAAGTTGTCCTTGGGCAGATTGCTGAATCCAAGCGCCTGGGCGCGCTCCATCGAATTGATCGCACGGGCGTAGTAGACCCGCTGCTGGCGCGGGTCCTTCTCGCTGGCTCCCGCCAGGTTGTTGTAAACGGCCATGAGCTGCTGCCAGTAGTCCTTGCTCGAGGGATGTATCTGAACCAGCCATTCCAGATACTTCGCGGCGGCCAGGTAGTCGCTCTGCTGCTGCGCGATCTGGAACAGGATCTGATAATAGATTTCCCTGGGCCGGACTTCCGTGACAAGCGCCTCTTCCGCCTGGATCTTCGTCTCCTTCATCGCCTCCGCGTCGGGCTTGTCGGACCCGCCGTTCAGGGCCTTGTAATAATAAAGCTCGGTGACGAAGAGGCGTTCCTGCGGCTTGGGCTTCGGCGTCGCAGCCAGCCATTTCTTCATGTACTCGATGGACTTGTCGAACAAGGGCCCCTGGCGGGCGTCGCCCGACTTCAATGCCGTGGCGACCATGAAATAGGCCTGAGCGGTAAACTCGTAATGATCGACAAGGTCCTTGCCCTCCATGTAATCCGGATGCTGCTTCAACAGCGCCCACATCTTCTCCCAGTACTCGATGGACTTGGCCGGGTTGTCCTTCCCCTGAAAATAGACCTTCGCTATGGTGTCGTCGATGACCGCCATGTCGTAACTGGACGCGTCCACATTCGGAAGCAGGGCGTTGAGGACCTGCAGCGCGCCGTCGTAGTTCTTGTTGTTGAGCATCTCCGGCAGGCTCGCCAGAGTCTCCCCCGTCTTGTCGTTCGTGAAACTCGGCGGATTCTTTTCGGCAATGGTGTCATCGGCGCGCACGCCCGGGAACAGCGAGAGGGTTGCGCAGACGGCAACCAGAATGGCCGGCGCACGCCGGGAAAGGTGACGGAAGGAGAAGTGGAACACGGGAAAATCAGTCCTCGTTATTAAGGGTAAACACGATCGGCACCAGCATGTGGGTGTTGACCGCCTTCCCGCTCTTCTTGCCCGGCCGGAACCGCCACTTGGCAACCGCCTGAACGGCGGCCGACTCGAATTCACGCTGGCTTGAGGATGAAGGATAGGGGTTTCGCACGTTGCCCGCGGTGTCGACGATGAAATCAACGGTCACCGTTCCCGAGATGCCCGCGCGCCGCATTTCAAACGGATATTGCGGACGGCCCTGGACGATCGGAATGGGGATCTGGTCCAGCTTATTAACGTCGAAGATCTGCCCGATGCCGGCGCGCCAATTTCCGGAATTCTGCGGAATGACGATGGCTCCCTTGTTGATCGACATGGTGTCGGGGGGCGGCGGCTCCACCTTCTGCACGAAGGAGGTGTCCGTCACGAGCGACGGCACGTCGGTCTGCATGGGCGGGGCAAAATCGACCGGGGTCTGCTGCTGCTGGCTGTCCTCGGTGGGCTCCGGCTCGTCCGGCTCAAGCTTTGGCATCTCGATGAGCTGGATCGTCGGCTCCTGCGCCTTTGCCTTAACCGCCTGCGGGCGATGGGCCGCCATTTCCCCCACCCAGGCAGAGCCGCCGTGAACCAGGAGCGATACGAGGATGCCTATGATCAAATCGCGACGCATGGAATGGAAAGATGGGCGAGAATTCTCGAATTGGGATGACTATTGGCCGGTGGGCCGGACACGGGTCTCGACCGACACCTGGTCGATTCCGGCCTTGCGCACCTGGTCGAGCGCGTAAACCGTCGCGCCAAACTTTGCCTTGTTGTCGCCCGCGATCAAAACGCGGGGATTTTGCTGGCTCTTCCGGTACTGATCGAGGCGCGCCGTGATCTCGTTTACGCTGATCAGCTCCCGGTTCCAATAGCAGGTGCCCGCATCAGAAACCTGGAGGGTCACCATCGTGTCGTCGGGCGGGCCCGGTGTTTGGGCGGCGACGGGCAACTGCACCGGGAGCGACACGATCTTGCTCAGCGACAGGGTGAAAAGGACGAATGTCGCCAGAAGGAAGAAAATGACGTCGATCAGCGGTATGATCTCGATACGCGCCTTTTTCTTGTTTTCCTGGAGCGCTGGATTGCTTCCGGCCATGGCGGGTGTGTGTAAGGGTGCGGGGGTGCTCTGTTCGTTGTGACGGGCCGGCGCTTAGCTCTGCTCGCCCTGGTGGCTCTCCGTCTCTATCAGGACCTTCTCGATCCCGGCTTTTCGGGCTTCATCCAACACGTAATAGACCGTGCTCCACATCGCATCGGCATCGCCATTGATCAGGATGTGGGCATCCTTCTCCGGATGCTGCAAGTGGAACACCTTCAAGCGGCTGAGAAACTCGTCGAGCGTGATCGGATCCTTGTCCCACGCCACCGTTCCGGTCGCCGTGACTGAAACGGTCGCCCAGCCCGCCGGATCGCGCGGTTCACCCGTCTCGGATGTGGGCCGCGTGACCTGTATCCCGTTCGACTTGTTCAGCGAAAGGGTGAACAGAACGAATGTGGCGAGAAGGAAGAAGATGACATCGATCAGGGGGATGATCTCGATGCGGGCTCTCTTCTTTCCACCGCTGCCTCTTGAACTGCCACCACCGGCCATGATTTAGGGGGGTTGATTGTGCGCCAGATGAGCGTCCGTTGTGTAATTGCGCAGTGGGCTATTTCTTGGCTTCCTCGGTCTCGGACTTGGCAATCAGGATCTCCAGGGCGTGTGAGGCGTCGGCAATCTCCTGCTTCGCCTGCTCGGTGCGGGCGTTGAGATAGTTATAGGGCAGAAGGGAGAAGATCGCGATAGTAAGACCGCAGCACGTGGCGATCAGGGCCTCGGCCACACCACCCGTGATCTTGTTGGCCGATTCCGCCAGGTTTCCGGTGCCCAGGGCGCCGAACGTGCGCATCATGCCGGTGACGGTGCCGAGCAGGCCCAGGAGGGGGGCCGCCGTGATCGCGGTGTCAAGGGTCGCCATGCCCTGCTGGTAGCGGTTCAGTTCCTGGCTCGAGGCCCGGATGAACGCGTTGGACAGCGAGTAATCGCGGTTCGAGAGGCTGTACACGAGAATGCGGGCGATCGCGTCCCGGCTCTTCTTGCCGATTTCGAGAGCGCTGCCGATATTGCGTTTCTCGACCTGTTCCAGCATCTTTGCCACGACTTCGGGCTCGTGATGGCTGTTCTCGCGAAAGATGAACAGGAGGCGCTCGGTCACGACCGTCAAGGCGACGAACGAGAGGAGCAGGATCGGCCACATGATCGGGCCGCCATGGCTGAACAGTTCCATGAGAGACTGGTCGCCAATCAGGAACGCGAGGGGAAGAGATGCAGTGATCATATTAGAGGAAAGGGGGAGATTGCGGCAGGGGAATCTTTCTTATTTTAGTCGGAGCAAGAAAAGCGCTGATTCAAGGGATCGGTCGTGAAAGGATAGACGCGGACGCCTGCCCGAATGCTCAAAGATTTCCCCCGGACCGCAGATTCGGGCAACGGGAGAACCGCCAAGGCGTTCGTTCCGAACGAACGAAAAATGAGGATTGGGGTGTGTTATTGTTGGTCAGCATGGCGCTGAACTAGGGTACAAGATGGGCGAAGAAGGGTGAACTTGGTGGCAACCGAACTTTCCTGTCAACCTACTTTTCGTTTCTGTCGCGAAATAAGCCGTTCTTCAAGGATCATCAGTAGATCAGCGATCGATGGCGCGCACCGGCGCATGGGCTAATTTGAACCGAACAGCACGGATTTTGCAGATCCAAAACCACGGGAAAATCCCGCAGCAGAAGCGTCAAATGGCTGCCCGGCTAGGACTCGAACCTAGACAAGCAGATTCAGAATCTGCTGTGCTACCATTACACCACCAGGCAGTGGTTGAAGATGATCCGCGGGATAGAATGTCCGCCTTCGCCAAGGTTCTGGCGGACAGCCTTCGCATCGTCGACTCTTTCGCAAGCAACGCGAGAGAGTTTTTCGAAGGAGGGCTCCGCCAGCCGAAGCCTGGAGGGCGAAGGCTGGAGCCGGCGACGGGAATCGAACCTGCAACCACCTGTTTACAAAACAGGTGCTCTGCCATTGAGCTACGCCGGCGCACAAACTGAAATGCGGGCCATGTTGGACTGCGAAATAACGGGGGAGCTTGGTGGCTCCCCGGGGACTCGAACCCCGAACCTACTGATTAAGAGTCAGCTGCTCTACCATTGAGCTAGGAAGCCAAAAGCCAAAGGGTTTTAAGCTCTCAAACCGGTCTGTGATGTCAAGACGAACAGCAGTCGGATGATGGGTCAGTTCGCTCGATCTGCAGCCTGCCGGGCCTATGCTCGCGAAGCACAGACGCGCATCAATACCGGCGTGGGGCCCCATGGCGTTCCGCCGTCCCCCA
>OCTA010000135.1_pt1 | contig 69281 bp, 52 predicted proteins | sample 1538991 | NCBI WGS metagenome assembly OCTA01 (sample SAMEA3539302, study PRJEB22396) | soil metagenome | biome: tundra; feature: field; material: soil | place: USA | collected 2010-05 | depth 0.15 m
GTTGACCGGGAGAAATAGTTGTCGTCAATGCGAAGAAATAGTTGACGCCGGACAGCCATCACGTTCATGCTGGAGCACCCGACCGAAGTCGACGCCTACCTGGAGGACCAGGAGCGGATTTTCGAGGAGATCAAGGCGCGGTATCCCATGCCGGCCGAGATGATCGAGCGGTTTGAACGGGTCAAGCACGAAAGGTCTGCCAAGCTCGCTTGAAGATCGGCTTTCAAGCCGACGCGGAGCTTAACCCAGAAATCGGGAGGGGTTTGCGGCGCAAGGAGCCTGCAATCGATTTCCGGAGCGCAACGGGCGTGAGTCCGGACGGCACTCCCGATCCGACGGTTCTGCAAGTTGCGCCGATGGCGGCCGGGTTCTCGTTACGGGGGACGTCCGAACGATGCGAGTTCGCCTCGAAGATTTCATTGTGCATCGTGATTCTGCCGGTGTGCTGCTGATCCCTTCGTCTCGTTCCATTGGCGCGGCCATCGAAGGGCTCTTGGTCGTCTGGCTGACGTGGACGCCAGAAGAGCTGCGGAACCAGGCTCGGTGGCTTCCGTAGAGGGTAGCGGGGCAGATATGGCCGCCTGCGGCGGGCTAGAGCAAGAGGAGACACTATCCCTAAGCCCTGCGGCTTAGGGTCGCTCGGAGTCGCGCGGGGCTCCGTTGTTCGGTGCGTGTTCGGTATGCGTCCGGTCTTTTTTCAGTACTCGTTCGGGTTATACTAAATCCCGAATTGTTCGATCAGGCGTCATTCATGGACGACAAGTTTCAGGACATTCTCGACAGCCTGCCCGAGAAACCCCCTCGCTCGCGCTTAGAGCCATACCGCCAATTGATCGCTGAACTGCGTCAGCGCGGCCGAACTTTTCGAGAGATCGCCCACATACTCGCGGAAAAATGCCACGTGGAAACGGCAGCCAGCACTATCCATGATTTCGTTCGGGTTCGATCGCGGAGAGCGCAAGGGTCTGCCACACGATCCTCTAAGGGCACGACCAAATCGACGCCGGTGTCCAGCCCTCAAGCGCTGGAAACTGCGACGCCAGCCGCAGAGACCGGCGCTGCCCTCGATGAGGTTCGTCGAAGAATTTCAGCACTCAAGGTTCGGAAGTCCGTGAGCAAACTGATGCAGGAGGGTTTCCAATTCGATCCCAGCGAACCGCTTAGATTGCATAAGTCGAGCAAGAAAACAGTCGATGAATAGCGCCAGCGCTCATCACAGCCAGCCCGCCAAAGCTTCTCGTCAGCCACTCTTGTTCGCCAAGTCCGGCGAAAGCGCGCGACCCAACGCTTTGATTTGATGGGGCCGCGAAGCCGCCCAGTAGGCACCTTAGTCTGGCCGGCGAGACCGGCGGCGGTGCACAGTTCCCCGAGTTCCTGTTCAGTCCGCGTCGGGATTCTAAAAGGCAATTTGTCTCCCCCCCGCGTTGTTGAATCGATCCACGTTCTCTTGGTCGGGCGGATTTCCATCTCGTAGTATCCAAAAACTCAACGCATTGCGTTTTCATGCCAGCCGCGGCCGTAACGTTGTTCCATCAGGTATTGGAAGTCGTTGAAAACACTCATTGGTCGGCTTCGAAAATTTGTTGCGGGTAGCTTTCACAAGGAGGCGCGCCAGAGTCTCGATGACAACGCGTTTTTGCCGGCCTCGAACTGCTCCGACGGGCACGTCTCCGGAATGAGAATATCGGTGAAGTTTCGACTCAGTTGCGGCATAGCCCTCCTGGCCTGCCCCAGATCTTGCTGGCAAGTCGGCAGTGCGGTGCAGGCGGGCATCGACGAGGCCGCGAAGACCCAGCAGGTTGTCCCGTGCGCCAACGAGCGGAGAATCTCGTGGTTCAGAGGAAGCAGCCTTGAAATCTGTCCAATCGGCGGGATCAGCGACTTACTTCCGTCCGGCAGAATAAGAACGAACTGCAAGCACCGGGCATGCGTGCGTGCCTGCACCTCCAGAGACTGTTCTTCAAAAAGGCCACCATGGATCGGTGGCCGCGCAGGAAAAAAGGACCAACTCACGCGCGCGGACGGGGCATCGCCGGCGGCTTGGGCTCTAACAGCTTATATCCCGGCGGAATCTGAAACAACGACGCGGGCGGCTCGCCGCCCTTGGCGTCCTTGCATACGCTGCTTTGCAGCCCCGGGATTCCATTAGCTTTCGTGAGCACCGGCACCTTCAACTTCGTGTGGGTCCAGACCTCTAGCGTCTGAACCGGGCGATGGGGCGCGCCTGGTGTCGGCGGGTGCCCCGGGGCAGCCGTCGCTACGCCAGACGGTGCGGGTCCCGGCACTGGCGGCTTCCCCGGATTTGGCGGTTGGATCTGCGTCGGCTGCGGCAATCCGGTTGCCTTCGGCAATGCCTTCAGATTGGGTCCAATAAATCCCGGAAACCCTTTTGCGCCCGGAGCAGATGGAACGTTCGGCGCCTGAAAAGTATACTCCTTGCCTTCTGCCTCGTGCCCACCGATAGTTTGCTTGCCCAGATCTTTCACGTGCAGCAATGAAGAAGAAGGTAGCGCGGGCTTTTGCGGCACGCCGCCTGGTAGCTGCGCAAACGACGGCGTCTGCGCGTGAGCCGGCACCCGCACGATACGAGCCTCCCGTTTCACATGGTCGAGCAGAATCGCCTGCTTCGCCCCCGGTTTGCTGATCTGTCCGGTCTTTCCGAAATCGAGATGCGTTTCGCCTTGGCTGGAGCGAAACATCTTCCACTTGTGGACCTGCGGCACTTTGCCGGGCCCGGCGTGCATCGCCGTCTCGTACTCGGCGCTGGCCGGCGGTAAGGGACTGGAGGGTGGTGTGCTGGAGGGTGGCTGCGCCATAACTGCTCCTAGGCTATCATGACACGCCCCATACCGCCGCGCAGCGCCGAATCCGAGCCTATCCACTCACCGGGATCTAGTGCGCTCGCCGCGGGCGGCGTCTACCGCGCCGGGCACCTCATTTGGAACGAGGAAAGAGCACTCAAGGTGCTCGCCGCCGACGCCAAACACCAACCGGCAGCGACGTTCAAAATGCCAATGCTGGATCGCAGCCGCCTCGCGCAAGCGCGAGTTCTTCTCGATGAGGGTCACCCAGGCGATTAGCAGACCAGCCGACGGGGAATCGTCGATGCAGAGAACCGGCAGGTGTCGCCCGGCGACATTATCTTCTCATTAGTGGACATGCACAGCGGCGGTTGGGACTGCGCAGGTCATAAGACTGGGAATGCCCGCAGCGGTACAGTTCGGTGAAGCCGGGCAGAATCGATAAGGAGAGCTTGGCAGCGTATTCTCATGGTTGATTGCGAGATAATAGAGTGGTAGAAAAATGTGCGGGCAGGAGGTTCTCATGCCGTCGAACGCAGGAGAGAAACAGGAGCGGCAACTCTTTGACTATCTGCGATTCCAGGGAGGCTGCAAGCACGTAATCGAAAGAGACCAGCAGGTGCGAAGTTTCCTGGGTATGAAGGGACTGTTCAAGTGCGCGGACGCACTCGGCCTTCACCAACCATTGAACGCGGCCGGTCCCAGGCGCATCACCGTGGCCGAATCCAAAGGAACGGACATCGATTCGGCAGTGGAACAACTCGGCAATGCCGCCGCAGGTGTCTTTGAAAGGTTTGGTCGCGAGACCAAGGTTGATCTGCTGGTGATGGTGCCGGCTGTCCAGGAGCGACCCACCGGCGCCTTATCCCCTGGACATGGCTACCATGTGGCCCCCCTGAAGACTGGCCGCGACAAATTCACTCTCGTTGAAGCGATGGGTGGTCCTGTGCTGCAGGCCCGGCCTCGAGTCACTTACCCAGATTGGGCCAGATGGTCTGTTCAAGTGGCCTCCTTGCGCATCGTAGTGCTCGTCCTGAACGGCCCGACTTCTTAAAGACGTGGGTTGTCACGATCAAGCGGAATCTCGGAATAGTGATCGGGCACAAAGGCTTCTACGTAGATACTCTGGGATCAGCATCACGATCTGCAGGCGCGGTTGATGGGCAGTGGCCTCAGCGGCTTGCGCTTGAAGTCGCGTCGATTCGGTGGCAGATTGAATACCCGCACATGATCTTCAATTCGGTTTTCCCTTGGCCAGCGGGTTGTCGAAATCGAACCCGAACAGCCGGGGGTTTTCGCCGATCACGGCAGCGGAGGCTATATAAAAGACATAGTCGTAAGTCTCCTGTGGGATCTTGGCGCGATGGGCAGAGAGTAATTGCCAAAAGTTTCGCTCTTTGGGATTAGCGGGCATGCTGCGCACGAGAGGAAGAATCCGATCTTCGCCCCAGTTGTAACACGCCATCACCAGGAAGCCCGACGCCTGGGCATCGGTGCTGTAGAGATCTTTCAGATAGCGGGCTGCTGCTTTAGTTTCCCGGTCAAAGTGGTGGCGGTCGTCGCCCGGATCGGGCCGCCTGAAATCTGCGAGCGGGCCGACTCGCAGGCCGTACTTGACGGCGGTTTCGGGAATGAACTGCCACATGCCTTTGGCGATCCCTTTCCTGGTCATCGGGCCGCTAACGTATTGGTCGAAATCGCTCTCCTGAAGCGCCAGGTAGAAGAATTCGGGCGGAAGGTCCTGCGCTAATAGTTCTTCCGAGATCTTAGCCGTATAGCCATTGTCCCGCGCGGTCCGGATCGCTCTTGCCAGCCTGCCGGACGATTGCCATTTCTTGATGTAACTCTCGATCTCCGTCGCGAACTCGGGGGGCATGGCCAATTCACACTCTCCAAAGATGCGCGCAATCCGTAAGATGAGACGCCTCTGCTCCGTCATTTTGGTGTCGTACACGTGAAGTGACGACAGGAATTGATCGTAGCTCTTCTGCATCTCGGTCCGCCTGCTCTGGTACCTTCGGATCTCTTCCCTCCCTTGCTTACTGTTCGAGTCCAGAACCAGGTTCTCCACGTTGGCGATATCCAGGTCCATCGCTTTGATGGCGTAGAAGAGATCTTGCGCCATGGCCGTTTGCTTGCGCACTTGCAGGTGGAGGTACAGTGCGTATCCTCCGGCGGCAAATACGGCGAGTCCAAGGATTGCCATGATCTTGCCATATTTGCGCTTTTGTTTGGTCTGTACTTGCTGAAAGACCATGCGGACCATCGCGGTATGTTCGCCCACGGGCTCGCCTGGCGCCAGGTTGCCGAAGTAGCGCTCCCTGTAGTGAGCCATGTTGGCCTCGCTTGCGGTTGGGATCTTTTGTTCAGACCGTTTTTGTTCAGATGGTTTTGGCTCGGGCGGTTTTGGTTCGGGCGGTTTGGGTTGGACTCCGAGGAAAACCACGGGTCCGGCGATGCCCAGCCTGACGATTATCGATTGACCTACGGCAGCAGTCTGAACCCGCTGGCCATCGACAAAAATACCGTTGCTGCTATTCAGGTCGCGCACCCACCATTGGCCGTTCTCGAAAACCACCTCGGCGTGCGCGCGGCTCACATATTCACTCTTGATGCATACTTCGCAATCTTCGACGCGCCCGATACGAAATGATTTCAGGAAGTGGAAATTCTGCCGATCTGCCGGTGTCGTCCCAACGCTTACGCGCAACAGGGGCGGGGATGGAGACGGTTGTTCAACACTAGCGCTCACCAGAACCGCCTACCGGCCTTCGGCCTGCCTGGCAGCGAAACCTCTGCAGCTTGCACAATATGGCCTCAGTCTCCAATGGCTTTCAGCTTATCCCAAAGTCCATCGCGCGCGCAACCAAAAGGGGTGCCCCACACCTCCACCGCGCGGTTGACCCGCCAGTTGCGTTCCAAGCCGGATTCGATAGAATAAAGAACGGCCAATCGGCGGGAGGCGTTCGTATGGCAATGCAAGTTTGCATGGGAGCATCGATGATGTGCACTTTCGGCATGGCGCCGAGCTCGCTGGTGGTGCTGCCAGTGAACAAGACGTTCACGGACCAGGTGCCGGACGCTAACATTATGGACCACGTCCCGATGGAGAACATTATGCCCTTCGGCATGTGCATGTCGGTCGCGAACCCCGAGGTTGCCGCGGCGACGGCCGCCGCCCTGGGAGTGCTGACGCCCATGCCCTGTATACCGAACACACCGGCGCCGTGGGTTCCCGGCGCGCCCACGGTGCTGTTGGGGAACATGCCCACGTTGGACAACACATCTGAACTGATGTGTATTTGGGGCGGGGTGATCACGTTTGTCACTCCGGGCGAGTTTACCGTGGAAGTGCCGTAGCGGGTGCCTAGCCTAGCCTGGTTGGCGCATCGCTGCCCCAATCAAACTGGACGGCTTCGACAAATCCGAAGCGTGAGCGCGACCAAATATAGGTGTGAGTCGCGGGGAGCGAGGCGTGACGCCGGGTCATTGGTTGGCGTCCAAGTTCGTCCAAACCCTGTTTTTTGCCTTTCGGATCTCAGCGTCCTTGCGGGCATCTGGTAAATGGAGGTAGGTCCTTGCGTTGGAGAGTCGCTCGTCGCGACCTTCCCGAGTGTTCAGCAAACGACGGAGCAGCAAATAGGCCTCGTCGCAAACGCGACTCGGCGCAGGTTGTTCCTCCACGACCGGATCCGTCCGCCAAGGAACAGGCGACTTGTCGTCCAGCATCTTCTCGAGCAGGACTACGGTCTTCTCCCGCACTGCCAGTTGGCCGTCCACAATGTCCGTCATCCGTAAGACACGGCCGTAAGCTGAAGGCGGTTTCGGCGCCTCCAGTAATGGGACCACGGCGAGGTCCTCGATGTAGTCCACCAGAGACAAGGCATTCCTAGCGACATTTGGATCAGGGTCCTCCAAATGCGCCACTGCGGCCCGCGCCAAAGATCGAGAGTCTCGGACAACGTTTTTCACCAGAGCGTCCATTCCCGCCCGGTCATTTGGAGAGAGGCGGCGAAGCGATTCGATCAGCTCGTTCTCGGTCATAGTAGTTACTCCATTGGTGCTTGAAGATTGTGGGGTACGACCAGTCTGCCCCGAAGCCCCCCCTAATCCCAGCCCAGCAATAATAGCGAAACACATTTTCACCCATGGTATCAGCGGGGCGGCCATGGCTCGGTTCGCGGTCGGATATCCCATGTATGACTCCCTTGTGCGGTGACGCTCACCAGATCTCGTAAACCCGGACACCGTTGCTGTGGCACCAACTCTTCAAATCCTGATTCGCATTCTTCCGCGCATATTCCAGGCTGGGTTCCCAGGACGCATTGTACTGGTCGTACGTGAAGAGGCGATGGAGCCAAAACGACGTCGTCATCCCGTAAGCAATGTCGCTGGTGAAATAGGCGAATTGGTCCGTACTACCCACCTTCTTCCAGTTCTTCAGGTCACGCACGACATGGTGATAGTGCTGGAAAGAACTGCATCCGAAATGGCAGAAGACTCGGCTGCCGATGTTGGTCGCGCCGAGGTCCATGGGCGAGCTCGCGGTGCCCGCCCATCCAGCATGTGTCACCACCGAGAAGCCTTCTCCCGGCCACTGAAACCCCCAGAACCGGTCACTGGAAGTTAACGGCCTCTTGTTAATTCGGAGCGAGCCGCGACTTGCGGCTGTTATATCGGCGAGGCTGTGTCTACCGACCACGCCAAGATCGTCATGAAGGTCTTTCTCGCAATCTGCCGGCGTCAGTTGTTCTGACGACGGCACAACATCCAACGTATACTGGTGGTGGGCCACGTCCGACACGGGGATAGCTACATAGGGCATTCCCATCCGGTACAAGCCGGTTTTGGCAGGATCGGTGCCGTTCTCCCAGTCTTCGCCGGGTGCGTCGCTCGTACCAAAGCAGCAGCCGCGTCCATAACGCGAGTGGCCATCATAAATCACATGCAGCTTCTTGCTTCCCTCGAGAGCCGTCTTGAATTCTGCCTTGGTATTCACCACTCTTAGGGAGTATATAACACGCTGCTTGTCGCTACGATACGTCCAGACGCCGGACGGATTAAGAACTAGGTCCGCCCCTAACTGGTCTTGCAGATAGCCCTTCGGAAGGTCGGTGTTAAACTGGATGCCTTGGGCGACCACTATGGCGCGAAGTTCGTATCCCGCTGCTGCGGCTACCGTTAGCGCTGCTTGTCCGTTCATCAGTTCGTTCCTCTAGGCCGTCGCACCACCGGATTCCGGCCGCTGCGGAATCAGCGTGGGGTCGTTGTGCCAATTGCGCAGCGTGGATAGGACATCGCCTGGCTGGCCGGTCAGATCGAATCCAAAATCTCGTTGGAACGCAGTCACGTTGTCGGGGAGGCTGTCTTCCATATAGCCCAGGTTGTGTAGGCGGCGCTTGACCTCCTCGTCCTGGTCGAGGCCGGTCATGTCCAGATAGATCTTCATGGAGTATAGGTATGTCCCCTCCTGTTCGCCGGTGCCCCACTCCAATTGGCAATCTTGTGGCTTACCCGCTAAGTTGATCCTCAGGAAACCGTCGTCGTCTGCTTGTTTGTTGAACACTTGGCCGCCAACCGTCACGCGGTAGGGCGATGAGGCGGCACGGACTGTGAACGGGTCGAACAGTCGAATGATCAGAGGCTGCACTGGGATCGGCTTTTCGCAGGGCGAGCAGCCGCCAATCCGAGCGTAAAAGCGGCACGCGAACGTGTCTCCCGCCGTGCCCTGCAAGGCTGTGTGCTCCCGTTGGATGTCTCCGGGCTTGCGCCGCGTGTCGCCGTTGGAAAAGAACCGTGCATAGCATCCAGCCGAGCTTTCGTTGCTCCGTGGGCAGGGCCACAGGTTGGCTTTGACCGTGGTTCCCGGGCGAAACAGATAAACGACCACGCGGCGGTCGGGGCTGTATCGCCCGTTTCGGTCCTCGTCAGACAGAGTCTCCAGATCCTGTTTGGAGAGCAAGATGAGTGGGTTGAAGTCACTACAGCCCTGGTAATCGCCTTTGCCCAGCGAATCGGCCCCTTGCGCGAGGAAGTCGCTGGCGTCGACAGAAGACGGGCAAAGAAGCTTCATATAGGCCTCCAGCATGGCCGAGAATGCCGTTCCATCTGGCTTACTGGTGGCAGCGCTCATAGTCGCGGCCACGCGCTTGGCCGGCCAGTTATCGCCCCCGAACGGCTGGTTATAGAGATCTTGCCAAATGCTCGAGTTGTGGGTTAGAAGGCCGTACACCGCCTTGGCGCGGCGTCCGCTGAGCGTTTTGTTGTAGTCGTCCTTGCCGGTTGGATCGGCGTGGCCAAACACCGAGAGGGGTGGCAGTTGGCCGGTGGCCCCCTTGCAAGCGTCGCGAAGCCCCGGCAGTTTTGAGAGCACGCAGGCGGCCTCTGGCGTCACAAACGATGAATCGAATGCGAAGACGAAGTCCGTAAGGCTCAGACATGCCACCGGAACCAGGTCTAGGCCGAGTTGATTGAACTCGCCGGCCAGGGAAGGCGCTACCCGCAAGGGGTCTTGCGAGCGGGGCGCATGCAGCGCCGTAACGCCCCCTTCCGAGACGGTATTAGTCGGACTGCTATCGTTGTCTGACATTGGAAGTGCTCGCACTCATGTCGGCCCCGCTCAACATCCGTGGATCTGCTCCAGTTTGGCCTTCGTGGCAGCGTCCAGTTCCCCAGTAACCGGCAACTTGTAGTCGCACTGAAACTCCTCGATGGCCGAACGCAGTTGGTCCCCGTCGGCTTGACCAGTTTCTCCGGGGTTATATCCCAGGTTGGCCAGACGTCCTTGCCACCCCGTATCCTCGGCGGTAGGATCAAGATGGCCGATCAAGATGGGCATCTCAATGCTAAGCTCGGGAATGCGCAGGGTGCCATTCATGGCCGTGCGAGAGATATCCTTCACTATCTTTCCGTCTCCATCCGTTTTCAGCTTGTACGTCGCATCGTCGATCTGCAATTCGCAGTCGGTATTCTTCACGGGCAGGTCGTCGAAATCCTTCACCACGATCCTGAGCGTGAGGTTCTGCTTCTCCACCTGAAACGTGTGGCGCTGATCGGTCCCGCAATCTTCGACGCGCTGCTCCTTGTCGGGAATGATCACGCTGTCTCCCGGAAAGAGAACGTGAGGGTTCTTGCGCTGCGCCTTCAAGTCGGCATTTCCTGCGTAATCCCAGATAACGCGGTAGTCGGAGAAACCGAACTGATCGGCAATGCGAGATAGATGATCTCCTTGCTTCACTGTGTACGCGGTCGGCATCGTGGAGTTTCGCTCACCAGGTAATCACGAGGGCTTCCATGTTCTCTTGTCCAAATTCGGAAAAGTTACCTTACAGCTGCCCGGGTCGATGTTATCCACGCGCGCGAATCCCTTGTCGTCCAGCGTGCCATCCGCCACGGTCGTCCCATCAGGCAGCGTGACCTTGTACGGTTCACCGGGCACCGGCTTGCCGGCATCATCGACAAGCTTGATTTCGATGTAGTGCTTCTTGTTTTGGTTCTCCGGCGCGTTCGGATCATGGGTTGGAGCATTGGACGCCGCCGACTTCTTGCCGGGCTTAGCCGGCGGAATATCCTGCAGCGACATACTGGCCGGCGTAGCCGCCGTGCCTGGCGTCACCGATGTCACCGCCCCCGGAGTGGCGTCCGACGCATTGGTCGCATCGGTCGGCGACAACGGCGAGACCAGCGAGCCTGGGCTGCCCGAAAGCGCCGACCCTCCGCTGTTGATCATCACCATAGGGCCGGAGATAAACACGCCCCCCGGATTGATAGTGATGAAGCTGCCTCCCACATTGATGGTGAGGCCTACCATCCCCTCGATGACTACCTGCATGGCCTTCAGGTACAGGTTCTGGGTCACCTGGCTGCTGTGGTTGCCGCTGAACTGCTCGATCACATCGCCGGTCACGCTCAGCGAATGGGAGCCGGTAATCGAAATGGCTTCCTTACCGCTGATCGTCAGGTGGTGGTCGCGGCCGATCTTCTCGATATGGTCGCGGGTCAGATCGAGGTGGCTGTCCCGGCCGGTCTTTTCCAGCTTGTCGCGGACCACCACCAGGTGCCGGTCTTCGCCGATCCACTCCCGGCGGTCGTTCTTGATGCGCATGTCCATGTCTTTTTCGCCATGGATAAAGATCTGCTCGCTGCCTTTGTTGTCCTCGAAGCGCAGCTCGTTGAAGCCGCCGCCTCCCTTGCTGCTCATCGATTTCCAGGTGCTTTGCGTCTGCTTCTCCGGCAACGTGTAGGGCGGCATCTGCTCAGCATTGTAGACTGAGCCGGTGATGATGGGCCGGTCCGGATCGCCTTCCAGGAAACTGACGATCACCTCCTGGCCGATGCGCGGAATGCAGATGAAGCCCCACTGCTTGCCGGCCCAACCTTGGGCGACGCGGATCCAACAGGAGCTCTTCTCGTCGCTGGTGCCCTGGCGGTCCCAGAAGAATTGCACCACGACCCGCCCGTATTGATCCGTCCAGATCTCCTCGCCGGATTTGCCGACCACCAGGGCAGTCTGGGTTCCCTCGATAACCGGCTTGCGGGCGCGGCGCGGCGGGCGAAACGGCACGGAATTGGGAATGGCCTCGAAGCGGTTGCGATAGTCGAACGGGTCCACCTGGCCGGCACGGTAGCTGGCGTTACGGGCGTGGTGCTCCAGCATCAGCAGCGTGTAATCGGTATTGGCGTCGTCGCGGTAATGGTCGCTCAGAGTGAACTTATAGCCGCACTGGAAACCCATGCAGTTGCTTTCGCCGCGAACGGTGGCGATGTTGACTTCCAACTCCTCAAGACGGATGCGGGCGTAGTGGTCGCCGTCATCCTTGGTGGTATAGTTGCCGGGGTAATCGTAGGCCTCGCCTTTTTGTTGGCTGGCCAAAGTGGCAAAAAGAGTGGTGTTGGGTTTCGTGAAATCGTAGTCGGTGAGTGAGGCAGTGCCGGTCTGGACGCGGAACTCAGACTCCAGGCTGGCCACGGTAAACTCGTCCAGGCGGCCGCCCTCACTCGGCATGAACCGGGCCGTGGACTGATCCGGGCAGGCGGCAAACGCAGTCACATCGTCGGCCAGCACCATCGTGTGCTTGTCCTGGCTCTGTTCGAAGAAGTAGAAGATGCCTTCCTCTTCGAGCAGTCGGGAAACGAAATTGAAGTCGCTCTCGCGGTATTGCACGCAATAATCGCGGGGGCTGTAGGTGCCTTTGAGGGCGGATTTGAAATCGGAAAAGCCGCGGTCCTTAAAAACCTTTTCCACAATGTCGGGCACGCTCATCTTCTGGAAGATGCGGCAATCGGAAAACAGCGTGAGAAACCAGAACCAGGGGACCACTTCGGCCTCGTAGGCGGCCATGCCATCCGATCCGTATTGCAGGAGCTTCATGCGGCTGATATTGCCGTGGATATGGCGTTCGGTATCCTCATCCAACTGCAGCGAGAGCACCGCCGGCTTGGTGAGCAAGCTCTGCATGTCCACATTGGGATCGGGGGAAAGCAGCCGCAACACGAAGCGGAAAGGCTGGGATACGCGCTCGATGCCGGAGAAGCTGTCGACCAGTAGGGCGTCGTCGCCCAGCGGCGTTTTTACGCGAAATGGCCTGTTAATCTGTGTGGCTGGCAAGCCTTCTCCATTACGGCAACGGCCGGCCGTTCCGGCCGCGCCGCGTTCACGCGGATGTCCCTACGAGTATACAAAGGAACCCTCATCGCCGATGCCGACGTGAACCGATGCGGGTTTCAAGCCCTCGGCGATACGCCCCAACAACTGCCGCGAGATATCCGGCAGCAGCGTATTTGTAAGAATATTATCCACGTTTCGCGCGCCGCTTTCCACCTCGGTGCAGCGGCTGGCCACTTCATCGATCAATGCAGGATCGTAAGTCAGATCGATGCGATGGGTTTCTTTCAAGCGGCGCTGAATTTTGGCGAGCTTCAGCACCACAATTTTCTTCAGGTTCTCATCCCGGATGGGGAAGTAGGGAATGACGACCAGGCGGCCCAAAAACGCGGGCTTGAAGATCTTGTTCAGTTCCGGCTTGAGGGCGTTCACCAGCCCGGTCGATCCGGGCATCGTTTCGGGGTCGGCGCACAGCTTCATGAGCGTATCGGTGCCCGCGTTAGAAGTGAGAATGATGATGGTGTTCTTGAAGTCGATGCGGCGGCCTTCTCCGTCCTCCATCATGCCTTTGTCGAAGACCTGGAAGAACAACTCCAGCACGTCGGGATGGGCCTTTTCGACCTCGTCCAGGAGCACCACGGAATACGGCCGGCGGCGCACGGCTTCCGTCAGCACGCCGCCCTCTCCGTAGCCCACATAGCCGGGGGGAGATCCCTTCAAGGTGGAAACCGTATGGGCCTCCTGGAACTCCGACATATTGATCGTAATGAGATTATGCTCGCCGCCGAACAGCAGATCCGAGAGGGCCAGCGCGGTTTCGGTCTTGCCGACGCCGCTGGGCCCTACCAGGAGAAACGTGCCGACCGGCTTGGCAGGGTCGTCCAGGCCGGCGCGGGCGGTGCGGATGCGGTGACTGACGGCCTCCAACGCGTGCGATTGGCCAATGACCCGCGCGCCGAGGTGGGATTCCAGATGTAGCACGGTAACGATCTCGTCCTTCAACATCTTGCCGACTGGGATGCCGGTCCAGCCGGAGATCACCTCGCCCACGAGATGCGAATCCACGCAGACCCGCATCAGCGGCTGCTCACCCTGCACCGATTCGAGTTCGGCGTTCAGCGTATCGAGTTCTGCGCGCAACGCGAGGAGATCGGGCGCGGGCGCGGCCGCCGGCGCCAAGGCGGCTGGGGCGGGCGCTGCCACGCCAATCTCAAGCTGCCCGCGGATCTCGCGAATGCGCGCCACCAGGCCGCGCTCCTTCTCCCAACGCGCATGCAGAGTCTCCAGCGTGGCCTGGGTGGCGGTTTTATGGTTTTCAATTTCGGCAAGGCGCTCGGAGTGATCCACCCCCACGGCTGCTTCCCGCCGCAGGATGCGCCCCTGCACCTCCAGATCGTCCAGCGTGCGGGTGGCGTCCTCGATGGGACCGGGTGTGGCGTTCTGGCCGAGCGACAGGCGCGCGCAGGTGGTGTCCAGCACGCTTACCGCTTTGTCGGGCAACTGGCGATCCGGCAGGTAACGGTGCGACAGCTTCACCGCCGCGGCCAGCCCTTCGTCCAGGATGCGCACGTTGTGATGCTTCTCCAAAGCCGGCACGATGCCCCGCATCATGAGCTGGCATTGCGTCTCCGTAGGCTCTTCCACTTTCACCAACTGGAAGCGGCGCGCCAGAGCGGGATCCTTCTCGAAATACTTCTTGTATTCGGACCAGGTGGTGGCGGCGATGGTCCTCAGCTCGCCGCGCGCCAGCGCCGGCTTGAGCAGGTTGGCGGCATCGTTCTGTCCCGCCTGGCCGCCCGCGCCGATCATGGTGTGGGCCTCATCGATGAACAGAATGATGGGTGTGGGCGAGTTCTTCACTTCGGCAATCAAGCTCTTGAGGCGATTTTCGAATTCGCCCTTGACGCCGGCTCCAGCTTGCAGCAGGGCCAGGTCCAGCGTGCGCACCTCCACGTTCTTCAGCACGGGCGGAACATCTCCCTGCACGATGCGCATGGCGAACCCTTCGACGACCGCGGTTTTTCCGACGCCGGCCTCGCCAACGAGAATTGGGTTGTTCTGCCGGCGGCGAGTCAGAATGTCCACTATCTGGCGGATCTCAAAATCGCGGGCCAGCACGGGATCGATTTTGCCGCCGCGGGCATTCGCGGTCAGATTGATAGTGTATTGATCCAGGTTGGGCGTCTTGCCCCCGGCCGGGCGCGGAGCGCCGCCGGCATCCGGAGCGGCGGCGGTCTCCGCCGCGGCTTCTTCGCTGGAGGCCGCCGTGATCTGCTGGAAGTCTTTGCGCAGGCTGTCGGCATTGATCTTTTGGAATTCGCGGCTGACCTCCCGCATCATGCGCGCCAGGTCCTCGTCGGCAGCCAGCGCCAGGATGGTGAAACCGGAGCGTATCTGACCCGCGCCGTAATCGATCGAGCCCAGCGTCCACGCCTCGGCGAGCATGTCGCGTACCGTGGGGCTTAGCGCCGGATTGCGCGCGTTACCCGACTTCAGCTTGTCGAGACTGCGCGTCAGTTCGGCGGCCAAGCGCGATTTATCCACTTCGAAGTGCTTCAGAATCGCCGCCAGATCGCCGCTCGACGAGTCGAGCAGCTTCATGAGGTAGTGCTCGACCTCCACGTCATAGTGCGTTCGCGAGAGGCACAGACCTGCCGCAGCTTCGAGCGCGTTACGCGTGGTATCGTTCAACTTTCCGATTAGAGCCCTGAGATTGACTGCCATGTTATTCCTTCGTAGGCAGGTCCCGCCTGCCCGGCGCTTTAGTTTAGCAACAAAACCGTATCGCCCGGGTCACGCCCGAAGGCGGGCCCCGACTTGATCCAACTAAACCAACCCAGAAGCGGCGCCGTTTCGCCATCATCCCGCAATGCGCAGGGCGGCACTTCCGCGCGCTTCAGCACCAGTTGCACTTCGAACTCGATCTCTCCCCCGGCAAAGAATGCGGCAATCGCGCGGAACGGCTCCCATGCGTCTCCGTGGGGCAGAAACGACAGGTATTGATGCGCCGAGAGTGGGCCGAGCGTGATGCGTGCCCGGGACTGCTGTTCCCAGATCTCATCGCCGGCGATGGCGCCCATCCCGAGTTGATCCGAGTAGGGGACGCCGCCTTCCATGCGGCATTGATTGGAAGGGTCCAGAGCCCGCCACGCGCCCACGAATTGTTCGATCTCCACCGGCACGTCAAAGTAGTCGGCCAACACCTGCCGCAGCGCCACCGCGGAACGCGTGCGCATGGAGAAGAGACCGCAATAGAACAAAAGGGATTCGTCCGCAACCGCCTGGCGGCGCTCCAACCCCGCCGTGCCTAAGCCCACGAAGCTCATCAGGTAACGCGAAAATCGGTCTTTTTCGTCGCGCTCGTAAGCCACGAAGAAACGGTATTTCTCCCAGGCCTGGTAGAATAGGGAGATCATGCGATGGTTGAACAGATCGAAGAAATCCTGCAGGGTGGAGTCCTTCACGCGGCTTCGATCACGGACCAGCTCCGTGTAGCAGCGCGGCAGGACGCCCATGGGTCCGGTGAGGCCCATGAAGTTGACCTTCATCCGCGCGGGTCCCTCTTCGGACCAGTCCAGCGATTGAATCTGGCTGGTGGGAAAGGCCAGCGAATTGTTGCTGCACAGGCGCAACACTTCGCGCCCAGGGGGCACGAAGCGACCCACCGGTCCTCGCTCCGGCAACATGCGGTGCACTAAACGGACCGCCTGAAAGAACTCGAACCGCCCGGGATGCTCGCGTAATACCTGCCCGAGAAAGGAGCGGCTTACATCAAGATCCTGCGACCGGCGCGGGGTGGCCATTCGCGTAGAACCTCCTTTCTCTGACGGACTGTGGCGGTTAGCTGGCTGAAGCTGTTCAACGAGGCATACAGTCCCAGGAAGGATTCGATGACACTGGCAAACAGGTAGACGCCGCCGCCGACAAACTGCTCTTCGTCCAATTCGAGATCCACGCGGGTGCCGCGCGCAAAGGCGATGCCCTCCTCGGAAACCACGCGCGCGAACCCCTGTGCGCTTTTCAGGCCGACGATGCCTTCCACGGTCTTGCTGGCAAAGGCTGAGCCGGTAAAGTCGTAGAGCTTCAAGATCTCCTGGAGCGCCTCCCGGCCTTCCGAGACCAGGGAAAGATGGTTCAGAGACAGGTGCGAGATCAGGCGCCACTGCATGGCTTTGCCCAGCGGCGGACGGATCGGTGAGGTGGGTTTGCGCAGCGCTACAATGCGTCTGATGGGCGCGCCGGTCTCCAATTCGAAATCGCCGGCGTCGTTGCCGAAAGGCAGCCGCGACGGCAGATCGCGGTTGGTGCAGGTGGTGCGCACCGTGAGCGTGTCGGTAGCCGGGCGAGTGGGCCGGAACGACAGATCCACCAGCGCCAGCTCGATCTCCGTGCCTTCGTCGTTGGGCCGCACGGAGGCGCGCCGATTGGCGATCCAGAACGTCTGCTGCCGCTCGCGCTCCACAGAGTGCCGGAAGGAATAGAACGGCCGATATTCCACGATCTCCTGTTGTTGGGGTCTCAGGCTGCACACCTGATCCACGGAGAAGACCTCCATGGCCATGGCCCGGCGCGCGTCGGGGACAACCGGGTATGCAGACTTCTGTTGGTCGAGCAGGATGGGTTCGGCGGTTTGCGGAAATAGGTTGACGACAGGGGCGCAACCGAGGCGGAAAGTGCTCGCCGAGATGCCCGTCTCCAGCCGCTGGCGGCGTTCATCTCCTTCAAAGCGCGAGATCAGAAAAACCAACTCGGCGCCGCGTCTGAACCCATTCGCGCAGGCCTGCCGCAGACCGTTTACGTCCACGAAGAAGAACTTTTCGGGAAATGTGAAATACTCCTGGAGCAGCCGGTAACCGACGAACGACCGCCGTGGGTAGGGCAGTATGCCCTCGGCTTCGTCAAAACCTACCGGACGCAGGGAGGCGGCCGGCAGCGTGACAGCCGGGGCGCGCGAGCCGGGCGTAGTGTCGCGCACCACGATCTGCACGAGGTTGCAGCAGAGTAATTCGTAGATCGTGTGGATGAGCGCGCTTTCGCCGTCCAGGAAAAACCGCAACTGGTCCAACTTCAGCTTGGCGAGATCGACGTCGGCGGCGCCGCAGGCCACTTCAATGCGCAGAGCTCCGGCGGCTTCGGCGGCCTTGAGCGGCGGCTTGAGACGGTCCGGCGTGGTCCAAGTCGCGGCAGTCACCGAAAGAGGCCAGAGGGTGGTGTCGTAGCAGGTGCGGAACTTGCACGGAACCCCATCCACCGGGCGCGAATGAATTAACGTGTTGCGCTCGATGGGCAAACCCGTGGAGAGCTTGCCCTTCTCCGGGTCCAGTTGGAACTGCACGATCGACATGGACGGGAGCGGCCGGATGAAATGCGGATAGACGATGCTCAGCAGGGCTTCGGTGATCTCGGGGAACTCGTCGTCGATCTTGAGGTGCACGCGCGCCGCCAAGAAGGCGAAGGACTCCAGCAGCCGCTCCACGTGGGGATCGTCACACTTGGAAGGCTCCAGCACCAGCCGCGAGGCGATCTTGGGGTACTTGTCGGCGAACTGCGCCCCCATCTGGCGCATGTACGTCAGCTCGCGCTCGTAGTACAGCAGCAGATCATCCCGCATTCCGGACCTCGTATTCGCCGCTGGTCAATTCGAGCACCGTGTCGAAAAAGACGTGCTCGGGGGCGGGGTCCATCAAGAGCAATCCTTCGATGCGGAAGCGCAGCGTGCGCGTGCCCGGTATCGCCTCCTCCAGCGGAACGACGCGGATATTAGCCAGCCGCGGCTCGAATGTCTTTACCGTGGCGTGCAGAAATCGGACCAGCTTGGCGCGGTCCTTGGGGGAGTTGAGACTGTAGGCCGTGAAGTCCGGCAGGCCGAAGACGTATACCGAGCCATTGAGTTCTTTTAGCGACTCGTCCGGGGGTTCCGCGATGCGGCGTGTGTTCAGGAGCCACTCCAGATCCCGGCGCACGCCTTCCTTCAATTGGCGCACGGAGTGCGAACGGGTAGCCATAACCTCGACCGACATGGTGGGATCTTCGTCAATGAGCCGGTCCAGCGTGGACAGCGTGACGGCTGTGGCGAACTCGGCGGAGGGGCGGGCCATAAGCTACACTGAAAATGCCTGGGCCGGGTCCAGCCGGCAGATACGCTCAAACATGGCTTGCTTGACCTTGGCGTCGCCCTGAATCTTCTTGCTGGCTTGCATCAGGAAGGCCAGTACTCCAGCCACCATCTCGCGGTCTTCCCAATCTTCCAGCTTGTGGTTTTCCACGGCGGCCGCTATGTCGTCCAGCAATGGCTGGGCAATGGCGTCCTTACCAGCGCCGATGCAAACCTGGGCAAGCTGGAGCTTGCGTTGGAATCGGCCGCGGCCGCTGCGCTGCCGTTCGATCTCTTTGTTGAGGATCTCGAACGCTTTTTGAGGTTGGCCCCGCCGCATGGCCTCGGTGGCCAGCGTATGAGCATCCACGAACCGCTTTTGCCAGCCGTTCTGCACGCCGTCGATGACCGGCAGGCGCGGCAGATTGGGGTGCGGCGTGGCATCGGCCGGCTCGGCGAGCAGTTCGCGCAACCACGTTTGGGTTTCCGGGTTGGCTGCGGGCGTCTCATCGCTCAGCGTGGCGTCCAGTAATTGGGGCAGGTCGCGCAGCAGAGCGCGCGCCTCCGAGCGGATGGCGACGGCAATGGCATGATAGTCGCTCCCCAGGCTCACGCAGGCATCCACCACAAAGCGCTGCAGGTCCAGCCAAGCCCGACCGCAGGGCAGCGCCATGACGTTCTCGGCCGTCTCGAGCAGATCAGGCCAGCGGTTGTTCAGCCACAAAGCCTTGATCTGCCGCCGGATCTCGGTGGGTGGCGCCTCCAGCACGCTGGGGTCGGACGAGGCCCGCAATTCTCCCCAACGCAGGCCGCGCAACATGAGATACGGCGCCGGACTGTAAGGCTCGCGCTTGCGCAGGAATTGGGCCGCCGCGGCCACTCCGGCGATCGCCGCACCGCGCTCGGCGGGCTCGGAGGTGGCCGTCATCGTATAGCTCAGGCTCAAGGCCGGAACGGCTGCCGCCGCTCCAGGGGCCGCCAGCGCCGTCTCACCCGGCGCAGATTCCGGCTCCGCAGCCGGAGGCGGGGCCTCTTCCACCGGGTCGGGATCGGTCTCGCGCTTCTTCTGCAGAAAGCGGTGGACCAGTTGGCGGACTTCTTCCAGGGCGGTCTTGAGTTTTCCGAACGAGGGCATTTGGTCCTGCGGCAGCGCCGTACCGCCGAACCTGTTCAGGCACACGTCGCAAAGTGCGTCTAGAGTTGCCAGGCAATCATCCAGCGCTTTCTCGCTTCCCGCGTAAAGTGTTTTTGGGGTCTCCGCGAAGGACTTATCCCAGAGTTCAGGCGCTGTTTTGCCGTTCTTAAGCGCGGCCTCCCGGGCGGCCTTTTGCTCTTTGGTCTTGGCCTCATCCTCGGAGGTGACCGTGCGCGATTCGGTGTACTGATAGAAATTGTAGCCGGCGCCGCACAAGGCGGTGCTCTTGACCAGCAAAGGCAGCCGCGTGTCGATCCAGTTCAAGAGAATGGCCCGGGCTTCCGGGTCGCCATCTTCCAGTTCCGGATAAACCGTATCCCAGAACTTCTCCACCAGCCAGCGACAAAGGGACAGCCCATCGTGTAAACCGGCAAAGCCTTTTATCTTGACGAGAGACTCGGTGAGCCAAGCCGCCAGCTGCAGATCCTTGCTCTGGGTGGTGAGGGCGTCCTGAACGAGCCGGATAACCGCGGCATGGTCGGCGACCTTCCGCTCATACTTCCAGGCGCCCTGGTTCAAATCGTCGTCTTCGCGGCGGGCCTCCTTGATCTTGTCGTAGACAGGTAACCGGCGCAGATCCGCGCCGCTGGGATTGTCGCCCGCGATCGGGTTCAGGATGTCTTCACGAAGAGGCATCGGACGCGAACTCCAGTGATCGGATCTCGAGCAGCGGCACTGGCTGGTCGTCCACGAGGTACATCTTCTGGCCCACGGGATATTCGTGGCCCTCGTCGTCTGCGACCCATTCGGTTGTCCGCCCCAGCCACGCCGACTCGTCGTCGGATTTCCAGGAGAAGGGATACACGGCTGGAATCAATACCTGCCCGATATCCGTGCCCTGAAAAGACGGCCCGGTCAGGACGAATGCCGGGGACCAAAGCGTGTCGCGCAGCCGTTGGGGCGCCTTCATCTGGAGCGATGCGACATGCTGAAAAGGGATCCAGAGATACGCGCCCGCGGCAAACGCTTCCAGGCGCGCTCCGATGGTCGGATCGGCATCACATATGAACTGGAACGGCTTGCCGTTCAGCTTGCCTGGGGGCGATGCGGCTGCCGGCACGCCGGGGAATTCCTCTTTGCGGAACAATTCGTGCCGGGTCTTTTCCGCGTGCAGCGCCGAGTAGTACAACACGGCTCCCATTTCCGCCTCTTTGCCGGCTTGCGCCAGGAGATTCAGGTGCCTTTCCGCGCGGTCGTATTGCCCGGAGAAACACAGCAACTCGAACAGAAACGTGCGGCTTTCGACGTCGGTGGGGTGCTCGCGGAGACGCGCCGCTAAGGCGCCCTCCGCGTCGCGAACCTTGCCGGCCTCGAAGAGTTGTTTCGCTGTCATGAAGCCGGGTTACGAAATATCCTTCGGAGCGGCGAAGTCTGCCGTCAGTAATCCGAGGTCGTACCCCTTTCGAATGGCGGCGTCCAGACTGCCGTCGTCTTTCTCCGGCGCGTAGGCGTACTCCACCCCCTGGTAGGCGAAGCTCACCGACTCGCTGGGATTCTCGTTGCTGCCGGACAACTGGCAGGAGGTGATGAGCGCATCCTTCAGGTAAATGCGGAAATAACCTTGCTGCTTGTCGCCCACGGGCTTCTCGTATTGGATATAGACCTCCTTCAGGATATTGCCGGTCGCGCAATGGTCGTGCAGCAACGGCGAGGTTTTGTCTAGAACCTTCATAATGGACAGGTTCGAAAAGTCCGCCCGCCCCGCCTTGGCTTCTTTGCCGGATGCTCCGGCGCCATAAACGGCGGTTTGGCTAACTCCCCAGCTAAACGAGAGGATGTCGATGTGCTTCGCCTTGCTCGTGCTGGGTCCTTCTACTCCATCGATATACAGATATGCGTTAACAGCCACGTTGTGCTCCTCTTTCCTGCATAGTTTCCCGAGGTTCGAGAATCGTTAGAACCGTCACATACTGGACGGCCATTTACTTTGCGGCCGCCGGCAGCTCCGCTACCAGTCGCAGCGATACAGTCAATTCATCCAATTGGAAGTGAGGCCGCAGGAAGGCCACGGCCCGGTAGACACCCGGTTTGCCGGGAACTTCCGATACGTCCACGCGGGCCTCACGCAACGGGCACCGCGCCTTCATCGAGGGGGAGGCCGTATCGTCGGGGATCACGTAGCGGGTGATCCAGCGATTGAGAAAGATTTCGGCTTCGGTGCGCGACATGAAGCTGCCGATCTTGTCGCGCATCATGGCCTTCAAATAATGCGCGAAGCGCGACACCGCCATCAGGTACGGCAGCTGGGCCGACAGCCGGGCGTTGGCGTTGGCTGAGTCTGTGTCGTACAGCTTGGGCTTCTGGCAGGTCTGTACGCTGAAAAACGCGGCATAGTCGGTGTCCTTGCAGTGCACCAGGGGAACGAATCCCAGGTCGGCCAACTCCTTTTCGCGGCGGTCGGTAATAGGCACCTCGGTCGGACACTTCATGGCCACGTCGCCTTCGTCGGTATAGAAGTTGTGAACGGGCAAGCCCTCAACCAGGCCGCCGCCTTCCACGCCGCGCATGGCCACGCACATACCGTACTGGGAAAAAGAATTCGTCATGCGGCTGGCGATGGCGTACGCTGCGTTCATCCACAAGTACTTGGAGTGATCGCTCCCATCCACGTGCTCTTCGTAGTTGAAAGCTTCCACGGGCTTGGTGTCTTTGCCATAGGGCAGCCGGCCCAGCGTGCGCGGCAGGCACAAGGCCACGTAGCGGGAGTCTTCCGTCTGCCGGAAGCTCTTCCATTTGGCGTACTCCGTGGTATCGAAGATCTTGGCCAAGTCGCGCGGGGCATCCAGCCCCGTGTAACTCGGCAGGTTGAACAGGTCCGGCGCCGCCGCGCTCACAAAGGGCGCGAATGCGGCCCCAGCCACATTCGAGATCTTCTCCAGTAACTCGATATCTTCCGGGTGCTTGCCGAACTCATAATCGCCCACCAGAGCGCCGAAAGGAGATCCCCCGAAAACGCCGTACTCTTCCTCATAAACCTTCTTGAACAGGGCGCTCTGATCGAATTCCGGAGCGCGCTGAAGATCCTTCAGCAACTCTTTCTTGCTGACGTTGAGCACTTTGATCTTCAGCATCGTGCCTGTTTCGCTCTGGTCCATAAGGTATTTCACACCGCGCCAAGTGCCTTCAAGTTTCTGGAACGAGGCATGGTGCATGACCTCGTTCAACTGCAGCGAGACGAGATGGTCGATCTGCGCGATGCGCTGGTTGATCATCATCTCGGCGTCCCGGGCGATGGTCATGGACCCGTCCAGGAACTGCGCCACGAATTCCTTCACCAAATTCTTGCCGCGCTCCCTGGAGGCCGGCTCGACGCCGAAACGGCCTTCTTCGACGATCTGGTCGAGAAGACCTTTCTCCTGAACCTGCTCGCCAGTGGCGAGCGATGCTGGCGCGCTCTGTGGTTCAGCCATTGGAGCCTTCCCCCTTTCCCATTTCGCCCTTTATCTTCTCCAGCTTTTCGGTATTGCCCACGGCTTCCAGCAGCAGCTCCTCCAGCTTGTCATTACCTTGCAAACTGCCGCGCAGGTCAGCCAGCCGCGTGCGCAGATCCAGCAACTCCTTAAGCGGTTTCACCTGCCTCGCCACGTTCTCCGGCTCGAAATCGTCCATGCTCTTGAAGTGCAGATCGATTTTTAAGTTCGGCGCCTCCGGTTCTTCGCTGAGCTTGTTCTCCACAGAGTACGACAAATGCGGCTTCATCCCTTCCAGAACGGTGTCGAAATTGTCCGGGTTGACTTCCACGAACTTGCGCTCTTTCAGCTTCGCAAGAGGCTGCTCGGGCTGTCCTGTGAAGTCGCCCAGCACACCGACCACGAACGGAAGCTCCTTCAACTCAATCGCGCCGCCAACTTCGACATCGTAAGTAATTTGTACGCGGGGTGAACGCACCCGGTCAAGTTTATGTTGCGTGCTTTCTCTTGCCATCCGTCCTCCAGGTCCGAAAACCTTCGCTAAATCACTATATTGCGTCCGCGCGTTTTCGTCAAGTATAATCTTTAACCAAGCTTGGCGCGGCGTCGGGCGGCGCATGAAGCGGGCTAAGGCAGCACGAACCGGCGCTCCACCAGCTTGCGCACAACCGCAAGGCACTCCGGCCTAACGATCTCGAGATCGGCGCGCACTCGTTGCGACAAATCCCTGACCAGCTCATCCAGGGTTCGGCGACCGTCCAGCCCAGCCAGGAAGTCTGCTACCGTCGGGTCCAGACGCATGGAAGCGGGTATACCGCCGGTGAAGCGCAGTGTCATGCCCACGCCTTGCCATCGGCCGTCGGACTGCCGCAACTGTTGATCGAGTTGCGTATCCGGTGACAGCCTCGGGTGGGCTTTCAATAACTCCTCGTCCGAGCCGTGTAGTTCCAGGAAATCGATGCAGGCGAACGCTTGCCAGACAGCCTCTCCAAAAGGCTGGTTGGGGTCCAGCGGCATTTCTTCAATGCGCACCCAATTGAGCCCGGTCCGCCGCCGCATAGCCAAGATTCCACCGTGGATCTCCTCGACGCCCCGCTGACGATAATAATCCATCCAGCGTGGCAGGCTCTCCTCAACCGTCAGGGCCGGCGTGGTTTGCCGGATGCGCTCCCGCGCGTAGGCCAATACATCCCGAGCATAGCTGTGAAAGATCCAGACATCGCACCCAGTCCCGTGGATCCATTCCAGAACGCGGTCCCGCCAGGATTGTCCGCGCACCTGGACGCATTCGAACATCATCTGCAAGTAACCGTCCTCATTCAGGTGGGCCGCCGCCTCCCGCGCCACGCGGCGGCAGTATCGATCCAATTCCATGCCATTTTCGCAATAGATCTTCTCGGAGGATGGAGTAATGAAGAATGGCGGATTCGCGAGTACGAGATCAAACGTACGATTTCGTACAGGCGCGAACGTGTCGCCAACCAGGCATTCGATGTTCTCAACGCCGTTCAGCCGGGCATTGAAGCGAGCGAATTCCGCCGCGCGGGGGTTTAAGTCCGTGGCTGTCACGCGCTGGCTGTGGTTTGCCGCGAAAACGGCCTGGATGCCGCAACCCGTTCCCAGATCCAGCGTGGCTCGAACAGGCTTGCGGATCGTGAACTGATGCAGCAGGCGGGTGGTTGGATTGGGCCAAATCACCAAGTCCGAAGCATGCGATTCCATGCGGGCGGTGGTATCCGCAGCAAAGAAGCATTGATCGCAAGGCGTCAACATCACGGCCGGTGACAGCCCTGCGCCGTCGCGGATGAGCATCCCGCATTCCAGCAGGAGCGCCAGAATGGACGCCGGCATCAGGCTGGCCACGGACTTGCTTGTGGCCGGGACACCTAGAAAGAACCAGCGCAGAATCAAGTTCGAGACGGAAGGCTCCCGCGTGCGATCCAACAAGAATGGGAGGTTGCCGGAGGCGCGCGATGGAAGATCCAGCAGCCACCGCCGGTTTTCAAATTCCGCGTGCGTGAAATTGGCTTCGCGGAAGAATTCGCGCAAACGCTGCGCACCCGCGGCGGAGAGGGGATCTAGCACATCAAACACCCAACTTGGCTCATCAAGCCAGTATGCCGTCCCACTTAAGAGTTGGCAATAGCGGCGGAAGCGCGACCATGAATTTGCGCGCGGATGAGGGCGACCGCCATATCCGCATATCTCGGGCTTTGCGCGTTAACCCCCGATTCTGCTACCTTGGATTCCAATGCACAGGTTGGAGCCCATTATCTGGACCAAGGGGACGTTCCTGAACCCGCAACACCTGCAGAGCCAGGACCGGTTTCTGGAGGAGACCCTGCAGTTCGACTTGCAGGCGCTCGAGTTCCGGCCCTGGGGCTTTAGGCATCTGCGGATCGACCAGGTGGCGCTGGCCGCGGGCAGTTTGGTTATATCGGAAGCTGCGGGCATCTTCCCGGACGGGTTGCTGTTCGATATCCCGGAATCCGATCCGGCGCCGCCCGCCAAGCCGCTCGCTCATCAATTCGATGCCGAAACGGAGAGTGTAGACGTCTACCTCGCTATTCCGAGTTACCGGGATCGCGGCTTCAACGTTGCCAGCGCGCGCCGTGACGCCGAGACCCGCTATCGGGCCGAAGTCGAGATGATCCGCGACGAGAATACCGGACAGTCGGAAAAACCGGTGTTGGTGGCGCGCAAGAACCTGCGGTTGGCCCTAGAGGCGGAGAATCGCGAAGGCAGTTCCACTTTGCGCGTCGCTCGAGTGCGCAAGACCGCCGCCGGCCTGTTCCAGTTGGACCCCCGCTTAGTCCCGCCGCTGCTGGATTTCAAGACCAGCGATTACGTGTTCTCCATCGCGCGGCGCATGGTGGAGGTCCTCTCGGCCAAAAGCAGCGAACTGGCGGGCGCTCGCCGCCAAAAGAACCAGAGCTTGGCCGATTTCACGGCCGCCGACATCCCACGTTTCTGGCTCTTGTACACGGTCAACACGGCCCTGCCCGTGTTCCGGCACCTCTTAGAAACACGTAAGGGACACCCGGAAGCCTTATACTCGGCCATGCTCTCGCTGGCGGGATCCCTGAGCACTTTTTCGGTGAAGATCCATCCTCGCGACCTGCCGCTTTACGATCACGACAATCTAGGCGCCTGTTTCACCGATCTGGATGAGAAGCTTAGACTATTGCTTGAGACAGTTGTACCCAGTAACTGTGTTTCGTTGCCGCTGAAACGGGTGCAGCCTTCCATCTACGCAACATCCATCGATAACGAGAAGTACCTGCAGCAGACGCGCATGTATCTGGCCGTCAGCGCTGATATGAGCCAGGCTGACCTGATCGGCAAAGTGCCGCAGTTGATCAAGGTCTGCTCGACCGATGCCGTTGAACACCTGGTCCAGAGAGCCCTACCCGGTGTGCCTCTGGCGCACGTGCCGACTCCTCCAGCCGCGATTCCCATCAAGCTGAACTATCAATACTTCGGCTTGAGCCGGAGCGGCGGCTCATGGGAAGCAGTTGTGCGCGCACGCAATCTGGCGGCTTATGTGCCGGGCGACTTCCCAAACCCGCAGATGGAATTGCTTATCATACTCCCGCAGGCTGGCTAGGTTGAGATCAACGCGTCAGGGCGAAGACCGCGATCACGATCACCACCAGGAGAAGTAATCCAGCCAGGATCAAGACCAGTGGCAGATACGACTTATCCGCCCGGGGGGCCGCCGATGCTGGCTTTGGGGCGGACGCCTTGGCCTCGGTCGCGGGCGGACGAGATGCGAACATCTGGGTGAATTCACTGGGTTCCGAAACGCCTTGGGGCGGCGGGGGGGGCGCGCGCCCGGAAAAGGCCCCCGTTGCAATGCCGCCTTGCGGTATGGGCGCCTGTGGCGCGGCGGGCGCCACGATGCTTTCGGACGGCAGTGGATCGGTGGCGACCATCTGGGTGAATTCGCCCGGTGGTCGAAACGATCGGTCTGGGGGACGTGCGGGATCCGCCTGAGCTGGCAACGGGACCTGGGGAGCGCGCGCGTCCGCGAACTGATCCGCCTGCATCATGCGGGTGAACTCGCTGGCGCTCGGAACGGGTGGAGTCGCCAGTGAGGAACGCGGCTCGGCGGCCAGCGGCGATTGCATCATCCGGGTGAACTCACCGGGCGCGGTGGTTTGCGGCGATGGTGCCGGTGACGGTGACATGACGGGACTGTCGGATTGGCCGGCTGAAGATGTCCGCGGCGGAACTGGCGCGGCTGGCGTTTGGGCAAACACGCGCGTTAACTCGCCCAGCTCCGGCTGGGCTGGGGCCCCAGCATCGATCTCCGCGGGCTGGGGCTGCGGTGTAGCGGCGGTTGACATGGAGGGTGGCTGCAGCACTGCTGAGTGCAGGATGCTGGTGAATTCCCCTGGCGTCGGTACGGCCGGTGCGAGGGCTTGGGTCGCGGTCGCGGTCGGGTTCGCTGGCAACGGCGGCGCGGTTGATCGCAGCATACGCGTGAACTCGCCTGGCTGAGGCTCGGCCGGTACGGGAGCTTGGGTTGCGGCTGCGGTCGCGGGAGACGGCGGAGCGGCCGAGCGCATGATGCGCGTGAACTCCCCTGGCTCGGCGGGCGCTGCCGGCACCTTCGGGTCCAGTTTGGGCATCGGCATCGAGGCGGTTGGCAATTCGTCCGGCGTCGGCGGCGGGCGCCGGACTTGCTCCAGTTCCTTCACCGCCTCGAAGAGCCGCGTGAATTCCCCTGGTTCCAAAGCTGGAGTGTCGGGCGCCGGGGCGCTCTTTGGGGGCGCTTCGCTCACGGCCGGGATTCTCCAGACTCCGCTACGCGCCGGGCTCGCGGTGGTGGTGGGGGGAGGCGCGGCGGACATTGCCGCAGCTAGCCACTCCCGCAGCTTCAGGTTCGGTGGCAACACCTCAGTGACCACGTAGGGAATGCCCTCGTGATCGCCCTTGTCAAGCACGCGCCGCCGGGGTTCGGCTGTGAGCCTGTCGATGATCGCGAGCAGTTCCTGATTCTCCGGAGTATACCCGGCCGAAAGCAAGTGCACGAGCACGTCGCGGCCCGAAGAGATTTCCCTGCCCGGGAGAGCGATTTCCCGGTCGTCGCCACCGCGCAGGGCCAGCAGTTCGTATCTGTCGTGGAAAATCATATCTGTTCCCTTGCCCGGCACCGCATCGCGGGCGCCAGAACCATAATGTCACCCCATACCCGCACAGTTCAACACCACCGGAATCTATTTCGCGCTTATGATACAGTATTCGGGGCTGGTGGCCCACCTATGAAGTTTCTTTCGAGAGTGGTCTGGTCGGAGGGCATGTACCTGGGGCCGCAGCATTTCCAGGCGCAGAGCCGCTATTTCGAAGACTCGATCCAATTTGCGGTCTCCTCAATGTGGTGTAAGCCCTACGGACTGCTGGGATGTGGCCTCGACGAGGAAGCGCTAAGAAACGGAACGCTGGCCCTGGTACACGCTCGCGGCGTTTTTCCGGATGGCATGCCGTTTCTCATGCCCGACTGCGACGCTCTGCCGGCGCCGCGGCCGGTGGCCACCTTGTTTCCTCCGACCCGGGACCGCCTCACAGTCGCGCTGGCTGTGCCTGAGCGTAAGCCGCAGGGTTTGAATACCGCAATTTCAGGCGCCGCCGATCATGCCAGATTTCTGGCCGAGACGCGCATCCTCCGCGACGAGACCACCGGCGCGGACGAACGGCCCGTGCAGATTGGCCGCAAGAACATTCGCTTGCTGCTGGATCTCGAACCGGCCGACGGACTGGTCTCGCTGCCGGTGGCCAGCGTGATGCGCGACGGCGCCGGACACATCGTCTTCGATCCCGACTTCATTCCGCCGTGCCTGCAGATCAGCGCCAGTGAGCGGCTCATGTTGCTGCTAGGCCGGCTGGCCGGGATTTTGGAGCAGAAGAGTTCTTCGATCAGCGGAGCACCGGCATCACAGGGCGATTTCTCCCCGCGCGACATCGCCAATTTCTGGCTCCAGCATGCCGTCAATTCCGCGTTGGCGCCACTGCGACATCTCTGGATTTCCAAGCGTAGCCATCCGGAAGAGCTGTACATGGAGCTCGCGCGCCTGGCCGGCGCCTTGTGTACGTTCGCGCTGGATTCGCATCCGCGCACGCTGCCGCTCTACGATCACGACCATCTCAGCGAGTGCTTCGAGGCCCTCGACCGCCACATCCGCGCTCACCTGGAAACCATGGTGCCCACCAACTGTGTTGCCATTCCGCTGGAAAGGATGAGCGATTATTTCTATGAAGGCGCGGTCGACGACACCCGGTGCCTGGGGCGCGCCCGCTGGTTTTTGGGCATCCGCTGCAACCTGGGGGAAGCCGAAGTTATCAGCCGAACCTCTCAACTGGCGAAGGTTTGCTCGGCAAAGTTCGTCAGCGAACTAGTTAAGCGGGCCATCGCCGGGCTGACGCTGACGCATCAGCCTGTGCCCCCGTCCGCCATACCGGTCAAGCTCGAAATGCAATACTTCAGCATCAATCGTTTTGGTCCATTCTGGGACCACATCGTGCAGACCCGGCGGGTGGGGATTTATATCCCCGGCGATTTGCCGGATCCGGACGTGGAGTTGTTGGTCATACTGGAAACGTAAGGACTGCTACCATGACACAAGTGTCTGCCTCGCCACCGACGTCTTCCCGGCCGGAGAATCTGGCCCTGATCTTTCAGGAACTGTTTACAGCGATCGTGCGCCTCCGCGCCAATCGGCAGGCGGTCTCCGATGCAGAATCCTTCCGCCATCATATACGTGAGGCAGTCAAAACAGCGGCTCAGGAGGCCCGGAACCGGGCCGGGTATCCGGCCGAAGATGTTCGCAAGGCAACCTTGGCGGTGGTCGGCTTCCTGGATGAAACCATTTTGAACTTACAGAGCCCGCTATTCACCAACTGGCCTCGCCAGCCATTACAGGAAGAGCTGTTCGGGACGCACATGGCGGGCGAAGTCTTCTTTCAGAACTTGCAGGAACTGTTGGGCCGCAACGATTCCGAAGATCTGGCGGATGTGCTGGAAGTGCACTATCTGTGCCTGTTGCTGGGATACGGCGGCCGTTACAGTCTGGGCAACCGTGGGGAACTTCAGTCCATCATGAGCGCGACGGCCCGCAAGATCCAACGGATACGGGGCGATTTCGCGGGGCTGTCGCCGGCTTGGGAGCCGCCCGCAGAGCAGGTCAAAAAGGCCCAGGACCCGTGGACTCGTCGTTTACAGTTTGGCGCGGTAGCGTGCTTCGTCCTAGCCGTACTGTTATTCGCCGTCTACAAACTGGTGCTCGGATCCGGGGCTTCCGGTCTCCAGACGATCGTGTCATAGTAGGTGGCACGAAAGTATGAATGTGCTCGGGAGTGGGAGGGCTGCACGTTATTTCGTGGCAGTTCCTTCGTGGAGAATTAAGCGATGCGCAAGGTTGTTCTCATCGTCGCACCCATATTGCTCGCCTATTTGCTCCTGACTTTCTTCACTGGGAGTTTTTTAGGACTCACGGGGACCAAGCTGTGGATTCTGCGCGGAGCGCTGTGGCTGATCGGGGTCGTGGCCGCGGCCGTGGTGACGTGGTTCTTCTGGGACAAACAAAGAAAAGAAGAGATTGCGGCGGCACCCAGCGACGAAGCGCCCACCGGGGGCGAAGAAATTGCAGTCCTGATGCGCGATGCCGAGAGAAAACTGTCGGCCGCACAGCTTGCCAAGGGCGCACGTATTGGAAATCTGCCGCTCATCCTTCTGGTGGGAGAAGCTTCCAGCACCAAGACCAGTACAATGATGCATTCCGGCCTGGAACCGGAGTTGCTGGCCGGCCATGTTTATCAGGATGGCAATATTACTTCCACGCGCAGCGCCAACCTATGGTATTCGCGCCAAACCATTTTTGTGGAAGCCAGCGGCAAACTGCTGGACGACGAGCATGCCCGGACATACCTGGCGAAGCGCCTGCAACCGCGCCAATTGGGAGCGGTGGTGGGCGGTGGACGGCAAGCGCCGCGCGCCGCTCTGGTTTGTGTGGAGATCGAGCGCATCACTGCAGGAGGGCAAGCCATGGCCTCCATAGCTCGCAGCTTGAGGGCAAGGCTGGGCGAGATTGCCCAGTCGTTCGGCATACAGTTGCCCGTCTACGTGCTCTTCACAAAAACGGACCGGCTATCGTTTTTCGCCGACTTCGTGCGTAACCTGAGCAACGAGGAGGCCGCGCAACCCCTGGGAGTGACGCTGCCCCTTCAGGGGCCAGCCACGGGAGTCTGGGCCGAAGAAGAAACTGCGCGCCTGGGGCGCGTTTTCGACCAGATTTTCCGGGTCTTATGCAATGCCCGCCCGGAACTGCTGGCGCGAGAGAATGAGGTTGACAAGCTGCCGGGCGCTTATGAGTTCCCGCGCGAATTTAAGAAGCTTCGCGGTTCGCTGGTGCAGTTTCTGGTGGATCTCTGCCGTCCCAGCCAGTTGACCGTTGGCCCGTTCTTGCGAGGCTTTTATTTCTCCGGAGTGCGGCCGGTGATCGTCAAGGAAGACGCTCCGGCTCCTCAGGCTCGCTCACCGGAAACGCAGGGCAAAAAGGATGCCCGCGAAGCTACCGCCATGTTCCGCGCGCCCGTCGGCGGCCAGGCTGCGGCAGCCGCCCCGCAGCGCATAGCGGTTTCCCGCAAAGTTCCGCAGTGGCTGTTTCTCACGCAGTTTTTCAACCGCGTGCTGCTGGCCGACAGGGCGGCCATGGGGACCAGCGGATCGAGCGCCAAGACCGATCTCCTGCGTCGCATCCTGCTGGTCGCCGCGGCGGTGCTCTGTCTGGTTTTCTGCATCGGATTCACGGTCTCGTTTTTTCTAAACCGCGGGTTGGAGGGACGAGTCCGCGAAGAGCTTCAGGGCACCATTGTGCCGCCCTCCGCGGCGAATCTGGCTTCCGTAGATTCACTACGCAGCCTGGAGGCGCTGCGACAATCGCTGAAGATTTTGACCATCTACGACCGGGAAGGCGCACCGCTGCGCTATCGCTGGGGCCTGTACGTTGGCAACGATTTATATTCGGACGTCCGCAGGCTTTACTTCACCCGGTTCAAAGCTCTGCTCTTCGGCCAAACGCAAAACAACCTAGCAGCTTTCCTGAGCGGCCTTCCGGCGGCGCCCGGGCCTGCCTACGACCCGACATACGACTCGCTCAAAGCCTACCTGATGACTACCTCGAACCACGACAAAAGCACCCACGACTTCCTTCCACCGTTGCTGATGAAGACCTGGGCCGGTAATGCCACCGTGGATCCCGAGCGCGTGCAACTGGCGCAAAAACAGTTCGTTTTTTACAGCGACGAACTGAAGCTGGCAAACCCGTACGGCACGGAGAATGACCCGACAGCCGTGCTCAGGGCCCGGACCTATCTCAAACAGTTCGGGGATCAGGAACGAATCTATAAAGCCATGAAGGCGGGCGCCCCCAAATCCACTATTAACTTCAACCGCCAAATCGGCGGTTCGAAGGACTATGTGGTGGATAGTTACGATGTCGCCGGGCCATTCACAGGAGACGGGCGGAAGTTCATGATCGACGCAATCAAGAATCCAAGCCGATATGTCCACGGGGAACAGTGGGTGTTAGGCGACCAGGGCGCGGTCAATGCGGATCCCCACGAACTGATCAAGCCGCTGCTTGATCTCTATAGGAATGACTACATCAAGGAATGGCGCAATTACCTGAGAAGCGCCTCGGTGGTCAAATATAAGGACCTCAAGGACGCTGCGGACAAGCTGAGTCAGCTCTCGGGAGGTCAGTCTCACCTCTTGGCCCTGTTTGCGCTGGCTTCGCAGAATATTCCTTGGGATGATCCCGATATTGCGAAAGCTCTGCAACCGGTGCAATACATAGAGCCGAGTGGAAACGACCGCTACACCAATAACCAGAACAACCCTTACGTGGCTGCGCTCATCAAGCTGCAAGCCTCCGTGGAGGCGGTAGCCACCTCACCAGCGAGTACCGACAGCCCCGCCGCCAACCAGGCAATCGCGGATGCTAAGGACGCGAAGACCATGACCAATCAACTCGCCACGAACTTCAATCCGGATCCGGAGAGACTGGTGCAGAACCTGCTATTGGCGCCTATCGCCAACCTAGAAGCCAAGCTGCGGGGAGTCGGCGCGGACGACTTGAACGCCGGTGGCAAGAGTCTGTGCGGGCAGTTCCGCGCGGTGCTCAGCAAGTATCCGTTCAGCCCGGCTGCCAAACAGGACGCCACCGTGGCGGAAGTAAACTCCATTCTGAAGAAGCCCGATGGCGCGCTGTGGAAATTTTATGAAGACAGCCTGAAGAAGTTTCTGACCAAAGAGGGTAGCCAATACGTGCCCGTGCCAGGCGGAAACGTAACCTTGCAGCCGACCTTCATCGATTTCTTCAACCGGGCCGCGGCATTTTCCGATTTCCTCTATTCGGATAAATCCCCAGACCCGCACTTTACCTATTCGCTCAAACCGATGCCGACTGAGAACATCCAGAGAATCGGCCTCGAGATCGACGGACATAAGCTGGATTTCACCGGCGGCACTCCCACCGCCGAGCCGTTTACCTGGCAGCCAGGCGGGGTTCACGGGGCCAAGGGAACTTGGGGGGCGGAGGGCGCCAGCTTTAGCGACAACGCCGGGACCTGGGCAATTTTCCGCCTGTTCGGCGACGCCGACAAGAGCGTGCCGTCCAGCGGCGGGGGTGAGTTCTTCGACTGGATCATAAAAACGGGCAACCCCCCCAGACCTTCGATGGTCAATGGAAAACCACTCACTGTCCGGTTGGAACTGGATATGCCGGGCCCGCCCATCTTCCGGAAAGGCTTCTTTACCCGGCTGGCCTGCGTCGCGGAGGTGGCTAAGCCGTAAACCCCCATGCCCAAATCCTCGTTTGCTTCCGTGACTCTGGACGTGGACGCCGAGGCCAAACTGCGGCCGGTTGAGCCGAGCTCGGACACGCCTTTCCGCATCCTGCTGCTTGGCGATTTCAACGGCCGCGCGAATCGCGGCGAGGCGCCGCCGGGCCGCCTGCGACCGTACTTGATCGATCGCGATACCTTCGACGAGGTGCTGGCCCGCATGCGCCCGGAACTGGAGTTGGGCGCCCACGGCCGCGGCCTGGTGCTGCGGTTCCGCGAACTCGAGGATTTTCACCCGGACCAAATTTATCGGCAGGAAGTGTTCGAGAAGTTCCGCGCCGTGCGACATCTGCTTTCGAAGCAGCTTCCGGCTGTTGCAACTCAGGCACCCGCGCCTCCGCAGCAGCCGATAGACTTGCCGGCGCTGACTGGCGGCAGCTTTCTTGAAAGCGTTCTGGAGACCACTGAAGCCCAGCCGCCCCGCCAGCCCGACGCGCTGCGAGAATTTGTCGAGCGGGCAGTGGCGCCGCATACCACGCCGCGCACGGATCCGCGGATCGCCGAAAAAAACGCCGCGGCCGAAGCGGAAGCCGGCAAGGTGATGCGTGCTCTTTTGCATCACTCGGATTTCCAAGCGCTGGAGGCGGCGTGGCGTGCCGTGGACTGGTTAGTGCGAGGCCTTGAAACCGGGCCGCACTTGAAGGTTTACGCGCTGGATATCTCCAAGGCCGATTTGGCTGGCAGCCTGCGCGAGTTGCGCCGTATTCTGGTGGACGAGGCCGCCGGAACCCCAGGCGGGGAACCCTGGGCCTTGGTGGCGGCCAATTTCAACTTCGCGCGAACCGAGAGCGACATCCGGCTGCTGACCGACCTCGCCGGCGTCATGCGGGCTGCCGGCACCGTCTTGATAGCGGAGGCCGATCCCAACGATGCGGATTCTCCGGCGGCCTCGCGTCTTTGGCAAACCTTACGAAATTCGCCGGAGGCCACTTCGATCGGACTGGCGCTTCCGCGCTTCCTGTTGCGCCTGCCCTACGGCGAGAAGACGAATACCGTCGAGAGCTTCCCCTTCGAGGAGATGCCGGGCACGCCCCATCACCACGAATACCTGTGGGGCAATCCGGCCTTCGCATGCGCGTTCCTATTAGGTCAGGCATTTAGTAGCGACGGATGGGATTTGCGGCCGGGAGCGCATGCGTCGATTACGGGACTGCCTCTGCACGTGTACGAGTCGGATGGAGAACAACAGCTCAAGCCCTGCGCGGAGGTGCTCATGACCGAGGCGGATGCCGATTGGATTCTGGAGCAGGGTTTCATGCCTCTTGTCTCGATCAAGAACCAGGATGCCATCCGTCTGATCCGGTTTCAGTCCATAGCCCAACCGCCTGCGCCGTTGGCGGGGGCATGGACTTAATCGACAATCGGTTACAACCCCGCGCGGAGTTCTTCAATCAGCGGCGCGGCCGACTCCGCGAACCGTTCCAGGTTTTTCAGCATTCTACGATATTGGGGAATCCGCAGGCACTCTTCGGCTGGCGGCGTGGGTGGTTCGCAAATGGCTCGCACGCAGTCCGGCACCCGCGCCAAAACAATGCGCCCGTCTTGCGCGCCAATCAGCAGCCTGCCCACGAACGCGCCTAGATCGGCGGCGGCCAGTCCTTTGGGGAGGCTCCCACGCGCCAGCTCACCCAAGGAATCCATCACTGGTTCGAAGAGCGCCGGCCAACGCTGAAGGGCCAGGAGTCCGTCCGCCACGAACCGCAGCTCGCGCGCTGCCAGTTCGATCCGGGTCCGGTGGCTCCGGTAGAAATGGCCAAACCGGTCCAGAAATGCGCAGGCGGAAGCGATGCCCGGCCAAGCCTGCAGCAATTCTCCGGCCAGCCCCATGCAAAAAGGCATCTCATACGGCGAGAGGCCCAGCAGCCAGGATGCGCGACTCGTTGAGGCGCCTCCGGCCGGAAACTCCGCGAGGAGAAAGGCTGCTTGATCCTGCCTGTAGAGCGTGCTTCCTACGACAAATTGAACGGAACCGCCCTCTATGGACAAAACCATGCAGTCGCCGCCCCACTGAGTGCCGGATGCCAGACCCCCGCCCGTCGCCTTGCCGATTTCCGCCACCGCCAAAATCTCAACGGTTTTCCGGACGGCGTCAAGTCCCAAGGCTATTACGCTTCTCGGCAATTGAACCACGCCTTCATGCTGCACGACATCACCATTGTATAGGAAGGCTGCCGTGCTACCCTCACATAAAGAAGGAGACTGCCGCTTGGCTTTGCAACTTCCCGCTCGAATCGGAAAATACGAGCTCGAAGTGTATCTGGGCGGAGGGATGTCGGAAGTCTATCGCGCGCGAGACACCGTCATCGGCCGCACGGTGGCTGTCAAGATTCTCACTGAAGAGGGATGCGCGGATCCGGACGCAAAGGCGCGTTTCCTCCAGGAAGCCCGCCTGTCCGGCAATATCGAGCACGAAAACGTCATCAGCATTTACGACTTCGGAGAGGACGAACGGCACCGCCCCTTCATGGTCATGGAGTTCCTGCGGGGTGTAGACCTCCGCCACGCCATCCGGGACGGCCAACTCGGCAGCCTGCCAGCCAGGCTGCGGATCGCTCTCCAGGTCGCGCGGGCACTTGGATACATCCATTCCCTCGACATTGTCCACCGTGATATCAAACCGGAGAACATCCACCTGACCACCAGCGGCGTCGTCAAGCTGATGGATTTCGGCATCGCCAAAACGCAAGGGTTCTCCATGACGCGCACCGGCTACGTGATGGGCACGCCGTTTTACATGGCGCCTGAACAGGTGCTCGGCAAGAACATTGGCCCCGCGGTGGATATCTATGCTTTCGGGGTCCTTTTCTTCGAGCTGCTGGCGGGCGTCCGTCCCTTCACGGGCGATACTGTAGAGCGCATCTTTTACTCGATCCTGAACGAGCCGCTGGACCTGGCTCCGCTCAGGGGCAGTGTTCCGCAGCCGGTCTGCGATCTGATCGCGCGCTGCACGGCGAAGGACCCCGCACAAAGACCACCGAACTTCGAGGCCGTGGCTGGAGAGATCGAGCGGATTCTGACCGCGGTGGAGACGCCCGCGCGTGTCGCGGTGGCGCCGCCACCCGCCAAAACCGCCACGGCGAAACCCATCGCGAAAGCATGGATGGCCGTGGTGCTTGGAATTGCGCTGCTAGTTGCGATCGCGGTGCTGGTGAAGTTGCTCCTTGCGCCGGGCCATCGCACCGAAACCAGGCAGCCGCCAACCGAGCAGCCGCCGGTGCCGGCGCAATATCCGCCTACGAAAAACACTCGCAGCGGCGAGATGGTGCTGGTGCCGGCCGGCTCGTTTCTGTTCGGAGAACACAAGGCGCCTGAGACTTTGCCCGCCTTTTATATTGACAAGACCGAGGTCACTAATGCCTCCTACGAAGAGTTTTGTAAGAAGAGAGGGCACAAATTCCCGGAGAATTTCCCGGAGGATAAGGCGGACTACCCAGTGGTCAACGTTACGATTGACGATGCTCGCGAGTTCGCGGGCTGGGCCGGGCAGCGCCTGCCTTCGGCCAAGCAATGGGAAAAGGCGGCGCGCGGCGAGCATGGCCGGTTGTTTCCCTGGGGCGACAATAAAGATCCGGAAAAAGCCAACGTCAATGACAATCCCACGCGACCGAAACAGGAGATCATGCGGGCCGACAGCTTCCAACAATGGAAAAGTCCTTGTGGAGCTTTGAACATGGTGGGCAACGTGTGGGAGTTCATCGACGAAGAGATCGAACCCGAAGCGGACATTAAGAAGACGTGGGCAAAAAAACTCAATCCGCCGCCCCGGCCGCAAGACCATTGGTACAAGATTCGCGGTGAATCTTTTAAGGAGGATATTCGGGAAGATGTCACCTGGGATGACAGCGCCGTGCCGCTCCGCGGGAAGAGCACAAACATCGGCTTCCGCTGTGTGATGGACGCAGCCGCGCATTGACCTACGGGCACTGCGGCAAATAGTTCTCAATCGCCTTAATGTTCTGGCTTGCGATGGCGGCTTCCTGCAGGTCCGGATTGATCTGCAGCATCGCGCGGAAGTGGGGCAAGGCGGCGGCCAGCATCCCGCAGTCGCCAGCACGTTTGCCCTGGTTGGCGAAGGCCAGCGCCAGGCTATAGTGCGCATAAGCATCGCGCGGGTCGTAAGACAGCGATTTCTGGCAGTCCTCGATGGCGCGGTCGAAGCGCTTCAACCTGCTTTCGCTATCGCACATGCCGTAATACGCCAGGCTGCGCAGATCCTTCCAGATGTCTTGTTGCGCGGCTCGCTTCTTCCTGCCCATCCCCACCAGAAAGCCGAGCACATAGTAATTCAACTGGCCGGCCAGCTTGCTATCGAAGTTACTCAGACGCAGATAGCTGTCGTACTCCGGCACGGAAGGCTCATATTGACCGCTCAGCCGCAGGCTGTCGGCCATCCAAAGGTGCGGCTCGGCTAACTCCGGTCCCAGCTTGACTGCATTGCGGGCCGATTCGATCGAATCCTTGTACAGCTCTTTCATGCGGTATGCTTGCGCCAGATTGGTCAGCGCCAGCAAATTGTTAGGATCCCTCCGGGTCACCGTCTCGAATTGGCGGATGGCCTCGTCGGTATTTCCGATATCTAGCAACATGCCCCCAAAGCTGGCATGCGCCTCCAGATAGTCGGGATCGATCTCGATGGCCTTGCGAAAGTACTTCTCGGCATTGTGTTCGTCGGACAGAGCATGATAGGCGCGCGCCAGATAGAGTGCTGCCTGGCTGTATTCGGGATCGACATCCAGGGCCTTTTGAAACTCCGCGGCAGCCTTCTTATAGTTCTGCTCGTAACCCTTCTGGTAGAACCCCATGCCTTTATCCAGCGCTGCGGCCGCCGCGCGATTGCGGCGCCGCGCGATCAGGATCTTGATGCTGACGGTGGTTTCCCGGCCGGGGTAAACCGTTTCTTCACGTGGGCCGTCGGGTTCGTAGCCCATCTTCACGCCCTGGACGGTGTGAGTTCCGGGAGCCAAACCGGGCAGCGGGAGTCCTTTGCCCTTATTCACCACCCCGACCGACTTGCCGTCCAGAAACACTTCCGTTCCGTCCATGTTCGACTCAAAAATCAAAGCGCCTTCTTTGGGTGCGGGCGGAGCGCTGGGCTTGGCCCGGCTGGGAACGTATGCCAGCAACATGTGAGGATCGAAGCTGCCTTGGCCTTCCTTGGGGGTCTGCTGCCCCTGTAGAGTGTCACGTGTAGCTTCCCGCACACTGCTAGACACGTAGTAGGAAAGCTCGTCAGCGGTCACGATGCCATCGCCGTTCTCGTCCGCTTCCCCTTCCAGCCCGCGTATCACGTAGTATGTGAAGATACCGTGCCCGCCGCCCCACTTCTCGCTTTCGTAGGAAACCTCCCGGTCGCGGCTGGCTGTCAGCGAGAAAAGCGATTTGTCCAGTTCGATAAGCCTGTGGTTAATATCCTGCGACTCCTCAGGACGTATAGCCCCGCTATGGCATGAATCGGTCAGCAGGATCTTGTCCTTGGCCATGATCTTCCCGCCGATCGTCGCGCCTAGATCGTCCATGGGATAGCCGGTTTGCTTAATATTATGCAGGTCGAGGTCGTAGGGGGCCAGGTAGCCGTGGCCCTGAGCGAGGAAACCATGGCCCGCGAAGTAAATGAGTACGCGGTCTTCCTTTTTCGCTTGCGCCGGCAGCCACTCCTCCAGTTCGTGGCGCAGGTTGGCGAGCGTGGCTTTGGCTCCCAATAGCAGATGCACGTTTTCCCGATGGAAATTGCCGCCTTCGGGGCTGATCAGAATGTCGAAGATGTCTTGCGCATCGCGCTCGGAGAACAACAGCTTTATGCGGGGGTCTTGATAGCCTGCAATCCCCACCACCAGCGCATAGCTGCGCGGGATGGTCACAGCGGTCTGCCGCGGCGCCGCGCGCAAGTCCTCGATCTTCAAATCGCGCTCTTGTGCGGTCTGTTGCGCCCAGACCGGCGCCAGCACGGCAACGCACAAGCAGATGAATCGGCACGGCATAGCGTTCACTTGTGCGCCAGGCGGAATTCGTAGACGATAGGTCCCGTGAGCGGGACCGAGGAGGCTACCACGGTGGTCTTCTCCTGGCGCAGGAATAGCAGATCGCGCGGAGTCGCATCGCCGGCGCTGGCCAGACCCCGCGGCAGTTGCTCACCTTTCGCGATACCCTGCGGGCCGGCGGAACTATCCACGCAGTCGCCGCGCGCGCGGAAGATGGCATCGTCGCAGCGCGGAATAAAATCGTCCGGCCGAGGCTTCGACACCGGAGGCAAGGACAGAGTATCGGATTCAAGTTTTGCGGCGTCGGCCAGTTCGACCGGGCTGGCCAGCCAATAGATCAACTCGTGGCCCGCCGGTCCGGCGATGCGAAAGATCGCCTCGGTCGCGGGAATGGTGTAATCCTTTCCGGCGGCGATGCGATTGTCCTGACCCGTCTCCTCCCGTGGAAACAACCGCTCAACCTTGCCGGACGTGCTCCGGTTGACGACATACAGGTAGCCGGCGAAGTTCGCACGGTAACGGAAGCGCACCCGGTCGTTCCGGTCAAAAATCAGCCCTGGGTCTACCAGTTTCCAAAAGCCGTTCTCCAGGCGCTGCACCGTGATTTCCATGCGATTCCGGGTTTGCGCGGGAGAGTGTGTTTCGGTTATGCCCGACGCTCCTGCGAGCGCCAACGCCAGTACCATCCAATGTCGCATCGCAGGCTCCCTACTTTATGTGGCTCAGAGTGATGTCCGCGACTACGCGGGAATCCGCGCTGCCCTTGGGATTGACCACATAGACAGACTTATCCGTCTGCTGGCCGCCCTTCTGATGGCCCGGATCGCCCAGATCCTCGATGATCAAATCGCGAGTGTATGTGGCCCGCATTCGGACGATCTGGCTGTCCTCGAGTTCCGCGCTGGCGGTTAGCACCGGGTCGGCTGGCTGATCCGGGCGCGCATCCTTGGCCGGAGTCTGCCGCCCTCCCTTCAACGAAAAGATCAGACCGTCGATCTCCGTTACGGGCTGCCGCGATAAGATCACGAACAAGTGCTCTTCGCCGGGTTGGTCGTCGAAGCCGATCGCCTTCCTTCCCGGCGGCAGGGTATATGTATGGGCCGGTTGCACGCGATTGTCACCGTTCTCGATTTCAGCCGACGGAAAGAGCGCTCTCCATTTGAGGCTGGTTCCTTGAGTGACGACGTAAAGATAGCCAGTGTCATTGACTTCCAGGCTAAGCTGGACTTGGTCTCCCGCATGGAATTTGGTATCCCTCGATTCGTCGGTGGTTTGATCGCGATATATTTTTTGCACGGTGTAACGCAGTCCCAGCGGGACGCTGGAGTAGCCTGCCTGAATGACCGGCGCAGTGCGCGCCGACGCCGGTTGCCCTGACTGAGCTTGGACCGTGGCCGTCGGCTGGGCCGGGTTCGGCTTTGGTTTGGGTTTAACTTTAGTTCCAGCGGTGGACTTCTCAGGCTTGGCCGGAGCTGGTTTCTCGTCCGGGTCGATGTAGGGAATTTGCCGTGACAGGAATATTTCCTTCGCGCCCGGCTTTCCGACGACCTCCTTGGGCTGTTCCTGCTTGGGCTGTTCCTGCTTGGGCTGTTCCTGCCCCTGTGCAGGCCAAATGCACGCCGCTGCCGTAAAGATCAGAAACCCATTGCGGATAGTCATAAATCAACACCTTCTTCGTTCTCATATGAAGTATACAACACCGCTTGATCTGCAAACCGTGCTCCCGGCAGCGGCGGCTTCCAGTGGCAATATCCTCAGGAACTGAAGAAAACTGAAAAAAAAGGCTTCAAACGGCACGGCCTGTGATAAACTAGCCCAGGCGCAAGCTGCGCTGGGATTGTAAGGCTTGTACATTGGGGGTGACGCCGTTGAGGACTTCAATCGTTTGGCACGCGGTCAGCTTTTTGCTTTGCGCCCTGTTGGCGCTGCCGCCTCGAATGTTGCGGGCGGAGCAGGCCGAGCTTCCCGCGCAGTTGAACATCGTAATTGTGGAGGGTGAAGGGGCTGTAAACAACCTGCGCCAACGCGTCGTACGGGAGCCTATCGTGCGCGTCGAGGACCAGAACCACAAGCCGGTGGCGGGCGCCACGGTGAGCTTCCTTCTGCCGGGCAACGGAGCAGGTGGCACATTCGCGAATGGCGCGAAGCTGCTGACCGCCACCACCGATGCCAATGGACAAGCTGTAGCCCGAGGCATAAAAGCCAACAATGTGGCTGGGCAATACCAGATCCATGTCACGGCATCCGTAGGGAAGGTCACTGCAACGGCGACGATTTCCCTGGCGAACGCCGCCGCGGCGGTTGCAGGGGGAGTGGCGGCTGGCGCGGCTATTTCCACCAAATTAATCGTAGTGCTGGCGATCGTGGGTGCCGCGGCGGCTGCCGGTGCTGCTGTGGCCGTGACGCGTGGCGGATCAACTTCAACGACGCAGCCAGCGACTGCTCTATCCCCCGGCAGCCCATCGGTGGGAGCGCCTCACTAAGGAGTTCGGAGGAATTCCGTGAATCTTCTTGATTTATCCCGAGAGGAACCGCAGCTTAGACCCGACGCGTTGGCAATCGACATCGCGAGGCCGAGGAATTGGTCGATGTCCATGCGCAACGTGGGATTCAAATCAATAGGCATGGTGTGGCTGATACCATTGCTCTTGGGTCTTTGCAGGACCTCATCCGCGCAGTCGGTGAGTATCACGGAGTATAGTATACCGGGAACATTTTCGATATACGGGCCTGATGGAATCACGGTTGGGCCGGACGGCGCGATGTGGTTCGCGAACTGGTACCCCAACATGATTGGGCGAATCACAACCGCGGGTTCGATCACGCAGTACCCTTTGCCGCCATTAGGGAACAACTATGGCCCCCTTGATATTACGTTGGGGCCGGACGGGGCACTGTGGTTTAACATTGTGGCGGAGTATGTGGGTAGCATAACGACTTCCGGAGTCCCTACGTTATTCACAGTGCCCGGAAACTTCTTTCTCAACAGCATCACAACCGGCCCGGACGGAGCGCTTTGGTTCACCGCTGGTAATGTGATCGGGCGTATCACTACCGACGGTGTAGTCTCGGAGTACCCAGTGCAGAACACCACTCCATTTGGGATCACAACTGGGCCAGACGGGGCGCTGTGGTTTACTGCATACGACGTATATGGATCGAAGGCCGGTAGCATTGGGCGGATCACTACTGAGGGAACGATAACGCTGTACCCAGTGCCAACACCCGCGTGCTACCCGTGGGGAATCACGTTAGGCCCCGACGGCGCTCTGTGGTTTACTGAAGTATACGGAAACAAGGTAGGGCGAATCACTACTGCTGGAGACATTACCGAGTACCCGGCGCCCTATGCGCCCGAGGGAATCACGGCAGGGCGAGACGGAGCCGTTTGGTTTACAGGAAGCTCCACCAACATCATCGGAAGAATCACCACAGAAGGGCTCGTTAGCGTCTACCCTGTGCCCACAGGCGCGGCCGTTCCGTTAAATATCACTCCCGGACCAGACGGCGGTTTGTGGTTTACCGAGTTTCAAGCCTACAAGATCGGGCGCGTCGGTGTCGGGATCATCACAGCGGCCCTGCCAAACGGCGTAGTAAATGCGCCGTATCTCAATACCACCTTGCAGGCCCAGGCGGGGACAACCCCGTATGCTTGGTCAGCAACGGGTCTGCCGCCCGGGCTGACACTGAACTCAGCCGGACAGCTAAGCGGTACGCCCACCACTGCGGGAACTTTCAATGCGGTTGTTGTCACCGTTACCGATAGCTCCGCACCTCCGCAGACGGCCCAGAGCACGTACACCACAACGATCGCTCCGCAGCCCCCGCCTCTGACCATCGCCACGACCTCGCCGCTGCCGTCTGGCGACGTGGGAGCGGGCTATTCGCTGTTCTTTACGGCGAGCGGCGGTACCGGGGGGTATAACTGGTCGGTAAGCGCCGGTACGTTGCCCAGCGGGCTTTCACTGAATTCGGGTGGCATCGGCGGCACGCCAACGGCTGCCGGCACCGCGAACTTTACCGTACAGGTTGTGGATTCCGTGGGCGACACGGCGACCGCACCGTTCACTCTGACCATTAATCCACCACCGGCAATTACGACGAGCTCGCCGCTGCCGGGCGGTACCGTGGGAACAGCCTATTCGCAGGGCATCACTGTTAGCGGCGGAACTGTGCCCTTCTACTGGGGGTTAACTGCGGGCGCCCTGCCTGCGGGGCTGAGCCTGGATTCCGCCAGTTGCCCCTCCATCCCGTCTGGCGGGTTAGGGCTGGTACGCAGCCAAAGGGGCGCAGAGAGGGGACCGAGGCTGCTGAACCCGCTCGCCAGAGTCAAGCCCCATCAGGCGCCACCACCCAATGTGTGCCTGATCGACGGAACTCCCACGACGGTGGGCACCTCAAACTTCACCATACTGGTTCAGGACTCCTACGGGGAGACGGCTTCCGCGCAGTTCGCTCTCCCGGTCTCTTTGCCGCCGATTACGATTACCCCCGCCTCGCCGCTGCCCTCTGGCGACGTGGGAGCGGTTTACTCGGAGAATCTGTCGGTAAGCGGCGGAACCGGTTCCGGTTATAACTGGTCGGTGACAGTCGGCGCGTTGCCCAACGGGCTTTCGCTGAGTTCTGGTGCCTGTTTCGGGGCTGTTTGTCAGATCTCCGGCAAGCCAACAACTGCCGGCCAATCCAGCTTTACGATGCAGGTCACCGATTCTGGTGGCGATATCGGGTCTATAGTGTATGCTCTGACCATTAATCCACCACCGGCAATTACGACAGGTTCGCCGCTGCCGGGCGGCACGGTGGGAGTAGGCTATTCGCAGGGAGTTACGGTCAGCGCCGGAACCGCGCCCTTCTATTGGGGGTTAAGCGCCGGCGCCCTGCCTGCCGGGCTGAGCCTGGACTCCGCCAGTTGCCCGTCCATCCCGGTTCTCGCGTTCTCACGACCTCGAACCGGCCAAGGCGGTGCGGGGATGCAGCCGAGGCTGCTGAACCCGCGCGCCAGAATCAAGCCCCGTCAGGCGCCGCCACCCAACGTGTGCCTGATTGACGGGACTCCCAAGGCCACCGGCACTTCCAACTTCACCATACTGGTCCAGGACTCCTACGGCGAGACGAATTCCGCCCAGTTCGCTCTTACGGTCTCTCCGCCCCCGCCAATTACGATTACTCCCGCCTCGCCGCTGCCCTCTGGCGACGTTGGAGCGCTTTACTCGGAGACTCTGGCGGTGAGCGGCGGAACCGGGGTCGGGTATAACTGGTCGGTAACAGCCGGCACCCTGCCCAACGGGCTTTCGATCCCTTCGGGCGGATGTTTCTCCACGAGTGTTTGTCAGATTTCCGGCACGCCGACAACTGCCGGCCCATCCAGCTTTACCGTCCAGGTCTCCGATTCTATTGGCGATACGGCTTCCACAGTGTACGCTCTGACCATCGACCCGCCACCGGCAATTACGACCAGTTCGCCCCTGCCAGGCGCTACCGTGACAGCAGCTTATTCGCAGGGAGTGACGGTTAGCGGTGGAACCGCGCCCTTCTATTGGGAGCTAACTGCGGGTGCCCTGCCTGCAGGGCTGAGTCTGGACTCCGCCAGTTGCCCCTCCATCCCGTCCGACGCGTCACTACCTGGAACCAGCCAAGGGCGTCCAGTGAGGCCGCCTAGGCTGCTCAACCCGCGCGCCAGAATCAAGCCCCGCCAAGCGCCGCCACCCAACGTGTGCCTGATTGACGGTACGCCCACGACGCCCGGCACTTCCAACTTCACCGTACTGGTCCAGGACTCCTACGGGGAGACAGCTTCCGCGCAGTTCAGTCTAACGGTAAACCCACCACCCGTAATCACTACCAACTCGCCGTTGCCGCAAGGCACGGTCGGGGTCAAGTATTCGCAGGCGGTGGTGGTGAGTGGCGGGACGTTGCCCCTCACCTGGACACTAGCCGCAGGCACGTTACCGGCCAGCATCACTCTGAATTCTGCTACGGGTCTAATCAGCGGCACGCCCACCACGGCTGGCACTTCAAGCTTCACCATCCAGGTGACAGACGTCAACGGAGCCCCTGCGAGCAAGCTGTTCTCCTTGACTATCAACCCGCCCCCGGCGATCATCGGCCCTTTGCCGCCCTTGCAGCCATGCACGGTAGGGGTCAAGTGTTCGGTGACCCCGGTGGTCAGCGGCGGGACGTCGCCGTACACCTGGACGATAACCGGAGCTTTGCCCGCCGGCATCACGCTGAATTCGGGCACCGGGCAAATCAGCGGCGCACCCACCACGGCCGGCAGTTTCAGCTTCACCATCCAGGTGATGGACGCCAACGGAGCCACTGCCAGCAAACCATTTATTTTGATCATCAACCCCGCCCCGGCGATCACCACGAATTCGCTACCACCGTGCACGGTGGGAGCGGCCTATTCACAGATCGTGGCGGCCTCTGGGGGGACTCCGCCACTATCGTGGGCGGTCAACGGCGGCGCATTGCCAGCAGGGCTATCGTTGAATTCGGGCACCGGGCAAATCAGCGGCACGCCCACTACGGCCGGCGCTCCTGGTTTCACCATCCAGGTGACGGACCTAAACGGCGCGATAGCCAGCAAACCGTTTGCTTTGACCATCAACCCGCCGCCCACGATCGTCGGCCCTATGCCGCCCTTGCCACCATGCACGGTAGGGGTCAAGTGTTCGGTGACCCCGATCGTCAGTGGCGGGACGCCGCCATATATCTGGGCGGTAACCGTAGGAGCTTTGCCCGGCGGCCTCGCGCTGAATTCGGCTACTGGGCAAATCAGCGGTACGCCTACAACGGCCGGCATTTTCAGCTTCACCATCCAGGTGACGGACTTCAACGGAGCCACTGCCAGCAAACCGCTTACTTTGACAGTCAACCCACCCCTGGTGATTCTTACCAATTCGCCACTGTCTACGGGCACGGTGGGAGCCAAGTATTCGCAACCGTTGAGCGCGAGCGGTGGAAGCGGGCAGTATACCTGGACAGTAAGCGGCGGCACCCTGCCGGCAGGCCTCTCGTTAAATTCGGCCACCGGGCAAATCGTTGGCACACCTACCGCTGCAGGCACTCCGAGCTTCACCATCCAGGTGACCGACACCAACCAAGTCACGGCGGCTAAGGCGTTCGTTGTGACGATAAACCCGCCCCCGGCGATTACCACTGCTTCGCCGTTGCCGCAAGGTACAGTGGGAGCCAAGTACTCGCAGACTCTGGTGATTACTGGCGGGACATTGCCCTTCACCTTTAGCGTAACCGCGGGAACTCTGCCAGCCGGCGTCGCGCGGAATTCGGCGACTGGGCAAATCAGCGGCACGCCCACAACGGCCGGCAGTTTCAGCTTCACCATCCAGGTGACAGATGTCAACCAGGCGACTGCAAGCAAAGCGTTTGCTTTGACCATCAACCCACCCCCATCCATCACCACGGCTTCGTTGCCGACGGGCACACTGGGCATATATTATTCAGCGACTGTGGCGGCCAGCGGCGGGACGGCGCCGCTGGTATGGACGATAACTGCCGGGGCTTTGCCGGCAGGGCTAACGCTGAATTCGGCCACCGGGCAAATCAGCGGCGGGCCAACCGCGGCCGGCAGTTCCACCGTAACGATCCAGGTGGCGGACGCCAACGGGGCGGCAGTAAGCAAGTCGTTTACTTTAATCATCAGCGCAGTCCCGGCGATCACGACGAACTCTCCGCTGCCAGGTGGGACGATAGGGGTGGCCTATTCACAAACGCTGACGGCCACTGGGGGGACCCCACCGTTGGTATGGACGATAACCGCCGGCGCTTTGCCCCCGGGCCTCACACTGAATTCGGCCACCGGGCAAATCAGCGGTACACCCACTACGGCGGGCCCTTCCACCATCATCGTTCACGCTACAGACGCCAACGGGGCCAGCGGCGCCAAGTCGCTCACTGTGACGATCAGCCCGCCCCTGGTGATTAGCACCAGTTCGGCACTGCCAACCGCCACCGTGGGCGTGAGCTATTCGCAGACCTTGACCGCCACTGGCGGAGCTGCGCCCTATACCTGGTCCATCAGAACGGGCGCTTTGCCCGCGGGGCTATCGCTGAATTCGGCTACCGGGCAAATCAGCGGTACGCCCACCGCGGCTGGTTTGGCGAATTTCACGGTCGTGGTCACGGACAGCAACGCAGCCACCGCGGCGAAGTCTTTAGCTCTGAGCATAGTTGCAACGCTGAAGATCACGGGCCCCCCATTACCAAACGGCGAGGTGGAAACGAGCTACTCGCAGACCATTTCGTTGAGCGGCGGAACGGGACCCTATACCTACGTGGTCAGCGCGGGCGCTTTGCCCGCCGGGCTGTCGCTAAATTCAGCCAGCGGCCTGATCACTGGCACACCAACCGCTAACGGCGTCTCGAACTTCACCGTCCAGGTCACCGATAGCAACGGGACAAAAGTATCGCAACAGTACACTGTCACGATCAACCTGCACGTGACGATCACCACAACGCCGTTAACAGGTGGCACGGCAAACGTCGGTTATGCATTTACGTTTAAGGCTGCGGTCGGCACGCCACCTTACACTTGGGCCGTCAGCGCCGGCGCGCTGCCAGCCGGGATCACTCTGAATTCGACTACCGGCCAGATCAGCGGCGAGCCCAAGGCAGCAGGGACGGCGCACTTTACCATTCAAGTCACCGATGCCAACGGAGCGACCGCCAGTGCGCCGTTCACCCTCATGATCGCGTCGAATCCCGCCATCACTACGCCCACGCTGCCGCCTCCGGCGCTTGGCTCTTCCTACTCCGTGCAACTCGCGGCGACGGGAACGGGTCCGTTTACGTGGTCGCTTAGCGCTGGCTCTTTGCCTGGCGGCCTGACGCTTACGAGCGGTGGCCTGATATCCGGCACGCCGGTCGCGCCCGGAACCTTCACCTTCACCGTGCTGGTTACCAACTCATCCAATAGCACCGCGTCGGTACCCTTCTCCCTCACAGTCCCGCAGGTTCCGCTCGCGCTGACCATTCAGGCGCCGTCAGGCATGCTCCAGCCGATGCAACAAGTCCCGATCACGGTCACGTTGGCGCAGAAGTACCCTGTGGATTTAAACGGAGAACTCGTCTTGCAGTTCACGCCCAACCCGGCGGCGCCGGTTGTGGATCCCGCCATCCAGTTCAGCACCGGCGGTGGCAGCGTGGCGTTCCAGATTCCCGCCGGCCAGACCAGCCCTGTTTTCTCGTCGCAGTTGGAGGTGCAGGCAGGCACCACAGCGGGAGAGATCGTCTTGACGGCCAGCGTGACCACCGATGGAGTTCCGCTCACCCTGACTAACAGTCCAGGGCTCACGCTAAGCCTGCCACCAGCGGTGCCGGGCATCGCAAGTATGTCGATTCAACAAACGTCGTCGGGATTCAGCTTGATAATTGAGGGGTATTCCAACACGCGCGAAATCACGCAAGCCACCTTCGCCTTCACACCGCAGCCGGGGAGCCAAATCCAAACCACGAGCTTCACGCCTCCGGGCGTGGGTGCGGCGTTCCAAACCTGGTATGCATCGGACGCCTCCGATGCGTACGGAGGCCAGTTCACGTATACGCAGCCGTTTGCTATAACCACGGGCAGCGTCAGCACCCTGCAGTCTGTTACGGTAACACTGACGAATTCGCAGGGAGTCTCGTCCACAATGACCGCTAACTTCTGAGGATAGCAATGACTACCCGTAACCTCGTCATCCTTATGATTTGCGCCAGCTCGATCGCGATCTGCGCGAATAATAACGCGGCGGTACGCGGGCCAGTGACTGGCTATATCTTCGACGCGCAAGCCCACGCCATCCGCCCAATGATGGGAATACCGGGCGCAGCCTACCTGGGCTCGCCGGTAGTCTCCAATGTGGACTCCGCCTCCGTGTCGCCTGATGGCTCCGCGGCATTTGCGATCCAGGCAGGGAAACTCGTGGTGTACACGGGCCTCGCGAGCGCATCTCCCACAGCGGTGTATTTGCATGGCTCCATTCCCGCGGACCGCTTCGCCTGGGCACCCGGCGCGACGGCCGCCGCCATCTACTCGTCCAAATCCACACAGGCACAGATCGTGAGCAATCTGCCCGGGACGCTTTCGGCCAGCGCACCAATCGATCTTTCAGCGCTATCCGGTCAGGTAGAGGCGCTGGCTTTCGATGGGCAACAAATCATACTGGCCGTCACCGCGGGCGGATCGGGCGGTGTTTATACGTTGACCGAGCAGTCGGGGCCCCTCCGGATCGCATCTGCAAGCAGTCCGTCAGCCATCGCCTTTGCAGGTGCGGATCTATACTTCGCCGACCAGCAGACCGAGCAGATCTGGCAAGTTCAAAGTTATGCGCAGCAGCCGGCGCCGGTGCTATTCGCCAGCGATGCGAGCATCTCGTCGCCGGTGGCCTTGCAGCTTTCCGCGGATAGCAAGCGGCTTTACGTAGCCAATGCGGGCAACCGCGCGCTGGCAGTCTACGACGTCGCCGCGCGATCCCAGGTCGAAAGCATCGGCTTGACCTTTACACCATCGAGACTGGACCGCTTCGGTAACGCCTCCGTATTCCTGCTCAATACCGTGGGCCAGGGGCAGGCGCCTTTGTACGTGCTCAGCGACGCCGATGCGGCGAAGCCGGCCGTTTACTTCGTTCCGGCACCCAACGACGCGAATTCGCTCCACCCTATTCGCCGCCGACCCGACTAACGAACGCTGAGGCGGCCAATACCCTCACGCATCGCCGCCGAAGCTTGGGGCGGAACATGACCGTCGCCGCGGGCGGAGAGTAAACGTCAAGTTCTTACCGACGACTCCGCTCGGCTATGGCGATTCGCGGGCGGCGGTTGGAACAGAGTGTTGAGAGGATAAGGCCATGCCGTTTTAAATCAAAGCGCGCCGGCGTGGGCTGCAGCGATCCCGCTACAAAAAGTCTCTGTTGTATAAAGGACCGCCTATGTATGCTTCATCCTAATGAATGAAATTTAATGCCTTCCCGCCCCTGGGGGGACTTGACAAGAATGAGTCTCTTATGTGTCAGTTATAGAAATGAAGCAAACAGCCATCCCCCCAGCCCGCGCCAAGCTCGCCGCCGCCCTGCCCTCCACCACCGAGATCCCTCCGCGGCTCCTTGCTCCATCGTCGCATCCGCCATCGCACCGGCTGTGCCGTTTGCGCCCGCGGTCCCGGCCACTTGGTCTGGGTCTTGACCGTCAGCTATCCCGGCGGGCGTACCAAGCAGATCAGCCTCTCCGCCGAACAGAAATCCATGGTCCAACAGTGGTTGCGCAACTACCGGAAACTGAAGGCCACCTTGGAGCGCATCTGCGAGTTGAACCAGCAGCTCCTGCGCCCGGAGAAGAAAGCATGACCCGTATCGCCGAACCCCAGCTCAGCTTCGCCGATCTCGAATTGCGAAACCAGGGCGTCCACCTCGACCCTCTCCTGCAGGGTATCGTCGGATTCCTGGACGAGCATGCCCCGCTGGTCGAGCAAGTGCGCCAGGATCTGGCGCGCGGACTGAAGAACCCCAACACCGGACGCAGCGGCATCACCCCCTCGCAGGCCTTGCGCTCTCTCATCCTCATGCGCGTCAAGAACTGGGACTATCGCGAGTTGCGCGAACGCATCAACGACGGCTATACCCTGCGCGGCTTTACCGACTTCGACAGCCACCGTGTGCCCCAGCACGACGCCTTCAACCGCGCCTTTAACCGGCTCACCCCGGCCACCATGCAAGCCATCAACCAAGCCGTGGTCCAGGGTGCCGTCCAACTCGGCCTGGAAGACGGCAAGCGGTTGCGCGTGGACACCACGGTGGTGGAAACCGACATCCATTTCCCCACCGATGCCACCTTGCTGTGGGACACGGTGCGCACGGTCACGCGACTGGTCGACAAGCTCCATCAAGAACTGCCCCGCGGAGTACGCGGCTTTACCAATCGCACCCGTAGCGCGCGCCGCCGCATGCAAGCGCTCGAGCGCATGTCGGCCACCCAGCGGCACACGCAGCAAGAGCCCAAGTACCGCGAACTACTCCGCATCACCGGGCAGGTGCTGGAAAGCGCGCGCCAGGTCGTCAAGAAGACCGCCAAGATCAAGGGTGTCGACGTGCTCGGCGGCGTGGCGATCGACCAACTCCGCCAACAGATCACGGCGTACTGCGACCTGGGCGAGAAGGTCATTAACCAGACCCGTCGGCGGGTACTCGATGGAGAGCAGGTTCCTCCCGACGAGAAAGTGTACTCCATCTTCGAGTCCCACACGCACCTGATCAAACGGGGCAAGGAGCGCAAGCCGGTGGAGTTCGGTCACAAGGTCTTCCTGGCCGAGAGTTCCCAGGGCTTGATCACCGACTATCAGATTCTGGACGGCAATCCCGCCGACACCACCCAGGTGCAGGCTTCGCTGGATCGTCATCAACAAGTCTTCCAGCATGCTCCCGATTTGTACGCCGCCGGTCGGGGCTTTTACAGTGCCGACAATGTGGACCGCTGCCAGCAGGCTGGAGTCAAGCAAGTGTGCATTCCCCAGCGCGGCGGACAGCGGACGGCGGAGCAGGAAACTCTCGAGCGCAGCCGGGCGTTCAAACAGGGGCAACGTTTTCGGGTGGGCATCGAGGGGCGCATCTCGGTGCTGTTTCGCGGCCGCGGGATGAAGCGCTGCCGGGCCAAGGGCCGCCAGCGTTTCGAGGTTTTGGTGGGGGCGGCCGTGCTGGCCAACAACCTCCTGAGAATTGCCGAACTGTTACGGGACCGGAAACCGGCGCGCCAGTCCAAGGCGGCTTGACTTGTTCCACCCGACCGTCACTCACGCTTCCACGGGTGAAGTGCGTTCGGGGTCCGCCAATCACTCTCGTTCCCAAGCGTTCTCGGCCAACCTGGCTCGCTCAGGGGGAACGAATCCATCCACCATGCTCCGCAAGGGCTTGAGGAACCTGCCATAGCGCTTCATCTTTATGAATGCACAACACAAGGGGATAAGTGCGCTTTAAAAATCTAGCTAACTCATTTACTGTCAATGGTTTCGCGACAGAAACTAGCTAATTGCGAGAGCTAACGCGCAGCCAGTTGCGCCGTTACGCGGGCAAGATTGTCGCGCGCTTCTGGAAAGGCGGGATTGAGGCGCAAGGCCTCCGTCAGCTCATCGCGGGCCTTTCCGAACTCGCCGCCAATCGCAGCAATCATCCCCAGCCGGAAATGAGCCTGGCTGGCGTATTCCGTGGTCAGCGATAACTTAAGCGCGGCTTGCAGTTCCTCGCGGGCCTGCACGGGCTGGTTGAGTTGCAGCAGGATGGCACCTAGGCTGTAATGCGCTTCGGCGTATCGGGGCGACTGCCGGGCTGCATTGGCAAAACACGAAGCGGCATCCTCCGGCCTCCGCAGTCCGGCCAACGCCAGTCCCAAATTGTAGTATCCCACGGCATTGCGTGGCTCCAAATGCAGCGATTCCCGATAGTGGCGAACAGCCTCCTCGAGCCGCCCGTCCGACGCGAGCGAAAATGCTAGATTGTGCTCGGCGACGAAATTGTCCGTAGTTACCTCCACCGCGTGGCGGAACAAAGTGACACTGTCCTTCCAGAAGCCGATCTCTAGCCAAGCAGCCGTCGCTAGCGCGGAAATCGATAGCACGGCCAACGCGGCAGCGACTTCCCGCCCGAAGGCGCGATTCTCCAGCAGCCGCCAACTTCCCCACACCAGCATGATGAACAACCCGACGCAGGGGATGTAGGTGTACCGGTCAGCCATCGACTGCGCTCCAATCTGAACGAGGCCAATCATCGGGACAAGCACTCCCAAGAACCAGAACCATCCTACCAGCAGGAATGGCGCACGCGAACGCTCCAGAATCACCACGACCGTGATGGCCACCAACAGGGCAGCCGCGCCAAGCACCGCCGTCACGGCAATACGCGCATCGTAGGGGTATGGCACAGCCAGCGGGTGCGGCCAGAACGTCTTGCCAAGGTACTTGGCATACGACACTGTCGCATTCTCCAAGCGTGTTCGGAAGACAACGTGAGCCAAGGCCGTCATGGCTCCCATTCGCTTTTGCCCCACGTATGTCAAGATTGAGGAGGCGGCCGAGAACGGCAGCAGGAGCGCCTTCTCCCGCACCAGAATCGCGGGGCTGCTTGCTGAAAACCGGCCGAGGGGCCAATAGTCAAGCAGCAACAGGACGAACGGCAGAGTGACTATCGAAGTTTTCGTCATCAATCCGATCGCAAAAGCAGCGGCCACCAGCGCGTACCGTTTCCACGATGGCCGCCGTACGTAAAATGAATACGCGAGGATGCTTCCGAACCAGAAAAATCCCGCCAGAAGATCCTTGCGCTCGGCGACCCACGCGACCGACTCGACGCGTAGTGGATGGATTGCGAACAATCCCGCCACCAGGGCGCTCCTCCAAAGGGCGCCTGTCATCAAAAAGAGTGCGGCGAACACCAAGACCGCCGTCAGAGCGTGAGTCGTCGTGCTTGTGAAGTGGTGTCCGCCGGCGTGCAGCCCATATAATTCACAATCCATCATGTGGCTGAGCCATGTCACCGGGTAGTAAAAATAATCGGTCGTAGTCAGCGCCCAGGCTAACCCATCCATGGTCAGGCCCTTTTGCACAATTGAATTCTGTGTCACGTAGTAGTCATCATCGAAGTAGATGAACCCATTCCGGACGGTGCGCGCAAAAACGGCAAAAACAAAAACTGCCAGGATTGCTGCGATCAGGATCGCTTTCCGCCCGATTGCAGGGCCATGCGCCGGCCGCGCCCGGGTGGCACGCGTTTGGCGTTTAGCAGATCCTTTCGACATGGCGCACCTCCCTTCTCAGGCTGCTCCCGTCCTATATGCTCGGGCCCCCGAAGTGCTTTGGGATTTGAGCATCGCGCCTGTCCGCTCGATGGATGACAAGACGGGCTTTCGCCGCGTCGAGAATCCGCCGTCACATCTAACTCCGGCTCGTTGATAAGGTGGCGGATGGTCCTTCGCGCAGCATCACGAGGTCCTGCGATAGCCGCCCACCATCCAGCCTGAACGCGATGGCGGTCTGGGGATCGTCGCCAGGGACAATGTAAACATCCACCGGCCCGAAGACCTGGCGCAATTCGCCCGGCAAGCAGGTGGGCAGATAGGCGCGCAGCACCCGCGGATCGTAGTACCGGAACATCAGCCGCTTCCCCTTCTCGTCCCGCACCGTCAAAAGATCGCGAAAGTGGCGCCGCACCTTCGGCATGCCCGTGTCCGAACGAAAGAAGATTCCCCAATTATGCTCCCAGCCATGGCGCAGCAGGTAGCGCGTGAATTCCTCTTCCGGGTCGAGTTCCACCAGGTAGGGACCCGTCATCAGCAGTTGCCAGGGCAGATCTTGTCCGCCCCAGCGCCGTTCGACGCTGTAGAGGCAGCATCGATCCTGTCGCGAGGCGTCCACTGCGCCATAGAGGCGCTTGTCCTGCGCGCCGTCGGCAATGGTGAATACCTTCGTATAGCCGGGCAGACCTTCCGGCCATAGGGTCCTATAAATGCGCTGCAGAGCGGTTTCCGAAAGCATTCCTATCTTCGCTGGACTAGTTGCTGCCCGCGGCCGCCCGGGCCGCCGCCGCCAATGCTCATTGCAAGCAGAACGGCGCGCCTTCCTGCGCCGCCTGTTGATTCGCGGCCGCCTGGGCCACGGGGTCTATATTAGCCGGAAATACCTTGGAGTCTACGGGCGCAGGAGGAGGCGTGCTCTGGGAGACGGGGCGCGGGGCGGGCGGTGGGGCAGCGCTCTTGGCGGTCCCTCCCAGCACCGTGTCGCCCTTGCGGCCGACCTCGTGGTCGCCCGTCCGCACGAGGACCAATTCCCCCGAAGCGATGAGGTCCGCGACGGTTTCCAGAATTTCGTCGTCGTTCAACCTGGTCAGCGCGGTGGGGACCGATCTTTTCGCCACTACGCTGCGCAGCGAGGCTTGGGCCCAGATGTCGGATTTCGACTGGCGCAAGAGATTCAACGCCTGGCTTCGATCCATCCGGCCCATTTCGTGCCAGAAACACAACGCGAATCCGGTGTCCCCGAGGGGTATCATAGTCCAGCCTCTCGCGATAGGATAGCACGGCTGCCCGCGCAAAGGCGAGGACGTGTATTATATTACATAGTCGGGTGCGGAGCCGCGATGCTGACGATTCGGCAGGAACAATTCGCAGTCTTTTCGCAATTGGAGGTACAGAAGTTCGAGGAATGGATGCTGGCGCACCTGCGGCAGTTCTTCCCGCAGCAATGTAGTACCGCGGGCGAATTGCGGCTTCGGGAGACGATCCAGTATGGGATCCAACGCGCGGCGGTGTACGGAATTACCGCCAAGCGCGACGTCTGCAAGTACATCGATCTGATGATCGTGCTCGGACGCGATTTCGATACGGACAATCGATCCCGATGGGCGGGCGAGATCCTCGGCAAACGCAGAAATCCGGGCGCTAAGATGCAGACGCTGCTGCAAACCGCGAAGCTGCGCCTGAAAAAGCGATAGTCCTTTATGTCTCCCGACCCAACTCCGGCCCAGGCTTCCCAGTCGCAGGCTTTGGACGCCGCGGCAAAGGACGCCGACGCTAACGCCGGACAGGGGAACGTAGGCGAGCCGGTCCACTCGTGCCACGGGGGCGCGCCAGCCCCTACGCCGGAACCGACGCCCGGTCCGACGCCTGCTCCTACACCGGCGCCCACTCCCGCCCCAACACCAACGCCCGCGCCCACTCCGGCCCCTACGCCGACTCCGACCCCGACGCCTACGCCCACCCCGACGCCGACCCCCACGCCCACTCCATCTCCCACGTCCTCGCTCTGGGTCCGCCTGGACTTAACACAGGAGGAGGCCCCGAACGAGCCCGGAAGCTTGCGGCTCAAAGGTACGTCGGGTGGGTACGATCAAACGATCGCCATCGCCGGTAACTTCCAGGCAAACCCAGCCCCCGACGATACCGTTGATGTGCATTTTGAAAACGTCCCGACGGCAGCCAACTATTCACTCACGTATATCGCAAGCGGTGGACAGGAATCGATGCTCGTCGAGAACGCTCCATTCCACACGCTCAAAGATGATTTACTGCCGCCGGAGCCTAGCGGTACGCCTGCACCGACGCCGGAGCCTCAGTCATGAGTTTTACACGTTCCTTATTTCGGCTCGCGGGAGTCGCGCAACCGGGTGCCGCGACGGTACATGCCGCGCTCCCAAGGTACTCGATTACTTTCGGCCATACCCGGAGGATCCGGCGAAACCGGAGCGGATCTTCAAGGTCAACAAGGCCGATACCAGCGGCGCCCCTTCTCCGACGCCGGGACCATAGTCATGGCTGATCCGAACTCTCCTCAACGATCCAGGTATCGGGCGGCAGGCCCGTCCCGCAAAGGCGGGTCGGTGCATCTTGTCAGCACAAAGACAATCTTCGACTGGTACGACCAGTACCTGCTCGATGCAGGCGTGGGAGCCGGAGCGGGCGCCGGCATTCCGGAGAGGGTCTTTTTTGCGCCCGAGATCGACTCCAGCATCCTGATTAAGGAGGGCCCGCCTCCGCTCGACTGGGAAGGCTACCACGCTGCCAAGCACGGCTTCTATGATCGATTTCAGAATCTTAAGGGTGTGCAGGTAAACATGGGAGAGGCCTTCTTCAATGAGAAATACCGGTGGATCAAGCCCGAGTTCCGAACCGATCCCAATACGCTGAAATTCATCAGCGACGGTGAGGCCAGAGCGGTCGCCGAGTTCATATTTAAAGACCCGGCAGGCAAGAATTGGACGCTCAAGGGAATTTTTGACAGCCAGAAGTTCACCGATGACATCAAGACCATTGCGAGCCAGAAAATCGGGGATCCGAAGACGACCGTGTGGCAGGGGCGGTACGTAAGGATGGATGGCACCATTGATGTGCTTCAGACCAATGTAGATTTCGCGTTTAACAGCAAAGTTTACCGGATTGCCATTGACGCTCAAACCGGCCAGGCACTGAACTTTTTCGAAGTCTTCAAGGTAGAGGCCGGGGCCAAGGCCCGCATGCAGTTCGTGGAAACCAGTTTACTTTGGAAGGGAAGTGTCACTGACGTGGAACAGTTCACGAGGGCCGGCAGCACCGTCTCAGTGAAAGTTTCCGCAACATGGAGAGGGTTGATTACCGACGGCATGAAGGGTGGAGCGTTCGCCGGCGGCATATTCGGCGCGTTCCTGGGAGCAATTGACGGTTTCAAACAGGAAGGGATCCCGGGCGCGCTGAAGGGGCTGGCACTGGGCGTCTTATCCGGGGCGGCCGGCGGCGCCATCGCCGGCGGCGTCATGGCAGTTGTTGCTCGGTTCGCGCCGCGCCTTGCCACAGTGTTGGAGGCTGCGGCCATTCCGCTGATGGTGCTTCAAATCGTCCTCGATTCCAGCGAAACCGCACTCGATCCGCAGGAGTTTGGCCCCGCAAAGACCGACGCGGACGGCAACCAGTGGAGCTTCCGCAATATTCAAAAGATCGACACGGGCGTTTTTTCCTCCCCTAAGCTAGTTCCGCATGGAATACGTCTGATTACTACGGACGGAACGATCATGGATTTCGGCGACGACGAGTCCGCAGCCGCTTCCAGCTACGACCCGACACCCGTTACGCTTATCGCCTATGCAATGTTTCCGTACCAGAATATTAGCTGGATGTCGGTTCGCAACCCCGACGGCAGCAGCATGTGGTGGTGGCATGCTTCCAACAACAGCGGCAACGAAGCCATGTGTGTTTTCAAGAATTACGTCGCGATGAACCGGGCGCTTGCGGATTTCCGCGCCACCGGGAAGTACCCGCTGACGCAAACGCAGAACTGAAATCGGAGAAGGGGAGAGAGCCGTTGTCCGATGAACTCACTCGAAGTATCCATCATCCTGCCGGTATACAACGAGGGCCTCAGGCTACGTCAAACCCTCACGGCCATCCGCGAGACGGTCAGCCTGAGCTACGAAGTCATCGTCGTGGACGACGCTTCCACCGACTCCTGCTGCGATGCCCTCCGCGCCGACCCGCCGCCATTCGACAACGTCCACCTCATAGATCTCCCGCATCGCCAAGGCGTTGCGAACGCACGGAATCTCGGTGCCGCGCAGGCCAAAGCGCCGATCCTGATCGCCATGGACGCCCACTGCATTCCCCGCCCGGGATGGCTGGAGAACCTCCTCGATGAACTTCACAAACCGGACGTCGGCATCGTCGCGCCCCAGATCATCAGCATCGAGTGCCCGTCCGCGACCACCTTCGGTCTCACCATCCGGGACCGTGAACTGGGCGTCGAATGGCTTCATAAGAAGGCGAATAAACCCTACCCGGTCCCGCTGGCGGGCTGCGCGTGCATGGTCATGACCAAGGAGTTCTTCGAAGCGGTTGGCCGTTTCGACGCCATGCGCAGCTATGGAATGGAAGACGTCGAGTTGTGTATCCGCTGCTGGCTTCTAGGGTATTCTGTCATCATGGTCCCCGACGCGGAAGTGGCGCATTGGTTCAAGAAAGAGCCGTTTCCCGTCGGGTGGCACGATTACCTGTACAATCGGCTGCGAGCCGCCGTGCTGCACTTCGACGGCGAACCTTTGGAGCGAATCCTGGCTGCCCTCCGCGCCAAACCAGCCTTCTCCGACGCCGTATCCAGCCTGCTGGCGAGCGACGTTTGGACGCGCCACCGCTTCGTGCGCGACCTCAGAAAACATGATGCCGCGTGGTTCTGCCGGGAATTCGAAATCGCCATATGACCAGCCTGAGCGTCGTCGTCATCAGCCTGAATGAGGGCGAGTCCTTGCGCCGCACGGTAGACAACCTCCGGGACACCCTGCCCCCGCAAAGCGAAATCATCGTGGTGGACGATGGCTCCACGGACGGCAGCGTGGGCTTCCTGAGCGACGGGTATCCCGGTGTCACGCTGCTGCGTCCGGAAGAGCGGCTGGGCGTCGCCCGGGCGCGCAATTTCGGGGCCCAGCACGCCACCGGCGATGTCCTGGTATTCAGCGATGCACACGTGCGGACGCCCGAGGGTTGGTCCGCCCCGCTGCTGGAGTTGCTGGCCCGTCCGAACGTCGGCGCAGTCGCACCCGCCATCGGCATGATGCAGCCGGAGGGTCCCGGAAGCACGGGGTATGGTCAAAAATGGTGCGACGCCAGTCTTGCCGTTGGATGGCTCAGCCAGCAGAGCGGCACACCCTATCCGGTACCGCTGCTCTGCGGCTGCTTCCTTGCCCTGCGCCGCGACGTATTTGCTGAGATCGGTGGCTTCGACTCCGGCATGGTGGTGTGGGGCGCGGAGGATTCCGAGTTGAGCATCCGCCTGTGGACCTTTGGTTATGAGTGCTGGGTGGCGCCGGAAGTGGACGTGCAGCACGCCTTCCGCGCCCGGTTCCCCTACGAGGTCAAATGGGAGCCGGTGCTCCACAACAGGTTGCGCTTGGCGACTACGCATTTTGGACCGCGCCGCCTGCAGCGCGTCGTGGAACGGCTGAAGCGGTATGACGAGTTTGCCGCCGCCGGCGTTCGCCTGCTTACGGGAGATGTGGGGGCCCGCGCTTCAATACTCCGCTCGCTGCGCCGGTACGACGACGACTGGTTCTTCGGCAAGTTCCTCAACAACCTCAGATCCGAGCTTTCCGAACTGGGTTCCATGAGTCCGGCAAGCATAAGCGTCGCACCCGCCGCGTCTGTCAGCGCCTGCCTGTTGTCCTGGAAGCGCCCGCAAAACCTGCCTATCATCGTCCAGGCATTGCGCCGCGTCGAGTGCATCGACGAGATTCTGATTTGGAACAATAACCCCGGCGTCAAGCTGGAGCTTTCCGACGGCCACACGCGCGTGATCGAATCCGGCGAGAACCTGAGCTGCTACGGAAGGTTTGCCTGCGCGGCGCAGGCGCGCAACCCCGTGGTCTATGTGCAGGATGACGATGCGCTCAATCACGACATCCCCGGGCTGTACGATCAATTCCTGCGCGACCCCACGCGCATCTCCCATGTCTTGGCGGCGACGCATTGGGGCCAGCGCAACCGGCGGGTCTACGGCGAGGCGCAGGCCGCACTCGTCGGCTGGGGCGCGTTCTTCCGCAAAGAGTGGCTGTCGGTGCTGGACGAACTGCCGGCGCCCATGCGCCAGGATCCGCTATTCCGGCGCGAAGCCGACGCGTTCTTCACCGTGCTGCTGGAGCGGAAGCACAACGCCGTGCCCGGCCAGATTGCGCATCTGGACGGGCACTCTACGCCGGGCATTGCCTTGTGGTGCGACCCAGGCTACCAGCGTCTCACGAGTCTGGCTATCCGCCAGGCTCTGCGCTGGCTGCGTCTCAGGAGAAACCCCGCGGTCCCGGCGCCCTGGAACGTGGTGATTCCCTGTCACAATTACGGGCGTTATCTGCGCGAGACTGTTGAGTCCGTGCTCGCCAGCGACGCCGATTATGAGATCCACATTGTGGACGACGCTTCCAGCGACGAAACGCCCAGCGTAGCCGCCGATCTCGCCCGGCGATATCCCCACATTCACTACCTGCGCAACGCGGAGAAACGCGGCCCAGGTTACTCTCGAAATCGGGGAATCGCCGCGATGGAGAGCGAGTTTGTGGTGCTGCTCGATGCGGACGACCGGATTGGTCCGGACTATCTCTACCGGGCCGGCCAAAAATTCGCCAGCGGCGTCGACGTAGTCAATCCCGATGCCGTGCTGTTCGGCGCGAGCCAGGACCGCTGGGTGGTTCCGGAAGTGACGACCCTCAAAATGTTGCTGCAGAGGAATTCCGTACACTGCTGTTCGGCATTTCGCCGGGATCTCTGGTCGCGGACGGGCGGGATAGACGAGCGAATGCCGGGTTGGGAGGACTACGAATTCTGGATCCGGCTGGCTGCCGTGGGCGCGCGCATCCAGAAACTCCATGGCGACCACTTCTTCCACCGCCGGCATGAGAACTGTCGCTCGAACTACGCCCTGACCATTGAGCAGGAGCTCCGCCAATGCCTCCGTCAAAAGCACACACACTTGTTTGAGAGTTGCAGTACCTGACTTGATGGGCAAGCCACTGGTTCGACCCGTGAGACTTGAACAGGTTTGACCGTTCCGGGAGTATGATCCTCCTCAAGTGGCTTGATGACCAACGATGAGGAGGATTCAATGTCCGAGCTTTATCAAAGCCTATCCCATTCCAAATGGGACTGCAAGTATCACGTAGTATTCGTGCCCAAACGGCGGCGGAAGATCATCTTCGGCCAGACCCGTCGGCAATTGGGACCGATCTTCCACTCGCTGGCGCGGCAAAAGGAATGCCAGATTCTCGAAGGGCATCTGATGCCAGACCATGTACCCATGTGCATCGCGATTCTCCCCAAGCACCCGGTGGCTTCGGTGATTGGGTTTCTCAAAGGGAAGAGCGCCATTGCGATTGCCCGGCTGTGCGGCAAGGAACGAAATTTCTCGGGTGAACATTTCTGGGCCCGGGGCTACGCCGTCTCTACAGTCGGGTTCGAACTGGAGCAGGTTCGCCAATACATCCCTTTTGCCTAGCGGGACTTTCGCAAATCTGGGGTGGTGCAGGGCCAGCCGAGGGCTTCCAGAGGCCTGTTAAACAAGGCTTTCGCATCAATAGCCTACCCGTCTATTACTAGATGAAGGAATGTACAACATTGCCACTATCGCTACCTGGCTTGCTGGGCCGATGGTTTGGAGCCTCTGGGCCAATGAGCGAATGGTTCGGTTTGATCGCCGCTTGGCGCTCATGCCTGGTGCTTTGCAACCACACAGCGCAATCATGGGGCTGCTGCGTTCCATGCCGGTAGGAAGCAAACGTGCCGGTTTCATATGTTCTTTCATCTAGTCCACAAATCGCATTCAAGCCAATGTTTACGGCCCTCTCTTGAAGAAAATGGACCCGGTTTTGCGAAAGTCGGGCTAGCAGGCCCGCGCACTCGACGCACCTGGAAGTGTCGGCTGGCCGGCCGGGGAATGGGTGGCAGCCATGCGATGCCACTGTTATCGGCGGGTATTTGCCCCCAGGAATTCGAGAACAGTCGAGTGCGCATCCGGTAGTCGCGCGACCCCATCGCAAGTTGCGAAGGGAATCCACGTCGCGTTGCCTAACACGTACTGGGAGTGCTACTTAAGCGTAGATTCGGCAATCTCTCAAAATAAACTCAAGAAAATTCAAGAAAACCCTTGCAATAGGGGCGAAAAAGAAGTAATATCACCTCTGCTAGACAACGCGCTTATTCTCGCGGGATCGAGCGTGGCGAGTTGAGGTGTGGTTTTGTAATGGGTTGAATGGCATACATAACATGCAGGAGATGTCAAAGCAGCGGCACCCGTGTTCTCTTTGCGTGCTTCTTGCGTTTCTCGGCGCGACACCGATCTTCGGAACGCAGCGATCTCCAAGCGAGTCCCCGCAGGTCGGAACGAAGAGCGAACTCCACATTGTGATCATTCAGGGTGATAACGCCATCAATAATATCAAGCAACGCACTGCGCGCGAGGTGATTGTGCGGGTGGAAGACGAGAACAAGCGGCCGGTTGGCGGTGCTTCCGTGGCATTCTCTCTTCCTGCACGCGGCCCTAGTGGTGTGTTTGCCCAGGGGAATAGGTTTTTGACTGTGATCACGGATCAGAACGGCCGGGCAGCGACCAGCGCCCTGAAGTTAAATCATGCTGTTGGTGCGTTCAAGATAAATGTGACAGCTTCTTTTCAGGGCCATGTCGGCACAGCGATCGTCACCCAGACGAATGCACTTGCCAGCGCTGGGGCTACGGCTTCCTCGGCGGGAGGAGCCGCCGGTGGTTCAGGCGGCGGTGCGGCGGGCGGCGGTGCGGCGGGCGGCGGTGCGGCCGGTGGCGCGGCCGCTGGCGGGGCTGCGGGCGCGGGTGCCGCGGCGGGGATCTCTGCGGCGACCGTGGCCGCCATTGCTGGCGGGGCTGTCGTGGCCGGAGTCGTGGTGGCCAAGGTGGCTACAAGCAGCAAGAGCAGTTCTACAACGTCTCCCCCAACGGCCAGCATCGGCGCCCCGGGCAGCCCGGTGTTCGGGCCGGGGTCGTTCGGGGGTGGCGTGTTTACCGCGCAGTTCTTATCCGGCAGGCTGGCTGCGGTCACAAGGCCAAGAAACCAGGCATCCTATGCTTTCTGCGCTTCGAAGTTTGCACAAGCCAACGTATTGTCCAAAGGGAGATCGCTCGCTATGTACGCCCTTCTTGGTCGACTTGCTAAGGCCCAGGTCGTCCGGTTTGCCGCGGCGCACATAACGCTCCAGGAAGCGCTAGGGATGAGTTACAAACGCGGTAACGTAATGTTCCGGATTGGTGCGAAATAGGATGAGAGGACGGGCGCGGCAGGTGGCAAGAAGCTCCGGACGGCGACGATTGGCCCCCGAGAGGGCCAGTGTTCAGGCCATCTGCCAAGGCGCGAGTAGAGGAAGGCCCTGAGATCGCATGTTTACTCGAATCCCCCTGATTCCGCTAATGGTCGAGGGTGTCCTATTCGCAGGCGCCATTGCAACGCTCGCGGCGGCGGCTTCGGGTGCGCCCCAACAGAGGTCGCTCCGAGCGGGTCTGGGGCGTGCGCAAAATGAAAACGCCGGGAATAATCCGAGTTACCTGCAGTCGCCGACGCTCGGCTACGTTGCGCAGACCTCTCCTGTTGAAATCAGACCGATCCTCGGCATTCCGGGTGCAACCATCTTCGGCGACCGGGTGACGATTCCCCAGAACATCACCCAACTGTACGTTTCGCCGGGAAGCTCGTACGCGTTTGTAGCGCGGCAAAGTGCGAGCGGCCTCGCCCTAATTCAACTAAATGGCAGTGAATCCAGTGAATTGGTAGAGATCCCCGGCGCGCTCCCGGCACCGCAGCTCATAGCGTTCAGCCCGACCGGGCGTACCGCGGCCTTATATGCGAATGATTCGACTCGTGTACAGGTGCTTACTGGGTTGCCGGGCAGCCCGCGAGTGGCACGAGATCTCCCAAGCAGTACGTTGCCGATGCATCCAGAGTGCCTGGCGGTCAGCGATGACGGCAACGCCTTGGCGCTTTGCAGCGGCGACGGGGGCGTTTCTGTTGTCATGCCCGATGGCGCCCCTGCTCCCGTCTACAGCGGCGTCGAGGCCGCAGCCATAGCTTTTTTGCCGAATCTTTCCAACCTCCTCGTCTGCGACCCGGGGCGCAGTGCGGTATACCTGATCACTGGCCTTTTGGGGATGCCGGCCGCATCCCGTGTGGCGCTTGGACTCGAAATCTCGACCAAGCCCGTCTTTTTAGCCGCTTCCGTGGACGGAGAAGAGGCTCTGGTAACCAGTGCTGGCTCGAACCGCGCTTGGTCCATCAATATTTCATCCGCGGTGCTTGAGGCGATCGACCTGCCGGCGCCCGCGGCTAGTCTGCTTCCACTACGGAGTTCCGATGTTTTTCTTTTGTCCGCTCGCCGGGGTGAGCCCGGGTGGCTTCTGGTGAAGTAAAGTACGGCATTTCAACTCGCATTTGTTCCGGCTGTAATACCAAGTCGCCACAGAGTCCAGCGACCTCGGCCGCTTCAGGGAGGTTCCACGGGTGGGCTGCGATAATTTATCATATCAGAGTTATACTAGACTGGTTGGCGTAGCAATTCAGGCCGGTCGAGCAAGGAAAATGGTCCTAGTGCAGGCTTGAGAGAGGAGAATGTATGATTACCCGGGTTAAGTCGATCAGTAGTTTAGTCAGGTTCGTAGCGATATTCCCGCTGTTCCTGGCACCATGGCTCCAACGGGCGCTGGCACAGGGCGACGTTACGCCGCCCACGCTGCTCAGCGTTAGTGTTTCGCCCAACCCCGTAGATGCGCAGCAGAGTCCTCAGACCGTGACGATACAGCTCGGCGCCAGCGATAATCTTTCCGGCGTGGACTTCGAGGAACCGCAATTCATATACGACGCGGTCACTTTCACGAGCCCGAGCGGAAATGAAACGATTAATGTGCGGGGTGCGACGTTCAGCCTGGTAAGCGGCAATACGATGAACGGCGTCTGGCAGAGCACCTTTACGGTATCCAATTATAGCGAGTCCGGTGCCTGGACGCTCACGGAGGTAACGTTTCCAGATGCCGTGGGCAACTTTCAGGCGTACAACGCGACACAACTGGCGGCCTTGGGTCTGGCAACTACACTCACGGTAGAATCGACTCCGGACACCACTCCCCCGCAGCTTACCGGACTAACGCTCACCCCCGCCTCAGTCAACGTATCGGCCGGCCCGCAGACAATTACAGCGACCTTCACGTTGACGGATAATCTTTCGGGCGTGTTCTTCCCCACCGGCGCCAACAATTCGTTCGTATTTCAGATCAGCAGCCCGTCCGGGAAACAGAGCCAGTCGAGGTCCGGCTACGATTTCAAGATGGTTTCCGGCATCCCCACCAATGGCACGTGGGAAATTACTTTCCCAATTCCACAGTACAGCGAGCCCGGAACCTGGTCGATTCAGCAACTGACGTTGCAAGATGCCGCCAACAACTCGGTCACGCTGAGCGCAGCGGCCATCAGCGCGTTGGGTCTGTCGCCATATATCACCGTGGCCTCGACGCCGTCGGACACGGTTCCGCCCCAGTTGGTGAGCCTCGGCTTTAGCCCCCAATTCATAAACACGTCGTCATCGGAGCAAACCGTAACCGTTACGCTCACGGCGACCGATAACCTCTCGGGCGTGAACTGGGATGCGGAAAGCCCGACTTTAGGCTTTGTGCGCGGGGTGACGTTTACGAGTCCATCCAGTCAGCAGTCTCTCTTCGTCGGGGTATTTGACGAATTGCAGCTGGTGGCGGGGACAACCACGAATGGCACCTGGACGGGAACCCTGACCTTCCCTGCTCTCAGCGAACCAGGCACCTGGACGCCATCGGTAGGTATGAAGGACACGACCACGAACAGTATTAATTACGACGCCGCGCAGATTCACGCTCTTGGAAGCCCGTACCGACTGAACAACATTAATGTCTCCGGGCAATCTGACGGGAGCGTGGGCTCAACGGGCGGTACCGTAACCGACAGCGTTTTTGGCAGTAATGCGCAGATTACCGTTCCGAGTGGTGTCTTGCCCCCACCCCCCGCCCCCGCAACTGCTTATACTGTAGCCATCGACGTCCTGCAGAGTTCGAGTTCGCCGTCGGTACAGACCCCGCGCGGCTTCAGCACGCAGCCCGCCAGCTTTTTTGTGAACATCAGCAGTAACCCCCCGTTCCCGGATCCGCTGAACTTTCCTGGTGTTACGGTGGTCCTCCCGTTGCCCACCTTCATGGTTCCGGGGACAACGGGATTGGAGCTTTGGAGACTGGATCCGCTTTCAGGGATGGTTCAGGTGAAAGCGTACAATCCCCAGAACCCCCAGGCAATACCGGTCAACGCGATTGGCACCGTCAACGCCGACGGTCTAAGCGTGACGTTCCTCAATGTCAACCATCTCTCTCTTTTGGTAGGCCTGCAGCCCACCGGGACGTTCGTCTCTGGCGACGTCAATGGAGACGGCGTCGTTAATTGCGCCGACATGGCCATCGTGCAGGCTGCATTCGGCACACGGCTCGGCCAGCCTGGGTACCAAGCCAACGCCGATCTTAACAGCGATGGAGTAATTAACATCCTTGACTTGGCGACTGTGGCCAGGAATCTCCCCGCTGGGCTGGTTTGCACGTCGAACGCGCCCAACCGGGGAAGTCGGGTCCCAGCCAGCCCGGCAAAAAAGAAACACTGATTTCGAGAGGAGGAAACACTGTGAGTAAAACCATGGTTTTGACGTTCGTTACGCCCATCCTGTTGGTTTTGGCGATGCCGGCTTTGGCTGAGACGGTTACCGTTCAGCCGCCTGCCCAGACCGTATTCTCTGGAAACTCCTTTTCCGTGGATATTTCCATCAGCGACGTGACCGATCTGTACGCGTTTCAGTTTGATCTCGGATTTGATCCGCAGGTGATCAACGCGATGGGGATCGCGGAGGGGCCGTTCCTGCCCACCGGCGGCCCCACCTTCTTCTTGCCCGGCACGGTCGACAATGCATCTGGAACGATCGCGCTTACTGCCGACACACTGCTGGGACCCGTTGTCGGCGTCTCCGGCGATGGGGTACTGGCCGTTGCGACGTTCGAGGCTTTGGCGCCGGGTTCGTCCGAGCTTAATCTGGAGAACCTCTTTTTCCTCGACTCGACAGGCGGGGGGATTTCTGTGACGATCCAGTCAGGCGAGGTGTCGGTGCTCGCCACACCTGAACCACCGTCGATCACGCTCTCATGGGCGGGGCTCTTGGGCTGTGTGATAGCCGGCACGTTCGTGCGAAGATACTGCGCTCGAAAGCCTATTTAGCGGTTGGACGAGGCTATGCATGCGCGGGTCCAAGATACCTAAGACCGTGAACCATCGAACGAGACTTTGGTGTCCGCATCCAATTGGATGTGGAAGCAGTCCTGGAAAATAACACCATGGGAAACCGGAGAGAACGGACTCTGCGCGATGCTGGAAGCGTCGCGGCGGCGGGGTGCCTCGTGTTTTTCACTGTGGCGCTGGTGCAGGGCTATGCTCAGAGTCCGACGACGCTCACGGCCTCTCCTCCAACTGTGAATTTTGTGTATTTTCTTGGGGATCCAGCCCCTTCCCCTTCCTCTCAAAATGTTTCCATTACAAGTACAAATCCCCCCGGTGGGGTGTCGATTAACGCCAACGTTTCCGGGAGTTGTGCCTGGCTTATCTTGATTCCGAGTGGCCCGACCACCCCGGTAACGTACAGCTTCGGTGTGGAGATTGGGTTGCCGGTTGGACAGTACACGTGTAATGTAGAATTCAGTGGGGGAAACACTAGTGTAACGGTGCCGGCCACCTTAACAGTCAATCTCGCCATCGCTGTTTCGGTGAGTCCGCCGAGCGTGACGCTGGGCCCCGGGGGAACCCAACAATTCACTGCCACGGTGACCGGCACCACCAACACCGCAGTGACTTGGTCGCTCAGCCCCAACGTGGGCAGCATCTCCTCCAATGGGCTGTATACGGCGCCGGGCAGCATCGCTGGCCAGCAGTCGGTCACCGTCACCGCTACCAGCGTGGCGGACAGCTTCCAATCGGGCAACGCGACTGTCACACTTGTGCCGCCGGTGGCTGTTTCGGTGAGTCCCCCCAGCGCGACTCTGACCGCGGGTCAAACCCAGCAATTCACCGCCACGGTGACCGGCACCACCAACACCGCGGTGACCTGGTCGATCAGCCCCAGCGTGGGCAGCATCTCGGCCACCGGGCTGTACACGGCGCCGGCCAGCATTACCAGTTCCCAGGCGGTGACCGTCACCGCCACCAGCGTGGCGGATGCCACCAAGTCGGGCGGCGCCACCGTCAACC
>OCTA010000136.1_pt1 | contig 69257 bp, 45 predicted proteins | sample 1538991 | NCBI WGS metagenome assembly OCTA01 (sample SAMEA3539302, study PRJEB22396) | soil metagenome | biome: tundra; feature: field; material: soil | place: USA | collected 2010-05 | depth 0.15 m
GCCCGAATAGGTCAAGCCGCCGGCGCCGGAAACAACCCCGCCCAGAGTCGCCGTGCCGCTTCCGTTGACCGTGAGCAGATTTCCGCCGTTGTTGACCGTGCCGCCCAGGGTCAACGCGCCGTTGTCCTTGATCGTCGAGGCCGCGCTCAGGGTGAGGTTCCCGTTGTAGGTATTCGTGCCGGAGGCGATGTTGTTGATCGCACCCGCGCTCCCCACTCCCGTGCCGCTAATCGTCATCGCCGGGCCGCTGAACGTGTTCGTCCCCGTCTTGTTGAACTGCAGCTCGCCGCCCGAGGACACCGTCACCCCGCTGGAGCTGGCGATCGCACCCGTCGAACCCAGCGACAGGACGCCGGCGCTCACCGACGTCGCGCCGGTGTAGCTGTTCGCTCCGGTCAAAGTCAGCGTGCCGCTCCCCGCCATCGTCAGCGCGCCGGAGCCGCTGATCACCCCGGACAGCGTCTGATTCGCACTGCTGGCGAAGTCCAGTATCCCGCTGTTGGAAATGTTCCCGGCGTACGTCCCCGACCCCAGCGTCCCGCCCGAGTTGATCATCAGCGTGCCCGAACTGATCGTCGTCGTCCCGGTGTAGGTATTGTTCCCGCTCAGAATCAAGCTGCCGCCGGAAGGCGTGTAAGTCAGCCCGCCGGTGCCGCTGACCGTGTTGGTGAGAGTCGTGGTGCCCCAGCCCGTGAGGGTCAGCACATTCCCGGCCGTGTTGATCGTGCCGCCCAACGTCATCGAGCCGGTGCCATTGGTCGAGTTGATGTCCTGGATCGTCGTTGCCCCTGACAAGGTGATGTTCCCGTTGATCGTGGCGTAGGAACCATTGATGTTGTGGATGGCGCCACCGCCCGAGATGCCCGTCCCGCTGAGTGTCATCGCCGGAACCGCGAACGTGTTCGTCCCGGTAATGCCAATCTCCAGCTCTCCGCCCGAGTCCATCGTCACGCCGCTTGAGTCGCCAATCGCCCCGGTAGTATTCAATACAATCGTGGCGCCGCTGCCGATCGAGGTGGCTCCCGTGTATGTGTTGTTCGTGGTAAGCGTCAGCTTGCCGGAACCCGAGTCGACAAGCGCGCCGGTACCGGAAATGAGGGTGCCGACCGAAAGGTTTGAGGAAAGGTCGAATGCCAGGGTCCCGTTGTCGGTGATTCCCGAGGTGCTTGCGATCGTGCCGGTCGCCCCGCCGTTGCCCAGTTGCAGCGTTCCGCCGGAGCCGATCGTCGTTGCCCCCGTATACGTGTCGGCCGCCGTCAGGGCCAGCGTCCCGCTGCCCGAATAGGTCAAGCCGCCGGCGCCGGAAACAACCCCGCCCAGAGTCGCCGTGCCGCTTCCGTTGACCGTGAGCAGATTTCCGCCGTTGTTGACCGTGCCGCCCAGGGTCAACGCGCCGTTGTCCTTGATCGTCGAGGCCGCGCTCAGGGTGAGGTTCCCGTTGTAGGTATTCGTGCCGGAGGCGATGTTGTTGATCGCACCCGCGCTCCCCACTCCCGTGCCGCTAATCGTCATCGCCGGGCCGCTGAACGTGTTCGTCCCCGTCTTGTTGAACTGCAGCTCGCCGCCCGAGGACACCGTCACCCCGCTGGAGCTGGCGATCGCACCCGTCGAACCCAGCGACAGGACGCCGGCGGCCACCGACGTCGCGCCGGTGTACGAATCCGTACCATTCAAGGAGACCGCTCCCGATGAAACAGTCAACCCGCCCGAGCCGCTGATCGCGTTGCCAAAAGTCATGGTCCCAGATCCCGTATCGACAAGTGTCAGCGTGTAGGTGCCAAGGCTGACCGTGCCCGCGAACGAGAGGCTGCCCGCGCCATATATTTCCCAAGTTTGTAAAACACCGAGCGCAAAATTATTGCCGAAGGCGATCGTGCCGCTCGCAGCTTGATCCCATATGCCGAAGGCGTTGGGCGCTTTCAGCGTGAGGGTGTTTCCCGTGCCGGCAAACGTCTCGCTGCCCGCCCCGGATGCGAACACCAGCTCGCCAACCGAAGTGCTTGTGGTGATGTTCGGCGCGTTGGTTCCCGCGAAGTTCGCCGTCGCATTCGTTCCGGGCGTTCCGCCCGACCAATTTGCGGAAGAACTCCACGTCCCGCTGTTGGCACCCGTCCAGGTTTGCGCCAAGGCAACCGATCCGCACGCCACCAGAGCGGCGAAGAGGGAAACCCGGCGGATGATGCTAAATGGTGAATGCATGAGGCCCTCGCCCACGACGCGGATATCGAGGTGGGTGTCTATCGTTGGGACTGGACAGAGGGGAGATCCAATGAGAAGACGGTACATTCCAAACTTTTCTTTAAGCAATAGTTACGGAAGCGTACTTTTACGTGGGTATTTCACCCTAGAAAATCGACCGTATGTATCACGGGAACATTCAAATAGATCGCTCTAGGGTCTTTTTCCCGGGGTTCAATAGGGGCCCGTTTTCGGGACCGGGAGGCATGTGCGAGTGAAAGCCCTCCATTTCCCCGACTTCTGGGCATTCCGTTCGCGACACCGTCTCGCTCTTCTTCAGGCGGCTCTCATTGTCGTCGCGGCGGCATGGGTGTTCTCGCCTGCGTTCCATGGCCAATGGTTGTGGGATGATTTTGACATACGGGACAATCCCACGCTCCACAGCAGTCCCGGATTGGGACAGATCTGGTTCGCGCCCAACAGCCCCGACTATTATCCGCTCGAGGAAAGTGTCCTCTGGGTGGAATGGCATCTGTGGCACGAGAATGTCCTCGGCTACCACCTGGCCAATATCGGCTTCCATCTGGCGAGCGCCTTCCTCATCTGGCGCCTCCTGAAAAGACTCGGCGTGCGCCTTGCCTGGCTGGGCGGGCTCCTTTTCGTCGTCCACCCCCTCGTCGTGGAGTCGGTGGCCTGGATAGCCGAGTTGAAAAACACCCTGTCGCTGCCGCCGCTCCTGCTGGCGATGGACGCCTTTATCGATTACACGGATGCCGCGGAAGCCGGCGCGCCGACGGCCGGGTGGCACCTCCTCAGGTCCGCCCTTCTCTTCCTGGCCGCCATGCTCTGCAAGAGCTCCGTTGTCATGTTTCCCGTGGCGCTGCTGCTCTATCTCGTGTGGCGCCGCGGTCAGGCCGGATGGAGGGACCTTCGCTCCATCGCGCCGTTCCTCCTCATCTCGCTGGCGCTTGGGCCGGTCACGCTGTATTTCCAGGTGCACCGGGCGATCGGCAATTGGCAGCTTCCCCCTGCCGGATTCGCCGGGCTGGCGGCCAATGCGGGGCTCAACCTGTGGTTTTATTTCTCGAAATGCCTGTTCCCATGGGAACTGATCCCCATTTATCCGCCTTGGGCGGTGCACTACCCTTCGCCGCTGCCCTTTCTCCCGTGGGCCATCCTGGCGGCCGGGTTGGGCGCGGCGTGTGTCCACCCGATGTCCTGGAGCCGGCACGTCCTGTTTGGCGCGGGCTGGTTTGTGATAAACCTATTTCCCATTCTTGGCTTCATGCCGATGGCCTACCAGCACATAGCGCCGGTCGCGGACCATTTCGCCTACGTGGGGATCGTGGGAACGCTCGGACTTGCTGCGGCGGGCGCAAGCTTCGCCTATCAGCACTGGAAAGCCGCCCGGCCTTTCGTCGTGGCGGGAATCGCCGCAGCCTGCGGGCTCCTGGCCTGGGAAAGCCACCGGTATTCGGGGGTGTTCCTGAACCAGGACACGGAATGGTCGTACACCCTGCGGCACAATTCCCGTTCCCCGATGGCTTTCCTGAACATGGCCTTCGCGCTGACCCAGGAGGGGCGCGTCGACGAGGCGTTCGCAAATTACAAAAATGCCCTGCTGCTCGATCCGGACAATCCCCAGACGGAAAAGGATGCCGGAGACTTTTTCGCCGAGAGCAAGCGGCCCGCCGATGCGGTCTCCCACTACGAGCGGGCGCTCAAACTGGATCCCTCGATGGTGCCGGCACGCCGCAACCTGGCCAAGGCGCTGGACAAGGCCGGGCGGACGCAGGAGGCCATCCTCAAGTACAGGGAGATCCTCCGAACGGCGCCCGGAGATGCCGAGATGGAAACCGACCTCGGCAAGGCCCTCTACGATTCGGGCGAGCGGCCCGACGCCATCCGCCACCTAAGGCGGGGGTTGCAGCTCGAATCGAACAACCCCGAGGCCGAGAACAGCCTCGGGCTCGCCCTGGCGAGCGACGGCCGGACCGAGGACGGCATCGCCCACTTGAAGAGAGCCCTCAAGCTCAACCCCGATTTTGCCGAGGCGCATAACAACCTCGGTTTTGCCCTCGCAGGCACCGGCCACCCCAATGACGCCATCCCCCAATTCGAAGAGGCGCTCCGGCTGAAGCCGGACTTCGCCCAGGCCCACAACAATCTCGGATTTGCCCTTTCCGCCGCCGGGCGCAGGAAGGAGGCGATCGCGCACTTCGAGGAAGCCCTTCGGATTGAGCCGGAAGACGCGAAGGCGCATTACAATCTGGCCGTCCTTCTCGAATTGGACAATCGGATACACGAGGCCGTCGCGCACCTGAGGGAAGCCGTCCGGCTGAAGCCGGATTCGGCCGCCGCGCGCTCCAGCCTGTACCGGTTGGAAGCCATCGAGATGGTCGGCAAACCCGAGCCGAACCGCGATCCGCCGCCACAGGCGAAAGGCGGAAACTGAGGTTCGGGCGGAACAGGCCGGCCCGAAAGATGGCATCCCCGAGTTGCAAGCAATCAAAGCGGGCGATGCACTGTCCTGCGTCATGAGCACCGACGAGATCCTTTCAGCCGCCTGGGCGCGCGCCTCCTTCGCCGCGAGGGGATGCATCGCGGCGCTCGCGGGTTTTGCGCTGCTCCTGAGTCTCCACCTTTGGCCGGCTTGGACGGGCAACCCCGATCTTTCCCACGGCATTCTCATGCCGGTCGCCTTTCTGCTGCTGCTTCGGGAGGCGCGCGCCGGCCCCGGCAGGTATCTGGCCGCGGGATGGAGCGCCGGACTCACCCTTGTCTTCGCACTCACCGGCCTCGCCGTCCTTGCCCTGGCGGGCCTTTACGCCTCCGTCCTGGATTGGTCCCATGCGCTGGTGGACTTTGCGCTCAGCGGGGCCCTGACGCTCTTTCTCGCGGCCGGCATCGCTGTCCTGGCCGAAAAGCGGGTGCGCCTCATGCCGTTCAACTGGGCGGCGGGGGTCGCGGCAGGCCTCTGGGTCGTCTGCGCGCCCATGCCCCCGGGATTCTACAGCCGGCTCACCCTCGGATTGCAGCTTTGGATCAGCGCCGACGTCGTCCACACCCTGCACCTGCTGGGGATCGCCGCCGGCCAGGCGGGAAACGTCATCCGCCTTGCCCGCACCTCCGTCGGGGTCGAGGAGGCCTGCAGCGGCGTGCGCAGCCTGGTGTCGTGCGTATTTTGCGGAATCCTGTTCTCGGCCATCCTGGTTCGCCGGCCCCGGGCCCGGCTGGCCGTCATTGCCATTTCCGCTCCCCTGGCCCTCGGGATGAATTTTCTCCGGTCGCTCGCCCTGACCCTGCTTGCCAACTCAGGAAGGCCCATCGCGGGGCCGTGGCACGACGCCGCCGGCTTTGCGGTCCTCGGCGTCACGGCCGCTCTGCTCGGAGCTTTCGCACTTTGGCTCGGGCGCCCGTCCGGCCGGGCGCGGCCCGGCGAATCCACCGGGGCCCCCGGCACGCCCCAGCCGCCCGGATTTCCGGGGAATGGGGCCGCCCGGAGCCCGGTCCGCGGCGACCTGCTCCTCGCCGCGCTTCTTTCGGCCGCCGCGGCCCTCCTTGTCTTTTTCTACGCGAACACGAGAACCCCCGTGAATCGGGACCGCCGGCCCCCGGATCTGTGGGCCGTGATTCCCGAGTCGGCGCCGGGCTGGGCTGTCAGGACGGACACCACTTTGTATCGATTCTCGGATACGCTCAAGACGGACCTCCTGGCCCAGCGCACCTACGAGCGCCCCTCCGGCGCGGGCCTGCTCCAGGTCACGCTCTACGCGGCCTATTGGCGCCCCGGGCAGGCCCCGGTGAGCCTGGTCGCCTCCCACACGCCCGACGCCTGCTGGCCCGGAATCGGCTGGGTGCCCGGGCCGGCGGCGGATGCCCGCCGGGAGCCGCCCTCGATCGGCGGCCGCCCGCTTGCCGGGGCCGAGTCCCGCTATTTCACGAACCAAGGCTTCCCCCAGTACGTCTGGTTCTGGCACCTGTATGACGGAAGGCCGATTCCCTACGAGGATCCCTATTCCCTCTGGCGGCTTCTCGCCATCGCCTGGCACTACGGCTTCCGCCACTCCGGGGAGCAGTTGTTCGTCCGCGTCTCGAGCAACCGCCCGTGGTCGTCGCTCGAGGAGGAGCCACTCGTGCACGATTTTTTCGACCGGCTTCGTCCGTTGGGATTCTTGCCCGGCGTCCCGCTCACGCCCGGCCCACAACGCCTGCCCGCATCGCCGGGGTAACAGGCGGCGGCGCACCCTCACATGTTCTTGAAGGCCTCGAATTGGCCACCGAGCTTGTCCATGAATGCTCCAATGCTGGGAAATCCGTTGGCGCGCAGGGTCTTTTCCGCATCGGCGACGGCCTTGGGATCGCGACAATTGGGGTCGGCCTTGAGTTTGGCGGTCACCTCGGCGACGGCCTTCATTCCGGCCTCGACGCTGGGGGCGAGGGTGCCGATGTCGCGGCCCTGGAGATTGTATTCCTTGCGCAGGGCGACGAGCGTTTCGACGGCCTTGTTGGCCTGGACAAAGGCCTCCTGGGGCTGGCGGGCGTCCTGAACCTTGACCTGGTACATGAGCCCCAGGCCCTGAGGGTCCTTGAGGTCGATTCCCTTGTCGTCCGGAGTGGGCTTGGCGACTTGCGCCAAGCTGGGATCTTCCGGCACCGTGTCCCAGCCGTGCGTCTCCGGGTTCCACTTCTGCTTCTGCTGATCGCCGAGCACCTGGACTATGTTCGAAACCACCGCGATGCGCTCGTAATGTTTCGTTGTCTCGTTGAAGACGTATCTCTGATCGGAGAAGGCCACGCTGGCCTCCTCGTGGGATTTGTCGGTGGCCAGCTGCTGATGGTCGACGGCCCATTTCTCATTGCCCCCTTTGTAGTCCTTGGGGCAGCCGGTGAGCTGGCCAAAGGTCTCGTAGGACGTGGCCTGCCAATACTTTCGGGGCACCTCAACCCACTGCTCCAAGTTGTTGTTGTCCCATCCGGCAAAATAGCAGACCCGGTAATCGCGGTCGGTGTTGAGGCTCGGCCCGGTTGCACCGGGGGTGCGGAATTCCTTCACCTTGACCATCCGCTTCGCCATCCCGGGCATCGTGTCCCTGATGTACTGCACGACCGCGGCGTCGTGCTGCTCGTAGATCCTCTCGCGGGTGTTGGAGAAGGCTTCCTGCACTTCGGGCGGCGCATTCTTGAGGGCCCGCACCATCGTCGGGTCTTTCATGATGGCAATCACATCGTCGACATGGGCAGAGGGTGTGCCGTCCGGGCCTTCGGTTGTCCGGCTGCGCACCAGGGCGGCCGCGTCCGACTCCTGGGCGGGCGTGGGCTCCGGCGCCGCCGAGGCGTCGGGTTTGGGCGGACCAGGGGGAGGTTCCTCAGCCGCCGGTTTTGCCGCAGCGGTTTCCTTCGCCGGAGTGCGGGCTGCCTCGTTGCCGGCCGGTTCCGTGCCGGAAGCGGACGGCGGCTTGGGCGTGGATTCCGCAGCAGGAGATTGCGCCGGCGCCTTGGGCATTAGGCCTGCTGCCAAATTGCTCACCTGCTGACTTTTCGCACCCGCCCAACTGGACACCGACATGTTGCCGTGTTTCTGCACCTCTTCCCCAAGCCAGGAGCCGAGGACGTTTTCCCCAACGTCCTTTGCCGTGTCCTTCAGCGCCTCCACGAGGCTCCGCTCCATGTAGAGGTTCTTTACAAAATGATAGCTGACATACAGCGACCAAACCCAGGCCTTGCTCTTCATGCCCCATTGCTGAAACTTGGACGGATCGACGACTTGGCCCTCGATCATCCCGGGAAGGGTGGTCACGTTTTCCCACAGCCACTGCTCCGGAGACTCGCCGTCCTGGTACGCATTGATTCCGGAAACGACCAGGCCCTTGAGCATGCCCGCGCCGGCCGCCCCGTACGGTCCGGTAAGCGATCCGATGGCCGCGTTGAATGCCATGTCCCCGGCCCACTGGCTCCATTCGAGCACACCCGTGATTGCTCCCGCCCAAGCCGCCTCGTTCGCGTAGCCCTCGCCGCCTTCGCCGAGCGTGAGTTCGGCCGCCGCGTTCCAGATCTTGTGCCGCAGCTCGGCCAGGCCCTGCGACCCCAGCGTCATCTTCCGCCTGTCCAGCAGCGCCTGCATCTTCGGATAGTAGGCGGCCGGAACGAATTTGGTGATCACCTCCTGGCACCGGTCCAGCTCAACCTGCCAGTTCGAGCCGCCGGGCCCGTCGCCCGTGGTCACAACCCCAATTGTGATGATCGACGAGTAGCTGGCTCCCTCCCCGCCCGCATAGCTGATCCTCAGGTCGCACGGAACGATCCGCCCGTCCGCCGGCACTTCCTTCGGCAGCGTCAGGCTCAGGACTGCCGCCGGATCGTTCACCTGCCGGACCCTTGAAAAGGAGCCGTCATACTTGCCCGCGTCCAGGATGTTGGATGCCGCCGAGCCCTTCGGATCGAGCCGGGTCACGCTCAGCTTCTTCAAGCTCTCCTCTTTCGCCGTCAGATTCACGATCTTCTTCGTCTTTGGATCCTTCGCATACACCCGAACGTCGATTTCCGCGGGAGCGTGTGCCTTGCCGTCGCCATTGAGAAGGAAGATTCCCTTCTCGGGATCGCGGCCAACCGTCGACACGAACAATCCTTCCTGAAACACGCTGACCTTGAGGTCGTGCTCGAGCGTGGCGCTCCCCTTCTGCTCCGCGGTGATCTTCAGGATCGCCTGCTCCCGGTTCGATCCGTCGTGCAGGGGATCCAGCCCCGCCTCCGTCAGGGTCAAGGTCGCGCTCTTGCCATCCACCGGATTGATCTCCGCTTTGGCAACCTTGCGGCTCTCCTTGCCATAATCCGCATGAAACTCCCAGGGATCCGGCCCCGCGTTGTCGATCGCCAGCGTCACCTTCACGGCTTCCCCGCTCTGCGAAGTCAGCTCCACCTTGTCCGGCGCCGTGTTTATTTCCGCATTGGGAGCCACCGGGATATTCAAGGTCTGAGTCCACGGCTGCCCGCCCATCATCGCATGAGCCATCACGGTTACGGTTGCCGGCAGCTGGTTCCCTCCCCCGCGCGCCGCATCTGGATTGGACGCCTGAACCATCGCCACCTGCCAGCCGTCCCGGACCTCCGGCTTGTAGGGCAGATCCACCCAGCCCGCGTTCGCCCCCTCACCGCTGAAAGCGATCCCGGAAGTCGCCGTCAGAGCCGCCGCGGCCTCCGAGGCGTCCTTGGCCTTCACATGCGCTCGCACGTAAACCCCGTCCCGCCCGTCCGCCCTTATTGAAGTCTTCGGCCCCGGCTGGATGACCACCTCCAACGGATTGCTCAACGAGCCGGGGATGTCCGGCGGCCCCACCCATTGGTACGTGTAAACCGCAACGGGCGCCGCAGCCAGCATCCGACTGTATATGCCCCCTGTAGTGTTCACCGACCCGAACAGATCCGACACTCCGACAACCAGCTGAAGGTAGCCCGGCCAGTATTTGAGCTGCTCCTCATAGTCGCCGGCAGGGAGGTGAATGCTGGCCTTGAGATCGGTCTTCCCACCGCCCGATTGATACTGTTGAAACAAGGAGGCCAGGTCGGGAAGCTTGATGCTGAAATCGTCCGATGCCCTGGCAGGCCCTCGTCCCCTGGGGTCCGGCATCCGATAGTTTTGTATGACGACAACCGTTGAGGTGTCTTGGCCCAACCAGGCTTCGCCGGCATGCAAGTCTTTGGCGTAATTCCCTGTAAACAATCCAATCTTCCCGGTGATCTCTTCCGTGCCCACGTGGTCCAGATACTCGCTGCCTTCGCTGATCGAGGAATCCAGATGAAGGGGAGCCGGCTCGCCGGGAACCAGGACTGGAGGCACGCTCCAGTGCAATTTCGACTGAAAATTCTTCCACTGCGGAGCCAGCGGTGGGGCGTGTATGGCCCTGTGGATGTAATTCGCGGGATTCAGGTTGTTGTAATCAAGTTTGCAAAAGAATGTCCAGTTGGCATCCGTGCCGCTCCCCTGAAGATAACCGCCGCGAAGAATCCGATCGGACTGGCTGTCGGCGGGATCCAGCGGATTCATCGCCGTGTTAAGAAACCACTTGGGGTCTGCGGACCTTTGACAAAAGGTCCCTGCGTCTCCTTCGGGTGGCATCTCGACTTTGACCAGCTTGTAATAGCCTGCACTTGGGAGCGGACGTTTCGCGGTCGGCGCCTGATCGGGATTCATTGGCTGGGCCGCGCCGGCCTGCACCGTTGAAGGAGCGGCGGTCGTCTGCGGCTTGTTCGCAGCCATGTTGGCGGACTGGGGGGCTGGCGCCGCAGGGCCTTTCGGACCGGCTGGCGCGCTGGCCTTTGAGTTGGGACCATTCGGTTCCGCGGATTTAGGCGCCGCTGGCGGCCCGTGATAAGCCACCGATGACGAAGAGGAATCCGGCGCGGACGGGCTGGACGGCGCGGTTGCCTGGGAAACGGATCCTGTACTGGCTGCAGATTCGGTGCGCTGCACCGCGGTTGAAACGGCGGAGACCGGGGCTGCGGACTGCGAATTGGCGGCGCCCACGATAGCGGAACGGGCGGGTGCAGTCCCCTGAATCATGGGCGCCGGCGTTTTGGCGCCCTTCGCCGCGGCGGAATCCGCGGCCAGTTGCGGATTGGCGCCAGATGAGGGGCCAGGAGCGGTCTTGCCGGCCATCTCCAACGCCGCCAAATGGGTCGCCGCGTCCCGCTGCTTCGGATCGACAGCCAGCACGAAACGGTACTCCTGCGCCGCCTTCTCCTTGTCGCCGCGCGCCTCGTAGATCATGGCCCGGCGGGTGAGGGCGTAGGTGTTCCGCGGCTCGAGCTTGATGACCGTTTCAAAGTCGCGGAGAGCCGAATTTTGGTCGTTGAGCCGCTGAAAGGCGAGGCCCCTCTCGCTATAGCCGGTGACGTAGTCGGGCTTGATCTGGACCGCGCGGGTGCAGTCGATGACCGCCGCCATGTAATCCTTTAGCGCCACGTGCACGACGGCACGGTTCTCGAGCGCCAGGGCGGACTGGGAGTCGAGTTCCACAGCCTTGTCGAGATCGGCCAGGGCCCCCGTCAAATCCTTTGCGAAATATCGCGAAAGGCCGCGTCCACGCCAAGCCTCGGAATTGCCCGGGGCGATCGCCACGGCGCTCTCGAAATCGGCCGCCGCGTCCGCCCGATTGCCCAGGTTCTGCCGGGCTCGGCCCCGCCCGATCAGGGCGAGGGCATCGTCGGGTTTCTCGGCCAGCGCCTGCGTGTAGGCGGCCTCGGCTGCCGCCATCTTTCCGGCATTGAATGCGGCATCACCGTCTTCCTTCGGGCCGGCCAAAGCGGGCAGGATGCCTGCCAGCAAAGCCGCACAGGCCCAGCGCAGCATGCCTAGGTTTCCCGAATAGGGGCGTTGTCGCCTGTTCATGCTGGCACCGGATGGGTTCTATTGCCGTTCCGATGCGCTTTTTATCGCACCTTGCTGCGCGACCTACTCAGCGTTTATTGGTCAAAGTTGGTCGTTTTTTGGTGGCCGCTTTGCGGAGATCTATCCTTGAACCTCGCGCATGAGGACGCCCGAGGTGCCGTGCGAGCTGCCGGCAGTCCGGGCGAGAAGGTCGTAAATCGGGTGAAGATCGGGCTGGCCGACGGCTCCCCCGATCGCAAATTGCGGCGTCAACGGGCGGAATCCGCCGGATCCCGCCCGGCAGGAGCGGACGAAGGGTCAGGTGACGAGACGCTGGGCCTTGGCTTGCGCGAGCAGGCTGATTTCCGCCGCCTTGAAGGCGTGCGCCTGCGTCATGGCCTTTTCCGTTCGATTCAGGCAGTCGAGGATGAACTGGCCGAAAAAGCGGTAACCGACCTTGCCGGCGACGTCCATGCGGTGTTCGCCCTTTTCGTCGGTGATGTAGACGTGGTCGCTGGTGTCGTCCCGGGCGACATCGACATACTTTCGCAGTTCGACCGTGCCCTTGGTTCCGAGGATGAAGGTGCGGCCGTCTCCCCAGGTGCTCAGCCCGTCCGGAGTGAACCAGTCCACCCGCACATAGTTGATGGAACCGGTATTGCCCACCAGGGAAGCTTCGCCGAAGTCCTCGAACTCCGGGGTGTCGGGATTGGCGAAGTTTCCGATGGCCGAGTGGGCGACGGTGGCGTCGCTCGAGCCCGTGTAGGTCAGGAATTGCTCGAATTGGTGGCTTCCGATGTCGCAAAGAATTCCGCCAAACTTGTCGCGCTTGAAGAACCAGTCCGGCCGGGTCGGCTTGCTCAGGCGGTGCGGCGCAAGGGAGACGACCTGGACCACCCGGCCGATGACGCCCCGGTCCATCAGGTCAGTCGCAAACATGCCCGCCTCGTTGTGAAGCCGCTCGCTGTAATAGACGAAGTACTTGCGGCCCGTCCTGGCGACCACCTCCTTGGCTTGCGTCAGCTGCTCCAGGGTCGTGAAAGGGGCCTTGTCTGTAAAATAGTCCTTTCCGGCTTCCATGACTTGGCAGCCCAGGGGGCCGCGCTCCGAGGTCACCGCGGCGGCCGCGACCAGGCGGATTTCCGGGTCGGCCAGGACCTCGTCGAGGGACCGGGCGACCCTGGCCTGGGGAAATTTCGCCCGGAAGGCGTCGACCTTCTTTGGATCGGGGTCGTACACCCACTTGATCGTCGCACCGGCCTCGGTGAGCCCGTTGCCCATCCCGTAGATGTGCCCGTGGTCGAGGCGGACGGCCGCGATATTGAATTCGCCCGGCTTGACGACCGGGTTCGGCTTGCCTTGCGGGGCGTAGTTCATGCCGCTCGCGTTCTGGACGGGGCCGTCGGCGCGGGCCCGGGAGATCAGCGCACCCGCGGCCAGGGAGGCGGCGGTTGTGGAGAGGAATTGGCGACGGTTCATAAGAGTGGGGCGGCGGTCAGGCCGGGGCCATGCGTGTGATTCCGTACGGACTGCGCTCCGGCCGGGAAAGCATCGAATTGGCCTCGTCATCGTTGACAAATCGCTCCGCCTTCGTGTCCCAGTCGAGCGGGCGCGCGAGCTTCATCGAGATCCAGCTTATGATGCAGGCGGTGTTGCTGCGGTGCGCGATCCAGGCGGGGGCCATCGGCGTCTCCCGGGATCGGACGCACATAAGCCAGTTCTTGTGGTGCTCTTCGCTCACCGGCAAGCGCACGCTCAATCCCTGCGGATTGAGCAGCTTCGGATCGCTGGCGTCCAGGGGCTTCAGATTGCCGTGGTTTTGGGCCGGATCGCTGCCGGTGGCCTGCCCGTCGCGGGCAACGAAAATCCACCCCTCGTCGCCGATGAACCGGATGCCGTTGGGAAACTTGTCGGAGACGGTCATCTTAACCCCGTTTGGGTAGTCCAGCACGACGTGATACTCCCCGTGCACGTTCCAAATCTTGTTTTTCGGAAATGTCGCCCGTCCCTCGACGCGGCTCGGTCCGGACAACTCGCAATCCAGGCCCCAGTGGGCCGTGTCAAAATGGTGGGCGCCCCATCCGGTGATCATCCCCAGGCAGAAGGACTCGTTGCGCAGCCAGCCGGGGCGGCTGTAATCCATCTGGGGATGAACCCGCTGCTCGGTGTAGTAGACTTCCGGCGTGGGCCCGAGCCACGCGTTGTAGTTCAAGTTGACGGGAACGGGCTGCTCGGGATCGTCCGGAGCCGTGGGATCGATCGGCAGGCCGATTTCGACCGCCTTGACCGCGCCCACCCGGCCGCTGCGCACGAGTTCGCACGCCTGGCGGAACTGCGTCCACGACCGCTGCTGGCTTCCGACCTGCAGGATCCGGGTGCCCGCCTGAACCGCGGCGCGCAGGGCGATTCCTTCGGCGACCGTCATCGTCATGGGCTTCTGGAGATAGACATCCTTGCCCGCGGCGATGGCGGCCATGGCCAGTTGCGCGTGCCAGTGGTCGGGCGTGCTGATCACGACCGCGTCGATGTCCGCGCGCGCCAGCAGTTCGCGGTAGTCTTCGTGGGTTGAGACGGCGGGAATCGGCCGGGAATGATCCCGGCAGTATTTCTCCACAAACGCCTTGCCATCCTGCACCCTGTGGGAGTCGAAGTCGCACACCGCCGCGTAGTCCGCGAGGTCGGACGCGAGAACCCCCGGCATGTCGTGCCCCTGGGCGATGCGTCCGCAGCCGATTTGGCCGACGCGGATCCGGTTTCCGGGGGCATTCGAACCGAGCAGGCGCGACGCGATCACATTGGGCACGGCGAGCGCCGCTCCCAGCTGCACGGATGTACGCAAGAAATCGCGGCGGGACAGGTTCGTTCGATTGGGTGGCGTCGGCTTCATGTTCGGGGGTGGTGCCAAAATCTGCGTGAAGAACGGCCTTGGGGCATGGCATCCCGGGGTCGGGGATGCTCTTCCGATCCTGTTGGCGAAAACAGGGGCCTTGCAACGCTTGTTTCTTGAGAGGGAAACCCGCAACGCCGCATGAATCCGGCGGTAATTGCAATGCATGAAGTGGAGCGAGAGGACGCAAATGGGGTTCCTGTTCTCTTTTTAAGAACGCGCTGGTCAGGCGAGTGAACCGGCGCATCCCCATTGAAAAAACTCGACATGGGTGCGATGATGGGCGGATTTCAATCTCCACCCCATTGAGTTAGGTCCCGGCTTTCAAACCACCCATTGCATATGAAACGTCTCTCCGTCGCCGCAATCGCCGCCGTCTTCTTTCCCTTCGCCGTCCCAGTTAGCGCTCAACCGGCCGCGCCGGCTGCGGGGGGGCTTCGCTATACAATCGCCGTGTCCAAGTTCGAGAATCACGCGAACTATGCGGGCCAATTCGCCCTGTCGGATACCTGGGGGGCCGTGCTGACGGACGCGCTTCAAAACTCGGGGCATTTTATCGTGATCGCCGAGGCCGATATGCGGAGCGCTGCGATGGCCGAGCAGGATTTTGCAGCGAGCAATCGGGCTGCGCACGGCGACAAAGCGCCCGTGATCGGGGCGATGACGCCGGCACAGCTTCTCGTCAAAGGCGAGATCACCGCCTTCCAGGATGGGACGAGCGGCGGTTCGGGCGGAGTCGGATTCGGCGGAATCAGCCTTGGAATGCGCAACAGTGTGGCGGAGATAAACGCGATGATCTACGTCGTCGATTCGAGCACCGGCCAAGTCAAGGCTTCCAGGAAAGTCGTCGGGCGCGTTGAGAGCAAGGGGCTCAACGTCGGGTTATCCAACCGGGGCTTCGACGGCAATATGTCCAACTTCAAGAAGACAAACGTCGGCAAGGCGGTCGAAGCCGCGATCGACGATGCGGTGGCCTTCTGCACCGCCCAGCTGGAAAACCTGCCGTGGACCGGCAACATCATCCTGGTCAAGGAGCCCCAGGTTTACATCAACCGCGGTCAGCGCGAAGGGGTCACCGCCGGGCAGCTCTTCAGAGTCGGATCGTCTGAAGTCCTGCGCGATCCGGGCACCGGGGAGGTCCTCGACAACAGCTTTACCGAAAAGGGAAAGATACGCGTCGATTCGGTGAAGGAGAAAATCTCCGTTTGCACGATCGTCTCGGGCAACGGCATCGAAAAGGGCATGGCGGTATCGCCCTGATTCCAAGCCCCATTGTCAGCTGGCGCCCTCTCTTGGCGCAACGACTCTTTCTTCCACACCCAAGGACTGACCCCAAGACATCAGGGAGCCGGGTCGATGCCCGAATCCGCAGGTTTGGCAGACGTATCCGGGCGGTGGAAGAGCGCCGTCTGGCCGACGGCTCCCACGCACTCGCACCCGCTCTCCCGGGCGATCCGCAGGCACAGGGCGGCACGCTCCTCCCGGTCGAGGCCGGCAAAGCGAAGCTTCACCAATCCATTCGCCTTCAACTGGCGCTGCAGTTCGGCAGCAAAGGCCGGGGTCAGGCCGCCTTTGCCCAATCGCACGGTCGCATTCAGGCGCTGGCCGGCTCCGCGAAGCGTGGCCTTCTGCGCCCCTGTCAGGATTGGTTTTTCCATAAAGGGTCCGCCGGGACGTCAGCTTCCATCTGTCATTTCACCGCCGCCCAGACCCGCTGCACGTCGTCGTGCTCTTCGAGAGCCTGAAGAAACTCGCCGACCTCCGCCCGGGCCGCCTCGTCCAGTTCCGGAAAGTTCTTGGCCACATAGCCCAATTCGCTCGTCACGACCGACCAGCCGTGCTGAGACAGCCAGGCCGACGCCGAGTGGACAGCCGAGCGATCGGTCACAAAACGCGCCCCGGGACGCCCTTCGGGAATGTCGTCATTGCGTTCATGGGTGAGGATCTCGAAGTCATTTGCCCCCGCCTCGATTGCCGCGGCCTCGATGTCGACGGCGGCATCGGGATGATGGGCTTCGACGAGGCCGACGTGATCGAACAGGAACTTGTTGCTCCCGCCGTGGCCGAGGACGCCCCCCTTGAACAGCACCCGGATCTCCGGCGCGGTCCGCTGATTGTTGTCGGTGTACACCTCGACAATCACCGGCACCTTGTGGGGGGCATAGCCTTCGAATATGACCTGCTCCAAGGTCATCTTGTCCTCCCCGATGCCGCCTCCCTTTCTGATCGCCCGTTCGATTGCGTCCCGGGTGACGCTCGCCTTCCGCGCCTTTTCGACTGCAGCGAATAAACGCGCGTTGGCCACGGGATCGGCTCCGCCCAGCTTCGCGGCAACGGTGATCTCCTTGACCAGTTTTCCTACGGCCTGCCCCTTCTTGAGGTTAACTATTGCGCGTTTCGCGTGCAGCCATTGTCGGCCCATAAGATCCTAGATTGATGTCCGCCGGGAATACGGCAACGCGATTCCCCTCAAAGGCCACCCCATGAAATCCGGCGTTCTCGCATGCCGCGCCTTCCTGAAAACCAGCGGAATCTTTCAGCTTGGCGGGGACGCAGGAGACGAGGGCGCGGGCAGGCCGTCCACCGGCCCGGGCTCCATGATTTCGATGCGCGTGCCGTCCGGATCGAATACATGGATCTGCCGCTTGTGGTCGGTGCCAGCGATAATCTTGGTCGACAACTGGGCTCCAGGCGGAAGCGGCCGGCGGGACAGCATCTCCCCCGCCTTGGCCACATCCGGCACGACGAGGCAAAAGTGGTGGTTCACGCCGATCTTGGCGAGCGGCGGCGGCAGATTGTAGAGCATGAATTCAACCCAGTCGGTGCCGTCGGGCACTTTCATGTTCACCCAGCTGAGCACCCTCCCGTTGCCGCTCCCGCGCCAGATCTCGGTGCAGCCGAGCACGTCGCCGTAAAACTTCATGGCGGCGGCCAGATGGCGGACCATCACGCCCGCGTGGGTCATGTGAGTCGAGATGCGCGCGTCTGGAAGGTGGCGGCCCGTGTCGCGCGCCACCCAGCCGTCGGGCAGGTACTGCTGGAATTCCACGGCGTGGCCGTCGGGATCGTCGATCCAGAAGTTGGCGGAATTGATTTCGCTCCGGGTCACGTGGTCCGGGACCTTGAATCCCATGGATTTCAGGTAGAGTCGCATTCCCTCGGCGTCGTCGGTCTCGAGCGCGATATGATTCAGGCGATCGGTGTCGGGGGCATTTTCGGGAATGAGTTCGATCGATTGGCGGTCGTTGATCTTGATCAGCGCCGCGCGCAGGCCGCCATTGGGCCCCAACAACGTGTACGACTCGTCAAAGCCCAGAAAGTCGTGATAAAACTTCCGCGACGCATCGATGTTGTGCACGTAAAGCGCCACCTGGGCGACAGCGAGGATGTGCGGTCGCGCGACGGCGCCGCTGTCCTGCGCCCGGACCGGGGCGAAGCCGCCGGCAAGGCCAAGTCCCGCAGCGAGGAAAAACCGGTTGGTCGTGAACATTGGGGTGTGGGGAAAATTGGGCGGATGGGAGATTGACGGTCCGAACGGGTTGTCCGTTGCGTCTGGCGGAGGATCCAACAATACAGCTCGCCAGTGCACCCCATGTCCATCCCATCCTCCACCCCGAAAGCCAGACAGCCTGCTAAATGACCGCGATCAAATCCCGGCCGCTTCTGGCAATGGAAGGCGTCAGCCTCCGGTTCGGCGATCGCCTGGTGTTCCGCGATACGGACTGGACCTTCGGCCGCCGCCAGCAATGGGCCGTTGTCGGGGCCAATGGATCCGGCAAGTCGCTTTTTGCCCGGGCGCTCGCCGGGAACGTCCCCGTCGTCCGCGGAGAAATCCGGTACCACTTCCGCCTCCGGGGCCGCCACCGGTGGACGCCGGAAGCGGCGGTGGCCCAGGTTTCCTTCGAGCAGCAAAAGCTCCATGCCGGGGACGCCCCATCGGCGGCCAGGTGGTTCAGCCTCGAGGAGGAGGGCGCGTCCACCGTCAGCCAATTCCTTTCCCAGGATAGCGTCGAGGGCTTGAATCCATTCGAGGTTTTCCGGCGGTCGCGGCCTTCGGTCGCGGCCTTCGGCCGCCGCCTGCGCCGGGTTCTGCGCCTGCTTGCGATCGCTTCGTTGCTCGACCGCCGCCTCCTGTCCCTGTCGAACGGGGAGATGCGCAAGGCGCTGCTCGCCCGGGCCCTGCTGCGACGGCCCCGTCTCCTGATCCTTGACGATCCGTTCACCGGATTGGATGTCGCGTTCCGTGCCCATCTCAAGGCGATCCTGGAGGAGTTGATGCGGCATCGTTCGCTTCACCTGCTACTGATCGTCACCCACCCCGACGAACTGCCCCGCGGAATCACCCATATCCTGTGCGTGGATCGCTGCCGCGTCGTCGCCCAGGGGCACCGGTCCGCGATGCTGAAGCATCCGCGGGTGCGACAGTTGTTCGGGGGCGCCGCCCGGCGGACGCCCATTCGCCGGCTCCCGCTTTCCGCTGCGGCCCGGAGGAGGGCGGCAACAGCGACCGAACTCGTCCGCCTGGAGAACGTCACGGTTCGCTACGGGCGGCGGGCGATCCTGCAAAACGTGGACTGGACCGTGCGGCGCGGCGAACATTGGGCGCTCTTGGGACCGAACGGCTCGGGCAAGAGCACCCTGTTGAGCGTCATCATCGGCGACAACCCGCAGGCCTACGCCAACACGGTGCGGGTCTTCGGGCGTCAACGCGGCTCCGGCGTGGACATCTGGAGCCTCAAGCGGCGAATCGGCTACGTGTCCCCTGAACTCCACCTGCACTTCCCCGAAACGCTGGGTTGCCTGGAAGCCGTGGTCTCCGGCCTGCTCGATACCAACGGCTGCCTCCAGCCGGTCACCCCGCGCCAGCGCAGGGTCGCGCGCAGATGGCTGATGCGCCTCGCCCTCGCCGATTGCGAGGAACGCACCCTCGGATCCCTGTCCGCAGGATTGCAGCGGATGGTTCTGCTGGCGCGCGCGCTCGTGAAGACGCCCGACCTGCTCGTCCTCGACGAGCCCTGCCAGGGCCTCGACCTGACCCACCGTGTCCATTTCCTGCAAGCGGTCGAATCCCTGATCGCGGCCGGGGTGTCGACGGTCATCTATGTGACCCATAGGCAGGATGAGATTCCACGGGGCGTCCGGCGGGTGTTGCGGTTGAAGGCAGGCTTCGTGCAGTGATTTAACTCCGCCGTCCCCACCTTCGAGATTGCCAGCTCGTCCGGGTATGCACCCCGACCGGCCAATATTTCGCCGCAATCAAGGTTGCCAGATAGATCTGCAGCGGCTCACGGCGGTCCAATCATATTGCAACGGATGTGTCTTATGTCTTGCTCGAAAATGCCCTGCTTTGAACGACGAGCCGAAGGGAAGAATGCCAACCGAATCCGATGCGGGCTGGGAATCCGTCCCGCCAGCATTCCACGAATCCGCTGAACACCCGATGCACCGGGAAACCGCGCACCGGCTGGCGCGCCGGGCGTTGTTCGGCTTCATCGTGACCTTCGCTTTGGCGCGGGTCTTTGTGCTCCTGATCATGTCGAAGGAGATGCCGAATCTCTATTTCTTCATGGGCGGCACCCATGTTCACCACCTGAACTACGGCATCTTTCTATTGGCGGCGGTCTGCGGCTTGAGCGTCTTCGTCCGACCCGTCGGCCGCACGGCAGAGATGACGGCATTGATTTACGGCGTGGCCATGGGCCTCACCTTCGATGAATTCGGAATGTGGCTGCACCTCGGCGGCAGTTACTGGCAACGGGCCAGCGTTGACGCGGTGATCATGGTGGCGGCGGTGTTCGGTTTGGTCGCCTTCGCGCGTTCGGTGAAGCGGTTTGAAGCGCGTCACTTCCGGGCATTCGCCATACTGGCGGTCGTTTTGGCGGGCTTTGGAATCGCCCTGTGTATGGCCGGGAACCGCCTGGGCGACGTCATGGGATCCAGGCTTCAGGAGCTGGAAGCGGCTTCATCGCCGTGAGCGTGCCCGCGGATTCGGACCGCGGGTCTTGACCGGTCAAGGAAGGTTATAGACCTCGATAAGGGCGATGCCGGTCGTGCTGCCGACGCCGCTGACCTGCGCTGTGTAGGATCCGGGGGGCAGCGTCACGACCATGGCGCAGTCGGCCGAACCGGAGGCAAGGCCGAAGGCGTAGACGCTGGAAAAGACCGCGGATGTGGCCGGCTGCAGGCCGGCTGAAACCGTGGACGGGCCGGCGACCGGGCCGTTGCCCCAACCGGCATTGGTCGCGATGATCGCGCCGGAACTGTCGTAGAGCGCGAGCTGGGGAGCAGCCAGGGAGCCGGCGACGCCGTACTGGGCCTCGGTCGGGCCCACGCCACGGATGAGCACCGTTTCGGGGGTCGTGCCGGTGATGACAAATCCGGCGACCAGGACCTGGGAGCCCGTCCCGACGTAGGCCCGGGCGGAGATGTTGATCAGATGCGAGGAGGGAGTGCCCGTGTCGGCGTCATAGAGTTCGGCCAAAGCAACGCCGGTCGCCCCGGAAATCTTCACGCCGTTGAGCTGCCATTGATACGTGGAGGGCAGCTGGGGCGTGGCGCTCATGGTGACGAGCGTCCCTGGATTGACGGGAGATGCCGGCGGCCCCACAGAGGTGATCTCCTCGTCGATCAGGGCGACCAGGTTTGCGACGTTGGGCGAACCTATGCCTGTGCAAAGATCATAGCCGATCCCGGCGGCATAGGCACCGTTGTTGCCCGAAATGATGTCGGTGAAGCCGATCGACCCGATGAGACTATAAACCCAGGGTCCGAGGAGACCGACCGGTGCCAGGCCGTGGCTGGTTCGATCCTGATTGATGGCCGCGCCGATCCCGGCCCAAACCGGCGAGGAGAGGCTTGTGCCCACCCGGCCTGAGTCCTGGCCGTTGAGAATGAGGAGGGCTCCGAACCCCACGCCGCCCATGCTGCCCTGGGCAACGGCGGCGACGTCCGGAACACATCGAGCCGTGCCACCCGGCACGCCGGCGCCGCTTTGCCAGGACGGGCGGGTAAAGGCCGTGCTGTATCCGCCTCCCGTGCCAAGGGTGCCGGCAAAACCAGGAGTCCATGCCGAGCTGAGGATGGCGTTATAATTCGAATCGAAGGCCACCGTAGTTCCGCCAACGCCCGTCACGTTGGGGTCGCTTGCGGGGTATTCGACGGTCAGAGGGTAGAGCGCGCTGTAGCCATTGGGACCGGAGACCGTTGGGTCCGGGTTTGATCCGCCGTCACCCGAACTGCAGAAGAACGTGATTCCGGCTGCAGCGAGCTGGGCAAACGTTTGCGAATAACCGTGAAGGGTGCCGCTGGCAGCCTGATCCTCGGGCCCGCTCGCGCTGTAAGAGACCTCCCGCAGGGTCGCGTCGGTTGCGGCGTAATTCAGGATCTGGGCGCAAGCGGCAATAAGATCCGAATCCAATAAGCTAGGGGTTGCGTAGATGCGCAAATTCGCGCCCGGAGCCATTCCCGTGGCCCACTCCGCGTCGAGCGTGACTTCAACCGCATCCGGCGTCCGATGCACCCACGCGCACAGGGATCGATCCAAAAACGAGCACCAGGACAAGGACAGCCCGACGGTAGTGGCGTGTCCGCGACATCGGTTTGCCGGAGTGTATGGCTCCGACCGGCTGCCTGTCAGCAAGCTTCTTTGCCTCTGGATTCGACAGTCTGGTGCGGGAACGTGACGCTATCGGACGGGGATTGCCTGTGCGACGAGAATGACGTCCGGAAGGTGATGCGGCGGCACCAGCGCGAAACCCTCATTGACAATAAGTTCCTCTGAAGATCGTGCCGTTGATTGCGAATGTCGGCTTTCGACTGTAACGAGGCTGTACCCCATGTCTGCACTTACGCTCCCGCCGAGTCTTTCTGCCATTGCCGCCCTCTTGTCGGACAAGCAATTGGGCAATGCGTCGCTTCCCAGCAAACCAGTCAGTCTTTCCCTGCCCAGCCAGAGTCAAACCGTCACCCTTCCGGGGAATCTCGGAGGCTTCACGATCAGTGCGAACGAGACCACCTCGTTTTCAGTGATCAACAGCGTAAGCGACGGCAACGTGGATGGCTACTTCGACCTAGATCGCGGCGCTGCGCCGGCCGCCCAGGATCCGACGAAGGCGGCGGCGCTCGAGGCGCCGATCCCGTTTGATCCGACGAAGGCATACCTGGTTTTGACCGCCCTTTCCGCGAGCGGGAAGGTGGCCGACCAACTGAGCGTGGGCAGCCAAGGAGCCTTGGGCCTGGAAGGGGATGATACCCTCGACGTCAGCATGTGCACGGCGTTCAGCCGAACGACCCTCGCGCGGGACGCCTTTACGCAAGCCGCGGAAAACTTTAAGACGATCTTTTCGAGCGCCGAAGTGCAGGCGCTGACGCCGGATGAGACCCTGTCGTTCGGAATTCAGGGAAGCCTGAGTCTTTCGCTGAAGTTTACGGCCACCAGCCTGGCCGGAATCCTGGCCGACTCGGTCGGAACTGTGCTGAACCAAGCCGGCCCCTTCAGTTTTTCTGCAGGCCCTTCAGCCACGCTGGCTGTGACCGCGAAAGCCACGGACGGATACCGGGTGTATGCACAACGCCCCGCCGCGGGCGGGACGCAATTCTCGATTTCGAAGCGGTTCTCGACCTCCCTGGGGATCGATGGAGGCCTCGGCCTGACCGTCACGATTTCGGATTCTTCCCTCGATTCGCTCGTGAATTCGATTTTTTCGCAGTTGGGAAATGTGGCCCAAAGCGACCTGGAATCCATTCTTCGGGCAGCCGGAGGCGTGTTGAGCGACCAACAGGCCGCGGTTCTCTCCGGCCTTTTGGCGAAGCTTGGAATTGCAAATCCGGAACAGTCCGCCCTGCAAAGCCTGCAAGGCAAGCTGGCGACGTTCAAAAGCGATGTCACGAGCCGGATCAATCCAACCGTCAGCGCACAGTTCACCTACTCTTGGCAGCGCCTCACATCCGACTCCCTGGCGGTCCAGTGTACGGTCCCGGACCCGGTATTGGACAAATACCTGCCGCAAATCCTGAGGCTCGACGTCACCGGGGTGACGGATCCCGATCCCGCCGACGGAGTCATTCTCACGAGGCTTTTGGGTCAAAAGAGCCGGGAGATCGACATTGGATATGGATTCTCCTTCGGAATTGGCGGATACGTCTTTCTCAAAAGCTCGGACACGGTCCAGAACCGATTCGTCGAGCTGGACACCCAATCCAGCTCCGGCCAGCTCCGGCAGTTCTCATTCCTCGGCAAGCGCCAATACACCGCCTCCTGGTTTGGAACATCGCAGTCCAACTACGCAGAATTGGATGCTTCGACGCCGGTGCCTCTCGCCGCGCCTGCCGCGAGCGACTTTCGGGTGGGCCTTTCGGTGGCCTTCACTTGGGCCAACCTCAAGTTTTCGGATATTCTGCAGACGGTTGCGGATCACGGCGTTGTCCTCAATGCCTTCGGCTGCGACAGCGTTCTCGATGCGATGCAATCGCTCACCCAATCGGGGGTGCCGTCGGACGCCACCGGGACGGCATTGGTCAGCCTGACGGTCCCGGACGCCGTTCTCACCCAGATTCTGCCCAAGCTCAATGGTCCGGACTATCGCAACCTGATCGCGCCAAATGCGATGGCCCGCGCGCTGCCCTGCACCCCGGAAAATCAGCAATTCGCCGAGAGAGCCCAGGCATCCCCGCGCGGGAAGGCCTATGCGCAGATGTGGTCGGACTTCCTGGCCCAGGAAAGTCTCGATGACACCACGATTCCCATCCTTTGCAGCATTGACCTGAAGGCCGCGGGCTGCGCCGGGCCCTTGGTCTCGGACGAAGGGCAGTCGCCGAATAATTTCGTGTGGTCGGCTGCGACGATCGGGGCCGAGGCTTCGCTGGGGGACTTGCAGGACGCCGTCGTCAACCAGGTGCCCGTCGCTTTTCGGCTCCTGCAATCGAGGCAGGCGGATTTTCACGAACTGTTTGCCGACTGCAGCGACAACCTGGCCGTGCTGGCCGCCCAGAATTTCGGATGCCGGATTCTCGCGGGGATGCTGATGCTTGCGGCGAGCGAGACCCCCGGCTGCCTCGATGGAGTCGTCCGATTGGTGCAACTGAGCTGGAAGGATGCCGCCGGCGTCTCCCATACCGTCGTTGCAAAACAAGGATCCTGAGCGGACGCGAACGCCTTATTTCTCCCACCCCATGAACTCCTCCCCTCCCATAGTTCTCACCCCCGCTCCTCCGACGCTGACTTCTGCCGCTGCGGGAAGCGCAAAACCGACCCGCTCGGGGTTGATTGCCCTCACGCTCACCCTGCTGATCGTCGTGATGCTTCTTGCCGGTTCGCTGTGCCAGGGGCTCGGCGCCCTGATATGGATCACGCTCTGCCTCACCCTTGTCATGATTGCGCTGGGGTGCTGCACGGCCCACAGGCCGGGAGGCATCCTCATCAACGAAAAGAACCTGATGAGCCTGTCCCGGTTTCAGATGGCCGTTTGGACCATCCTGGTGCTGGGCGCCTACCTCGCCTATGTATTCGCGCGCATCCGGAGCGGCGAGGCCGACCCGCTCAATGTTCAGATGGACTGGCATCTTTGGGCATTGATGGGGATCAGCACCACGTCGCTCATCGGGTCGCCCCTGGTTCTCAGCACGAAGTCCAATAAGATTCCAGAGGCGGCCACGGTGACCAAGACCGCCCAGTTGACCGGTGAAGATCCGAAGGCGCTGGCGGCGAACGGAAGGGGCCTTGTGTACGCCAATCCCAGTCCCGCCGACGCTTTGCTGACGGACATGTTCCAGGGCGATGAAATCGGCAACACGACCCACATCGATTTGGCCAAGGTCCAGATGTTCCTTTTCACAATGATCGTCGGCTTGGCGTTCTTTTGGAGCGTCCTGACGAGCCTCGCGACCCCGCATGGCAACCTCACCGACTTGCCGCAATTGTCCGACGGCGCTGTTTGGCTGCTCGGCATCAGCCACGCCGGATACCTTTCGAGCAAGGGCGTGGACCACACCAAGACCGCCTGATCGCGCTGCCGGGTCGATCCGCCCCGGCGCGTCTTCCGGCCGAAAATTGACATCCTTTGCGGGTGGTCGACATCGGCAGCTTTTCCCCCTTCGCGAGGTCGGGTTTTCTCAGCCGACCATCCACGGAATCGCGTAGGCGCAGATCGTGGTGATGATGCCGATCACCGCAACGAGGAGGACGCTGTGCCAGAACGTGAACCGGAACAGGGCGGACTCCTCCGAGGGCTTCATTCCGGTGGCGGCAGCGGCAACCGCGATGCTCTGCACGCTTATCATCTTGCCCATCACCCCGCCGGTTGAATTGGCGGCCGCGGTGAGCACCGGATTCAGGCCGATCTGCCGGGCCGCCGTCACCTGAAGGTTGCCGAAGAGCGCGTTGCTCGAGGCGTCCGATCCCGTCAGGAAGACACCCAGCCAGCCCAGCACCGCGCTGAAAAACGGAAAGAAGGCGCCCGTGGAGGCGAATGCCAGTCCCAGCGTCGACGTCGCGCCCGAATAGTTCATCAGGAATGCAATCCCCAGAATCGAGGCGATCGTCACCAGCGGCAGGAACATCACCTTGAAGGTTCCGAAGAAAACGCGCGCAAAACCCGCGGGCGGCAGGCCGGCAAACAGTCCGGCAAGAATGCTCGCGATCAGGCAGGCCGTGCCGGGGCTGGCGAGCCAGTCGAGGCTGTAAACGGCGTCGTAGGGCGCGGCAGCGGGCACGACCGGCGGCATCCGAAGGACAAGCCGGTGCAGCGCCGGCCATTGGATGGGAATGCTCGTCTTCAGGAGCACGTTCTTGATCGCGGGAGTGCCCCAACAAAGGACGCAGGCGGCCAGCAAGAGATAGGGCAGCCAAGCCCGAACCGCGGAGCCACCCTTTGGGGAATCAGATCCAACCGCAATGCCGTTGGGAGTTGCGACCCGGCTGCCGCCAGGCTGCCATACGCGAAACAACACGACGAGGCTGGCGATGGCGGCAAGCGCCGCGAGGATGTCGGCCAATTCCGGTCCGATGAGGTTGGAGACCGCCACATGCACGATGGCAAACGAAAGGCCGCAGGTCACCGCGGCCGGCAGCGCGCCCCGCAAGCCCTTCCAGCCCGACATCAGGACGACCATGTAAGCGGGCACGCAGAGGGAAAGCGGCGCGCTGATCCGGCCGGCCGTGGCGCTGAGGCTGGCAATCGGCAAATCGGTCGCCGTGGCCAGGGTGATGATCGGCAGGCCTATGGCGCCGAAGGCGACCGGCGCCGTATTTGCCAGGAGGCAGATGCCCGCCGCCTTCAGCCGGTCAAAGCCCATGCCGGCGAGCATCGCGGCGCAGACCGCGACCGGAACACCGGAGCCGGCGGCGCCCTCGATGAATGCGCCGAAGGCAAAGGCGATCAGCAAGGCCTGGCACCGGCGGTCCGCGGTCAAAGTCGTGAGCGAATGCTTGATCACCTCGAACTGCCCGGTCTCCAGAGTCAGCCGGTACAGAAGGAGGGCGTTGAATGTGATCCAGCCGATTGGGAGGAGGCCGAACGCAATCCCGAAGGTTGTGGCGGAAACAATCCGGACGGGGGGCATCCGATAGACCAGCAAGGCCACCAGGACCGCCGCGCCCAGGCTGGCCAATGCCGATATCCACGAAGCCTTCCGCCGGATCGCCAGCATGTATAGCAGGACGAGCATGGGCAGCGCGGCAAAGACGGCGGAAGGGCCGACGTGGTGCGCGACGGGCGCGTAATCTTGTTGCCACATGGGTGCGCGCGGTTCGGGGGTGAGAATCGGCGCAGGCTTCAGCCGCGCCCGGAACTCATGATCTGCATCGCCTCGGATTCGATGCGTTCAATGGAGACGCCGTATTTGCCCAAGAGGGCGTCGTAGGCGCCCGATTCAGCGAAAGTGTCCTGGATACCGACAAATCTCATCCGGGCCGGAGCGTGCCGGCCCACCACTTCCGCAACGGCTCCGCCCAGTCCTCCGTGGACGGTGTGTTCCTCCACGGTCAGCACGCGCCCGGTCTTCCGGGCCGAATCAGCCAGGGTTTGGACATCGATCGGCTTGATCGTCGAAACCTCGAGCAGATCGACGGAGACCCCGCGCATCGCCAGCCGCCCGGCGGCCTCAATCGCCATGCTCGTCGGCACGCCGCAGGCGGCGATCGTCAGGTCGCCGCCATCCCGGATCTTGCGGATCTTTCCAATTTCGAGGGGCGGCGCGCCGGCGAAAAGCACCGGGGTGGGATTGCGGCAGATCCGGATGTAGACGGGCCCATCCCGGCGGAGCGCCGCCGCCAGGGCCTGGCGCAATTCGACGGCGTCGGCCGGCACGACGACGGTCAGGTTGGGCATGGCCCGCATCATGGCGATGTCGAGAATCGCCTGATGGCTGGCGCCATCGTAGGAATCTGAGAGCCCCGCGTAATTGCCCGCCAGCACGACCGGCAGCTTGTTGTAACAGACGATGTTTCGCACCTGATCGGCGGCCTTCAGAGTCAGGAAGAGCGCAAAGGTGCTGACCACCGGTCGCAGGCCGCAGGTGGCGAGGCCCGCGGCAATGTCCACCATGTTGGCCTCCGCCACGCCGACATTGAAGAACCGGCCGGGAAATCGCTGCCCGAAGACCGCCGTGCGGGTGCTGGTGGAAACGTCGGCGTCCAGCACAACCATCTCCGGCACTTCCGCGGCGAGGCCAAGCAACGCCTCGCCAAAGGCGTCCCGCATGGCGATGGGGCCGGCGTTCATGGGCGCGACTCCAGCGATTGCAGGGTTTCGATCAACTCGGCCCGCGCCCGGACATAGGTCGCATCATCGACGACGCCGCCATGCCATTGGGCGTTGTTCTCCATGAAGGATACCCCCCGCCCTTTCCGCGTCTTGTAGATCACGGCCGTCGGGCCCTGGTCGCGGCTTTTCGCCCAGTCCAGGGATTCAAGCACTTCGGCAACATCATGGCCGTCATAGACCCTGGGCGCGACGGTCCAGTTGAAGGCGCGGAGCTTATCGGGGAGCGGATCCATCGGCATGATCTCGTCGCTCGGGCCATCCAACTGGACCTTGTTGTAGTCGATCAGCGCAACGAATCTTGCCGGCTTGAATTTCGCGGCGGCCATGATGGCCTCCCAGGTCTGGCCTTCGTTCAGGTCGCCATCGCCCAACAGAACATAGGTCCAATAGCCTTTCCCAAGCAGGCGGGCGGCCAGGGCCATGCCCAGCGCCACGGATGTGCCGTGACCCAGCGAGCCCGTGGACATCTCGACGCCCGGCGTCTTCCTCATGCATGGGTGGCCCTGCAGCCGGCTGTCAATCTGCCGGAAGGTCTTGAGTTCCTCCGGAGGAAAATAGCCGCGGTTGGCCAGGACGGTGTAGAGCATGCAGGAGGCGTGCCCCTTGCTGACCACGAGCCGGTCGCGATCCGGCCAACGCGGTTCATCGGGGCGGACGTTCATCGCGTGGAAATAGAGCGCAACCAACAGTTCCGCGGCCGATGCCGCCCCACCCCAGTGGCCCGTACCCCTGTCGTGAAGGACATCCAAAACCACGAGGCGAAATTCCTGGGCCAGGCACTGGAGCGCGGCCGCCTTCCGCTTTGGGTCCATTTCCAGCAGCAACGCCTGCAGCGTGCGGCCAGCCCCGTCGAATATGGGCTTCATGAAGGGGCTTTGGGCTGGGGAGTCGATCGGATGCGGTGCCGCAGGCTTCAATGGACCAGGCTGGCAGGGCGACCGGAATGGAAGGCCGCCACTACAGCGGCTGTTAAACCCAATGGCCCGCCCGCCCGCAAGGACGAACAAGGGATATGCTTACGCAATCAGGCGCCGGCGGTGGGGTTGAGTTTGCATGGCGCATCGCTTCTTCCTATGCCGAGGATGCGCCGATTGCCTCTCACGCTCCCGACCCCCCACCCCACCATGACGTCCCACACCGTCCGGCTGTGCCTCATTTCTACCTGCATTCTTGTCCTGACAGCCGGCTTCGCCCGAGGGCAGGCGGTTCCACCCGCGAAGGCCGGGCAGGTTTACAACGTCCGCGCCTTCGGCGCGACCGGCGACGGCAAGACGCTGGACACGGACGCCATCAACAAGACGATCGAGGCCGCGGCTGCGGCTGGCGGAGGCACCGTGCAGTTTCCCGCCGGCACGTACTTGAGTTTTTCCATCCGGCTGAAAAGCCACATCGCCCTTAGTCTCGACCAGGGCTGCGTCATCGTCGCGGCCAAGGAGGCGCCCGGCTTCGGCGCCTACGATCCGGCCGAGCCGAACGAATGGGGCGACAAGTTCCAATACCAGAACTTCGGCCACAGTCATTTTCACAACAGCTTGATCTGGGGCGATAATTTGGAGGACATCGCGATCACCGGCCCCGGCCTGATCTACGGCAAGGGCCTCCCCCGCTCCAACGGCGAGGGGGAGCGCGCTCCCGGGACCAAAGGTGCTCCGGGAGGCGATTTTACCGGACTTCCGCCCCTGCCCCCGATGCCGCCGCCCCCGGCTTCCGCGGGCTTCACCGCCCGCGGCAGAGGGGGCAACAAGTCGATCGCGCTCCTCAACTGCCGCAATGTGCTGCTGCGCGACTTTTCCGTCCTGCAGGGCGGCTGGTACGCCCTTCTCGCCACCGGCACGGACAATTTGACGGTCGACAATGTCAAGGTGGACACCAACCGCGACGGTTTCAACTTCGACGGGTGCCGCAATGTCCGGGTCAGCAACTGCACCGTCAACGCCATCAACGACGACGCCATCTGCCTCAAGAGCACCTACGCCCTCGGCACTCCCCGGGCGTGCGAAAACATCACCATCACCGGCTGCCAGGTCAGCGGCTATGATCCGGGTTCGTTCTTCGACGGCACGTTCAAGACGACCCAGGAGCGCGCGGTGGACAGGGACGGCCCGACCGGCCGCATCAAGTTCGGCACCGAGTCCAACGGCGGCTTCAAGAACATCACGATCGCCAACTGCATCTTCGACCGGAGCCGCGGACTCGCTCTCGAGACCGTCGACGGCGGCACGATCGAGGACGTAACAATCTCCAACATTGCGATGCGAAACATATGCAACTCGGCGATCTTCCTCCGGCTCGGCAACCGCGCCCGGGGGCCCGCGGGCACGCCCGTGGGGGTGATTCGGCGCGTATCGATCAGCCATGTTGTCGCGTCTGATGTCGACGACCGCTATCCCATTTTGATCGCCGGCGTGCCGGGCCATCCGGTCGAGGATGTGACTCTTAGCGATATCCGGATCGCCTTTCGCGGGGGCATCTCGCTCGACGATGCGGCCAAGCAGCCGGCCGGGCTGGCGAACCGATTCTTCGTCCGGGGGCCCGGACTCTCCGATCCGCGCGATCCCTATGTGCCGCCCGAACAGGAGAAAGCCTATCCCGAGCCTTCCATGTTTGGCGTGCTGCCCGCCTACGGCGTCTATGCCCGCCACGTAAAGGGCCTCGCCTTGCGCGATGTCGAGCTGAGCTTCGCCCGGAACGACACGCGGCCGGCCGTCGTCCTCGACGATGTCAACGGGGCGCAATTCGACCACGTGAAGGCCGAGCGCGCGGGCGGCGCTCCATTCTTCGTCCTGCGCAAGGTCAGCGATTTTTCGGTCGTCGGTTCGCCCGGGGTCCCCGACGGGCGGATGGGCCGCGCCGAAAAGGAATCGCTCTGAGTCCGGCCCGCGGCACAGGGTGCCTTGCCCCACCTTGACCTGGTTGTGCCTAAAAAGTAAACCCATCCGCTTTATGAATACCCGCCAGGCACTTCCCTCGGTCAGCTACAGTTTTACGATCCGACTCAGCTATCCGAACAATATCGGCACGTTCGCCCGGATCGTGAGCACGATCGGCAGACATGGCGGCGACCTCGGTGCCGTGGACATCGTCACGCCGGATGCCAAAGCCATGACCCGCGACATCACGGTGCGCGCCCGCGACGGGGCGCATCAAGACGAGATAGTTTCGTCGGTCCGGCGGCTTGACCGGGTCAAGATTGTCAATGTATCCGACCGGGTGTTTCTGCTGCACTTGGGCGGCAAACTCGCCATCCAGAACAAGGTGCCTGTCACCACGCGCGATACGCTCTCCATGGCCTATACGCCCGGCGTGGCGCGGATTTGCGAGGCCATCGCCGCCGAACCGCGCAAGGCCTGGCAACTCACCATCAAGGGCAACTCCGTGGCCGTGGTCAGCGACGGCACCGCCGTTTTGGGACTCGGCGACATCGGCCCGGAAGCCGCCATGCCCGTCATGGAAGGCAAGGCCATGTTGTTCAAGGAATTCGCCGGGATCGATGCCTATCCGATCTGCCTGCGCACGAAAGATCCGGACGAGATTGTGGCGACAGTGAAGCATTTGTCGGTGGGCTTTGGCGGAATCAACCTGGAGGACATTTCAGCTCCGCGCTGCTTTGAAATCGAACGCAAGCTCCAGGAACAACTGGACATCCCGGTCTTTCACGACGACCAGCATGGCACAGCAATCGTCGTGCTTGCCGCTTTGATAAATGCCCTGCGACTCACCAAACAGAAATTGGAACGGCTCAGAATCGTCATTTCCGGCGCTGGAGCGGCAGGGATGGCCGTCACCCGAATCCTCCTCCGCGGCGGTGCGCGGGACATAATCGTTTGTGACCGCCAAGGCATTCTCAGCGATAAACGGTTGCCGGAATTGAATGAAAGCAAGGCTTGGCTGGCGCAACACACCAATCCGCGCAAGCTGAGCGGCCGGTTGGAGGACGCGCTTCCGGGCGCAAACGTGTTCATCGGCGTGTCCGGGCCGGGCGTGTTGCAGGCTAAACACCTGAAGCGGATGGCTCGCAGGGCGATTGTTTTTGCCCTGGCGAATCCGACGCCGGAAATCATGCCCGAGGAGGCCTCCCGTGTAGCCTTTATCGTTGCAACGGGCCGCAGCGATTATCCCAACCAAATCAACAACGTTCTGGCGTTCCCCGGCCTGTTTCGAGGCGCCTTGAATGTGCGCGCCCGTCAGATAACCGAGGGCATGAAACAAGCGGCGGCACATGCCATTGCAGGTTGCATCGGGCCGAGCGAGTTAAGTCCCGAGTACATTGTGCCGAGCGTATTCAACCGCGAGGTTGCCAAACGCGTGGCCAAAGCCGTGCAGCGCGCCGCCGGAAGAAAAAACTGACTGATGTCGCAACGGACTTCGGTGGCGGTCGGCGGACACCTCGATCCTCAGTGAATGGCTGCGGGCGCCGGCGTTTGTCGATCCGGTCAGCGGCACATACGCAAGCTCGACATGCGCGGGCCGGTCGTGGTTGCCTTTTCCCATGCGCCAACACCGCCTCTCCCGGCGCCGGGCGATTGAAATCTTCGCCGGCATGGCGGCCACCATGGCCTGCGGCCTGGGATCCGTTGTTCGGGCGCAGGCGCGTCCGAGCCGGCGCGAATTCAATGTCCGCGACTTCGGCGCGGCGGGCGACGGCACAACGCTGGATACGGCTGCCGTCCAGCGGGCGATCGATGCCGCGGCGGCCGTCGGCGGACGCGTGATCGTGCCGGGCGGCCGGAGCTATCTGGTCGGAACGCTCGAACTCAGGGGCGGCATTGACTTCCATCTCGCCGACGATGCCACGCTGCGAGCCAGCACCCGGCCGGAGGATTACATCGGCGGCGCCGCCGTGCTGGCGGCCGTCCGGGCGGCGCGCGACCGTGTCGCCGGTGTACAACCCGATGCCGCCGAGCGCGCAGCGACGATGCTGACGGCGCACGAAGCCCAGGGATTGACCCTGTCGGGCACCGGCGTGATCGACGGCCGCTTCCGGGAATTCATGACGCACTACGATGACAAGGACGAGTGGTGGAGGCCGGGACCATTCCGGCCGAACCTCGCCGTTCTAATCGGGTGCCGCGATCTCGTGGTGCGCGACCTGACGTTTCGCGACGCGTCCATCCGCACGCTTCATCTTGCGGGCTGCGAACACGTGCTGGTCGACGCAATCAAGATCCGCAACCGGCTCGACGTGCCAAACTGCGACGGGATCGATCCCGACCACTGCCGTGACGTGGAGATCCGGAACAGCGACATTGCCTGCGGCGACGACGCCATTGCCGTCAAGGCTTCGCGGGCATTCGCCGCACGCGGCGAATCATCCAACATCCAGGTGCACGACTGCGTCATCGACACGCAGGATGCCGGATTGAAGATCGGCACCGAGACCGCATGCGCCATCCACCACGTGCGCTTCGAGCGCTGCACCATCCGCACCAGCTCGCGGGCCCTCTGCATTCAGTTGCGCGACGAGGGCGACGTGCATGACATCCTGTTTCGCGACATCACCTTCAAGGCGCGCTATTTCTCCGACCCGTGGTGGGGCCGGGGCGAAGCGATCTCGTTCACGGCGCTGCCCCGCACCGCCGGCCTGCAGCCCGGGCACATCCACGGCGTGCGCGTCGAGAACGTGACCGGGTGCGCCGAAAACAGCGTGCGGATCAGCGGCTGCCGGGAGAGCCGCATCCGGGACGTGGCATTCGACAACGTGGCGGTGACCCTTGACCGCGAAACGAAGTACCGCGGCGGCGTGTGGGACAACCGACCTGCGGCGCCGGCCTATCCGGCCATCGAGGAACACGGAACTCCCGGCATCTCCGTGCGCTGCGCGGATGGCATTGCGTTGCGACGCTGCCGCATCGCCTGGGGCGCGCACCGGCCGGATTACTTCACGCACGCTTTGGAGGCCCAGGATGTGACCGGCCTGTCCTACCCCGGTTTCGACGGCGAGGCGGCCCATCCGCAGCGCGAAGCCGCAGTAGCCGTTCAGTGAGGGAAAGGGTCAGGAGGCGCCGGACGCTGCTTTTGGTTCCACCGCGATCACCCAAAGGTCGGTCTGGCCAAGGTTCCTGCCGACATGGGTCTGACCGGCCCGCCATAGGCAGTCGCCGGTCTTGAGGGACGAATCCTCCGTGCGCCCATCCGGGAGAATGTGCCGCAATTGGGCGCCGGACAAACAGACCACAACGCGATCGTGGTGGGTGTGCCGGGGCTCGCTCGTTCCCGCGAGGACCCGGATATCGTAGATCCGGGCGTAACCATTCTCGATGAGAAGCTGGTAGTTGGGGGCAAGTCCCGTCCGGCCCCAAACGACCTTCGATTCGGCGCCGCAGAATTCAATCCGGACCAAACGAACCTCCATCCCGCCCGTCGCCTGGATCCTGCCGTCGTTCGGTCCGCGGAAGATCACGTCGCCGCGCTTGACCGCGAAGGTCACCTGTCGGCCCCCGTCGGGAGTCCGCGATACGACGGCGTCGTTGAGAAAGACCGTGGCGCTTGAAAGGCCGTCGCCCGCAGACTCCGTTGCGGCGGCAGAAATCGTTTCCTGGTAGGTGATCACCCGGTCGTTCCGCAGGATCGGGGTCGCGGCGGCGGCCCAGGAAAGCATCAGCAGATAAATGGGGTAGAATCGATTCATGGTCGGGGTGATGGCGATGCAACGGGAATAAGCGGGAGGATCAATTCAGGCAAACCTGCGATGGTCAGTTGCGATTCCGCTCGCCTTCGCTTGCGGCGCCGAAAGTCACAAGCCGCACGGCCGGGAGCAGGCCCGATACTGCCGGGCCGGGAATATACCGCCGCTCCTGGATGCCCGCCGTGCCCACGCGCGCGGCCGGTGAGGCAGCGACGCGAGCGACGCGCCCGCCGACGCCGGAGCCCTGAACCTCGATCTCCAGCACGTTCGTTCCGGGCTTTAGCGCCTTTGTGATCTCCCAACGATAGGGTCGCCAGCAATGGTCCCCCAGGTCCGCACCGTTCAGCCGCACCCGGGCGTAATCGCGAACATTCTCGCACTCCAAAAACACGGGACCTGTCGAGGGCGGAGCCGTGAATTCCTTCCGGTAAAGCGCCGTGCCCGCGAAGGCGGGAACGCCGAGATCCTCCCAGGATACCAGAGGCGTGGTCAGGCGCTTGTCGCCCAGGGTGATCGACCAATCGCCCGACAACTCCAGAAGACTCCGGTCGGCAGCCAAGGCCGGTTGGGGTTCGGCCGCTTCGGCAGGCAGAGGACCCAGAACAATGAGTTTCGCCTCGTAAGGCTCAAAGGAGAGAGGAACGGTCACTGTTGCGTTTCCCGCGACGGCTCCGGCCAGGGGATGAATCGTTGCCGTGCCCGCGTCCCACAACTGCGCCTGGCCGGCTCCGGCGAGCGTCGCCGCCCGCGACTGCCTTTGGCCGCCCTCGTTGAAAAGGAAGTACAGATCGGCATCGAGCAGCCTCCGATGGTTGTACGAAATCGGAGGGCACGGACGGTCGAGCGCAACGTCCGGCTCGGGGAGAGCCTGAACGACCCGTTCCGTGATCTCCGCGGCGGGCTCCAAAACGGCAAAGCTCAGATCCGGCGCTCCTCCGACCGGATTCAGGAAGGTCCGCTCAACGACCATCGTGGGCGTGCGGCCCACGAAGATCACCTTGCCTCCCTGGGCCGCAAAGGCCCGCAGGCGCTCCAGCGCCCCTTTCGTGATCACCGTCGAGGATGGAATGACGATTCCCTGGTAGACCTGGCCGCTGAGATTCTTCAAGCCGCCGCCATCCAGCGTTCCCACCGTGGTGAGAGCCTGCTCGTCGATGTAGTCGAAGTCGACCTGGTGCTCGAGCAGTTGCTGCGCGAGCCGCTCGGTGACGACGACCGTGTCCTCGTCTCCCATCCAGACGCTGTTGGTGGTTCTGTACATCGCCACCCGGGCCGCCGGACGTCCGACGGCGAGCAGGTATCCGAGGCGATTCACATACCAGGCGATCGCCGAACTCTGCGGATCCACGATCTGGAGTGCGCGGTTGCCGCCGCCGCCGAAGCCCGCCATCCGGATCTGAAGGGCTGTGACGCCGCGAACGAAATTGTAGTCCGCCGTGAATTTGCCCAATTCTCCGGTCCCTCCGCCCTCCTCCTCCCACGCCTTCGGCCTTCCGAACAGGTGCGCCGCCGAGGAGGCCAGCTTGGGGAAGTTGGCCGCGATGCCCGGGCCGATCCGGTTGACGTTGTCGATCCCGGGCACCTGCACATGCCGCATGTCCCGGAAGAAGTCGCCCTCGTTGCGAACCAGATACAACGGCACGGCGGAGGCGCCCACATGCCTGAGGTCTTCCATGTTGTTTCTGGCGGCCCAGTCCGCCTCCACGTCGAAGAAGCTGTCCCTGAACATGCCGCTCCACACGTCATAGTAATCCGCGTAGGCGCGCTGGGCTTCCCCGGTCAGCCTGCCCATGAAGAAAAAGGGCAGATACGGCTTCAGGTCGTAGCCCTTCTGCTTCTGAAACTCCTCGAGCAGCCGGGGCGTCCAGGGGATGATGCCGTTATAGTCCGTTTCGTCGCCGAAAAAGCCCAGGACGGTCTTCCCGAACTCGGCCCCGATCGCCTGCTTGTAGGTTTCGTGCGTGAGCTTCATGAACGCGCGAGTCGCCTCCGGATCCAGGTAGTCGATGAGCGAGTAGCGGGCGTCCTTGGGCCGGATGCCGTCCGGGCGATTGTTGGCCCGCGTGGGCGAGCTGCGGTAGATGTGGCGCACAAAAACGACGGTCCATGCCCAATTGGGCAGATTCGGATCGGAACCTTCGCTCGGCGCCATCCATTCGAGCGGGCCGCTGGCGGGGAGCGGGATCACCCCGGTGCTCTGGTCGGAACCCTTCACCCAGAATGCGCCCAGCGTGCCCGGCGGCAGCGGCATGGTGAAGGTCTGCCCGGCGGCGACGCTGGCGCGGATGTCGGCGACGATCGCCTGCATGCGGAGCTGCGGGTACTCGGTGTTGATCAGGCCTCCCGCCAGGCCGCTGGGGTAGTCGCTTTCGTCCTGGATCCAGAGCTTCATCCCCCGCTTGGCCGCCTCCCGGACCACGAACTTCACCTGGTCCATGTGCTCCGGCGAAAGGTACTTCGGCGGACCGTTTCCCGTCGACAGGTTGAATACGTACATGCCATTCGCGGCCAGCCGGTCGAGATCCCGGACGATCCTCGCCATCCTTTCCTTGGCGTCCGGGCCGTTCCAGCCAAGAAACGGCTGGATGGCGCCATATTCGCGCGGTGGCGTCTTGAACTCTGCGGCGGCCTCGCCCACGGACGGCATTGTCATCTGTTGCCAGGCCTGCTGAGCCGGCAAGGCTGCGGCCAGCAAAGGAAACACGGCCAGCGTGCTGAGTTTTGTTTTCAAACTCGGGATTGGGGAACGTTGAGCTAACTACCAGCTCAACGACACAAAAACACGGCAAAAATTGGGAAGAATCCCCGGGGACTCGGCGCCGTCCGGGCCGCCGCCTGCGGAAGGCTGGCCCCTCACTCTGCATTGCGACATCAACCGCTATGAAATAAATTGCGTAAATGTTGACTATTAGATATAGTTCACGAGTTCTATACAGTTAAACTTGTAAATAATTGTATGACAACAAGTAACGTATTAACAATGCCGGAACGGAAACCGAAACTTTTCACACGATTGCCCCACTTCCCAAAATGCATGCTCGGGGCGATTCTGCTGTTCTCTCTCGCAGGACAACTGGCGGCGCAGAATTCTTTGACATCGGCAATCTCCACGGCCGACCAGAAGATTTCGCCGTACGTGGCTCAAATCATAGGATACTTTGATACCAGCTACGAGCTGTTCTCGATTGAACAGAGGAGAAGGAACCAGACGAGCCAGGACGGAAACTTAGGCGGAGCGATCGCCGTTCCGGTCACCCCATATTCGGACGCACAATTTGACGCCGACTGGGCCCGGGTTTTCCCGCCAAATTGCGGCCCCTCATTCAACGTCGTGGATTTCGACGTGCACTACATTGAAAGACTGGACACCACCCGGATCGGAGGAATTCTCGGCGTTCTTTCCAACGACGGCAATTCGACTTGGGGCGGCGGCATCGAGATGCTCAACCCGATACCCAACTTGATTCAGGTGAACCCTTTCGGGTGGGCGGGCTGGAACCCCGGGCCTCAAGGTTTCGACCAAACCCTTTTCATTAATTCCGCGGTCCTCTTTGCGCACACCAGCGACACGAATACCGACCTCTTCGGAGGCCGCGTGGGCTTCGGATGGACTCCCGCCCCTTGTTGCCAGTTCAACGCCAATTTCGGGCTGCAGCACAGTTCCGAAAAATTCTTCACCGGGCTCACCCGCTCGGACACGACCTTTTCATGGGACGTGAGCGCCGAGGTGCGCGTTCTTGAAACTCCCTGAAGCGTTATTGGAGACTATAATTTCACGCATTTCAGCAGTACGGGCCGGCACGCCAATGGGTTTGATCTCGGCCTGCGGTACAGTTTCGGCGAGACGTTCCTGGAACGCGAAACGAAGGGACCCGCGTTTGCCAGTTTCACCCAGCTTCTCGGGGCTAATTACACGTTCTAGCGGGGCGCCGCCCCGCACCGGGTCGCGGACGGCGCAGCGCGGTGTTTCGGGCGGAACGCGAGCCGGATGCGTCAGGCCAGCTTGAGCTCGCGCAGCGTCGCGCCGACCGCGCTGAGATTCTCCGGGCGCATGGCCGCATGACTCGTGGAAATGACGATGCCGGCCCCTCCGCCCCGGAAAACGGCCTCAACCGCACCCCGAACGCTCTCCGGGGTGCTGTTCTTTAGCTGCACATCGATGCCCAGGCCCGGGCAAATCCGCGTGTTGGAACCGGCGACCCCGTCCACTGCCCGTTTTGTCTCCCGGTAGACATAGTCGCTGGAAAACCTTGCGAACCCCCGTTCGCGTGTCCCCACGGCTCCCGATTCGGACGAGGGCGACGGCGGCGCGCCAACAATCTCGGCGTACGACTCCTCCTTGAGGTCCATGACCCGGTATTCGAAGTCGAGCAGCTCCTGCCGGCTCAGGTCCCCGAAGACATTCTGGCTGAGGCTGTCCACAAACGAGGTCATGCGCTCACCGGCCGGATTGTCATAGACCACCGGCTTCAGGAAATCGGCATACTCCGTGTACGGGCGGTAATCCTGCTCGGCCCGGTACATCGGATTGAACGCAATATTGTGCCAGATGTGAAATCCCACCTGTACCCCGGGTTTGATCGACTTGGCCTTGGCATAGAACTCGCGCTGCATTTCCCGCATGCTATCCGACCAGAACGTTTCCCAGACCAGCAGCTCGGGATGCCGCAGCAGGAGCCTCCAGAATTCCACATAATATCCATCCGGCGGACGCTTTCCCGCGCGGCCGTTCCGCACGAAGGGTTCCAACGCGAGATAAGCTGACTTGACGCGGTTGATATCGATGCCCTGCTTCGCCGCCTTGGCCGCGCAATGCGCGCAGAAGCAGGAGGTGCGACCGGGATCGCTCTTCGCGCCATGATGCCATGCGCCCAGGGCGTTGCCCAACGGACCCTGGCGCTCGGAGCCGCGCTGCAGACCGTCGACATCATAGGATCGGACAGTGTCCTCGATTGCGCCCGCGATGAGATTCCGGAAATAGGGATTGTTCAGGCACGGCCCTCCCGGATGTCCCCCCGTTCTGCGCCCGTAAAGGTCGATTTCGTAGAGCTGATCCATGCCCTTGATCCGCAGGGGCGGCCGGTTGTCCTCCTCCATCCAGGCGAAGATCCTGACGCCCCGCTTTCTGGCTTCCGCGGCGATCTTTCCCATCGCGTCGGCCAGGTCGAAATCTCCCGGGTGTAGACCGCGGGGTTGCATGTATACGTCGCGGTAGTACTGCGGGTGGGCCGTCGCAAAGTCGCCGGCGGGGCTCGCGGCCCGGTCCAGTCCATCCCACGATGCGTCGTAGAGGTTGCTGTGCAGGAAGAGCGCATTGACGCTCGCGCGATTCTGGACGTCGTCGAGGAAACGCCCGATGCCGTAGTTCAGCAGATAAGTCACTTCGGCCTGAAACCCGATCATGGGTTTCCCAGGCGGCGCCTGATCGGCTGCGATGGCTGCGCGTCCGGTCGCCGGCTTCAGGCCGAGTCCGGCGGTGCCCGCGGCCGCCGCCAAAGCGGCCATCTGGACAAAATCCCGCCGTGAAATAGATTCCCGATCGGTATCCGAGTTTTTCATGGGAGTACTGGCGGCTGCGTTGGGGCCGCGCGCCGCCAAGCCAGACGCACCGTGACGCATGAAGTTGTCCAGATATCTTTCTGGGAGACGTTGCGCTGCACCGCGTTTCTCCCCCCGTTACTCCTCAGGTTGGAATCTTCGCCTCGGCGAGGCCTTCGCGGACTCCGCGCAGCATGGGGAAGGTCGCCCCGTCGTAATGGCCGAGCGTGATGCCATTCATCCCGCACTGGACGGCAATCCGCACGCCCTCCTCTATGAGCTCCGGCGTGGCCTTCATCCGGACGCCCAGGGCCGCGTGGACCGGAAAACTGGGCCCAAGTTCGCTTCGGGCCGCCGCGAGCGCCCGCCGCTTGCCAGGCATGAGCGAGGGATCGCCGGTCTGTTCGCTGTAATCCTGGATGCGCACGGAATCCAGGTTCGGCTGCAGTACGCTCAGCTTGACCCCCCATTCCGCCGGGTCGCTCATGTGCTGGCTGTAACGGAGATCGATGCCCGGCTTCAGCGCGTGCAGGCGGTCGTGGATCGCGCGGTAAAAGCGCGCCGTCGAATGGAGGCGAAAATTCTGCCAATCGGCCAAGGCCGGCTGAGATGTCGGGTCCGCGAGCAGGGCCTGCTGGGCTTTCGGCAGGTCAAATCCCACCTCCCGGGCCGCGCGCCGGCACGAAGCGCAAAAACAGCCTCCCTGCGCGGGCCCGCCCTCGTCGAAGGAGACGATGGCCGACATCACATAATCCACGCCGTAGTTCGCAACGAGATCCGAGTACAGGGCGACCGCGTATTCCCGGACGTCGGGATGATTCGGGCAAAGCGGCCGCAGCCACGTCCGGACGTGCGTGATCTCGCCGTGAATATTGCGCCCGGCGCAATCGGCGAACTCTCCCTCGGCCCGCTCCTTGTCCACGAGGGCGTGCGAATTCTCGACGCCGACCCTCAGCCCGCGGCGGCGCGCCGCATCCACGAGCGTCCGCACCCAGTCGGTCCGGTTGAGCCAGTCATGATCGGACAGCCGCGGCTTGATCCGGCCGTATCGCTTCAGGTCCGGGTGCCAATAGCACCGCGCATCCTCCGCCGTCCATGTGGTGCGCACCGGATTGTGCGAAAAAAAGCCTCCTCCCAGCGGGCGCCGCTCCGGATGCATGACACCGATGAGATAGACCGAGTTGACCGCCGCCATTTCCTGAAGGTTGTCGAGAATCCGCTCGACGCCCTCGTCGTGCAGGTCCCATGCGTAGAGGCTGGCGGATACTTCAAACGGCCGGCGCGCCGCGCTTGCGCGCAAACGGGGGGAGAAAAGCGACGCTGCGGCAGCCGCTCCAGCAAACTTGACGAAATCGCGGCGGCTTAAACCAAGGGCAGAAGGGGATTTCATGGGGAAGGACGTGCGGCGCTAAGACGTCCGATTACCGCAAAGGGTGCGCTTTGCGCCATCCATCCGACGAGCCTCCTGCCGGCCGAAAGCCCAACCGTCAATCCTGCGATAGGGTCAGGCAGAACGGCTCCGGCACGGACGAAGGCTCCTTGGGCCCGAGCGACAGATCGCCGGCCGCCTGCAGTTCGCCGGTCTTGGGATGTTTGGGCATGCGGTCGTGGCGCCGGGCCAGTTCGCTGAACGTGCTCGCAAGCGGTTCCCTCGGCACGAGGAAGTACACGAATTCACACTCCATGGCTTCCGCCGCGCGCCGGAGAGAGGCTAGCGTGACCGAATCCCGCTCTTCGGCGGTTTCGAGTTCGGCGTACGACTGACGCCGGACGCCCAGCTTATTGGCCACTTCCTTCTGGCCCAAGCCGACCGCGTCGCGAACCGTCCGCAACCAACCTCGCAAAGGCCGTCCCGCTGAAGCCTGTGCGGCTCTGAGCGCTCCAAGTCGTTGCTCCAGACCCTGCAAGGCAATCCGCATGGATTCAGTAAACATGCAGGTTATAACCTGACACCATCATAAATAATTTCAAGCGTAATCTTGCCATTGAAATAATGCAGTTTATACCCTGCCTACAATAAAACGCACTAAAGCATCATTCTGCGGACCACAATGAATGCCAACCTCTAGCCGCAGAGCAGTATCCGGCTTGCTGCCACCAGCTAGATATGCCTGACTGACCAAACTATGGTCATAACCAAGATTAGAGAACTCGCCAGTGCGCGCGAGAAACTTGCCAAGCTTGAAGCCACTATCGAAGGCGAGCTTCCTGGGGAATTGTCCACGCTTCACGAACGGTACGGGTTCGACGACGTAAAATCGTTCCTCAATGCCATACAGGCGGCGACGCGCAAGAAGGGCCGCAAGCCGGGACGCGCAAAGAAGGCAAAGGTCGTCCCAAAGACGCGCAAGCGGGCAAAGATCACCGACGCCATCCGCGCAAAGGTGAAAAAACTTGTGAAGGCCGGGAAATCGGGCTCCCAGATAGCCAAAGCGGCAAAGATCTCCCTTCCGAGCGTGCAAAACATCAAGAAGGCGCTCGGTTTGGTGGAGAGCCGGACGGTGAAGGCCAAGAAGGCGCCCGCCCGGAAGACTCCTGTTAAGAAAGCCGTTGCCAAAAAGAAACCGGCGAAGAAGAAGCCCGCGGCGAAGGCTCCGGCAAACGACACGCCGGTCGCCCCGGTCGCGCAGCCACCACCGCCAGCCGCCCCAAGCGCATAGGCGCGGCGGGTGACATGACTCACGTCCTTCGATCCGCCTGAAGGATCGGCAAGACTGGAAAGGAATCCAGACGGCGCCGGCCTGGCGTCACTTGCCCGGCTGAGCTGGCGCCTGATTCGTTGCGGCCAGCGCCTCCTCCGCCGCCGCCTGGTACGCGCGGCGCATCGCTGAATCGTCGGGTGTGGGCTGAAGGTGATCGCGCTGGATCATGAACACGTAGACCAGCCCGCGGGTCGGATCGGCCCAGCTGTTCGTGCCAAAGGCCCCGCCGTGGCCAAAGCTGCCGGGGGACAGCGTGCTGTTCGCCGCCATCTTCGCCGGGTCCGCAACCACGCAAAATCCCAATCCCCAGGGCATCCCGGGCCGGGCCGTCAGGCTGCCGATCTGGTTGCGGGTCATTTCCGCCAGGGTCTCTGACTTGATCAGCTGGCGGCCATCGACCACGCCGTGGTTCAGCATCATCTGATACAGTTTGGCAACGTCCTCGGCCGTCGAAAACAGCCCTGCGCCGCCGAGCGCGGGCCGGCCCGGATCGATGACTGCGCCGCCGTACAGGTATGCGATGACCGCCTCCTCGAGGCGAAGCCTGCCCGGGCCGGGGCGGTAGCTCCGGGCGCGGCTTTGATCCTGCCCGGGCGTGAGCCAAAACGTCGTGTGCGCCATGCCGAGCGGATCGAAAAGCCGCTCCTTCATGAATTGCGCGAACGGCCTGCCGCCGGCCACCTCGACCACCCGGCCGGCCACGTCCAGGCCCGCGGTCGAGTACGCCCAGCGGCTCCCGGGCTGGAACCGGAGCGGTTCGCGGGCGACGACCTTGCTCATCTCGGCCAGCGTCCAATGCGGATCGGTGACGACATACTCGCCCATTCCGCTCGTGTGGGTGAGCAGGTCCCGGATCCGGATGGGCCGCTCCGCGGGCACGAGCACGCGCCGGTCCGGGGCCCTTTCCTGAATGACCCACTGGCTGCGGAACTCCGGCAGGTACTTCTCAACCGGGTCGTCGAAGGACACCTTTCCTTCGTCGACAAGGAGGGCAATCCCCAGTGCCGTGATCGGCTTGCTCATGGAGGCTATCCAGAAAAAGTCGCCGGTCTCCATCGGCCGCCCGGTCGCCAGATCGGAGACCCCGACGGCGGACAGATGCAGGATGCGGTCGTTCGTCGCCACCAGCATGACCGCCCCGGAGATTTCCCCCTGGTCGACAAACGGCTGAACCTTCTTCGGGATTGCTGCGAACGGGTCTTGCGCCCTTGAAAACGGAGCAAGCAGAAGCAGGGCAGCCGAGGCGAGGAGCGTCAGTTTTCTCATGGGGGTCCTTGTTGAGGGAAGGATGAATGAGGCGGGCGAACAACCGGGCGCCGGGATTTCGATCCCGATCGTGCCGGTGCCGGATCGGAATAAACGGAACACTGGCGCCGTCCGGTCCAAGTACAGCAACATGCCCTGCGGACAGTCAACGTCCGGGTGGGCCGCGCCGCCTGCGGAATTCCAGGCCGATCACCTCAGCTTCAAGCTCGCAATCTCGGGATGGGCGAGGCGCGCGCCGGAGTCCAGATCTTCGAGGGTGTTGTCGAACGGGAACGGCCCGCCGCTGAAATTGTGAAGGCCGTGGAAAACGATGTCGTTCGATTTGCGGACCCGCACGCCGTATTCGTTAGGCATGTTCGTTCCCGAATTGTGGTACATGAAATAATTGACGAACTTGAGGTGAACGCATCCCTCAATCTCCAGGGAGGCGGTCTTCTCGTCCCCCAGGACCTCTTCGGTCTGCAGCGTGTAGAAGGTCCAGTTGCTCACGTTCTTCATGATCATCTCGACCTTCCTGTGGTGCTCCACCGACATTTGGTACATGGTGCCCGGAGCCGACGTGTCGCTGATGACGAGACCGGCCGTGGCCGACTCGCTCGGCGTCCAAATCCCCCGGAAGGTTCCGGCTCCGCCCCCGGTTATCCAAAGGCCGTAAAGCTGCTCGTCGCCGGTCTTGGTCCGCGACGTGCTGATCGTCACATCGTCCATGCAGGATTCGGGCGCAGCCATCCATTTGACGCCCACGGCGCCGGAATTGGTGTTTTGCAGCAGGATGCCGATGCCGGAAACGATCGGCGCGGAACCTGCGGGCGCCTCGAGGACCGCCTTGGGCTTGGTCGCGTCAGTGAAACCGGGGGTTGATGGGAGCAGCGTCAGACGCGTTTTGGACGGTTGAAGTCCGATCAACGCCGTGTCCTTCCCCAGCGTAAGGGTGTCGGAAATCCGGTAGGTCCCCTGCGGAACGTAAACGGCCCTGTGCCGCGCGATGGCTTCCCGGAAGGCCGCGGTGTCGTCGGTCGTGCCGTCTCCCCGGGCCCCCAGATCGAGGACACTCACCCAGGATGCCTGCGGCGGCAAATCCGGCCGGTCCCGCCTGACAATCGGATGGAGCGCTGGAATTTCCACCTGTTCGCACACCGTGTCCCGCTGGCGGGTCACGTCTCCTGCGCCGCCGACATTCACCTGCAGCCCGTGCGAGAGGCGCCGGACGGCGTAGGTCTCGCCCGCGCCCGCGATCTTCAGGCGGTCCGCCGGGATCCGGGACAAACCGCCCAGGAAGGGATTGAACTCCAGGAAAACGGGGACGCGCGCGCACTCGACATCGTCCACGTTGATCTGGGTCTTGGGATCGTAGTACCGCGCCACCCAGATCGCCGAATCCCCGATGTCCTCGAAGCGCGAATCGCGCACATACAACCTGTCGGTCGATTCGCCGGTGAGATGGCTGACCCGCAGCATCGGGATGCGGATGGCACACGGAACACGGCGGAAGCGGCAGCGGATCACGGTCATGCCGGCCTCGTGGGTTTCGATCGCGGCGGATCTCTGGCCCTCGAATTCGGAGTCGAACACGCTCGATTGCCAGCCCGCGGCGGTGATCGCCGTGCGGATCGCGAATTCACCCCCGGAAAAACGGCAACCGTCGATCAGATGGCCGGTTTCCTCGACTGCGCCCAGCGCCGAACCGATCTGAAAATCGACATTCGTGAGCGACGAGTGTTGCGCGTAGTGGGCCCGGACCGCGATGGCGGCGGGGTTGCCGTCCCGGATCTCGATGTCGATGTTGATCAGTCCCGAATACAGCGTGCCTTCGTTGCCATCCACCACCGGCCCCTGAGGCGGACCGGGTTGGTGGGCAAAGAAGATCATGTACCGTCCCGTTCCGGCCTGATAGCCGGGAGTGTTTTCCGCCAGGATCAGCTTGGGCTTGCGGGCGCCGTATCCGATCAGGCGAATGCCGCGCCAGACGTACACCGTGCGGCTCAGGCGGTACCGCCCTTCCGGAATCAAGACGATGCCGCCGCCCTGCCCCTCGCGCACCTTGTCGATGGCCTGCTGCAACGCGATCGTATCGTCCCCGACGCCGTCGGCATGGACCGGATAGTCGGCTTTCGTCAGAACGACCGCGCGGGGGTCGTCCGGTTTTTGCGGATAGAGCGAAACCCCCTCCTGTCCAAGGGCGGATGGGCCCGGCGCAAACAGCGCGGCGAGAAGCGCTAGAAGCAGCCACGAGGGGATTTGCAGGCGTTGGGAGGACATGACGGCGTGGATCCTTATTGGACTGGTATCTCCGCGAGCTTCCAAACGAAGAACCATGGACAACAAAATCGGCGATCGCCCTGCGATCTCATACCGACGTTGTCACTGGCAGGTTTGTCAATATGGCCATAGATTGACCAGCGCAAATCGGCAGCAGCCCTATTCATACTCGGAGGTTATCCCCATGGACAAAATCACACGCTGGGAGTGGCACGGCAATACGCTCATCCTGATCCTGCTCTGCATCACGGGCATCCTGCTCCCGTGCGGAGCGGTCTATTTCATGACAAACATCCTGAAGATAGAATCCGAGATGAAGGATTCCGACGCGTTGTCGACCTTCCTGGATGCCCGGAAGAAGAAATGAAAGAACGGGCGGATCGTTATTTCACCGCCAGGCGAACCCAGTCCATTTCCTGGACACTCAGGTTGTCCGGGTTGATGGTGTCGAAGGCCTTCCTCGCCTCGTCCTTCCGCCCGAGTGCGGCGAGGGTCGCTCCGTAGGCCCATGCGACGGCCCGATCGTTCTTCCAGTCCGAGGCCGCCGGCTCAATGACCCGCATGGCATCGGCCGGCCGGGAGAGCCAGCAAAGGACGAATGCCCAGGTCGAGCGGTAGTAGTGGTTGTCGGGCTTCGCCTCAAAGTTGGCCTGCGCGATTCTCGCCACGGTCGCGTTATTGCCAAGGCCGGTCACGGTCGCGAAGTATGCAAAATTGTTGCCGATATCCCTGTCGTCCGGCCTCAGGGACTCCAGGCGGGCGAACACCCGATACTGTCCGTCCCCATCCCGCTTAAGCTGATAGATGCGCGCCAACGTGCCGAGGGCCTCCACGGCGGCCATCGGCCTCTCCGAAGCACCCCAAAGAAGCGTGATCGCATCGTCGCTGTCGGCCCAGCTGTAGAGCAGGTCGGCGGCGACCAGGGTCTGTCTCCCATTCCAAACCGACACCGACTTGATCGTCTTCAAGTTGGATTGCACAGCGGCCGAGTCGCCCAAATGCTGCGCCGCGACCATGTCGTAAAGCCACGAAAGGAACTCGAGGTCGCGACCCCACTCGCAGCGGCTGATATGCAGATTGAGTTCCCGCCACTGGCCGCTCAGGCGCAGGGCCTCCGCCACGGCGATGGAGATGGGCGGCCTGTGCACAACCTCGCTCGGAATCACCTTGGCCCATTCCAGGGTGTCTTCGGTCCTGCCCAGCCGGTTCAAGCTTCCCATGATTTGCGCCACCCTCTCGGAGTTGGTCCCGCTCGCATCCTTGAGAGTGCGCAGCATCGCCTGAAATGTCTGCGGATCGGACACAGCGGTCCCCCGCAGGCAGTCAAAGATGTCCCCCAAAGCAAAACGGGGATGGCGGCTGAGGGCCCCCGCCCACCGGATCATGGCGGGATGGTCATCGCGGCGGATCGCATCGGCCAAGAGTTCCCTCACGGCAGGCGCACCCCAAACGGGGTCGCCGGACCAATGGGTGAGCAGCCCGACTCCCCGCTCGTGGTCCTCCGCCTTGCCCATGGACAGAAGCGTCAATCCCAGGGGGACCTCGTCGATCGCAAGGGACGAGACGGACGCACGGCTGTCCAGGTCCAACGCCGCCTGAAATCGCTCGACTGCCCCGCCGGCGGACCCTTTTCGCCTGAGCCATTCCCCTTTTGCGCGCTCCGCCCGGGAAGAGCGGTTCAGCTCATCCGGCGCGAGGAGGGAGAAGGCCTTGTCGGCTCCGTCGCTGTCGCCGGCCAGAACCGCCGCCTCGGCCCAGGCGATGACCGCATCGGGAAGGTCGTGGCTTAGCGTGGCAGCCTTCTGGAGGTCGTCCACGGACTGCGCCTTCATCCCGCGCCGCCACGCAACGGCTGCGGCAAGCTGCCAGGCTTCGGGGGAATCGGGTGCGCCGCTCACGGCGCGCTGGGCGGCGATTTCCGCAAGATCCAGCCGTCCCGCCTCCAACCACTGGCGCCCGATCGCTATGGAATGACTCCTGGACCACCGGGAATAGCCCCAGGCCCCTGCCACGATGACCAGGACCGCCACGGGAATCCCCACAAGCAGGCCGCGCTTCAGCCTTGGGTTCTTGTCCAGGAAATCCAGCCCGTCCCACCAGAACGCCCTGGGACCGCGCGAAACCAGCCGCCTCGCGGCGCCAAAGGCGGCGGATACCCGCTGGAATCTTCGGCGACCGGATGGAACCTTCGCAGGATCGGGCTCTGGAGGGGGCGTCGTGGACATCCGATGGATCAGGCCTTAGGCCGAATATTCCCCGAGGCAACAGGGAATTCCAAAAAAAGGACGGAATGGAATGAATTCCGCCCCACGCTCTTGGAAATCTTCTCCCGCGTTCATTGGACATCCCCGCCGCTAGAGTCCCAGCGGCGCCACGCGCCGGAAGAATTCCATCACGAGGGGACTCCGGGCAATGTCCTCCCATTCGCGGTTGCTGGAAACCATGACGAAGAGCTGATCGCCGTCGCGGTGCAGGTCGTACGCCAGGGCCAGCTTGACGAGTCCGCCGATCGAGTACGGGCTTCCCCCGACCAGCGGCTTGCCGGCAAACAGGTGCCAGAACCACACGTTGGTCGAATAGCCCGCGTGGGAAAAGAGCCGGCGCTCGGCTGTAGGCAGGACCCGTCCGTCAACGGAGAGGGGAACATGGACATTGGCGCTGGCCAGCGGCTCGGCCACCCAGCCCGTCCCGGGCCAGCAGGAATCCGGGGTGTGCTCGGCCACCAGGCTCGCCGAGGTTTGGTTGGGCAGCCAGTAGGCGACATACAGGGTAACCAGAATGGGCCCGCGCTCATCCGTGGTCGAGTACACCTTCCGAGCGAGGAGCGAGGTCTGGAGGATTTCGCTGTATTGGGCCAGATTCCGCTCCGCTGTTACCTGCCAGCCCCCGGGTGCAGCCGGAAAGAGCGCCTCAAGATCAGGTGCCTTCGATTCGTGCGGAGCGCCCGGCCTCCGGGCCAGGGCCAGGGCGGCCAGGAATACGGCGAGGCAGCCCAACGCCACGGCCAGCGCGCGCTGGCGCCGCGGGGCCGATCGAGGCGCCGGCGCGGGAGCCGGGGATTCATCCCCTTCTTCGCCTTTCCCGAGGGCGAGGGCCGCCGCCCCCAGGAGAACGGTCGTGACACCGATGATGGCAAATCCCGTTCCGTCGTGCCAGCCGTTCCCGATCTTCCCGTGCGCGTTGGCGATCAGGGTGAGGATCAGGGACCGGAGAAAATTCATGAAAAGGGCGATCAACGGCGACAGGACGACGAGGATCGCCCGGCCCCACGGACGCTTCACCCACACCGCGGAGAGAAACAGTCCCGCCACCACGCAGGAAACCAGGCTCCGCACCCCGCTGCAGGCCTCGCTCACGCCGACACTCGCGCGCGCCAGTTCGATCACGTTACCTTCCCGATGCGCGGCGATGCCGAAAAATCCCAGCGCTCCGGTCACGGCCTCCGTCACGCCGCCCTGAAGCGCCAGCGCCAGGCGCGTGTACGACCCCGGGGGAAGCGGCGAGGAGAGGGGCCACAAAGTCACGGCGACCACGGCGGTCCAGCCAAACGAGACAACACCCACGGTCTCGTCCGCCAGGGAAATCCAGGCCGAAAGGAGCAGAAGGGCGAGCCCTCCGCTCGCGAAAAAGCACGTCATCGCATGGGAGGGACCGAAGGCCGAATTGTACAGCCCAGCCAGCGCCACGCCGATCGCCCCGAGAACGAGGGAGAGCGGGCCCAGGATCGATCCGGCGAAACCCTTCCCGAGGAAACGGGGATGGCCCCCGACACGGCTCTCCGCGACCAGAATGAAAAAAAGAATGGGGACAGCGAAGCCGTGCGACAAATCCGGGTCCCGCCGCCAAAGGGGAAAAAGTAGAACCGTCAGGCCGGCGATTCCCAGACCGAGGACGGCCAGGTTGACCCGGGCAAGCAGCGGCAGCGAGCCCCAGGGAGCGCAGGCGCGGCGCGGGTACATCGCGGACATGGGATGAGCTTCTAAGGGGAAGAAACTCCGGGCGCAATCCCGCCCCGTTGCAATTTCCGCCTGACCTCAGGCGTGGGACAACGTACCTGGCGCGGCCAGGGAACGGCGGCGCAGCACAAAAAATCCGTAGAGAATGACGGCTCCAACCATGGGGAGCCACGGAGTCACCTCGGGAACGACGCCGCCGTTGGCCCAGACCTCCGTATTCCCAACGAAGGCCATGTCATTCTCGGCGAGAAGCCCGCTTGCGTTCCATGACGTCGAGCTGCTCGATCCTGATACGTTATTCGTATTGTCCACGACCACCGAAATGTAATTGGTGCCGATGTAGAATATGGAATTATTGTACGATCCGCTGTTGCCCAGGGTGATCCCCGACGTATTCGACCATGCACTGGTGGTCAGGGATGCGGAGGCCGACGCCGTATAGGTCGACGGCGCGGTTGTGGGGTCGACGTTATAGCCCTTGGGATTCACATAGACCGCGTAGTTGTCGTCGGCGGCAAGCGTCATATCGATCGTCATGGCTGACGTTACCCTGGTCCCCACCGCGCCTGTTCCAGTGATCGTGAAGGCAAGCGTGTAGACATAGATGCCTTCGTTGCTGCCGCTGTTTCCATTGCCCGGAAGATAGAAGCCCCCAGTATTGGGTGAGGAGCCGGTGGAGTTAGTCCCCGCTCCGGGAGCGACGACCCACTCGGCCGTGCTCGTGTTGGGAGTGTACCCCGAGCCGGAGACGGGGAACGCGTACGCATCCCCTTGATAGGTGGTATTTGCGCTCGTGCCGCCGTTGATCGACCCATACGAGACATACCAGCCCGAGGTGGTCGTGGGAGCGGACGCACTCGACTGAAGCTGGGTTCCATCCGCGACGAGGGAGTAGCCGCTCGTCTTCTCGCCCGTGTTGTAGAGGCCGGTGATATTCGTCGCCGTCTGCCCCAAAGCGACCCCGGAGAAGACCCAAAGGCAGGCCAGGGACCATAGAAAGCCCTGGATGCCCCGACCGTATTGAATTCGAGTATTAATCGTTGCTATCATTGGCACGAGGCCCCCACCCCTCAAGGGGTAAAACTACGTATCCCGATTGGCGTTCGAAGGCATGCTCCCGACGGTAAAATCCGCGCAGGCGTGCGCCTTTACACTTCGCAACCTGTTTTCTTCCAATGCAACGACCTGCCGGTCGGCCGGACTGGATCGGCGAACGCGAACAAAAGGATTGGCCCCCTGCCCGACGGCTGCTGTGCTGGCTGACGGAACCTGGACGCAAGCACAAGGGATCCCGCAAATCCGGCTTCAGCATGAATGCAGCAGGCAAGATCACCATTCCCATGCCCGACTCATGGACAGCACCGGCCCTGCTTCTGTTCGTTTTGGCGGTCATGGCCGGCTGCGCGAATCCCATGGGAGTCGCCCTGCATCCTGTTGAAAACCAGGCTCCGGCGCTGAAACCGGGAGTCCATAGTGTCAAGACGGTCGACGTCGCGCCTGCACCGGCGAAGGAAATCCAGCCCGATTATCCCCCCGAACTGAGGGCCCTCGTCTCCGGGAAGGCCGTCGTGCTGTTCACCGTGCGCGCCGACGGCAGCGTGACCGAGGCGTCGATCGTGAAGGCGGATGACGTCCTGTTCGGCGAATCGGCTGTGACGGCGGTCCTGAAATCGCGGTTTCACCCGGCCCAGATCCATGGAGCGCCCGTCGATTGCCGGATGACCCTGCCGTTCTTCTTTTCCAACCCGCAGGGCTACCAACAGCTGGATTCGTCCGCGACGGCCCCGCCGCCGGATTTTCCCGAGGGAGTCCTCCATCCTGGCAACAACGACTTCAACGGCCCCGACTCGCAATCGACGCAGGTGGAGCGGCGCTGACATGGGCGTGTCGCCAGGGTGAAATCGGTGCGCCAAAGACGGCGTGAAGGAAGAATAAACGAATGTCCCCGAAAGCCGTGAAAAAGTTCCGAGGGCTTGCCATCGGGGCAGGCATCGTCCTGGTGGCGGCGCTCGCGGGCGGCGGCTGGCTGTATTCGCGGCTGCGGGCGAGCCTGCCGCCGCTCGACGGCGCCGAACGATTGCCCGGGCTCACGGCGGTGGTGACCGTTGAGCGCGACGCCCTTGGCGTGCCAACCATCCGCGCATCGACGCGAGAGGACGTGGCACGGGCGCTCGGCTGCCTGCACGCAGAGGATCGTTTCTTCCAGATGGATTTGCTGCGGCGGCGGGGAGCCGGCGAACTCGCCGAAATCTTCGGCCCGGCGGCCGTACAGGCCGATCGGGCGGCCCGCCGGTACGGGTTCCGCGCAATAGCCCGGGCGGCGGTTGAACGGATGAGCGAGAGCGAGAGAGCCGTGATCGGCGCCTATGCGGAGGGGGTCAATGCCGGGCTCGCCGGCCTGGGCGCGAAGCCGTTCGAGTATTATGTGCTGCGGACGGATCCGCAGCCATGGAGGGCCGAGGACTGCGTTCTGGTCGAGTATGCCATGGTTCTCACCCTCCAGGGCAGCGTCGGACGCTACGAGCGCTCGCTCGGCACGCTTCGCAATGTGTACGGAAATTCGGCCGTCGATTTCTTCGCGCCGCTCATGACGCCGGAGGATGCGGCAATCGACGGCACGGTCGGCGTCGAAGCACCGATTCCGGGGCCGGATGTGATCGATTTGCGCAAGACCGCCGGGCCTGCGGCACCGATGGACACGACTAGGTCCGGCGCTCAGAAGCTGGCCTTCAATTCGCGGGATTTCCCGGGCTCCAATTCGTACGCCGTCTCGGGCGACCGCACGGCAACCGGCGCCGGGCTGCTGGCGAACGACATGCACCTGGGACTGTCCGTGCCAAACATCTGGTACCGGGCATCGCTCGCCTGGGCGGGGCACACGGTGACCGGGGTCAGCCTGCCGGGCCTACCGGCGATCGTGGCCGGGAGCAACGGCGCCATCGCGTGGGGATTCACGGTCGCCGGCACCGATGTGAGCGACCTGATCGTATTGTCCGGTCCGACGCCGGACTCATACTGGGTCCCTTCCGCTTCCGGCGGCGACCTGAAGGAGATCGAACAGCGCCACGAGACGATCCGAGTCAAGGGCGCGCAGCCGGTCGATGCGGAATACGACTGGACGATCTGGGGGCCCGTCGTGGGCCCCGATTCGGAGGGGCATCCGCTTGCCCTGCGATGGGTCGACGGAGACCCCGGGGGGATCGACTTAACGCTGGCTGAGCTCGAGGATGCGCAAAGCGTCGACGCAGCGGTGGCGGTTGCGCACCGCGCGGGGTTGCCGCCGCAGAATTTCCTTGTGGCCGACTCGGCCGGCCATATCGCGTGGACCGTCGCCGGCCGGGTTCCGAAGCGCATCGGCTACGACGGGCGCTTTCCCACCACGTGGGTCTACGGCGACCGCCGATGGGACGGCTTCGTTCCACCGGAAGAAATTCCGACCGTCAAGGACCCGGCCGGCTCGGTTCTATGGACGGCGAACAACCGGGTGGTCGGCGGGACGGCCCTGAAGATCCTCGGCGACGGATCCTACGATCGGCCGCCTCGCGCGGCCCAGGCCCGCGACGACCTGCGGGCTCTCGTGCTGCGCAAGGGTCCGGTGGCGCCGCGGGACCTGCTGGCGGTGCAACTCGACGACCGGGCGCTCTTTCTCGCGCCATGGCAAAAGCTCCTGGTAGAGACCCTGACGCCGGCAGCCGTGGCCGGGAATGCCTCGCGCGGCGAGCTGCTTGCCGTGGCCGGGAAATGGGAGGGACGGGCTTCGGTCGATTCGGCCAACTACGAGCTGGTGGTCTCGTTTCGGGACCGTGTGGGCCACCGGATCCTCGACCCGATCTTCGCTCCCTGCCTGGCGGCCGATCCGGGCTTCGCGTGGGGAGAATTCCACGGAGAGGACGCGGTTTGGACGCTGTTGCGCGTCCGCCCCGTTCATCTGCTCGCGCCCCGGTATCGAGACTGGTCCGCGATGCTTCTCGCGGCGGCCGACGACGTCGTTGCCGAGGCGAAGCGGTCGGGCGTGTCCCTGCGCGATGCGACCTGGGGACGCTACAACACCCTGCGGATGGTGCATCCGTTCGGCGCGATCCTGCCAGGCTGGTGGACGCGATGGCTCAATATGCCGTCCGAGGAGCTGGCCGGTGACCGCGACATGCCCCGCGTGCAGGGGCCGGCCTTCGGGGCGAGCGAAAGATTTTCCGTCTCCCCGGGCCACGAGTCCGAAGGCATTTTCGAAATGCCCGGCGGCCAAAGCGGCCATCCCCTGTCGCGCTTCTATCGGGCCGGCCACGAAGCCTGGGTCCGCGGCGAGCCGGCCCCCTTCCTGCCCGGCCCCGCGGTTCACACGCTCGTCTTGCGTCCGTAGGGATGCGCGCACCGACCGGCGCCTTTCCGCGGATCGTTCCTGAAGCCGTCCTTCGCTCTGCCTGAGCGGAGAAGGAGCCTGCTCGTTTGCAGTCCGGTGGTTTCAAGGTATTCTCCCCGCGCATGGACCTGACCCCGCTCGACGCCTTGGTATCCGGCACTGCGTTTGAGGAAGCCACCACAGCCATCGGAGTCCTGGAGGGGGGCCAGGGAGGACCCGGCCGGATTTCCGCCGAGATGGTGAGCACGCTCGATAACTTCATCCAGGCTCTCCTTTTCAACGAACGCGTCTTCATCTCCTTCGGTCCGTGGGTGGACGGCGGCAAGATCATCTCCGGCGGGGTGCGTTATCGCGGCGGCAAGGCGGGGGAAAAGCTGCTCGGCGACGCGGGCTTTGTCACCGTCCTGCCCGCGAAATTCCCGGACCCCGAGGCGCTGCGCCAAAGGATCGACGAGATCCTGAAGCCGGTGGATTACCGGAAGACAAACTGGTACGTGATCAGTTGCGCCTACCCGAAGGCCATGTCCACGATGAACCAGGAGATGGTGTCCCTGGACGCCTTCTACCTGGAGGACGCCATCGACCAGGGGGGCGTGGAAAAATTCAAGCCCGTTTTCCCGGGCGAAAACCTCTACCTCGGCTTGCGCCAGCGCCGGCTGTCGATGCCCCGCATCACGCAGACGATGTCCGACGTCGTGGGCTTGCGGATCCGCACGGCCATTCGGTCCAAGATGGAGAAGCTGAATGTGTTCGTTTCCCAGGGAGCCCCCCCGGTGCCCGAGATGCCGCCGATCTACGTCTCGCGCATTCTGCGCGATTGCGCCACCGGCTCCGACTTCATCCCCGCCCTCCTTGAAATCCGCAACAGCGCGGCCATGCGCCGACTCCGGTCCTGGATGAAAGTGTGCTCGGAGCAGTTGCGAAGCCAGGATTTGGAAGTGCGGGCCAAGGCGGCCGCCGCCTGGCAAAAGTTCCTGAATTTTCCGCTGGAGCAGGCGATCGACGCAACGGAGGCCGGAAAGAGCGTCCTGAACGTTGCCATCGACGCCATTCATGGGGACGCCCTGGGAATCCTGGGCGAAATTGCCGGTCCCGTGATCAGCTATTTCCTGAGCGCCCCCTTCCGCGGATTGCGGGAGTTCGGAGGCAGCAAGGCGGAGCCAGCCCGGCTGGACGCCTTCCTTTCGGGAACCTTCGGGGACAAGTTCACCCGGAGCGAAATGAACATGATTTCCGATTGGCTCAAACTGCCGGCCAACCTGAAGGATTGGGCCGCGGACGATGCCGGGCTGACCGTGGGCGCGGGGCGGATCTACGTGGATCGCGATCCGCTGGCGCGGTCCTACCTGATATCGACCCGGGATCCCGTCGTGGCGTCCGACATGCTCGACGATTTCAAGGCGATGCAGGCGAAGGCCCGGCCGGCGACTTCTCCGGACGCGCCAGGCCCGTAGCCAGAACGCGGGCGGCTACTTGAGCTGCACGTCCCAGACCTTTGAATGGTGCGCCGATCCGGCGGGGCCCCCGACGGTCAGCACGACGACAAGATTGCCGGGTTTCGCGTATTGGTGAATCGGATTCTGTTCCGTGGATGTCGTGCCGTCTCCGAAATCCCAGCGCCAGGAAGTGATCTGGCCGACCGACAGGTCCTTGAAGGCCACCAGGCGGCGGTCCATGTCGACGACCTTCCAGGACCACTGGGCCCCGATGGCCGGCAGAAACTGCGGTTCCAGGGGCATGAGGCGAAATGCGCAAAGCTCCGAGGCGTCGCCGTACATCATGTGATGGCGCGAGAGGTTCCAGAAGTGCGTGTGCGCGCCCGGCCGCGACTTGTCGTATTCCATGATCGCCCAGGAAAGCCCGATGATCTTGTTCTCGGAGAGCACCGACTCCACGGCGCGCTGGGGTCCCTCGGGTCCCGCGTAGTCGAACGGGGTGATCCAGAATTCGAGCACCAGTTTCCCGGGCTGCCCGTCCTTGAAATCGTACCGGGTGGCGGCGTTGGCGTACGGCAGTTCCTTGATCCACGTCGGCGCGCCCCAGGCCATGCACCAGTCCTTGTCCTTCGCCGGCGTGAAAATGTGGTAGTTTTGCGCCTGCACCCCGTGAATGGCCCAGTTGGCCTCGGTGACGCTGATTCGGTCGTCGGGCACGGCGGCGGAAACCCCGACATGCTCCGGCGTCCAGAATTCCTTGTGACCCTTGTCGATCAGGGGACCTCCCGATGCGTCCCCGTCGACAACGATTTCAAAGGTGTCGTTGCGCAGGCCCGGCGAGGAAAAATCCCACGCGCTCTTGGTCGCCTCGTACAGAAAGTAAAGGCGGTTGAGCCCCTTTACCCAGCCCACCTTCACGCGCACGTCGCACACCTTGGGATCGGGCGGAACATGGGGATTCTCATCGTCAATGAGCTGGCTGCCGTCGACAGCGTACGAGTCCGGCACAATCGCCCAGTCGAGCGGATCTCCGTCGATCCGCGGTATCTGGTCGGCCGGGAACTGGAACACCTTGAAGGTGACATCCGGCCGGTCGAGGGCGGATGCGGGGCGCAGGCTGAAAGCGAGGCCGGCGAGTATCGCGAGGCCGATGCGGGGAATGCTCATGGGAAATGATCGGGCAAGACCTTTGGCCTCCAGTGTCGAAATCCGCTGTTGGATTGGCGGATTTCAAACCTGGAGGACTGAGGTATTCTCATTGGAGTTGGACGTCGCCAACCTTGGAGCGGCGCGACGTTCCGGCGGGGCCCGCAACGTCGAGGATGACCGCCGGGCCGCTGGCGTGCTTGAATTGGTGGATGGGGTTTTGCTCCGTCGAGGTCGTGCCATCGCCAAAGTCCCATTTCCACGAGGTGACCTGGCCGACTGAAAGGTCCTTGAAGGCGACAATGCGGCGGGTCATGTCCACGACTTTCCAACTCCACTGAGCCTGAATCGGGGGAAGCAGGCCGGGCTCGATGGGCATGAGGCGGAAGGCGCAAAGCAAAGAGGCGTCACCGAACATCGTGTGATGGCGGGAAAGATTCCAGAAATGGTGGCGTCCTCCCGGCGTGTCGCCAAAATCGATGATGGCGAAGGACAGCCCGATGATCTTGTTCTCGGTCAGGACCGACGGAACCGCCCGCTGTGGACCCTCGGCGCCCGCGTAGTCGAACGGTGTGATCCAGAATTCCAGCACCAGCTTTCCCGCCTCGCCCGAATGAAAGCTGTAGCGGGTCGCGGCATTGGCGTACGGCAGCTCCTTGACCCATGTGGGCGCTCCCCAGGACATGCACCAGTCCTTGTCCGCGGCCGGCGTGAAAATGTGGTAGTTCTGCGCCTGGACCCCCGCGATGGACCAATGCGCCTCATTGGGATCGATCCGGCTGTCCGGGCCGGGACGCGGCGAGCCCGGGTCGGAGCGCGGCGGATAGATCAGGGTGCCGCCGGAAGCGTCACCGTCCACCACGAGTTCGAAGATGTCGCCGGGGAGAGCCGGGGAGGAGAAGTCCCAGTGTCCCTTCGTGGCCTGATAAAGGAAGAAAAGCTGGTTCAGGCCCTTCACCCAGCCGACCTTGACCTTCAGGTCGAACGTCTTCGGGTCCGGCGACAGATGATCACCCCCGTCGTCGCGGAGCTGGCTCCCGTCGATCGCGTACGAGTCGGGCACGATGTCCCAATCGCCCGGGTCGCCGTCGATCCGGGGAATCCTGTCGGCGGGAAATTGAAACACCTTGAAGGTGACTTCCGGCCGGTCGAGGGCCGCCGCCGGCCGTGCGCCAAACGCAAACAGGGCCAGGGCCGCCAGACTGATGCGGGAATGGATCATGGGAAGGAAAGGCGGGGCTAATTTTTCACTGGGCGAACAACCGCACCGGGCCGAGCAAGCCCATCGTTGCGGGCTTGGCCGCGTCCGAACGCAGGGGCGGACCGCCCGGGCCGAAAGCGGCGCGCCGACCGCCAAAGGCATTGGCTTCTCCCTGACCGCCCAGACCGCCGGGCACGCCGGTCGGGGCGAAGCCCTTTGGAGCCGCCGTGCTCGGCGCCGTTTCGCCGGGGCGCCGGCCCATGCCGAACCCGCCGCGCTGGGAACTGGGCGCCGGGCCTTCCACCTCCACTTCGATCGTGTTGGCCCCTCCCTTTATCGCCGAGGTCACATCCCACAGATAAGGGGGCCATGCGCGCGCCTCGAGCTCGGTGCCGTTCAGGCGCACCCGGGCGATCTCGTGCACATCGCCCAGGTCCAGATAGATCCGCTTACCGGCAGGGAGGGCATCGGGCGCATTGAAATCTTGTTTGTAATGGGCGATGCCGGCGAAGATCCCGCGCTCGGGTGAAACAGCGCCGAGGTCCCTCCACGACTTAAGTGCCCCGGTGACCTGCTTGTCTCCCATCGCGATCGACCAATCGCCCTTCAGGCCGGCAATGGACTCGCCCGAGGCAACCGTTGGCGCGGGATCGCCGGCGGAGGCCGGCAGAGGTCCGATCACCACAAAGCGGGCCTCCTGGGGCCCCAGGGTGAGCGGCACGGCGACGCTGCCTTCCGCCCTGGCGACAGCGGCGAGCGGATGGATCGCGCCGCTCGTGGCATCCCAAACCTGGACCTGACCGGTGCCGGCGAGGGTCGCCGTGCGCGTCACGGTCTGGTCGGATTCATTGAAGAAGAAATAGACGTCCCCGTCCTTCAGGTTGCGGCGGATGTACTTGAGCGGCGGGCAGGGAGCGTCCAGGGCGACATCCGGGGCGGGCAGCGCCGCGACGACGCGGTCGGTGAGTTCCGGCTTCGGCTCGAGCGTCGCAAAGCCAAGGTCCGGCGCCACGGCCTCGGCATGCAGGAAGGTGCCGTCGACGACCATCGTCGGCGTGCGACCCACGAAGACGACCTTGCCGCCGGCGGCGGCAAATGCGCGCAGCCGCTCCAGCATCCGTTTGTCGATAGCCGTGATGCTCGGGACGACCACCGCGCGGTACACCTGGCCGCTGAGGTTTTTCAGGCCCGCCCCGTCCAGCGTGCAGACCGAGACCAGCGCATCCAGGTCGATGTGGTCGAAGTCGATTTGATGCTCCATAAGCTGGGTCACCAGCTTGACCGTGACATCGTCGGCGGCCTTGTCGCCGTACCACATGTTGTCCGTCGGATGATAAAGGGCGACCTGGGCCGCGGGCCGCCCGTTTGCCAGGAGGTAACTCGCCCGGTTGACGTACCAGGAGATTGCCGCGGCGGGGTTCAGCAGCTTCGGGCCGTCGGCAGCGGGCGGATTGTTCAGGCCCCGGATCTGCAGAAAATTCATGCCGCGGACAAAGTTGTAATCGGCGATGAACTTCCCGGCCTGGTAGGGATTGCCGCCCTCCTCGTTCCAGACCTGCGGCCTGCCAAAAAGATGGGCGCAGGAGGCGGCCAGTTTTGGAAAGTCGGCGACGATGCCCGGCCCGATCTGGTTCAGGTTGTCAACGCCGGTGACCTGGACATAGCGGAAATCCCGGAAGAAGGAACCCTCGTTGCGGACGAGGTCCTCTCCCCGGCTCCAGTCGATCATCAGCTCCTCATGGTTCAGGTGGGTCATGTATTCCATGCCATGGGCAGCGCACCAGTCGGCGAGCGGCTTGTAAAAATTGTCCCGAAACATCCCGCTCCACACATCCCAATAATCCGCCTTCGCCCGCCGGGCATCATCGGTCAGCGTCGGTTCGAAGAACTGGGCTATGTACGGCTGAAGGTCGTACCCCTTCTCCTGCCTGAAGGTTTCCAACAGCTTCGGGGTCCAGGGCATAAAGCCCGTGAAATCGGTCTCATCGCCGCGGAAACCGAGAATCGTCTTCCCAAACTCGTCGCCCACGATCTTCGCGTACGTGTCGAGAATCAGGTGAATGTACGTCTGGGTGGCATTGGGATCCAGGTAGTCGATGAGCGTGTAAAGGCTGTCCTTGTCGCGCGTGCCGTCCTCGCGGTTGGTGTAGCGCGTCGGCGAACTGCGATAGACGTGGCGCACGAATACCACCTCCGACATCCCGGGATCCGGGGCCGTCCAGGCGACCCGGCCGTCCGCGGGGATGGGCAGCTGCTGGCAAAGCCCGAGACCGCGGCTGTAGGTCAGGATTCCCAGCGTATCGGACGGGACCGTGACGCTGAGCGTCTGGCCGGCGACGACCGAATAGTGCGCATCGGCGACTATCGCCTGCATTCCGAGCTGCGGATAGTCCCGGCGGATCATCCCGCCGGCCATGCCATCGGGGTAGCCCGCGTCGCCCTCGATCCACACCTTCATTCCGCGTTTCTTGCACTCCGCGACCGTGAACTTGACCAGATCAAGATACTCGGGGGTGAAATACTTCGGCTGCATGCCGCCCGAATTGTCGATCATGATGACATAGGTGCCGTTGGCGTGCAGGCGCTCGATGTCCGCCAGGACCTTCTCCTTCGACTGAGGGCCGCCCCAAATCGCCCAGTGGATCGTGCCGTACTCGCGCGGCGGGGTCGGAAAGGCGGCGGCGGCTTCTGCAACGGTCGGCAGCGTGATCGTCTGCCAGGCCGGGGCGGCCCCAAAAACCGGGCTGTCGGCCGCATGCGCCGAGACGGCCGATGCCGCAACAAGGAGGGGAACGAGCGGGGTAAGCTTCATTGGTTAAGCCTGTCGTTTGGGAGGGCGAAAGGTTCTGGAGTGGAAAGGTTTTTACAGTTGCATCGCTAGCCTGCAAGCCGCCTCAGTGTCGCCCGCCCCGGTCAGTCCGCCAATCGCGATTTGGTCCAGGTAGCGATGAGCAGCGCGCAGCCGACCGCAGCGGAAGCCGCGTACAGCCAAAGCGCCCCATTCCAGCCGAATCGATCGACCAGCATGCCCGTGCCCAAGCCGCAGGCTGACGCCCCGAAATAACCGAACAGGCCCGTGAGGCCGACGGCGCTGGACGAGGCCGCCTTGGTGGCGAAGTCGGCCGCCGCGACGGCGACGAGCAGCTGCGGTCCGTACACGAGAAAACCCAGGACTCCAAAAAGGAGCGTCATCACGGCAACCTGGCCTTTGGGAACGAGGAAGAGGGCGAACAGTCCGGCCATGAGGAGGGCCATGAACGACACCGACACCGGGCCGCGCCTTCCCTTGAACACGGTGTCGGAAAGCCAGCCGGCTGCGTAGGCGCCAAAGACTCCGGCAATTTCGAAGGCGGCAAGCGAGGTTCCCGAGGCGCCGAGCGTGAATCCCTTCTCCTCAATCAGAAACTTGGGCGCCCAGCTTAGGATTCCGATCCGGACGACATAAACGAAGAAATTGGCCAGGCTCACGATCCACACCCACTTGTTCCAGAGGATATGCTTCCGAAAGACGCCCCAGAATGGGGCGTCGGGATCGGCGACGCTTCCGAGTCCGCTCTTGTCCTTGTAGACCTCCACCGGGGGCAGTCCCATGGCCTCCGGTGAGGAGGTCAGGCGGTTCAGCAGCCAGAATGACGCCAGCAGGCACAGGCCGGCCGGGGCCCAGAACGCCGCCCTCCAGCCAAAATGGCCGACGAGCCATGCGGCCCAGATTGCAATCACGGCTCCCCCGATCTGGTGCGATGCATTCCATATCCCCCAGGCGCGGCCGATCTCCCTCGGACTGAACCAGCTCGTCAGCAGGCGCACGCAGGGGGGCACGCCCGTCCCCTGGAAGGCGTTGTTCAGCGCCCAGAGCACGGCGAATGACGTCAAGCCTGCGGCAAAGCCAAACGCGATATTGACGATCGCGGAAAGAAGGAGCCCGAGGCTCAGCAGAAGCCGCGGATTGGCGCGATCGCCGATTATGCCGCTGAAGAACTTCGAGAATGCGTAGACGATCGTGGCGATGCTCAGCACCATGCCCCACTGCGTGTTGCTGAAGTGGTGCTCGTCGATGATTGCCTTGGCCGCCATCGGCAGGTTGTCGCGCAGAAAGTAAAAGAGGGCGTAGCCCGTCACCATCGAATACATCACCCGCACGCGCCAATACCGGTACAGGCGGTCGACCTTTTCCGCGCTCGCAGGCAGTTCGGGTCCGGGCCTGGAAACCGCCGGAATCGTTGTTGGGTCGCCGGCCATCAGGTTGGAGCAGCCCTTGCGCCTCGGATCACAGCCCGGCGTTCGAGACAAGGTAGACGGCGAACGTGGCCAGCCAATGTTCGCCCTCGTAGTGGCCGCTGAAAACATACTTCAACCCGGCCGCCTCGTGAAGCTTCACCGCCGCCTCCAGAGCCGGCCGCCGCGGGTCGTTTGGCGCGAGCGCAGAGAGGACGCCCTTCATGGTCCAGGCGCGGCTGAGATTGAGGCCAACCAAGTGAACGATGCGGTCGTCGCCCAGGTCGCTCACCTCCGCCGCCTTCGCCCAGTTGCCCATCTCTCCGGAGCGGAGCCCGGGCGCGAACCCGTCCAGCCAGCGCGAGAACTCCTCCCTGATCAGAACCCGCCGGAGCAGGTCCGCCTCGTTCAGTCCCGATGAGAAAAAATCCTCGCCCGAAGGCTCATAAGTGACCGGATAGTCCCGATCCGCCCCGAAGTACTGCCTCGCCCGCTCGGTGACCGCCTTTTCCAGCGCCGCATCGCCAACGCCGCGCGCATAGTCGAGAATCTGGGAGAGCGCGAAGGCCGTGTCCGGATGGACTCCCGTCCGCACCGGATAGGTCAGCCGCGGCAGGTAGGCCTCCGTCAGGGCGACGAGCCGTTTTTCCAGCGGCTCCAGATTCTTCGCCCACTGCCGCCCGTCCGGATCGTCCCAGGTCCTGAGTTCAAGGGCGAGCCGCAGCGTCCACGCCCAGCCATACATCCGCTCGAAACTGCGATTCTCCTTCGGCTCGTAGTACGCCGCCTCCGCCGCGAGGTTGGCCGCGGTCAAATGGGCTCCGAGCCGCGCGCGCACCTCCGCCGCACCCGGCATGTCCGGAAACAGCTTCAGCAGCCTCACCAGGAGCCAGTGCCCGTGAACCGAGGAATGCCAGTCGAAGCACCCAAAGAACGCGGGGTGCATCGCCTTCGGGCCCATGATGTCCTCCTGCCCCCGCAGCACTTCGCCCGGCTTGTTGGGATACTCCCGGTCGATCCCATTCAGTGCGAGCTGCGCAAATGCCGCCGCCCGCGCCTTGTCCAGGCCCCCTTCTTCAGCCGCGTTCAGGGCCGTCAAAACGCCGAAACCGAGCACAAGTGCGAACCAGGAATGCATGCCTTTCACCAAGAGGGGAAACACCGACTTCGGCAAGCCGGATGCTGGCCTGTCGCCTATGGATCAGTTTGCTCGACCTGCAGCCTGCCGGGCCTGTGCTCGCTATGCCCAGACGCGCATCAAAACCGGCGTGGGGCCCCATGGCGTTCCGCCGTCCCCCAACGCCCGGATGATGCGCGTGAGCTGCGCACGGCCCGGCAGGCTGCAGGTCGAGCAAACTGATCCACGACCGGCCTGTCCCGGGGGCCGGGCCAGCAATGCGGGCGGCAACGCTCCTGTTGCGTCAGTCCTTTCGCTTCCAGACCAAAAAGCCCTGGTCAAACTTCAAGTAGGGCCTCCCCGGAAGAAACGGAATTGCCGCGATCTGGTCGCCAACGTTGAAAATCTTGGCAGGCTCGTAATGGCCGACAAACCAGCCATTGAGTTCCGAATCGGAACTGTACAACTCGCCCGGCCGCTGCACCACCCAGCGCGGTTTCAGCGCGGCGACGAGCAGAAGCTTATTTTCTCCAAATTCGCGGCGAGCGGCCACCATTTCCGGAGAAGAAAGCCCGGGGTAATCGAACATCTTGAGCTGGGAGTAGTAGCCAATGTAGCCCAGCGGTTCCAGGAACACGGTGTCGGCGGGCGACGAGCTCTTGGCCTTGAGCCATGTCCCTATCTCCCTTCGTTGCGTCTCAATGATCCGCTGCTGCTGGCGCAGCTGCCATGCAGACGCCAGAAGCAGCGATCCGGTGAACAGCAGGACAGCCGCTGCCGCGCCGAGGGGGATCAACCTTCGGCGAACGGACCCAAGTCCCGCCTCCAGTACACCCGCCAGGACCAGGAACGCCAGCATCGCAGCCGGGGGCATGTACCACGGGAACAGTTGAACGCAGAGCAGGTAAAAGGCCGAGATCGCGAAGGCTACGGACAGGGCCCGGGTCGAACGGCCTATTCTCGGGAGTGCGAACGCCAACGGCACGACGGCGACCAGCACGCGGCCGATGTACACAATGAAGCGCGGCCAGCCCCCGAATTCCACGGCATAGGTGGGCAATAGGAAGAAATCCCATTTGCCCGTCCCCCAGACCCGGATCGGCAGCGTGAAGAAATAGAAAAGCAGCGTCGGCCAGCCGGGAATATTATTGCCGATCGCCTTGGCCACGACCGTGTGCGGCACGGGCGACCCGAAGTAGACCCAGGCCCAGACGAACCACGGCAGATAGAGGGCGGCGCAGACGGCACCCGCCCTGACATAAAGCCCGGCAATGGCCTTGCGGCTGCCGGAGGCACGCGACCCCGGGAAAAACAGCCACCAGCCCAATGCTATGCTGCCGAAAAACACAAAACTGTCCGGCCGCGTCCACATAAGGCCCGCCCAGCAGCACCCCAGTCGCCAGCCGCCGTCGCCCGGACCGGCGACCAACCGGCGAATCGCAAGCGCCAGAAACAGGAGCATGAAGGCCGTTTCCATCCCGTTGACGGAAAAACTCACGGATTTTGCGTCCGTCATGAGCAAACCGGCCGCGAACGCGCAGGACCACCGGCTCCATCCGAGAGCCCGGCCAATCGACCAAACCGTGGCGACCGCGCCACTGAAAGCGCCGATCGTGAAGAGCCGGAAGATCCACAGGGTCAGCTCGTCGGATCGGGTTCCCGTCAACCAGCTGATCAATGCCGGCAGAAGGACCCCCAACGGCGACGTGAATGCGTGGATTCTTTCGCCGGGTTGAAACACCAGGCCAACTCCCCTGGCCAGGTTCTGGCTGACCCGGAAGGTGATGTAGTAGTCTTCCCACCGCTGGTCGGTGAAGATCGCAAAAGCCAGCGCGATGACGGCAGCAACGGCGAACACCGCGCCCGGCCCGAAACGGCCTGAATTTTGCGGCGGAACGCGCGGATTCGTCTGGGTCATCCCCGCCGATCTTGCACGTCCCGCGACGCCGGTTCCACGTCAAAAAACCGGCGGGATTTCGGGCCGCCACGCCTTCCAAATCGGCCGGCGGCTCACCGCCGACCGATCAGACCTGTTTGTGGCTGCCGTCGCAAAATGCGCCGTTCTTCGTGTGCTTGCAGCCGCACCAGGCGATTTTCCCCTCCTTGGCAATATCGACCTTCAAGGGAGAAAATGCCGTTCCCTTGTGCGATCCGTCGCAAAAGGGCTGGTTCTTCGACTGGCCGCATGTGCACCACGAGTAGGCGCCGGGTTTGGCCGGAAGGACATAGGGAAATTTCTGTGCGACGGTGGGATCGGGCATGATGATTGTGTTTGATGGGACAACGAACGGGCGAGGGCCCGCCTGTATTCCGAATCTATCCGAGCCCGCCCGAATATCAAATTATGCGGCCCCCGCGAAGACGGGCGCCATCCGCGCCGGGCCGGGCGCGTTATTCCCAGGTGGGTGCGATGCGGATTCCCTCCGACTCCAACGCCGCCTTTTCTTTCCGCCACCGCTTTTCGCTGTTTGTCGCGACGCCTGAATCAAGAACCGTGATGTCGTATCCCAGTCTCTTTCCGCCGCGCGCCGATTCCTGGATGCAATAGTTTCCATCCTGCCCGGCCAGGAGGATATTGCTGACGCCGTCCTTATTCAGTTTCCCGACCAACGAATCGACGGAGAAAAGGTCCCCCCTGAATTTCAAATAAAGCGGGTCGGTTGCCGACTTGTCGATGCGCGGATCGGTGGGAAACCCGTCGCATCCCCGGATTCCGGCGCCCTTCATAAGGAGCTTGATGGCCATGCGCGTCAGAAACCCGGCAAACTCATGCTCCACGAATATCACGGTCATTCCCCTGCCCCTGGCCTCCGAGATCGCGCGGTTGACGCACTCGATCTTCCGCCGGGCGTATTCCTGATCCTTGTACAAGTTGAGGTAGCACGCCTGCATATCCACCACGATCAGGACGCTGCCCGGCTGGGAGTCTGCTTTGGGGTCCATAAGCTGAGATTGTTCCTAGCAAAGCCATGCCGGACGTCAACGGAGCTGGCGATGTAGAGTCCCAATCTGGCGCAGGCATGTCCTCACGAGGAGATAGCTGCCTCCTGCGACGTCTCTGGGCCGCCATCTGGCCGGCATCAGCCGGCGGTCCTTGGCGGCCGGTCTTGACGGCGCATCTGGGCATTGGCAGCTCCCGACGAGAGAGGACATGCCTGCGCCAGATTGGGATATAACTCACGAAGCGGCCGTGGGCGGAATCATCGCCGCGCTTGCGCCCAAAGCGAAGCCGCGCGACCGTCGGTCCTTCCCTTGCATCCCCATCCGACCACATCCCCGCCGCACGATCCAACCTGGGATCCCGCGCGCTGGCTGCCCACGACGCGCGACGAGCTTGACGCGCGCGGGTGGGACTGCGTCGACGTCATCATCGTCTCCGGCGACGCCTACGTCGACCATCCCGCGTTTGGCACCGCAGTCATCGGACGCCTGATCGAGCGCGAGGGCCTGCGCGTCGCCATCGTCCCGCAGCCGAATTGGCAGGACGACCTCCGCGACTTCAGGAAGCTCGGCGAGCCCCGGCTCTTCTTCGGCGTGACGTCCGGCTGCATGGACTCGATGGTCAACCGGTACACCGCGGCGAAAAGGCTGCGCAGCGAGGATGCCTACACGCCGGGCGGCGAGCATGGATTCCGGCCGGATTACGCGACGACCGTCTACTCCCGCATCCTTAAGGAGCTCTTCCCCTCAACGCCCGTGCTGATCGGCGGCATCGAGGCGAGCCTGCGTCGTGTGACGCACTACGACTACTGGTCGGACACGATCAAGCCGGGCATCCTCGCAGAGAGCGGCGCGGACCTGCTCGTCTATGGAATGGGCGAGCTGCCCCTGCTGGAAATCCTCCGCCTGCTGAAGCAGGGCGTGCCGTTCGAGTCGCTGCGGACGATCCCGCAGACGGCGCTGTTGCTCCCGCCGGACGCGCCGGCGCCCAGGAACCAGAACTGGGAGGACCTCGCGCTCGCCTCGCACGAGGAGTGCCTCGCCGACCGCGCGCTCTACTCCGGAAACTTCAAGGACATCGAGACCGAGTCGAACCGCGTGAAGGCGCGGCGGCTGCTCCAGCGGACGGGCGACCGGATGATGGTCGTGAATCCGCCGTTTCCGACCATGACCGAGCAGCAGATCGATTCGAGCTGGGACCTGCCCTACACGCGGCTGCCGCATCCGCGCTATCGCAGGCGCGGGCCCATCCCCGCCTACGAGATGATCAAGCACTCGATCAACATGCACCGCGGCTGTTTCGGCGGGTGCAGTTTCTGCACCATTTCCGCGCACCAGGGGAAGTTTGTCGCCAGCCGCAGCAAGGAGAGCATCCTGCGGGAGGTGGAATCGATCAAGCGGATGCCCGATTTCCACGGCACGATCTCGGACATCGGCGGCCCGTCGGCGAACATGTACAAGATGAAGGGCAAGGAGCAGTGGATCTGCGACGCGTGCACGCGCCCGAGCTGCATCTGGCCCGACGTGTGCCGGAACCTCGACACCGACCACGCCCCGCTCCTCGAGATCTACAAGGCCGTGAGGGAGACCGAAGGAGTGAAGCACGCCTTTGTCACGAGCGGGCTGCGGCCCGACCTGTTCCTCCACAAGCATGCGTCGCCCGAGGCGCAAAGGAGCCATGAGCGCTATGTCGACGAGCTTGTCGAGCACCATGTGTCGGGCCGGCTCAAGGTCGCGCCGGAGCACACGTCGGACGGAGTGCTGCGCGTCATGCGCAAGCCGACGTTCAACTATTTCCTCCGCTTCAAGGAGAAGTTCGACGCCGCAAAGGCAAAGTACGGGAAGATGCAGCTGCAGATCATTCCCTATTTCATCAGCTCGCATCCGGGCTCGAAGCCCGAGGACATGCTGGATCTCGCCCTGAAAACCAAGGACCTCGGATTCAAGCTCGAGCAGGTGCAGGATTTCACGCCGACGCCGATGACCGTCGCCACCGAGATCTACGCTACGGGCCTGCACCCCTACGACCGGAAGCCGGTCCCGGTCGCGAGGACCCCCGGCGAGAAACAGGAGCAGCGCAGCTTCTTCTTCTGGTACAAGCCGGAGATGCGCGCGGCCCTGCGCGCGACCTTGAGGAGGCTCGGGCTTTCGGGTGCGGCAGCGAAACTGCTCGGCGACAGGGTTGCCCGGCAGCCGTCGCGAAGCGGCGGCCGCCGGCCCTAGCCCGACTTCCGCTACTGGCGACCGAAAATAGGTATTTTCGAGCGGATCCGTAGCGTAAGTAATTGGTGGGACGCGATCGGGCTT
>OCTA010000137.1_pt1 | contig 68826 bp, 60 predicted proteins | sample 1538991 | NCBI WGS metagenome assembly OCTA01 (sample SAMEA3539302, study PRJEB22396) | soil metagenome | biome: tundra; feature: field; material: soil | place: USA | collected 2010-05 | depth 0.15 m
CCATCGAACGCGCCATGGTGGTCAGCCGCTCGGGCATCATCCGACCCGAGGATCTGCCCTTCACCGTGCCCGAGGCACCGGCCGCGACGACGCCCGCCAGCGATTCGCTGGCCGACATGGAAAAGGCCCACATCGCGGTTGTCCTCGGGAAAACCCGCTGGAACATCACCCAGGCCGCCGATCTGCTGCAGATCGACCGCGCCACGCTGTACAACAAAATCAAGCGCTACGGCTTGCAACGTAGCGAGGGTGGCGAGGCAGACACCAACGGTTCCAAACCGACGTAAGCGGGCGACCGTGTCGGTGGTTCTCCTCGTCCCCATCTGCCTGCCGAGCCAACCGCCCCTGCTCGATCACCTCAGCGCGCGGGTCAACCGCGCTTTCGCGGCGACGGTCACCGTGCATCCCCATCGCTTCGATCCCGAGCTGGCCTTCGACAGCTCGCGCGGCCAGTACAACTCGACCGAGCTTCTCGAGCTGCTGCTTGAGGAAACCACAGGCAGCGAGGCCAGCGTGCTCGGCATCGCGGGTGTGGATCTGTTCATTCCCATTTTGACTTACGTTTTCGGCGAGGCGCAACTCGCGGGCCGCGCCGCGGTGGTGTCGACCTACCGCCTCGATCCGACCCGCTACGGCCTAGCCGCCAACCATCGGCTACTGCTCGACCGGCTGGCCAAAGAAGCCATCCACGAGCTCGGCCACACCCGCGGGCTCATCCACTGCAACCAAGCCACCTGCGTGATGCGCAGCTCGACCTACGTCGAAGACATCGACCTCAAGTCGGCGCAATTCTGCTCCACCTGCAACCAGCGGATTCGCACGGCCGGATCCGCGCTGGCGCGCTAAGGACAGGATATGGGATCCTCCAAAAAGTCCAAGCGGCATTCCGAAATTCAATCGTCCCCCTATCGAGCCTTAGGAATCCTCATTCCCTTGACCGTGATTGCCCTCTCCCCGGTTCTTGTCGCGGGTTTCATCCGACTGGATGACTACAATCACATTCTCGACAATCCCCATTTGCAGAGCTTGTCGCTCTCCAATCTCTCCGCCTTCTGGACGAAGTCCTATTTTGGCCTTTACGTTCCCGTCACCTATTCGATCTGGTGGGCATTCTCTGGGATTGTGCGGCTATTCGGCACGCTCAGGCAGAGTGCGTCGCTCTTTCACGCACTCAATCTCGCGATCCATGTCGTCAATGCGTCGCTCGTGTTCTTGCTCGTGAAAACGCTTCTTGGCATCGCCAGCACAACCTCTCCCACGCTAGGCCAAGCCCAGACGCGCGGCATTTCGCTCCTATCGGCGCTGTTCTTCGCGCTTCACCCCGCTCAAGTCGAGACGGTTGCGTGGATCTCCGAATTCAAAGGCGTCCTCGCTGGCATGTTCGGATTGCTGGGGATCTGGCACTATTACCGATCGCCAAGAAGGACCCTGACTGCCGTGTATCTCGTCGCAGCGGTACTCTCGAAGCCCTCGGCCATCGTATTCCCAGGGATTCTCCTACTCATGGATCGGATCCTCCTCGGCAAAAGCATGAAGGAAAGCGCAAGAGCCCCGATGCTCTTCTGGACGCTGCTTCTTCCCCTCGTGCTCATCACCAAACATCTTCAGCCCGACCTGAATATGGAATTCATCCCGAACTTCCTAGAGAGGCTTCGCGTGGCCTCGGATGCCTTCGCGTTTTACTTCTGCAAACTGCTCTTCCCTTTTCACCTCACCCTCGATTACGGGCGCTCCCCGCGTTACGTTCTCAATGAAGTCCCTGGTTGGCAAATGGTGCTCTCGATCCTGCTTGTCGTTGCCGGAGCGGCAACGGTCGCCTACTCTCTTCGCCGTCCAGGGCGATCCCAGCGGAACGGTGGTCCGGCTTGGCATTCATTCGTGGCTTGTGGATGGGCGATCTTCTGTCTCTCGATCGCACCTGTTCTGGGCCTCGTCCCCTTCGAGTTTCAGGATTTTTCGACCGTGGCTGACCACTATCTCTATGTTCCGATTCTTGGCGCAAGCCTCGCGGTCGTTGGCCTTTTGATCCGATTCCGGGCAACAACCAGGACGTTGGGGATTTCGGCGGCGATTCTCGTTGCCTTGGCGCTCTCAACCTTTTCTCAAGCCAGAATCTGGCGATCCACGCAGACACTTTTCGCGCACACGCTTGAGATCAATCCCCGAAGCTATCTCGGCCACTACAGCATCGCCACGGAACTATTCGAGGCCAGAAGGACGGACGAGGGAATCGAGCAAACGCTCAAATGCCTTGAAATCAATCCGGACTATCTGAGCGCCGAAGTCGCCCTTGGAGTCGCTTGGATCCAAAAGGGCAAATTCCAGAACGCCATCGACTACTACCTTTCCGTCCTGGCCAAAAACCCAAGCTTTGCCGGCAAGCGCGCGCCGCTGGTCGCATCCATTCACAACAACTTGGGGATGGCCCTTCATCAAGTCGGCCGCGACGCTGAAGGGACGGAACACTTCAAGAAGGCCGTCCAAGTCGATCCCAAGTCGATCAATGGCCATACCAACCTCGGTCATGCCGCGTTCAACGAGGGCCGGTTTTCAGATGCCGTCACCCACTACCAAGCAGCGCTTGCGCTCAGCCCTGGCGACCCCGCCCTTCGGCAACGACTTGAAATCGCTCGCCACAGACTGCGGTAGCATAAACACAGGTCCGCGCATAGGGTGCCTGCGATGTCCGAGGTTGGACATGGACATTCGAGACCAGCTAGTTGATATGGTAAAGATCCTTCGTGCCGCACAAACCGACAACACCTCGATCGCAGGGAGAGAACCCGGTGGCCCGATTCCCGCCGCTGCCCTCCATCCCACCGGCACCGCAGCAGCCGCCCGACGAGCGCCAGGCTAAAGCCAGTCAAATCATCGGCGGTCTGGCGGGCGCAGTCGAGGCCGAGACGCAGGTGGCCGGGCCGAATCTCACCACGGGGTATTACGCATCTTCAGTTGACCTCGGCCGCCTTCAAGCCGAACTTGGCAAGGGTGTCGCACGTCTCAAGCCCGGGCAGGTAGAGGAACGCTGGGACGAGGTGTTTTCCTGGATGCGCCGGTTGCTGCGAGTCTGGGTGCAACGCTGCAAGCTGATGAAGATCGAACGCCGGGAACTCGGTATCCGCATCGAACTCGAGACGCAAGACGATCGCGGCTACTACAACTACGGATTCGACGTATTTCCCCGAAAGACGTAACCCTTCTCCTCAATGAAGCGAGGAGGTGGCCGGGCTAGAGCAGGTTGCTTGCCAGCTCGGCCAGCTGCGAGCGCTCGCCCTTGGTCAGATTCACATGGGCGTAGATGCTCTGCCCCTGCATCCTGTCGATGAGGTAGGAAAGGCCGTTCGAGTGGCTGTTCAAGTACGGGTGGTCGATCTGGAAGATATCGCCGGTAAAGACCAGCTTGGTGCCGTCGCCGGCACGGGTAATGATGGTCTTGACCTCGTGGGGCGTGAGATTCTGTGCCTCATCGACGATGAAGTAGATGTTCACCAGGCTGCGACCGCGAATGTAGGCCAGCGGCGCGATGACCAATTTTTCCTCGTCGAGCATCTCGCGAATGCGCTTGTGGCGCGCATCGGTCGCCCCCCACTGATTCTGAATGACGCCCAAGTTGTCGTAGAGCGGTTGCATGTACGGATCGAGCTTGGACTGAATGTCGCCGGGCAAGTAGCCGATGTCTTTGTTCGACAAGGGCACCACCGGGCGGGCCATGAAGATCTGGCGGTACTCCTTCTTGTGCTCCAGCGCCGCAGCCAAAGCCAGCAGGGTTTTGCCCGTGCCCGCCTTGCCCGAAATGCTGACCAGCTTGACCTCGGGATTGGTCAGCGCATTCAAGGCGAATGCCTGCTCGGCATTGCGTGAGGTGATGCCATAGGCGGTCAGCTTGTCCACGCGGCGGACCACCGAACGGTCGCTGTCGTAGGTGGCCAGGGCCGACTTCTTGCCGTTGCGGATGATGAGGTATTCGTTGGGCACCAGCGGCTGTTCGAACCTGAGATCAGCGGGATTGATGGTGAACGGCTGGGTGTACATGCGATCGACCAACAGTTCTTCCACGTGCTCTTTGAGACGGATCCCGGTGTACAGCGAGGCGATGTCCTTGACGTGGTCGTTGCGGTAGTCCTGCGCGGTCAGGCCCATGGCTTTGGCCTTCATGCGCAGGTTGACGTCTTTGCTGACCAGGATGATCTCCCGGCGCGGGAACGCTCGCCAAAGCTGGTAGGCGATGTTCAGGATTTCGTGATCGGGCGTGCGCGTGTCGAAAGCCGTAAGCAGATCCTTGTGGTACTCGCCGCCCACCTTGACGATGAGGTTGCCCAGCCCCTTGCCGATCTTCACGCCCTTGCTGAACAGCGGCTGCTGCGCCAGCCCGTCGACGGCGCGCAAGAACTCGCGCGCGTGAAAATTGACCGACTCGTTGCCCTTCTTGAACCCGTCCAGCTCCTCCAGCACCGTGATGGGAATGACGATGTCGTGCTCCTCGAACTGGTACATGCATTTGCTGTCGTGAAGGATGACGTTGGTGTCGAGCACGAACATCTTCTGCTTCCGGGCAACTGCCATTTCGAGGGGGGCTCCTTTCGCTGTCTCTAAGATGATGAAGAACCTTGGTTTGATTCGCAAGTTGTTCGACTGCACAACTTGGGAACATCTTTTCTCGGTTGGGGGCTTGGCACACGGACGAATGGAGCGGAAAATGCCTGATGCGGCTGCCCATCAACGCCGCGGAGAACCCATGGAAGAGATGCGACGCCTCAGCCTGCTCTTGCTCGGTGTCTACGTCGGCATGAACGTCGGGTGCGGCGGAACGAGTAGCAGCAAGTCAGGTGTCGGAGGCGCGACCTCGACGGGCGGCGCTGTCGCGAGCGGCGGCGCTATCGCCAGCGGCGGTGTGACTGGCCAAGGAGGCGCGCTTGGCGCGCTTGGATCGGGCGGTGCGGTTTCCACGGGAGGTGCCACGGCTCAGGGAGGTGCGTCCGGCACTGGCGGCGCGATCGGCAGTGGCGGAAGGGTTGCGTCCGGAGGATCCTCCGGCGGAGTCGATGCTGCGCTTGGTGGCGCGCCTGCATCCGGCGGCACGCCTGCATCCGGCGGGTCGAAAGCCACCATCGATGCCAGCGCGGGCGGCGCCACCACGACAGGCGGAAAGCAGGCAACCGGCGGCACGACGGCAGCGACCGGCGGCGCGGGCGGCGGTATAGATGCCGGCAGCATCGACGGCGGCGCCGCCTCGGGCGCCTGGTCCATGGGCTACTACGGGAGCTGGGCACCTACGCAGTATCCGATTGCTGAGATCGAATGGTCGGGACTCACGCACATCGCGATGGCGTTCTACCTGCCCAGTGCAGACGGCTCCATGACCCTGGCCGGCGGCAACCCGCAGCTCGCGACCGATCTCATCGCCGCGGCTCACGCCCACGGGGTGAAGGCCATTGCCTCGATCGGCGGCGCCGACTCGCAGACCGGCTTCAAGCAGGCGACCGCCAGCGCAACCGTCGCCGCATTCGCCGCCAACCTGGTTGCACTACTCACGACCACTGGCTACGACGGCATCGACATCGACTGGGAGCCCATGGACAAGGCCGACGAGCCCGCGGTGATCGACATCGCCAATCGCATGCGTAAAGCGAAGCCAAGCGCGCTTCTGACCATTCCCATCGGCGAGATCAACGTCAACCTGGGCGCCGACCTGTCGGGCTATCCCGCCATCGCCGCCGCGTACGACCAGCTCAACATCATGTCCTACGGCCGGGCGGGCGCGTGGCAGGGCTGGAAGAGCTGGCATTCGAGCGCGCTCTACCAGACCGATTCGGCCACGCCCACGTCGATCGATTCGACGGTGAAGCTGTACCTCGCGGCCTCCGTGCCCGCGGCCAAACTGGGCATCGGCATCGGCTTCTATGGCCTGTGCTATTCGTCGCCGGTGACCGCACCCGACCAAGCCCTGAACGGTGCAACTCTGCTCGCCAGCGACGGCACGATTTCCTATGCCAACATCATGACGAACTACTACAGCGCCAGCGCGCGCAAGTGGGATGCCCTCGCGCGGGTGCCCTACCTGTCGTTCGCCTCGGCCCATGCGCCCGACGGCTGCACCTACATTTCCTACGACGACGAGCAGTCGATTGCAGAAAAGGGCGCATACGTCAAAGCCAAGGGCCTGGGCGGCGTCATCCAGTGGGAACTCAATGAAGGGTACCTTTCGTCGGCGGCAGCCGGGCAGCGAAACCCACTGCTCAAAGCGATCCACGACAGCGTCCTCCACTGAGAATCAGCCATGGAAGCCGAATCTACTCCGCCGGCGAATGCCCCGTGAGCACGGCCTACATCGCCGGCGGATCGGATCCAGCTGCCATCTTCGATTTCGGCGCCAACGGCAAGTCCGACGTTTCGTACACCAGCCTTTGGTTGCACGGCAACTACTGACCTTGTGCCCATGGTCGGCACCTTGCCGGCCATGGCGCGTTCCGATCTGATGGGGCCGTAGAGCCGCTAGCGAAGACTTCGCGCCGCGATGTCGCCAGCTACTTGCCGACGGGCCAGCGTCACCACGGCGTCCGCCCATGCCGGGGTCGCGTTGAGCGACGGCACCAGCGTTAGCTGTTCCCCGCTGGCGGCGACGAATTGTTCCTTGGCTCGGATTCCGATCTCCTCGATGGTTTCCAGGCAGTCGGCGACGAACGATGGACAAAACACCACCAGCCGCTTCTTCCCCTGGGCCGCGAGCTGCGAAATCACGGCATCGGTGTAGGGGTGAATCCAGCGCGTTCGTCCCAGACGGGACTGAAAGCTCACGCTCCAGGATCCTTCGGCCAGCGAAAGCCGAGACGCCAGTGCCCGAGCCGTGGCGAAGCACTGGGCGCGGTAACAGTCGCGATTCGCCTCTCCGAGGTGGTCGCAACAATCCGCGGCTGCCAGGCAGTGCTTTCCGCTGGCATCACTTCGGTGCAAATGGCGCTCGGGCAAGCCGTGAAAACTGAGGAGCACATAGTCGGGCTTTTCGGCTTTGAGAATCGGCGCGCCTTGCGCGGCCAGGGCATCGAGGAAACCAGGTTCGTCGTAAAATGGCCCAACGAAGGTCAGCATGGGTGGCGACCACGGTAAGGCCGCCACGCGAAGGACTTCCGCCACCGTCGATCCCGTGGTCGAGGCCGCCAACTGGGGATAGAGCGGAAACACCACCACGCGCTCGGTGCCGGCTGCCCGCAGTTTCTCCATGGCCGATGCGATGGAGGGGTTCTGGTAGCCCATGGCCAATTCGACCGCCCAATCTGGGCCAAGCCGCTCGCGCACGGCCGCCACCAGATCTTCGCTGTGCCAGCGCAAGGGCGACCCGCGCAGGGTCCACACCTTCTGATAGGCGGCAGCGCTTTTGCGCGGGCGCAGGGGCAGAATGATCAGATTGAGTAGCAGCCAGCGCCCCACCGGATGGATGTCTAGAACCCGCGGGTCCGAGAGAAACTGCCGCAAGTACCGACGGACGGATGCCGGCGTGGGCTGGTCCGGGGTTCCAAGATTGCACAGCAAAAGGCCGGTCATTGCGCCTGACTATCGCACAGGCCGGACCGTGACGCAGCCCATGCTGCATTCGATCTCAACTTCCAGCGCAAGTCGCCGATGGAAGATGGTTGCTCGGAGTGAAAACATGAACGGGTCCGGAACGGAATTGGGCACGAATACTTGGCCGATCGAACGGCGACGCTATCCCCGAACTTTTCTGGGCGTGCCGGTGCGCGTGCACTACGCCGGAGTGACCAAGTCCTTGACCATCGAGCTCGGCAACGTTTCCTTCGATGGAAGCTACTTCCACACCTCTGGCGCCAAACCGCGCCGCGGACAATGGGTGGCCTTTGGCTTCGTCACCGCCGACCTCATGGTGTGCGCGGCGCGCGGCCGCGTCGTGCGCGTCGACGAATCCGGCTTCGCGCTCCAACTTGAAAGTACAAACTCGGCTTTCCAGAATTTCGTGGCGGACATCTCCGCGCCCTTCAGACGCGTCGCCGCCTAAGCTCGTACTGCCGGCAGAGGCAAACTCGTGGTACATGCCTGGCATGGACACGATCTGGAGCTCTCCGCACGCCGGTGCGTGGGCCATGGCCGCAAGCGGGCTCGCCCTTCTTGCCTGTGGAACCACCGCCCCTTCCGGGCCCCCTGCCGAGGCTCGCCAGGCGGACATCGCCTTGGGCCCTGCGCACGCCATTGCTAGCAATATCCCGTTCGTTTCACTCGAAGGTCCGTTCTGGGTAGCCAAGGACGGCTACCTCATTTTCTCCGACGTGGTCGAGCAGAATGGCCCAGCCGCCAAGATCTATCGCTTCGATCCACGTACCCGCGCATTCTCGACGGTCCCCTATCCCGGCTCTCCGACCACCACGAACGGACTGGCAGTGGATGCCGAGGACCGCCTAGTCGCCTGCGAGCGCTGGAACGGCGCTCTTGCGCGCGTGTCCGGCACCGAGCGCCACCTGCTTGCCGAACGCTCGCCGGACGGCCAGCCCCTGAACGCACCCAACGACCTCACCCTTCGGCGGGACGGAAACATCTATTTCAGCGACACCACCTGGGGCGAGCGCCCTGGCGCCCACGCGCCCACCGCCGTCTATCGCGTGGCACCCGACGGCGCCCTCTCGGTGGCGCTCCAGGTCGACATGCCCAACGGGGTCGTCCTTTCTCCCGATGGCAATACGCTCTACGTCGGCAGCGATACCCAAGATCGCCTGTGGCGGCTACCGGTGGCGGCGGACGGAACCGTAGGCAGTCCCGAGCCGTTTGGCAGCGCGAACGAGGATCCGCGAGCGCGCTTGCACGTGCCCGACGGTCTGTGCGTCGACGATCGCGGTCGCGTCTATGTGACCAACAACAGCGCCGAGGTGAGCGCCATCGTCGTGCTCGACAGCGCGGGCCGCTTCGCCGGGCGCATTCCCTTCCCGGAACCGCCCTCGAATTGCACCTTCGGCGGCGACGATCGCCGTACGCTCTACGCGACTACCTTACACACCGTCTACGAGGTGCCCATGAGCACGCCGGGGCTGCCGTAACATGAACAAGCAATTTGGCAACGATGACCCTGCCCTGTCTGCCTACGTGGCTCGCGTGTACGCGCCCGAGGACGAAGTCTTGCGCGAGATCCGCGAACGCTCGACGCGAGCGGGTTTGCCGGATATTCAGCTTGCGGCACTCGATGCACGCCACCTGGAGATCCTAGCGCGGGCCTGCCGCGCCCGTCGCGCCGTCGAGATAGGAACCCTGGGCGGCTATTCAGGCGTAGCGATCCTGCGCGGCATGGAGCCTGACGGCGTGCTCGACACGGTCGAGATCGAGCCCAAGCATGCCGAGATCGCGCGCGAGAGTTTCCGCAAGTCTGGGTTCACCGCGCGTGCGCGTGTGCACGTCGGTTCAGCCCAAAAGATCCTGCCCCGACTGACCCGCCGCGGGCCATTCGACTTGTGTTTCATCGACGCCGACAAGGAAGGCTATCCAGCCTACCTGGACTGGGCAGCGGGCAACCTGCGCCCGGCTGGCCTAGTCGTCCTCGACAATGCATTTCTCTTCGGCCGATTGGCGAAGAAGCCAAAAGGCAAAGCCGCCGGCGAGATCGCGGCCATGCAAAAAACGCACGATATGCTTGCCCGCGACGGTCGCTTTCGCGCGACCGTGTTTCCAACCGGCGAAGGGCTGGCCGTTGGCGTGAAGCTGTAGCAGGTCTACGGCTTGCCGTTGTCGGGCCGGCAGCGCTCCCCGACCGGATAGTCGGGATGGTAGTGGTGCGGCTTGGGGCGGCTGACGCACCTCAGACACTGAGCCCGCTCGCCCTCGTTCGCGGTACCGGGCAGGCGCTCGCACTGCGCCACAGTCCGCGATTCATGCCCATTCGAGTGGGCGAGCGCGATACCGGCAAAGCCCGCGAAAATCGCGAGTGCTAGGGCAAGGGACAGCAGAATGGTACGAGCCTGCATTTGCAACCTCCTGTTCTGATGCACCTTGGACGTGGGCGGATGAATTCTATTCAATGCACGGTAGAATTAACTTTGCCGATGGCGGGCCACGATGTCGACCAACGAGCCCTAGAATGACCAAACGTGTGCGCATCGTTGTGCCCATGGCGCTTGCCTTCGGGCTTGTGCTTGGGACGTGGCACCTCCTGCCCAGGCTGGGGTCGCTGGCATTCATCGTCCGCGTGGCCAAGCACGAAGGTGTGTGGGCGCGCCTGGCCAGGCTGGCCGCGAAAGAGGTCCGGGAAGGTCCGATTGTCGCCATGCCAACACGCCACGGCCCGGTCGAGACCCGTCTCTACCAGCCGGACCGGCCGGCGCGCCGAACGGCCATCCTGGTGCCTGGCGTACACATGGACGGCATCCACGAGGAGCGTCTGGTTGGTCTGGCGCGCGAGCTAGCGGCCTCGGGGCTCCAGGTGCTCACCGTAGCACCGCCGGATCTCGCGCGCTATCGGCTCTCAACCGACAGCACGGACGAGCTTGAAGACGCCATCGCCTGGGCAGCCAATCGGGCCGACCTCGCGCCAGACGGGCGCGTAGGGATCATGGGGTTCAGTTTTTCTGGTGGCCTGGCCCTGGTGGCGGCCGGCCGACCAGCGGTGCGGGATCACGTCGCCTTCGCGCTTTCCTTCGGCGGCCACGCCGATCTTCTTCGCGTTCTGCGCTACCTATGCCACGGCAGCACCGAGCCAGTGGGCGAGCAGGCGCGCGCGCTGGCAGAGGGTGGAAGATACATCCACGTTCCAAAGCCGCACGACTATGGCGCGGTCGTCGCGCTTCTGAACCTGGCCGATCGCATGGTGCCGCCCGCGCAAGCCGCCGCACTCGAAGAGGCGATCACGGTCTTCCTCCAGGCATCCAGCATCGACCGGCTCGACCCGGTCAAGGCCGCGGCCGTGTTCACGCGTGCCCACCAACTTGGCGAAGCCATGTCCGAACCGGCGCGCACCTTGATGAGCTACGTGAGCCGGCGCGATGTCGACAAGCTCGGCCAGGCTCTCACGCCGCTGCTCGCCGGCCTCGAATTGCCAGCCGGACTTTCGCCCGAAACATCGCCGCCCGCAACGGCGCCGGTCTTTCTGCTTCACGGCGCTGACGATTCCGTCGTGCCCGCATCCGAGATGCTCTCGCTCGCGCGCAAGCTGCAAGGCACGACCAGGGTGCGCGCTTTCGCCAGTCGGTTGATCTCGCACGCCGAAGCGAACCGCGGCGCCGCGCTGGCCGAGATGTGGCGCCTATCGAGCTTCTGGCAGGAACTTCTGTCGCATTGAGAAGCGCAAGTACTTTCGCAGCCAGCACGACAAGCAAGTTGACCATCGTTCTCCTCAGTCGCGCAGATAGTGGCAGGTGTAACCGTCCGGGTGCTTTTGCAGGTAGTCCTGGTGATAGCCTTCGGCCGGGTAGAAAGTCGACGCGGGCACGATTTGGGTGACGACCTTGGCCGGCCACTTGCCCGACTGGTCCACTTCGGCCTTCACGCGTTCGGCAACTTTCCGTTGGTCTTCGCCTTGAAAAAAGATGGCCGACCGGTACTGGGTTCCACGGTCGTTGCCCTGGCGATTGGGCGTCGTCGGATCGTGTAGGCGGAAGAAGTAGCGCAAGATCTGCTCGTACGAAATCACCTTGGGATCGAAGACGATTTGCACAGCCTCGGCGTGGCCGGTGCTGCCAGTGTGAACCTGTTCGTATTCCGGCTTGTCGGTGGTTCCTCCCGTGTAACCCACGATGCTTTCCAATACGCCGGGCAACTTCCGAATCAGCTCCTGGACGCCCCAGAAACATCCGCCGGCCAAGGTGGCGACTTCCTTCGTGCGCATCTCTTTGCCCGCCGCACCGGCTGCGGAAACACCTAGGCGCGGCAGATACTGGCCATAGCCCGCTGCCGCCATCTGCTCAACCGGAACGAAGCGCAACGCCGCCGAGTTGATGCAGTAGCGTTTGTGGGTCGGGCCGGGTCCGTCGTCGAACACGTGGCCCAGGTGTGAATCCGCCCGCTTTGAACGCACTTCCACGCGGGTATCAAAGAGCGAGTTGTCCGCCTTGCTGGCCAGACTCTCGGGCTCGATAGGCCGCGTGAAGCTGGGCCAACCGGTTCCCGAGTCGAACTTGTCCGCCGACAGAAACAGCGGTTCGCCAGACACCACGTCGACGTAGATCCCGGCTCGATGATTATCCCAATACTCATTTTGAAACGGCGGTTCGGTGCCACATTCCTGGGTGACGTGGTACTGCATGGATGAAAGCTGCTTGACGCGATCGCCTATGTCTCCGGTCGAATCTTGGCCTGCCATGGGTGGCTTTTCCTTTCCGCGGGAGGTCGCCGCAAACATAACCGTCGCGCCGCACGCAATCAGAACAGCCGCAGCATAAAACCGACTCTTTGCGTCTCCTTTCGGCATGCAACCCTCCTAGGGATTGGATGCCGGTCACGGCAGTCAGGATCCGAAGCCGCTACGGGAATTGGCCGGCGGCCACCAGCAAGTCGAGGCGGGCCTGACGAACATTGTCTTCCGCGATGACGACGGCACTGTCCGCGTCGCGGGCGCGGCGTTCGGCGTCGATGACTTCGATGTTGGTGGTCGCGCCGGCATGGTAGGCAAGGTTGGCCAAATCCAGCGCCTGGTGGGCCAGTTCGGCCGCGGCGTTGGACGAGCGCATGGCCTCGTCGGCACGGCGGATTTCCTCGACGCCGACGCGAATATCGGAGCGCGTTTGTCGCAAAAGGCCGTCGTACTGCGCGCGCGCCTCGGCCAGTAGGGCATCGCGCTCGCGCTTTTGCCCCACACGAATGCCGCCTTCGATGAGCGGAAAGCTGAGCACCAACATGGCTTGCCAACCAGTCTCGGGCTGGGTGAGGGTCGCGGGATGCTGGAAAAAGGGCTGGAATTGCCCATTCAGCACCGGCGTGTAGTCAGCCCAACTGTCCTTCCTGACCTTTTCGGCAACGAGGGCGCGCACTTTGGCGGCTTGCACGTCCTGGCGGCGGCCGGCGGCGTCTTCGAAGTTGGGGCTGGCATCGGGCAGACTCACATCGTCAAGCGTGTCCACCGGCGCCTCCTCGGCGAGCAGGACGCCGAGTGCCTCGCGCGCCCGCGCCAGCGCGGTGAAGCTGGCGGAAAACAGTGCCTGGTCGGCTGCAAGCTGCTGCGCGGCCCTGACCTCGTCGACCCGGTTGCCAACTCCACCCGCGAAACGGGTGTGGGTGTAGTCGTAGTGCGAGCGATCCGTCTCCACCGAGCGTGCGTTGATGTCGACCTGGCGCTTCTGCGAGATGATGAGCAAATAGGCACGGGCCACCGAAGTTGCGAGCGTCCGCCGAATATCCTCGCTGCTTGCCTTAGAGGAAGCGAGATTCGCCGAGGACTCGGACCAAGTCATCCAGGCGCGCGGCGAGACGAGCGGCACGTTGAGCAACAGGTTGGCGGATTGCTGGTTCTTGGCCGAGATATTCCTGGAAGACGGAGGAACGGCGGGCGTCGTAGCTGTTGCCGGTGATCCAGGACTCGTAAGCAATCTGTCACCGTCGAGACGGAGAAGGTTTGCGTTCGCATTCAGCGACGGCATCGAACCGGCGCGCGCCTGCACCAGCAGCGCCTCGGCCCGCCTGATCTCCTGCATTGCCACCACCGCGGTTGGGTTGCGAGTGAGCGAGCGCCGAACCGCCTCGGTCAGGGAAATCTTTTCGTAGCCCGTGCCCGACTCGGGTGACACCTGGTCGAGCTTCGGAATCGGCGGCATGGCCGGGAGTTGCTCGGCCGAGGCTGGCCCCACCCCAAGGAGGAGAGAAGCGCCAAGAATGGCCGCACCCGATCGAAACGCGAAGCTCCTACGCATGGGCGGTCTCCTCCTGAACATCGTCTTCATCAGGGGCCGATCGTTTGGCGAAGCGGTCGAGCAGGGTATAGAGAGCGGGAACCAGAAACAGGGTGAAGAAGGTGGAAACCATGAGCCCGCCGATGACCGCGCGTGCGAGTGGCAGGTTGGTCTCGCTGCCCTCGCCGATACCCAGCGCCATGGGCACCAAGCCGATGACGGTTGCGATGGTGGTCATCAAGATGGGGCGCAGACGTGTGCGGCCGGCCTCGATGGTGGCGTCCCTGAGATCCTTACCTCGCCGCCTTAGCACGTTGGCGAAGTCGACCAAGAGCACGCCGTTCGAGACGACGATGCCGACCATCATGATGATGCCCATGAAGCTGTTCACGCTGATCTTGGTTCCCGTGAGATAAAGCATGATGAAAACGCCCGAGATGCCGAGCGGCACGCTGAACATGATGACCAGCGGATCGATGAGCGACTTGAACTGGCTGGCGAGCACCATGTAGACAAGGGCCAACGCCATGATGGCGGCGAAAATCAGACCTTGGAACGCCTTTTTCTGCTCCAAGGTCTGACCGCCCAGCGTGGCGGAGAAACCATCCGGGACCTGCGTCTCGTCGACCACGCGTTGCACGGCTTCGCTGGCGCCGCCGAGATCGGCGTCGGGGGCGATATTGGCCGTGATGTGCACAATGCGCTGCAGGTACTTTCGGTCGATGAGCACCGGCCCCGAGCGGCGTTCGATGCGCGCCATCGTGTCGACGGAAACGATGCCATTGGCCGGCGTTCGCACGAAGAGATCCTTCAAATCCGCCACGTGACCACGGTCGGCGTCGTCCATGCGCACATTGATGTAGTACTCGTTGCCGGTCTTGGGATCGGTGTAGGGAACCGGCGTAATCTGCGTGTTGCCGAGCAATCCGATCAAGATCGTTTGCGCCACGTCTTGTTCCGAAACGTTGAGCAGCCCGGCCTTCTCGCGATCCACGGTGACGTCGAATTCAGGGCTGTTTTCCTCGCGCGAGGATTGTACGTCCGTGACGATGGGCCGCCCCTTGGCGTCGGTCAGCATGCGCATCTTGGCCATAAGCTGTTTGGAGTATTCCGAGCCGGTCTCGAGATCGTAGCCAAGAACCTCGACATCGATAGGAGCCGCGGCGCCGAAATTGAGAATTCTCTTCACGATGCCGCCGATGAAGAAGAAGACCTGCGTTCCCGGCACCGCGTCCTTGAGCGCTTTGCGCACCTTCTCGGAGGCCACGATGTCCGACATCGGACGCTCCATGCGGGGCACGAGGTTCACCTGCAAGTTGGCGGAGTGCGTGCCGGTATTCGTGCTGAAAATTGCGGTACGTCCGATGGGTAAGCCGGTGTCGGAGAGCACGGTGGTATAGAGCGGGGACTTCTTGTTTCCCTCTTTCAGCGGCGCCAGTTGCGCCTGAACGATCTTCTCCAGCCTCTGCGTGACCTCCTCGGTCCGCTCGACACGCGTGCCGATGGGAGTCTTGTAGATCAGACTGAACTGCGACTCGTCGGTGTCGGGAAAGAACTCGCTGCCGATGAATCGTTTGAGGAAGAGACTGCCCACGAAAAAGAGCAGAATCGCCGCGATCGTGAGCGCCCGGTGTGAGAGCACCCAGCGTAGGATCGCCGCATAGGCAGCGTCCAGCGCGTCGAAGAATCCGATGACCTTGGCCGCGATGCGATTGGGCTTGTGGTCGGCCTTGCCCTCCTTGAGCCAGTAGTAGCAAAGCAGCGGGGTCACGGTTCGCGACACCCAAAAACTCATGGTGAGCGCGAACGCGATGGTCAGCGCCAGGGGCAGGAACAGGTACCGGGCAATGCCGGCCATGAAGAGAACCGGAAAAAACACGACGATGGTCGTGATGGTCGACACCAAGATGGGCATCGCCACTTCCTGAGCGGCCAGGAGCACGGCTTGTTTCCGTTTCTGACCGGCGGCCAAGTGGCGGTGGATGTTCTCCAGCTCGACGATGGAATCGTCGACCAGCCGCCCCACGCCGAGGGCAAGACCGCCCAGCGTGAACACGTTGAGGGTCTGATTGGTGAAGTAGAGCAACATGAACGTCGAAACAATCGAAAGCGGAATGGCGATACCGATGATGGCGGTCGCGCGGAAGTTCATGAGGAAGATCAGAATCACGATGATGGCAAGAAGACCGCCCTGCACGGCCTCGTGTTGCAGGGCCGAAACCGCCGATCGGATGTAGCTCGACTGGTCGAACGAGATATCCATCTTCACGTTGGCGGGCACCGCGCGCAGTTTGGGAATGGCGGCGCGAACGGCGTCGACCGTTGCAATGGTGTTGGCCCCGGGCTGTTTCAGCACGCGCAGGTAGACGCCGCGCTGGCCGTTGACCCGCACGATTTCGGTTTGATCCGCGGTCAGGTCCTCGACCTTGGCGATGTCTGAAATCCGCACCACGCCTTGGGCCTGGCCTGGATTCGCCGAGGTCGAACGAACGACCACGTTGCGCAAGGGCCCCACGTCGGGGACCTGCGTGTTGGTGAACACGTTGTAGTCGCGATCCCCGGCGCGCAGGCTTCCGCTCGGCAAGAGCAGATTGGATGTCCGCACCGAATTGGTGAGATCGAGAATGCCGAGTCCGCGCGCGCGCATGGCGTTGCGGTTGGCCATGACCTCGATCTCGCGCACCTTGCCGCCGCCCACCGAGGCACTGGCCACGCCCTGGATGCGCTCGAGTTGCGGCTCGATGGTGTTGTAGGCGAGATCGTACAGCTGCTTCTCGTCGAGCGAATCGCTCGATACGGCGACGGCCAGAATGGGAATGTTCGTGATGTCGAACTTGAGCACGAAGGGCTGCTGAATTCCCGGCGGCAGCGTGTTCAGAATCTGCGCGATCCGCTGCGACACCTCGAATTGGGCGTTGTCAAGATTGGTTCCGTAGTTGAACCAGACGCTGATAAGAGAAACGCCCTGCTTCGACGAACTTTCGACCCGGTCCACGCCGGGCGACGCGCTCACGGCGCGCTCGATGGGCTGGGTGATGGACTTCTCGATGTCGGCCGGCCCGGCGCCCGTATAGAAGGTCGCGATGCGGATGACGGGAATGGTGATGTCGGGGAAGAGATCCACCGAAAGCCGGGTGAGCGACACGATGCCCAGCACGATGAGCATGAGCGACATCATCAGAATGAGAACTGGATTGCGAAGCGCGAGTCGTGTGAGCCACATAGAGGATTACCACGCGAGAATGAGGGGTACGGTCCGGACCTAGTTTTGCTTCGCGCTCTGCTCAGCGACCGATTCCGCTTTGCCCGCTTTGCCCACCTTACCTGCCTTGCCAGCAGTGGACTCTGCAGGCGCCACCGCGGCGGTCGGAGCCCCAGAGTAGGGATTCACGTTGCGAGTCACCCGAACCGTGGCGCCATCGGCTAGGCCGTCGGCGCCTGCGATCACGACTTCTTCCCCTGGTGCCAGCCCTGAACGGACCTCGAACACGGTGCCATCCTCGAGCTCCGCGCCGGTCGCGATGGTCCGGCGTTCGACCTTGGTGTCGTGGAGAACGAACACGTATTTCTGACTAGACGAGATCTGCACGGCATTGACGGTGACAACCGGCATGTGAGGGTGGATTTCGCGCCGGATGGCGCCGCGCCCGTACATGCCTGGCCGCAACTCGCCCGCATCATTCGGCAGCTGCACTTCGGCCTCCAAGGTGCGGGTCAGTGGATCGAAAGCCGGCGCCACGCGCACGACCTTGCCGAGGAAACTTCGCCCCGGCAGAGCATCCAGTTCCACGTGCGCATCCATGCCGACCGAGATCCCCGTGGCGTCGGTCTCATTGAGGGTCAGGAACACGCGCAGCCGATCCATGCGCACGATGGTCACGATGGCGCCGCCGCCGGGCGGGCCGACCAAGGCGCCTGGGTCGAGCCGGCGCGCGGACACATATCCCGTGATGGGCGAGGTGATGCGAGTTTCGCCGAGGCGAATGGCCAAGCCTGAAATTTGCGCCTGCGCCGAGGCCTCGGCGGATTGTGCGGAGGTCAGGGCGGCGCTTGCCGACTGCAACTCCTGCTGGCTGACCACGCCAGAAGGAGCGAGTTTGGCGGCACGTTCGTAGTTGGTGCGCGCAAGTATGGCCTGAGCCTTGATTTGCCCGATGCTGCTGCGAGCAGCGGCGAGCTGGTCGGGCAAATCGCTGGGCCGCACCAAAGCAACGATTTGCCCTTTCTTCACGCGATCGCCCCGCTCGACGAAAATCGCGTCCACGTAACCGAGAACTTTCGAGCCGACGTCGGCCTGTTCAAGCGGGCGCAAATCCACGGGGGCCTGGACTTCGACGGGAACGTCGCGCGCGACGACTTTGGTGACCACCACCGAGGGAGCAAGCCGCCCCTTGGGCGCACTGCTCGACTCGGCTTTTGAGCAGCCCATGGCTGCGATCGCGACAAGAATAGAAAGACGGCCGGCGGTTGATACGCCAGCGAACCTGCGACGGAAAGGGAACGACATCGTGGCCAAGGCTTATTCCCTAAAACGACGAAGTGCAATAGCAGCTTCCGCAACAAAGACACCGCCGGGCCGTCGCCACCGCCTTTCCTACGGTGCCGGCGCCAGGGTGCGCTATGCTCGCGAAATGAGGCTTTCCATCGCCGTCGCTTCGGTGGTGCTCGGCGTGGGCTGCCGGAGCCCAACGACTGGCGTGAACGTCGGTGTGACCCCGGCAAGAGAAACCCGCAGCAACATCCTGCGCGCCGACTACGTTGGATCCGCCACCTGCGCGCCCTGCCACGCGGACGTGTACGCCAGGTGGAGCGCCTCGCCCATGCGCAAGATGACCCGCGACCCGGATAGTGCTGAGATTCGCGCCCCCTTCGCTGGCGAAACCTTCGCGTTCAAGGGTGACCAGGCGACCATGTTCCGCGAAGGCTCATCGCGCTTCGTGCGCATGGTTTCGCTTAAGGAAGGCGAACACCTTTTTCGGGTCACGCGCGTGATCGGCAATCACTACCGCGAGGACTTCGCCGGCGTCGAAATCGCCTCGACCGCGGATCGCGTCCAGCGCGGCAGCAGCGCCGAAATGATCCTGCCCGTCACCTACTATTTCCAAACCAAGGGCTACCGGCCCAAGGGCTATTCGGTCATGACCCACGAGCGCCCCGGCCTGTTCGCCGGCGGCGTGTGGAACCAGACGTGTATTTTTTGCCACAACACGGTGCCGGGGTTCGATACCTTACTCGGCGCGCTGGCGGGGCCCTCCCCACCCGGCTACCAGGGTGTCATTGTCGACCGACTGCTGCCGCCCGCGCGGCAATTCACCTACCGGGTAACCCGTGCCGGCGCCTTTCGCAAGGCGCTCGCCGACGAGGAAGACTTCGTCAGCGGCGCGGCAACAGATGTGGCGCCGGATAGCCAGAGCGCCGCTCGGGCCGGCATCCAAGCTCTCGCCAGCCGATTTCAGGGCCGGCATCTCGTCGAAGAGGGCATTGGCTGCGAGTCCTGCCACGGCGGCGGTCGCGAGCATTCCGCCGATCCGCGCATACTCACCTCGTACGCCCCCCGCGCCGATTTCCTCGACGTGGAGCCAGCGTCCGGCCAGGCGCCGTCGCGCGCCCTGCTCATCAACCGGACCTGCGCACGCTGCCACCAGGTGTTGTTCTCGCGCTATCCCTTCACCTGGGAGGGCGGGCTTCGCCACGGCGCCAGTCGGGGCGGCAGCTCGGGCACTTCGGGCGAGGCCAGGGATTTCTTGCTTGGCGGTCCAGCGCGCAACCTGGCCTGCACCGCGTGCCACGATCCGCACGCCCTCGACAAACCCGAGCACCTCGCCGAGCTCGCGACCCCTGCGGGTAACAGCGTGTGCCTGCCCTGCCACACCTCGTTCGCCAGTCCCGAGGGCTTCACCGACCACGCGCACCACCTGCCCGACGGACCCGCCGGCTCGTGCATCGCCTGCCACATGCCCCGCAAGAACATGGCGCTCGACTACTCGCTTACGCGCTACCACCGCATCGGATCGCCGACCGATCGCGAACGCGTCGAGGGTGACCGACCGCTCGAATGCGCCTTGTGCCACGCGGACAAGAGCGTGGCCGCGTTGGTGGGCGACATGGAGCGCTTGTGGGAAAAGCACTACGACAGGGGCAAGCTGCGCGCGCTCTACGGAGATCTGGACGCCAATGCCCTGCTCGCCACCGTCGAGCGCGGCCGTCCCCACGAGCAAGTCACGGCGGCCATGGTGCTCGCGGAACACAAGATGAACTCGGCCGCGCCCCAGGTGGCGCGCCTGCTCGCCAGCCCCTACCCTCTTGCCCGCCGTTTCGCCGCGCAGGCCCTGGCATCGATGCTCGACAAGCCTTGCACCTTTGACGTCGATGCCGCCCCCGAAGACACCTTGCAGGCGCTCGCTGGCTGCGGGCTGGACCTGCCGCCTCTGCCGGCGACCGCGCCGCCTCGCCATCGGAGCGCCGAGCCTGGCGACGAGGACTGAAGACGATGAGCTACTGGACGCCGAGGATCGGGCTCGCCTGGAAGCCGCGATTGCAGCGGGCCGCCAGCAGATCGCCGAGGGCAAAGGGATTCCCGCCGAGCAGGTCGTTGGCGAGCTGTGGGCCGCACATCGCCGATGACCGTCCGTTTCCGAGCGAAGCGTCGATCCAACAGCTCGCCACGTCGCCCGAATCCGGGCGCCTCCATAATGGCAGTAAGCCGGTTCAGGTTCGGAAGCTGCTCATGCCTCGCGGCCGCTATCGCCTGCCGGGTCGCGAGCGCGCACGATCGACTCGTTGACCTTGCTGAGCACTGTAGGCCAGCCCTTTCAAGGTGTTCGCGAGGGCCTAGATCCTCGCCTCTCCCCGTCGGGGAGAGGCCGACGACGTCTGCGTCGGCGGGTGAGGGGGCGCTCGCGAAAAGGCGACTTCTTCTGCCCCTCACCGGCCGCGCTTCGCGTGGCGGCCTCTCCCCGCGTGACCGCGGGGCGAGGCGATGTGGCCGCTACGCGGCCGCCGGAAGCAAATCCCGGTTTCAGTAGCGGGCTTCTCAACACCTTGAAAGGGCTGCCCTTGTAGGCCTTGACTATTCAGGCTTGTTTATCTAGCCTGTTTAGATGAAGACAAATCGGGCACGCGTGGGCGCCTTCGAGGCAAAGAACAAGTTCTCGGAGTTGCTCCTGCGAGTGGGGCGCGGCGCGGAGGTCACCATTACCAAGCATGACCGCCCCGTGGCCATGCTGGTTCCCGTTCCCGCGCCTGCGGCGGCGGAACGCAAGCGTGCGACGGCCGAGCTGCGGGCGTTGCGTAGGCACTACAGCCTGAAAGGCCTTGTGGTTCGCAATCTCATCGAAGAAGGGCGCAGATGAGCACCGAGTTCGTGCTCGATTGTTCGGCTACGCTGCCTTGGATTTTCGCCTCTGAAGCCACCCCGGCGACCGACCGCTTGCTCGACCAACTTTCAGCAGGAGCCAAAGCGTGGGTGCCCAGCCTCTGGCATCTGGAACTGGGCAACGTGCTGCTCGGGGCACAACGCCACGGACGCATGGATCGGGCCGGCATCGAAAAGTTCTTCTCCAGCCTGGCCGTCTACGACATCGAAGTCGATGGCGAAACCACCGCGTTCGCCTGGTCAAAGACGTTTGGTCTGGCAGAGAGATTTGGCCTTACCATGTACGATGCCGCCTACTTGGAGCTCGCATTGCGCAGGGGCTTACCCCTTGCGAGCCTCGACGGTCAGCTGCGGGCCGCAATGAAGAAAGCCGGCGGCAGTCTCGTCCTTTGAGTTGGCTAGCCCAGCCCTTTCGGGCGAGCGAAGCCCCGGGATCGACACGATTCTCAAAGGTCATCAGCGCGCTGGGCATCAAGCTGCATGCCGAGGCGCGGACGTAGAAACATCCTAGCCCGACACGGTCGCGCACCGCACCCGCGGGCGCTCGGGCACGTGCTTGCCTGCGGAAGGGATGCTATTGTGCATTCATGTCGTTGCTGCACGGTCGCGTTCAAGACGGTCGCATCGTCATCGAGGAAGCCGTCAACCTTCCCGACGGGGCCGAGGTTCGCCTTGAGTTGGTCGAGCCGGCTGACGACGATGAGCTACTGGACGCCGAGGATCGGGCTCGCCTAGAAGCCGCGATTGCGGCGGGCCGCCAGCAGATCGCCGAGGGCAAAGGGATTCCCGCCGAGCAGGTCGTTGGCGAGCTGTGGGCCGCACATCGCCGATGACCGTCCGTTTCCGAGCGAAGCGTCGATCCAACAGCTCGCCACGTCGCCCGAATCCGGGCACCTCCATGATGGGAGTAAGCCGGTTCAGGTTCGGAAGCTGCTCATGCCTCGCAGCCGCTATCGCCTCTACTACGAAGTCGATCCCGTTCACGCTGTTCGCCAAGAACGAAAAGGACAATCTGTCCATGGCAGAGCGAAATCAACTTGCCGCGTTCGTGGAGGAGTTGAAGAAGCATTTCAAGATGAGTGTATGATCGCGTCGGGCTCGGAAGGGTCCATAGGAACCTAAGATGATACAGACGATTGCTGCGCCGACCGCCGTCAGCCCTATGCAGACCTCGCCGCTCTTTGCTTCGCTGGACGAAGGAGCGAAGAGGCGCCGATGACCCTTGCCAAGCGAATTCTGATCCTCGCGGGGCCGAATGGGGCAGGCAAGACAACCTTTGCGCGAGAGTATCTGATCCATGAAGCGGACTGCCCAACCTTCATCAATGCGGATCTGATCGCCGATGGCTTGTCCCCGTTCGCGCCGGAGAAGGCGGCCTTGCGGGCGGGACGCATCATGCTCCAGATGATGGTCGACGCTGTCCAGAAGGATTACGACTGCGCAGGTGAGGAGCCCGTCATCGTGGACCGCGGAGAAAACCCATGAGTAAAACATCCGGAAGCGTAGTTCTCGACCAAGAAAGCACGGCGGCGCTGGCCGCCCTGAAGCGTGCCCGGCGGCGCGCCGAGGAGATCGCGGCACGAACCGGAACAGCCATCGTTCTGGCGGTGGGCGGTGCGCCAGTTCGTGTGATGCCATCGCTTGACGCATACAAGGCCAGCCGACAGCCATGAGTAGCAGTCGCCACGTCGCTCGTATCGCCGGACGCCTCAGCCTGCGTACGCCTCAATAGCGTTCACTGGAGACCGGGTGGCTGGCTCGTTTCATACACCCGCTATCGCCCATCACGCCGCTACGTCGACTTTTCAGACGCCCTCTTAGCTTTTCGCCGCGTCCCGTCGTCCTGGTGTACACTGCTGCGGCATGGCCGCTGGCAGACCCGGACATCGAGGCTCTCAGTTCGTTCGGCAGTGGCGTCTGCTTCGGGCCCTGGAGGGCGCGAAGCGAGGGATGACCGTCGCCCAACTAAAAGAGGCGATTGAAGAAACGCAATCCACGCGCACCCTGTACCGCGATCTTGAAGTCCTGCAGAAGGCAGGATTTCCCCTGACCAACGCCGACGGCCCCTGGCGACTTCTAGAAACCAGCGAAGGCGCCTGGGCCATCCCCGTGAGCCCCACCGAAGTCGTGGCGCTGATGCTGACCGAGGATCTGCTTGCCCCCGTCGAGGGAAGTTGGCTGGCCCAGCCGCTGACCGAACTTCGTGCTCGGCTTTCATCATCCCTGACACCCACCGGCCGTCGCTATTGCGCCGAACTTCGCAAAGCCAACATCGCAACCCTGTTCGGCGGCGGCCACTACGGCGAGAAACGCGCCGAGCTGGAAGCCATCCACGAAGCCATCGAAAAGCAACAGTGCGTGCGCATCGACTACGCTACCCCCGGCAAGAGCCCAGAATCGCGCGTGATCGATCCCTACTGCACCTGGTTCGCCGCTGGCCGCGTCTACGTCATCGCCTACTGCCACAACGCCGAAGACACCCGCACCTTCGCAGTCCAGCGCATCAAACACGCCGAAGTCCTGGACGAAACCTTCGATCCCGATCCCACCTTCGATCCCGCCGCCTTCACCCGCAAAGGCTTCGGCGTGTACCACGGCCCCGTCTACCGCGTGACCATCGACTTCGCCCCGCGCGTCGCCCACCTGATCCGCGAACGCCGCTTCCACGTCAGCCAGCAAGTGACCGAGGTGGGAAGCGGAGTGAGGCTCAAGATGGAAGCCGCCGGCCTGCCCGAGATCGCCGCGTGGGTAGCGGGATTTGGCGGAGAGGCCCGCGTGGTGGCGCCGAAGGAATTGGTGGATGCGGTGAAGGCGCTGCACCGGCGCGGGCTGGAGGTCGCCGAGACAGCCAGGGACGTGACCTCGGATGACACGAGGGAGTTGTAGGCTGACGGTGGTCTAGAAATGGAGAGCCATCCAATGAACGACAACAGTCCTGCCATAACGGCCCCAAATCAGCCCGTCGCGCATGCGCCCCGAGCGGCAGGCCGGCCATGGCACTCGCTCGACGATCACTCGCAGGCCGTGGCAGCACTCGCAGAGGCATTTCTCGGAAGCGTCGTTGATGGCCAATGGGGACACCTGGCCGGTTTGTGGCATGACCTTGGGAAGAGCGCGCCTGATTGGCAGGCCTTCATCCGAGCTGCGGGAGAAGCAGCCCAGGAGGCCCACGTCGAGGAGGCAGGTGAACGGCGTCGCGGTCCCCCACACAGCGCAACGGGAGCCGTCCACTCACGCCGGGCCCTCCCGGCAAACATCGCAACGCCGCTGGCCTTCGCGATCGCGGGCCACCACGGGGGAATTCCAGACAAGGAGAGGCTGCGCGAACGACTAAAGTTGCCGGAAGAGTTGGAACGATACGCGCGCGTCGTCCAGATGCCTGCTGACCAGCGAGAAGAGGTCCGCGCACCTTCAATTCCGCCATGGATCCCGCCCCCGACCCCACCCATGAACGGTGCACGCGGTCTCGAATTCTTCACGCGAATCTTGTTCTCGGCACTCACCGACGCGGACTTCTTGGATACTGAAGCCTACTTCGCATTGGCTGGCGATGCGGAAGCTGCGAACAGGAACACAACACGGGCCGGCGGATGGCCGGATCTCCGTTCCTATCTGCCAGTGTTGGATGCTTTCTTGGCCGGGAAAACGGCGAGAGCATCCCCGACGCCAGTCAACCAACTTCGCGCCGAGGTACTCGACGCCTGCCGTGCAGCAAGCACGAGTCCGCGAGGTGCCTTCAGCCTCACCGTACCAACAGGCGGCGGGAAAACCTTATCGGGCCTCGCCTTCGCGCTCGGCCACGCTGCCAGGCACAACCTGCGCCGGGTAGTCGTCGCCTTGCCCTTCACGAGCATCATCGAGCAGACGAGCAGTGTCTTGCGCGACGTTTTCGCCAGCCTTGGCTCCGAGGTCGTTCTCGAACATCACAGCGCCCTCGATCCTGACCGGGCCACCGCGCTTGGTCGCGTGGCCGCCGAGAACTGGGATGCGCCGTTGATCGTCACCACCCAGGTCCAGCTCTTCGAAAGCCTCTTCGCCAATCGATCGGGGGCATGTCGCAAGCTGCACAATCTGATCGACTCCGTCCTCGTGCTCGATGAGGTACAGAGCCTGCCGTCCAATCTGCTGGAGCCAATCCTGGATGTCGTCAACGAACTGGTCCAGCACTATGGTGTGACCGTGTTGCTGATGACCGCCACACAGCCGGCACTTCATCGCCGACAAGTTGGTGCACGCGAGTTCCCTGGTCTGACCACGCCACCATGCGAGATCGTTCCCGCGGCGCTCGCGTCCAGACTCTGGGACGGACTCCGCCGGGTCGAGGTCCATTGGCCGACCACCTGGAACAGCGATGCGAGCAAGGAGCCGGATGCGTTCTGGTCAGAGCTTGCAGCCAAGCTGGCCAAGAACTCGCAGGCTATCGCAATCACCCACTTGAAGAAGGATGCGCAAGCCCTGTGGCAAGCCCTCGCGCGTTTGGATCCGACAGCTCTGCACCTAAGCGCGGCCATGTGCCCAGAACATCGGTCCAAGGTTCTGGCCGAGGTGAAACGCCGTTTAAAGGCCGGCGCAAGTTGTCGCCTGGTTTCGACCCAGGTCGTTGAGGCGGGCGTGGATATCGACTTCCCCGTCGTCTTTCGCGCGATGGCCGGTTTGGAATCGCTCGCCCAAAGCGCCGGCCGGTGCAATCGGGAGGGCACCCGGCCAAAGGGCGATTTCTTCGTCTATGAGGCACCAACGTTGCCTCCGAAGTCCCTTCAATTGCACAAAGTGGTCGCCCAAGTCATGTTGGACGAAACACCCGACCTAGACATCTTCGAGCCAGCTACATTTCAAAGCTATTTCAGCCGACTCTACGCGCTCAAGGAACTGGACCAGCCCTTAGTGCAACCCAAGCGTGCTGCCCTCAACTTTCAGGAAACAGCGGAAGCCTTCAGAATGATCGAACAGGCCAGCACCACCGTCTTCGTTCCATTCGACGACCGTGCCAAAGCTGCCTTGAAAGCGCTGCACTTCGCCGGTCCGTCGCGTGACCGGCTTCGCCTTCTGCAACGATACGGCGTCTCGGTATACGCAAACCAGTTCAATAGCTTGCGAAGCGAAGGCGCGATTGAAGAGATCCACGCTGGCCTGTGGTCCCTCTGCTCTGACATCAACTACGACAAGAATTTCGGCCTCCGCACCAGCGCGGATGCCTCCGTGGCCCTCATCGTCTGAGGAGAGACTCATGCCTGAACACTCACCTGTCTTTCGCGTACGAGCACACGGCCCCATGGCCTGTTTCACACGGCCCGAGCTGAAGGTCGAGCGGGTCAGCTATGAAGTGATGACCCCATCGGCGGCCCGGGGCATTCTCGAAGCCATCCTATGGAAGCCGGCGATTCGCTGGCGCATCGACAAGATCCATGTCCTGAACCCGATCAAGTTTGGCCAGCTTCGTCGGAACGAGGTGAATGGCCGACTTTCCGAGCGCGGGGATCATGCTGCCTACTTCGCTGACGAGGACCGTGCGCAACGAAACACCCTGTTTCTTGCCGACGTCGACTACATCATCGAAGCGCACTTTGAGATGACCGCAAAGGCGGGGCCAGAAGACAACCTGACCAAGTTCGCGGAGATGTTTCAGCGTCGCCTGGACAAAGGTCAACGCTTCCACCAGCCGTATTTTGGTTGTCGCGAGTTCGAGGCGGTTTTGGAACCAGCGCCCGATCCCCTGCCGATCCCGCATGAAAGTCTCAAAGGCCGGCGACCACTCGGCCTCATCTTGCACGACATCGAGTTTGGGCCGGAGAACAGGCCACGCTTCTTCGATGCACGTCTTGATAATGGCGTGATGAATGTACCGCCGTTCGAGGAGGTGCCAGCATGATCCTGAAGGCCCTATGCGATTTGGCCCAGGCGGAGCATCTAGTCAATGACCCCGACTTCGTTTCAGCCGACGTGGCGTACTGCCTGAGCCTTGGTCAAGGTGGCAGGAATCCAAGGCTGCTTCCGCTGGCAACGGAACGGCAAGAGGGGAAAAAGACTTACCTTGACCTGCCGCGAATCACCATCGCCCGCGAGCCGAGCAGACAAGGCACCAAAGCACCTGCGCTCTTTCTGGCCGACAAGGCGTCGTACCTCTTCGGACTCGATCCGTCCGGGAAAGCTCCGCTTGCAAGAACGCGCCAGGAATGCGGGCGTTTCCGCCAGCGAACGCTGTTGCTTCGCGACCTTGCGCCAAACGGCTCCACCGAGCAGCACGCTCTGAACGCGCTACTCGCCTTCCTCGACACGCCAGAAACGACCAGACATGAGCCACTGGTCTCCGCGTACGAGGCGGCGAAGACGAACCGGGACAGGCAACTGCTGATATCCAAGCTTATCTATGTCGTCTACGCGCCAGAAGGTGAGACACCGGTCCACCTATTGCCAGCCATCAAGGAAATGTGGCGCAAGGAACGCGCCGAGGAGAAGCAATCCGGAACGGTGATCAGGTGTTTGGTGACGGGCGCCATCGGGTCCAAAGCTGAACGTCACACCTTCCTCAAGGGCGTACCGAGTGCAACGCCAGGCGGAGTTCCGTTGGTCAGCTTCAATAAGAACGCTTTCGAGTCATACGGGCTGGAGAGAAACGACAACGCCCCGATCGGCCAGGATGCGGCGGAAGCGTATTCGGCCGCATTGAACCGTTTGCTGGACAACAAACCGCGAAGCCCAGACGGGGAGAACTTGCAGCGCCAGAATCTCGTCCTTTCGAGCGACACAATCGCCGTGTTCTGGTCCCGCGAGCCGCGGGACTTCTCCTGGCTACTCGCCATGGCGGACACCCCAGACACGGTGAGAAGCCTCCTGCAGGCGCCGCACACGGGTCGAAGGCCCGCGCTTGAGGATCCCTCTGCGTTCTTCACACTAATCCTCACCGGTGCCCAGGGACGGGCATCAGTTCGATCATTCCTGAGCACTCAGACGATGGATGTCGCGCGGAATATCCAGAAATACCTCGACGACACAAGCATCGTTCGCCCCTACACCAACGAGCCCGGCACCTATCCGCTGTTCCGCCTGCTGGCGTCACTGGCTGCCCTAGGAGATCTGAAACGCCTCCCGCCCCATCTCGGAGTGGACGTGTACCTTGCCGCGCTCTCAGGTCGACCCTTTCCCCGTGCCGTGTTGGAAGCTGCTGTCCGTCGGACGCGAGCAGAAGACCTGGGCGGTATGCCCTTCGCCGCCAGGTGCAGCCTGATTCGCGCCAGTCTCGTCCGCCAACGCACTTTCAAGGAGGTACCAACCGTGTCACTCGATCCGAACAACCGACAACCAGCATATTTACTCGGTCGCGTCCTAGCCATCTTGGACCACGTTCAGCAGGATGCCCTGGGAAGCGTGAATGCCACCCTCGTCGACCGCTACTATGGCTCGGCAAGCAGCACACCTGCGGCAGTGTTCCCGACACTGATCCGTCGCAGCCAGCACCATTTCAGCAAGCTGCGACGGGACAAGCCGGGGCTCGCCGTCATGCGGGAGAGGGCCCTGCAGGAGTCGCTCTCCGACATCCACGAGTTTCCTCGAACACTGAACCTAGAACGCCAGGGCCTCTTCGCCCTCGGATTCCACCATCAACGACAGGCGTTCTTCACCAAGACCAAAGCAGAGAGTCCCGAAACACCAACCCCGTCCACACCGTGAGGTCCCCAATGTCACTTCAACACCGCTTCGATTTCATTCTTGTGTTCGATGTTCAGGATGGCAACCCAAACGGTGATCCCGACGCCGGCAACCTACCTCGTCTCGATCCCGAGACAGGTCACGGGTTGGTCACGGACGTATGCCTCAAACGCAAGGTGCGCAACTACGTTTTGCTCAACAAGAACGCCGCCACGGGCTTCGACATCTTCGTGAAGGAAAAGGCCGTTCTGAACCGCTTAATCCACGGCGCCTACTCAGACTGTCAGATTGACCTAGACGCCAAACCAAAGAACGCAGCTGACGGGGAAAAGCGGAAAGACAAGGGTGTGGGCCAGGGTTCCGAAGTGGACCAGGCCCGGAAGAAGATGTGCGAGGCGTACTACGACGTGCGAACCTTCGGTGCCGTGATGTCAACCGGGGCCAACGCTGGCCAGGTGCGAGGTCCAGTCCAGTTGACGTTTAGCCGTTCCATTGACCCCATCGTTCCGCTCGAACACAGCATCACCCGCATGGCTGTGGCCACTGAGGAGGAGGCCGAAAAGCAAAGTGGTGACAACCGCACGATGGGCCGGAAGGCTACGGTCCCGTACGGGATCTACGTGTGCCGTGGCTTTGTGTCTCCGTCGCTAGCCAATCAAACCGGTTTCGGCGACGCCGACCTTGCCCTCTTGTGGGAAGCGCTGGAAAAGATGTTCGAAAACGACCGCTCGGCGGCGCGCGGGCTCATGAGCACGCGGAAGCTCTTCGTTTTCCAACACGAATCCCTGCTTGGCAATGCGCGGGCGGCCGACCTCTTTGATCGCATCACCATCAAACGCAAGGAAGGCGTCGAATCTCCGCGTGCGTTTACGGACTACGTTGTGCTAGTCAACGACAAGGATCTTCCAACGGGCGTCACGCTGCAAACGCGCGTGTAGGGGCCACGCCGGCCGTGGACGACGACGATCACCTGGTCTCGATCTCTGCGATCGAGCACTGGAGCTTCTGCCGGCGTCAGTGTGGGCTGATCCATCTTGAGGGGCTTTGGGCGGAGAATGTCCTCACCGCCAAGGGGAAGGAAATGCACGAGCAGGTGGATCTGCCCGGACTCGAACAGCGGCCGGGAATGAAGAAGTCGCGGGCGCTGGCTCTCAAGTGCGACCGTCTGGGCCTGGCCGGCAAGGCGGACATGGTGGTGTTTTTCTCCGATCCCTCCTATCCATCGCCAGGCCGGCCCTTTCCGGTCGAGTATAAGCGCAGCGTGCGCAACGACTTCCGCCATGCCGAACTGCAACTGTGCGCACAGGGGCTTTGCCTTGAGGAGATGCTGAAGGTTGCCGTCCCGTCGGGTGCGCTCTACTTCGGCGCGTCCCGTCGGCGTCGCGAGGTGCAGTTCGATGCCTGCCTTCGCGGTGAAACCGAAGCGGCCATCGCTGCCATCGCATCGATGCTGCAAACCGGGCGAACGCCCGAACCAGAGCCTGGCAAGAAGTGCGAACGTTGCAGTTTGCGAACCCTGTGCATGCCGTCGCTGCCAACGCGCGGGCGTCTCTTGGCCTATTTGCGCGAGTTGTGAACATGGCCGTCTTGCTCAACACCCTGTACGTAACGACTGCGGACACGGCCTTGTTGAAGGAGGGCGAAACCGTCACCGTTCGGGTCGCACGTGAGCAACGGCTTCGCGTTCCCGTGCATCACCTGGAATCCATCGTCTGCCTGGGCCACGTCTACGTCAGTCCCGAGCTGATGTACCTGTGCCTTGAGCGGGGAGTCGGCATTGCCTTCCTTACCGAACAGGGGCGTTTTCGTGGCCGTGTCGAGGGCACCAGCCAGAACGGCGCGCTCTTGCGGCTGAATCAGACGCAGTGCCATCTGGATGTGGGGCGCAGCCTGGCGATCGCGAAAAGTATCGTGGAAGGCAAAATCGCGAACCAGCGGCATGTCCTGCAGCGAGCGGCGCGGGAATCCGATGGCGAGGCGGCGGTGCGCCTGAGCGATGCCGCCCGCGCGTTGCGCATGAGCGATCCGCAACGGATGGAAACCCACGACCAGGTGCGCGGCAGCGAAGGCGAGGCAGCGGCTCGATACTTCGAGGTCTTTGGCGACATGGTCAGGCAGCAGAGCGACGACTTCCGCTGGACCTCGCGCCAGCGCCGGCCGCCGCGCGATCCGCTGAACTGTTTACTCTCGTTCGCCTACGCCTTGCTGATGAACGACTGCTTGTCCGCACTTCAAGCCAATGGGCTGGACCCGGCTCTCGGCTTCCTTCATGCATTCAGGCCAGGACGGCCGGGGTTGGCGCTGGACTTGATGGAGCACTTGCGCCCGCTGGTGGCCGATCGACTTGTCCTGTCCTTGGTCAACAATCAGCAACTCCGGCCGGGCGACTTCCGCCACACGGAAAGCGGTGCCGTCGAGCTGACGGACGAGGCGCGCAGGCTGGTCATCAAGACCCATCAAGAACGAAAGGCCAGCAACATCGTCCATCCATTGCTTGGCGACGAGATTGCCTGGGGCTTGGTCCCGCATGTCGAGGCCCGCCTGCTCGCGCGAACACTTCGCGGAGACCTCGACACATTTCCTCCATTTCATCCGGCAGGTTGAGATAGGGTCATGGTCGTTCTGGTCACCTACGATGTTTCCACCGAAAGCAAGGAAGGTCGTCGCCGTCTCCGTCGCATCGCCAAGGCCTGCGAGAGCTACGGGCAGCGCGTGCAGTTCTCGGTTTTCGAGTGCAACTTGCCGGAGGCCCTGTGGGTCAAGCTACGCGGCGACCTTCTTCGCCTGTTCGACCCCGACGAGGACAGCCTGCGCTTCTATTTCCTGGGCCAAGACGACTTGGCGCAAGCCGAACACCACGGCATCAAACCGAGCATCGACTTCGAGGGCTCCCTTATTGTCTAGGGCGCGCGAAGGTAGAGTGGACATGGAATCCCCGATCCGTTCGCGCCTATCAGATAGCTCTATGAAAACCAAAGAGTACAACCATGGCGCCGCCCGCGACGGCGGTGCAATTCCCTCCAGAGTGCAGACCTCGCGCCCAACCGTTCGTAGGTACGCGAAATTCGATGTATTCTTAGGGAGTGCGTCGCTCGGTCCTTCGGGACCGGGCGTGGATTGAAACGTCGAAACTCCGATCTCTGCGCGCATTGCCAGAAGTCGCTCGGTCCTTCGGGACCGGGCGTGGATTGAAACACCCTTGGTGAGGTCATCGGCGTGACCGGCAACGGTCGCTCGGTCCTTCGGGACCGGGCGTGGATTGAAACCCGTTGCAGGCGCGCTGTCTCTTGCTCCAACCTTGTCGCTCGGTCCTTCGGGACCGGGCGTGGATTGAAACTGCATGCCCGTGTCCGCAATCTGCGACACGAGCATGTCGCTCGGTCCTTCGGGACCGGGCGTGGATTGAAACTCGCGATTGGGCGGCTTCCAACTCGGTGGCGAAGCGACGTCGCTCGGTCCTTCGGGACCGGGCGTGGATTGAAACACGGTCTGGGCTTTACGTGCTCACTTGGTCGTGATGTCGCTCGGTCCTTCGGGACCGGGCGTGGATTGAAACAACATCACGACCTCGAAGTTCTCCGGCGGTTTCATTCGTCGCTCGGTCCTTCGGGACCGGGCGTGGATTGAAACTTCCTGGAGGCGGCGGCGTAGGCGGCGTCGGCGGGTCGCTCGGTCCTTCGGGACCGGGCGTGGATTGAAACGTATTACCGGCTTTGACCAAGCCGTCCCGCCGAAGTCGCTCGGTCCTTCGGGACCGGGCGTGGATTGAAACTAGGTCAAGCGTGTCTTCGGCGGGAAACACGTGGGTCGCTCGGTCCTTCGGGACCGGGCGTGGATTGAAACTCGCGATCCTCGCCTTGCTCGCCTTGTCGGTACGGTCGCTCGGTCCTTCGGGACCGGGCGTGGATTGAAACGGCGTTAGGTAGCTGTCGTAGCCGGTGCTGGCCTGGTCGCTCGGTCCTTCGGGACCGGGCGTGGATTGAAACTCTCGGAGGTAATAGTAGGCGTCCAGGACGCCCGTCGCTCGGTCCTTCGGGACCGGGCGTGGATTGAAACCGGCCGATGGTGGCCTACTACAAGATCGACGCCCCGTCGCTCGGTCCTTCGGGACCGGGCGTGGATTGAAACACGATCCCAATCGGAACGATTCAGGAGTCGGTAGGTCGCTCGGTCCTTCGGGACCGGGCGTGGATTGAAACGTCCGCGCCCTGGCCAGCGACCTCCTACACCATGTCGCTCGGTCCTTCGGGACCGGGCGTGGATTGAAACCGCTCACAGGGAGCAGGCCACCGCAACCGAAGTCGTCGCTCGGTCCTTCGGGACCGGGCGTGGATTGAAACCTTCCAACCCCTCGGATGAAAACATGAGCACACAGTCGCTCGGTCCTTCGGGACCGGGCGTGGATTGAAACATCGACGACCGGGTTCTGCCACTGGCCAAGTTGTGTCGCTCGGTCCTTCGGGACCGGGCGTGGATTGAAACTTCGCAGTGGGGTCGTGCAGGATCGTGACCATGTCGTCGCTCGGTCCTTCGGGACCGGGCGTGGATTGAAACAGTCTCACGACGAACATTGCCGAGCAGCTCAATCTCGTCGCTCGGTCCTTCGGGACCGGGCGTGGATTGAAACCGGCCGTCGACCACCACAGCAGCCGCGGCGGGCCGGGTCGCTCGGTCCTTCGGGACCGGGCGTGGATTGAAACTGGCTGATGATCGCCGTCACCATGATACCCGCCTGTCGCTCGGTCCTTCGGGACCGGGCGTGGATTGAAACTTCGCGACGCCGCGATAAAGTCCACCTCGTAGGTCGCTCGGTCCTTCGGGACCGGGCGTGGATTGAAACGCTTTTCCCTCGCGCTCTTGCTGTCCATTTCTGGTCGCTCGGTCCTTCGGGACCGGGCGTGGATTGAAACCGGATCGTCAGGCCACATCGCCCACGCCGCGAGTCGCTCGGTCCTTCGGGACCGGGCGTGGATTGAAACAGGGCATTGCGCCGAACGCGGTGGCCGGCGATGGTCGCTCGGTCCTTCGGGACCGGGCGTGGATTGAAACGACTTTGGGCCTACATCATCAGCGACACAATCGGTCGCTCGGTCCTTCGGGACCGGGCGTGGATTGAAACCAGAGTGGGAAGCTAACCCGACGCTGCGCGAGTGTCGCTCGGTCCTTCGGGACCGGGCGTGGATTGAAACCGGTGAAACTCCCCGGCATCAATTCGTTCCGTCTGTCGCTCGGTCCTTCGGGACCGGGCGTGGATTGAAACGTTGTAGAGAAAAGGAGCTAGCAATGATCTAGGTGTCGCTCGGTCCTTCGGGACCGGGCGTGGATTGAAACTAGTCGAGGCTTTCAAGCGTTACCCCGGCACGCGCTGGTCGCTCGGTCCTTCGGGACCGGGCGTGGATTGAAACAGCGGTGTGACGGGCGTTTCCATGTGGCTTGGAGTCGCTCGGTCCTTCGGGACCGGGCGTGGATTGAAACATTTCTAATGCCAGGTTCTGCCGCCAAGTCCGATGGTCGCTCGGTCCTTCGGGACCGGGCGTGGATTGAAACAGGGAACCAGCGTCGGCGGCACGAACACCAAAAAGTCGCTCGGTCCTTCGGGACCGGGCGTGGATTGAAACCTGGTCTTGGGTGGCCGCTCGTGCGCCTGGCATGTCGCTCGGTCCTTCGGGACCGGGCGTGGATTGAAACGTCTGGGCCGTGACGTGCCCGGCGTGCAGGGGTGGTGTCGCTCGGTCCTTCGGGACCGGGCGTGGATTGAAACTCGTAGCTGTAGGTGTCCAGCCAAGTGACCGAGGTCGCTCGGTCCTTCGGGACCGGGCGTGGATTGAAACTTCATCCTCGCGATCCTCGCCTCGCTCGCCTTGTGTCGCTCGGTCCTTCGGGACCGGGCGTGGATTGAAACTTTGCCGTCGGTACGCCCGAGGCGAGCGCCCCGAGTCGCTCGGTCCTTCGGGACCGGGCGTGGATTGAAACCTGCGGGGCGGGTGTTTTGTCCAGGGCGTCGTATGGTCGCTCGGTCCTTCGGGACCGGGCGTGGATTGAAACACCGATCTCCTGACGTGGGCGCCCTACGCAGGGAAGTCGCTCGGTCCTTCGGGACCGGGCGTGGATTGAAACCGGTGGCCCCTACCGCCCATCCTTACGCTGCGAAGTCGCTCGGTCCTTCGGGACCGGGCGTGGATTGAAACACGTGCAACATGAGAGGATGGAACCGATGATCTACGTCGCTCGGTCCTTCGGGACCGGGCGTGGATTGAAACGCGTTTCCCGTCACGTACCCAGACGGCTCGCCGTGTCGCTCGGTCCTTCGGGACCGGGCGTGGATTGATCACGCAATCGCTTCCTGGTGAAGCGATGTTCGGATCCCAGCGCGTGCGGGCAGGAACGGGTCGCGCATCCTGCTCTGCGGGCGTGGGCGCGCGTCCGGGAACCCATATAGATGTAGCGTGCCCGTCCTGTGGGAGTGGCAGCTCTCGCCGGCGCAACCTCGCGCGCAGGTCTAGGAGCGTCTGGTGAGCCGTCCGAGACGGCGAAGGCCTTTCGCCGCTTCTCCGAACAGTCGATGCATGACGACCTGCAATTGTCGGCCGATTCTGTCCAGCCGGGGACTGTCGTTGTACTTCTCGATGATCGCGTCGATGTCGAACGGCCGGTACGCGTGCATTTCCTCCAGAACCTGCACGTCATGTCTGGATGCCCGCACCAGCTTCATGAATAGAAGATCGTAGCGATCCGGTACCCAGATTACCAGCTTGCGAAACGGCAGATACAGCCGCACGCGGCGGTCGTCGTAGAAACCAAGCACGTCTGAAGTTGGCGCGCGATTGAGTGGAATCCGCAGCGTGGTCAGCACCGCCGATTGGCGAATTCGCTCGTCGAAGGCCCCGAAACTGTTGATGTCCTTGGTCGGGCTCTTGGCTCCATGACCAAGCAGCGCGGCCGCGCCGCCGACGATCTCCATTCCGAGCGGCGCATCGAGCATCTCGTCGATTTCTGTCAGAAACGCCAGGATGTCGTCGCCGCCGAACCTTCGATCGGCCTGTGCCAACCGAATCGCGTCTTGCGCGGCTGACGCCGTAATGTCGGGACTTGTGTCCAAGCTCTCTCGCAACGGCGCCAACTGCGACAGAACGTCCGCCATCGACTGCTGGCGCTGACGAGGCTCTTTCGATAAGGCCTGCAAGATGATCGCCTCCAGCAGGGTGGGCAGACTCAAGCGGTACGTTCCTGGCGGAATTGGCTGATCATTGATGTGCATGTTCATCACATCCCAGACGCTGTCACTGTCAAATGGCAGATTGCCGCTAACCATTTCGTACAGAATCACGCCGAAGGAATAGATGTCGCTGCGAGCGTCGATGTCTTTCGAGCCCATGCATTGCTCGGGTGACATGTACAGCGGCGTGCCGAGAAGAGCACCGGTCCGCGTTCGGTGGACTTGATGGTGGGTTGGGCACTGCAACTTGGCGATGCCGAAGTCCAGCACCTTGACTTGCCTTCGTCCTGGGTTCCGTGGATCCGCAATCAGGAACAGATTGTCGGGCTTGAGGTCTCGGTGAACGATGTGGTGGGCGTGCGCCGCTACAAGCGCCTCCGCAAGTTGACAGGACCAGTCGATGGCATCGCGAAGTGCGACAGGGCCGCGGGACAGTGCCTGCTTCAGCGATTCGCCGTCGAGGTATTCCATCACGATATAGGGCGTGCGGCTATCGAGCACGCCGGAGTCGTACACATCGACAATATTCGGATGCCGAATGCCGCTTGCTGCGCGCGCCTCGTTGATGAAGCGGCTGACCACCTCCGGATCGGTCGCATCGCTTGTTGCTAGAACTTTGACCGCCGCATGCCGTCCAATCGTCGGATGGGTCGCCAGATACACCTTGCCCGTTCCGCCCTCGCCAAGAAGGCGCTTGACCTCGTAGTTGCCTATCGTCGTGCCAATCATGGTCGATTCCGCCTCCGTTGGCGCACGATTATCATCGCAGTCGGGGCGGCGCGCAACCAGGCAAGTTGGCCGCTGGTCCTCGGGCAAGGTTCAGGGTGGACGCCATAGTCAAATCCATGGGGGTTTTGAAATGTCCAGGGGCCCGCACCGTGCCGATGAGACTCAATCCAATCCGCTCTCGCTGCGATTCTGTTAGAGTCCCCATCGAGTGAGATGGCAATGACCAAGGATCACGAGAGCGCCGGAAGAAGAGTGGCACTTATTGCGCACGAGCCGCCGGGAACGGAGCATCTTGGTATTCGTTTGCTTGCCGCTGCTTTGGTCGAAGCCGGCTTCCGGCCGCGCGTCCTGCCGCTGCTGACGCCAGTGGCGCTGGCGGACGCCGTGGCACAAACTCTTGCCGAGCGGCCGTTTCTGGTCGGTGTCTCAGTATCGGATCCCCTAGTCGCGCCGCTCATGTTGGCCTTTGTGCATCTGCTGCGTATAGAGGGTTTTCGCGGTCACATCACCATCGGCGGGGCGCTCGCCACACTCCAACGTGCGGAACTCTTGGCTGACCACGCTGGACTCGATAGCGTGGTCCGTCACGCTGGCGAAGTGGCGGTTGTGGAGTTGGCGCGCGCCCTTGTTGCGGGCCGCGGCCTCGACCAAGTGCCCGGCCTGACCACGCGGACCAGCGAGGGCAGGGGCAACCCGCAAGCCTTCACGTCGACACCACTGCGCCCACTTCGGCCCGATGAAATGCCGACAGTCATTGGCATCCCACGAGCGGAAATCGCGGCGTCGCGCGGCTGCGCGGGCCAGTGTTCCTACTGCGGCGTCTCGGCATTGCAGCGCGATCTCGCGGCCGAACACGGCAAACTTGGCCTGACCCATGCGCACCAGCGCGGAAACATCCGACGGCCGGTGGACGACGTGGCCGACGAGGTGGCCGAGCTGTACCACGACCGTGGCGTGCGTATCGGCCACTTTGTCGATGACAATCTACTTGGACCGGAGCCGAAGCTGGCGCTTGCCTGGCTGACCGATTTCGAACGGGCGCTTGCGCGGCGACGCGTGGGCAAGATGGCATGGCGCTTGATGATGGAGCCACGGGCGATTTCCGACGACGTCGCCGACGTGCTGGCCCGCATGGGGTTTCTTTCCGTGCTGGTCGGCTTCGAGTCGCTCACCCCGCGCGGGCTGGCCATGCTGGGGCGACCGGGAGCGGCGGACGCGAACCTGGCCGCTCTCGACCGACTGTGGTCGCGCGGAATTGCGCCGGTCATCAACGTGCTGGCGTTGCGGCCGGGCGGCAATCTGGCCGACACGCGCGCCGAGATCGCCGCGCTGGATCGAATCGACCGTTTCGCGTGGGATGCAATTCCGGTGACCGTGTGGCCCGGAACGCAGCTTGAGCAAGATCTGGCGGCACGCGGTGAACTGGTCGGCAAGGGGGCCGGCCTGACGTGGCGTCCGTCCGATCCCGCTTCCGAGCGTTTCTTGCACGCGCTCCTGCGCTTGCGCGTGGGTGGCCTGGCGTGGCTCATGCGCGCGCCCGACCCAGTCGAGGCTGGTTTTGCGTTACGGGCCGCGCACTGGCTTGGCCTGTCCGGCGGTTCGCGCGAGCGTGTCGCGTGCGCCCAGGCTTGCCTGGAGCGGGCGCAGCGCGAACGGCGACGAATTCTGGCGCAGGCCTTGGACATCGTCGAATCGCCGCTGTCGCGCGCGGAGTTCGTCCAAGCCATCGAGTCGCTTGCCCAGAGGACGGGCCAGGTGATGGCGCCGTTCGACCGCGAGCTTGCTGGCTTGCTGGACGATGTATCCTGGCCGGCGACAACCTCCGAATCGGCGCGGCCGTCGCGACGGCTGATTCCGCGCTGGATGGCCGGCACTCTATTCATGGCCGTGACGGCAGGATGTGGCGCGACTCCACTCGGTCGCAGGTCGCCGCCCGACGCGGACGCGGCATCGTCGGCAATCAGCGATACGTCGATTCCAGGAGTTCTTGCCGACACGCTGGGCGGAACAGACAGCCCGGCAGGCACATCGCCTGACTTGGTCGTCTCGCCCGATCTGTCGCCAGCCGATACTTCGTCGGCGTCCGATGCTCTTTGCAATGTGAAGGTAGCCGAGGCAGCAATCGCTCCCTCCATCGGGGCGGCAACCGAGAGTAGCTGCGGATATACTGATGTGAGCAACCCGTGCCTGTACCCAAACTACGCGGTAGTCGTCGATGGCGGAGGTCACATCGTCGAATTGCTTACGATGCCCGACCGCAGGCCCGCTCTCACGGGGCCGGCGCTGCAGGCTTGGCTCGCCGCTGTGTCCAATGATCGATGGCCTTGCCTCGCCGGTCAGATGGTGCCGTTCTGCTGCGCGGTGCTCCTTCTGTACTAACAGGGGCACCAACGCATCGAAGGGCGGCGCAACTGAGAGCCGTAGCCCAGTAGTGGGGTTCCGCTATCCTGGCTCTCCTTCCCACACGAACACCCGCCCGGCCTTCAGACGAAGGACGCGCGTGATGCACGACGGAATTTCTTCCTCGTGGTGGGTTACGTAGATAATGCAGGCTCGACCTTCACGTGCCACCCGATCGACGGCCGACGTGACCTGCCGGGTATGAACCGCGTCCAGCCCCTGGCAGGGCTCGTCCAAGACCAGAAGCTCGGGATTGGCGACCAAGGCACGCACAAGCAGCACCAGCCGTTGCGCTCCCTCGGAAAGCTCCAGCAGAGGTTGATCGGCCACGCCTCCGAGCCCAAGGGTGGACAGCGCCTGACGGCCGCGTTCGATTTCCTCGATGGTGCAATCGCGAAAGAGACCCATGGAAGCGTGGAAGCCGGAGAGAACTATGTCCAGGCATCGCCAACTGGGTTGGTAGTGCGCAAGTAGCTCGGGCGCGACCCAGCCGACACGCGCCTTGATTTCCCAAATGCTCTCGCCGCTGCCGCGCTGACGGCCGAACAGACGGATGTCATTGGCATAGGCTTGGGGATTGTCGGCCAACAGTAAGCTAAGCAACGTGGATTTGCCGGCGCCATTGGGACCTAGCAAGGCCCAGTGCTCGCCCTTGCGCACAGTCCAGTCCACGTGGTCGAGAATGATGGTTTCACCATAGCGTACCGTCACCGCGCGCATCTCGACGATGGCTTCGCCCGCGCCGGCCGAGGCCGCGGACACGAGTGCACCTGCCATGCGCCTTTGCGGGTTGCCCACGTCCACTCGAATCGTGGACCGCTCCTGTGCCGTAATCCTGCTGTTGTCCACGCGAAGGAGGTGGGTGATGCTGGCCGGAATCTCCTCCTCGCGCGCGGCCGTCATCACCAGCGTGGTCCCGCCGCGCGCCAGCCGATCGAGAATGAGGTGCAGTTCTTGACAAAAACCCACATCGAGCCCGCCGAAGGGATCGTCGAGCACGAGCAGGCGCGGGCCGCGCAGCATCGCGCGCGCAAGGAGCAGCTTGCGCGTTTCCCCGTGGGAAAGTTGCTTCACCCGGCGATCTAGAAGGGGCGAGAGCCCAAAGAGATCGATGACCTCCCGCCGCCGCTGCTCGAAGGCGGTGGTGTCCTCAGCCTCGGGCAGGACCTCGAAGGGGTTGATGGCCTCCACGCTGTGACGGGTGAGCAAGCCGTCGACGCTCGGACCACGCTCGGCCTCGCTGGCATTCCAGCGCGCCTGGTGGAATCCCGCGTATTGCGTGGCCAGCGCGCGCTCTTCCGCGTGCGACACCAACACCACTTGGCTGCGCCTGGAGTAGCGCGCGCCCAGTTCGTGCGCATCGATCGCGCCTTCCGCCAAATGGTGGGTCAGCGTCCCCTGCGCCACTGGGACTCTTCCGGCAAGGGCAGCGGCGAGCAACGACTTCCCAGAGCCGTTGGGCCCGACGATGGCCCAGTGCTCGCCGAGATGGATGTCCCAATGGGTTCCGGGAAACAGCAGCCGCTCGCCGGAGCGCACGGCTGCTTGACGAAACGAAACCAGGGGCGGCGTGCTTGACTGCTGTCGGCTCACGCTTGGTTCCTAGCACGACTTGGCGCCGGACACGGCCCAGCCAGAAGTTCACGAAAGGGTTGAAGTTACTGCTTCGCCCGGCCTAGCCTCACCCTGCGCGGCGCTTCCGATGTATAAGAAAGAACCCTGGGAGGGTTCTTTCAATCTCCCGCGGGGAGTTCCATCGGGCAAAGCCCGACGGAACGCACGCGGGTTTGTGGCATCCAAAGGTGACGTGAAGGCATCTGAACTTGCACATTGGAAACAGCGACTGCTCGCGATGCGCGCCGGGATCTTGGCCGAGGGCGACGTGGCTATCGAGCCTGTACGCAAAGACGACACGCGCGTGGGCAGCGAGGAGGACGAGCAACCCTTGGTGGAAATGAGTCAGGTCATTGCCTCGAAACGCAACCTCGCCCGCACCGAGGCGCTGGCGCGCGTGCAACGGGCCCTGGTGCGTATCGAGAACGAACCCGAGATGTTCGGGCTGTGCCGCGAGTGCGAAGAGCCCATCGGCAAGCGGCTTTTGGCCGTGCCCCACGCCGAGTTTTGTGTCGAATGCCAGCAAGCCAGCGACGGTGGGCGAAAGCCTGGCCGCCGCCGGCACCTGCTTGATTTCAAATGAAGGAGAACCCCATGAACAAGATCGACGTGGGCAAGAAAGCCCCCGCATTCAGCTTGCAAGATGAAAACGGCACCAAGGTCGCGCTTTCCGGTTTGGCCGGCCAGTGGGTCGTCCTCTACTTCTATCCCAAGGACGACACCCCTGGCTGCACCGTCGAGGCCTGCGAATTCACTTCCGGGCTTCCCAAGTTCGACAAACTGGACGCCACCGTGCTCGGGTGCAGCCGGGACACGCCCGAGAGCCACCGCAAGTTCATCGCCAAGTACAAGCTCAAGATCAAGCTCCTCTCCGATCCCGACCACGAGGTCATGGAGAAGTACGGCGCATGGGGTGAGAAAAGCAATTACGGCAAGAAGACCATGGGCGTGATCCGCTCGACCGTGCTCATCGATCCAGCGGGCAAGGTGGCGCACCACTGGCCCACGGTAAAGGCCGAGGGGCACGCCGAGCAGGTACGCGCGAAACTGGCCGAGCTGGCGGACTGAGCGCGCATTGGATTCGAATCTCGGCGCGCGGGCGCCGACCGTCGCGCCGCTCGTCGAACGCGAAGGGAGTGCGCCGGATGACCTACGTGCGCCGGACCTACGGGCCCAGCACAAGCGCCTGGGCCTCGCCGTGATCGGTGAGCTGCACGCAGGCCGTCCGCAGACCGTCACGTGAAACCCTCAGTGCGGCGATCGCAGTCTCGATCGCCGAGCCGGTGACGAAGCTTCCGAAAAATTGTGCGTGGCAGTCGATTTCGTCACCGGGGCGCCCGATCCACCGCTGATAGCGGGCCCACTGACCGGCGGCACCGAATGCCGCAACGGACACGCGGGGCACATCGGGACAGCGCTCCGGACAAAGCTGCACGTCCTCGATCCGGCAGGTTCCGCTCTTTCCCGGCGTCCCGTCGCGCGAGAGGACAAAAACCGCGACTCCCTCACCTGCCACGACGGTGCACCCGGGTGCGCGCGGGTTGAGTTCGCGCGGGATCTCGGGCTTGTGGGCAACAACATAGGCGTTGAAGTCGACGAGAGCATCGCCGATCGCCAGCACGACATGATCGGCCGAGTCATTGCCGATCCAGTCGACGGCGACGCGAAAAGCCCCGAAGGTCGACTGCTCCATCGTTGTTACCGTGCACGTCGGCCCGCGCAAATCGCAGGAAATCGAAAGATGCGCAGCCATGGCATTCTGCACAGAGTTCGCGAAAAGCGTGGGCGACGAACCGGCAGCGCCATCGAGAATCACGCGCCTGTGGAACGTATTCGCCGAATCGAGGCAGCCCAGTCCCGTACCTACCACGAGGCCAATCCGCTCGGGATCGAGCAAGGGCGCGCCCGGCCCGAAAGCGTCGGCCATCGCCTCGATCACCGTGGCGTGAAACATGCGTGAGATGCGCGGCATGCGGCGTCTGACTGACTCGGGAACCTCGGGCGGCAAAACCACCTCGGGAGCCTGATAGACCGGAACCTCGACCACGCCACGTGCGGTGATGACGTTCCTGAAGACAAGTTGCGGCAGTCTGGCTCCGGCCAGCGCCTGCTCCAGCGCTGCCTTGCCCTGACCCAGCGCCGAGAGATGCCCGATTCCGCTGATCCGAACGCCCGCGATCATGGCGTCCGCCCGAGGCATAGCACCGAGTTGACCCCGCCAAATCCAAGGGAGAACGAAAGGGCGCACCCGTAGTGCCCCTCTTCGATGGCACGCGTGGGCTCGACACCGATTTCAGGATCGGCTTCGCCAAATCCCCGTGAAATGGGCAGGCGCCCCTTGGAGAGCGAAAGCACGGTAAAGACCGCTTCGAGACCACCCGCAGCTCCCAGCGTGTGGCCGGTCACTCCCTTGGTGGCCACGACGCGGGCGCGCGGAAAGTTTGCAGCGATGAACCCGCCTTCGGCAAGATCGTTGTGCCGTGTGGCCGTTCCGTGCACGTTGATGAAGTCGACCGCCCCAGCGGCAGCTCCAGCCTGAGCAAGCGCGATGCGTGTGGCCAGCGCCAATCCCCTGGCTTTTGGGTGCGGTGTCGTCGGATGATGAGCGTCGCTTCCACAGCCATAGCCAAGCAGCGCGGCCAGCGGCCTGCGCGGCGAACCAGCCTTCTCGAGAATGACGACGCCGGCGCCTTCGCCGAGCGTCAGTCCGTCGCGGTTGCGGTCAAACGGCCGGCAGGGACGGTCTGAACAGAGCATCAGCGACTTGAAGCCGTAATACATTTTCATGAGGATGATCTCGGTGCCGCCACACAGGACCACATCGCAGAGGCCGGCGTCGAGCCAGCTCGCGCCGATGCCGATGGCGTCGGCACCCGAGGTACACGCGTTGTTCACGAGCTGCACCGGACCGCGCAAGCCAAGTTCGCGGGCAAGGAACTGCGCCGAGTTGTTCCGGAAATATTCCATCAGTGGCGCGGGATCCGGCAGCTTTCCCGTGTTGTACGCGGTCGCGAACTCCTCCTGGTAGTTGGCGCCACCCGTGGTCGAGCCAAGGCAGATTCCGACGCGAAGCCGGTGCAAGTCGGCGGCCTCGAGGCCCGCCGAATCGAGCGCGTCTTCGATCGCGAAAAGCGCAAGCAGGCTCGGTGCCTCACCCTCGTGGAAACGAGGAAAACGCGCGCGCCACTTCTCTTCGAGCCGCAGCTTGAAGAAACGGCTCTCGCCCGGATCGAGCAGGTTTTCGAACGCACCGGAAACCGCCTCGCCCAAGAGACAGCGCATCGCGTCCTTGCGGCCAATTCCTGCTGCCGAAACGCATCCGATTCCGGTGATCCAGACCGGGGTTCTTGAAACCTTCATTCCCGGCGAGCCTCGCATAGACGCACTGTCAAAACAAACGAAGGTTCGCTAGAGTGTGGAAGACCGGCATGAAGAAGGCGCTCATCGTTTACTACTCGCAGGCAGGCCAAACTGAAAGAGCTGTCGAACATCTCGCGCGCGGACTCGGACGCACAATCGCCACCGATCTGCGACGCATCGAACCCGAAGAGCCCTTCAAGTTTCCGTGGAGCATGCGAAACTTCTTCCGCGTGTTTCCCCGGTGTGTGCAAAGCGTCGCACCGCGAACACGTCCCCTCAACCTACGCTGGGACGACTACGACCTCGTGCTGCTCGCCTATCCCGTCTGGTTCCTCTCGCCGGCACTTCCGATGCAGGGATTTCTGCTATCGGAAGAGGCGCGCGGCCTGCAGGGAAAGACCGTCATTACCGTGGCGACCTGCCGGAACCTGCCCCTTTCGGCCGGTATCTGGATGAAGGACCGCATCGCCTCACTTGGCGGCCACTTTGCCGGACAGATCGCCGCCTGCGAACGCACTCCGCTGTGGGCTTCGTTTGTCACGACGCCGCGCTGGATGCTCACTGGCCGGAAGAATGCGTTCTGGTTCTTTCCGCCAGCCGGGCTTTCCGATTCCGACTTTGCGCAGATCGAGTCGACCGCAGCCGGCATCGCGCAGGCCTGGGCGGCCTCGAATGGCGATCCCGCGCGCCTTCCCGCGCTCGGCTCGAATCTCAACCGTGTCTCACTTCTGATAATGGATCGAATCGGACACGACGTGTTTTTCCGGCCCTGGTCGCGTCTCATCCTGAGACTGTTTCCCAAACCCGGGTTGGGCCAGGATCTGCTGCTCGTTCTTTTCCGAATTAACCTCGTGGTGTTGATCATCTGCGGGTCGCCCTGTATAAGGATTTTCGAATCGAGTGTTCGCAATAATCCATCCTGGATCCGAAAACTCGGACTGAAGCCCTGAGGATGTATGTTGCGTAACCCGGTTTATATTCAAGCCACTGGCGCGTTTTTCCCGAATGCCCCGGTTCACAATGAGCAGATCGAACAGGTTCTGGGCGTCGTGGGAGGGGTGGCCTCGCGCTCACGCCAGCCTGTTCTCGACAGCAACCAGATCCGCACGCGCTACTACGCCATCGATCCGGCCACGCGCGAACCGACCCACACCAACACCCAGTTGACCGCCCAGGCCATTCGCAAGCTTCTCGCCGAAAATCCGTGGATCGACCTCGGCAAGACCGACATGCTCAGCTGCGGCACCGCCTCGCCCGATCATATCATTCCGGCTCACGGCCAGATGGTGCAGGGAGAATTTCGAGATCTTGAAGCCGAGGTTTTCACCTCGAGCGGGGTGTGCTGCGCCTCGATGTCGGCGTTGAAGACCGCATACCTTGGAATCGCGGCCGGCGAAGCCTCGACCGCGCTCGTGACCGGTTCAGAGGTCGCCAGCAAGTTCACGCGCTCGGAGTTTTTCGAAAGCGAGGACCAAACGCGCGTCGAAGACCTCAAGCGAAACCCGCTCGTGGCCTTTGAGCATGATTTTTTGCGCTGGATGCTCTCGGACGGAGCCGGCGCGCTTTATCTGGCCGACCGACCGGGTCAGGGCGCGGTCAACTTGAAGATCAACTGGATCGACGGGCGCTCGTACGCCAACGAACAGCCCGTGTGCATGATGGCCGGCGGCTACCGCGAAAAGGACGGGCGTACCACCCCCTGGACCGACCTGCGGCTGCGCACCGGGGTCGAGGGCGCAAGAATGCGCAAGCACGCGATGAGCCCGCGCCAAGACATCCGGCAGCTGCGCGACAACATCGGCGTTTATATGCTTGAAAAGCCGATAGGCTATTTGAAAAAGAAACGGGGAATTCGCCCGGGAGACTACCGCTGGTTCCTCCCGCACTACTCGTCACACTATTTCCGCGCCGATATGATGGGCCTGCTCGACCGCATCGGCTTCGCGATTCCCGAAGACCGCTGGTTCACCTGCCTCTACGACCGGGGCAATGTCGGCTCGGCCTCGATGTTCGTTTTCATCGATGAGCTTGTCCGTACCAAAGAGCTGCGCAAGGGCGACCGCATCCTCTGCTTCATTCCCGAGAGCGCCCGCTTCAGCGTCTACTATCTCGAGCTCGAGGTCGTCTGAATGAAGGTCGACGAGGTCCCGCAGGACCGCGCCCGCTCCTATGAAGGCGGGTCGAAGGTCTGCTATGCCGTCGATGCATCTGGAAAAATCGTCAAGACGCCGACGTCCGGCTGGACGGTCGAAGAATCTGCGATGTCCATCGCGTGGGATGCGATCGGCAGTACGCTTGACCGTATCAGGGCCGATGTGCTGGCCGGCACGGCAAGCCCGCTTGCCTGGTTCATGACGATGCGGCAGATGGATGCCCGGCTGCTCGCGCAGAACCTCGGCACCTTTAACTTGCGGGTGCGGTGGCACCTTCGGCCCGGCGTATTCGCCCGGCTGAGTCAGACCTGGCTTTCGCGCTACGCCGATTGTCTCGATATTCCAGTCGCGTCGCTGAAGGATCCGGCAGCCATTCCGGAGAGCCGTCATGCAGAGTGCTGCTAGATCTTTCGAGCACACACAGACCGCCCACTGCGAGTCGGGGGCGACGAGCAACCTGCTTCGGCACGCGGGAATACCGGTCACCGAAGCGATGGTCTTCGGTATCGGAAGCGGCCTGTTTTTCGTGCACTGCCCGTGGGTGAAGCTCATGGATTTGCCGCTTACGAGTTACCGCTCGTTTCCAGGCACGATCTTCAAAAAGACCTGCAAGCGGCTGGGCGTTTCCTATCGTTACCAGAGCTTCCGCGATCCGCTGAAGGGGCGCCGCGCTCTCGATGAACTGGTCGCGGGCGGCCGCGCCGTGGGCGTTCGCACGAACATTTTCTGGCTTCCCTACATTCCCGAGAGGTTTCGCTTCCAGTTCAACGGCCACAACATCGTGGTCCATGGGCGCACGCCCGAAGATGCCTACGTTGTCAGCGACCCGATCATGGATCGAACGGCGACCTGTCCCGAGCGCTCGATGAACCGAGCGCGCTTCGCCGGGGGCACGCTCGCCCCGCATGGACTGATCTTCTTCCCTGATCCGGCCGCCGGGATGAAGCCCGAATTTGAGCTCGCAATTCGCGCCGGAGTGCGAGAGACCGTCGGGCGTATGCTGAACATTCCGTTTCCTTTTTTTGGCGTGCGCGGAATTCGATACATGAGCCGCCGTATTGCACGGTGGCCAAAGAAACTCACCGACCCGGCCCAGCTCTCGCTCAACCTCGCCAATGTCGTCCGAATGCAAGAAGAGATCGGAACGGGAGGCGGCGGATTTCGCTACCTCTATGCCGCGTTCCTGCAGGAATCGGCCGACCTGACCGAATCTCCGGTACTGGCCGAAGCTGCTCGCCGGCTCACGGACGCAGGAAACCTCTGGCGCGACTTCGCTACGCTTGCGGTGCAGCAGGCAAAGGAGCGCGCCGACACACCCTACGAGCGAATTCCCGCCCTGCTGCTCGAGATCGCGACGCTTGAAGAAGAGATCTTCACTGACTTGAGGAGGCGCTATCTCTGACACCGCTCCGGCCGTAAGCCTTCGCGACCTGACCGTGCGCTACCGCGGGGCCAGCCGCAATGCACTTGAGGGTCTGAGCCTCGAGATCCGGTCCGGAAGCTTCTTTGGCCTGCTCGGCCCCAACGGAGCGGGCAAGACGACCCTGATTTCTTTTCTCTGCGGCCAGATCGAGGGCAGCTGCGACGAAGCCCGGATCCTCGGGTGCCCGCGCCACGACGGAAATTACCGAAACCGCCTGGGCTACGCTCCCCAGGAGATCGCTCTTTACCCCTCACTCAGCGTCCTTGAAAACCTGAACTTCTTCGGCCGCCTGCTCAGAACACCGTGTTCCGAAACAGAGCGCGTCCTCGAATGGACCGGCCTCTCTGCCCGCGCCGGCGACCGGGTCGCCACGCTTTCGGGGGGAATGAAGCGGCGCCTGAACCTCGGCGTGGCCCTGCTCAACCGCCCGGCACTGCTCGTACTTGACGAACCGACGGTGGGCATCGACCCCGAGTCTCGCCAGTTCATTCTCGACAAAATCAAGTCCCTGCGGACCGATGGTCTCACGCTGATCTACTCGACCCACTATTTCGAAGAGGTTCGCGCGCTCTGTGACGAGGCTGGAATTTTGCACGAGGGCCGGCTTCTCGACTGCGGACCCCGCGAGACCGTGCTCGGCAAGAACGAGGAACGCTACTTCGAGCTCACGAAGGGAATGCCGTCATGATCCGGAGCACTGCGCTCATGTTCGTCAACGAAGTGCGACTGCTGGTCAAGGATCGGCAGGCTCTCGCCCTGCTCTTCGTCATGCCGCTGGCGCTGATCATCTTCCTCACGCTGGCCCTGCGCGACGTTTACCTCGACAAGCTTGGCCGGAATATTCCGATCCGACTCGTCGCCTCCTCCGACACCGGGGAATGTGGCGAACCTGCGAAAGTTTGCGGCCGACTTGTCACAGAACTCAAACGTCTCGGCCACGATGTGAAGATCGTCGCTTCGACCGGCAGCAATGGCGGGAGCCCTCGCGGCGGCATTGCGGTGGTGCTGCCGGCCGATCCGGAAGAACTCGTGAATGTGCTGCGGCGTTCAGTCGAGGGCAGCCTGCCCTCGACTGCGCGCATCCGTCTCGTCTATGATCCGGCGCTCGACCACTCGGTGCGGGCTATGGTGCAAGGGCACGTTCTTCTTGCGATGCAGACGATTCTCATCGAGCTGGCGCGCGGCGAGGTGAAAGAGCTCGTCGACCGGGGCGATATCCCGAGGCTTTCGGGCAGCGTGATTCCCCAGCTCACCCGCTTCGAAGACCTGGTAACCGAAGAAGCGGCGGGCGGTTTCATCCTTCCGAACCCCGTGCAGCAGGGCGTACCGGCCTGGGCGCTGTTTGGAATGTTCTTCATCGTCATCCCGATTTCGGCAAGCCAGATCCGTGACCGGGAAACGGGGATCTTCCGGCGACTGCTGAGCTTTCCCGTCCCACGATCGAGCCTGCTCGCGGGAAAGCTTCTGGCCTATCTCCTGATCAACATCGTGCAGTTCCTGCTCATGTTCGAGGCGGGAACCCGGCTGCTGCCGCTCATCACCGGCTCACCGATGCCCATCCAGTTCCGTGCGACCTCCCTGGCGGCCGTGACGCTGGCCGCTGCCGCTGCCGCCACGAGCTACGGGCTCATGGTTTCCAGCCTCGCGCGCACAGCCGAACAGTCGTCGGCTTTCGGCTCGCTCAGCGTCGTGATTCTCGCGGTGCTGGGCGGCGTCATGGTGCCGATGTTCGTCATGCCCCCCTTCATGCAGGCCATCGCGCAGGTCTCCCCCATCTACTGGGGAATCGAGGCTTACCAAGACGTGATCCTAAGACAGGCCGCCTTTTCCGTGATTGCCGGAAAGATTGCCATCTTGCTGACCTTTGCCGCGATTTTCTCGCTGATTTCGATATTGCGTTTTCGCTGGAGCGAAGCCTAAAACATCCTCATGACATCTGACAGCCCGTCCGACTACAGTCAGGCGCTGCGGTCCGGGCTTAAACAGCTTGTCCTTCGCGAGTGCAACGTGGGCGGCGTCGATGCGGACCAGATCACCGATGACGAGCCGGTCATCGGCGGAAACGGGGTTCTCCAGCTCGACAGCCTCGACGCTGTCGAGATCGTTGCAGCCATCGAGCGAACCTTCGGCATCAGGTTCGAAAGCGCCGGCGCTTCGCGCAAGATCTTGGAGTCAGTTGCAGTCATGGCCGACTACATCGCAGCCAACGGCCCGCGCGAGCGCGTCGAAACCTTTGTCGCGGCGAACAGGCAGGCCTGAACGGTGACCTAGATGACGATGAAGTTGTCGCCGTAGATTTGCCATGCACGTGTCGGACGATGAGACGACTTCACCTATTCGAGTTTTGTGACCTGAACTCGCCCGAGATTCTGCGCAGAATGTCGCCGGAATACCTGGAGGCGATGTGGCGCAAGACCAGACTTTCCGAGACAGTGGCGCCGCGGATTGCCATGATCCTCCAGCAGACCGGATCCCACCAGATAGTCGATCTGTGCGCCGGCGCCGCCGGGCCGCTGCCGGGAATCCTGAATTGCTTGGCACGGAATGGAATTTCAGCTGACGTGATCATGACCGACAAGTTTCCCAACCTCGATGCATTCGAACGAGCACGCCGTCGCTCGAACGGACGTCTTGGGTACGTCTCGGAGCCCGTCGATGCAACGCAGATTCCGCCAGAGATCAAAGGCGTGCGCACGCTGTTTTGCGGGCTACACCACTTTGATCCGACGTCGGCGCGGGCCATCTTTCAAGATGCTGTGAGACAGTGTGCGCCGATCGCCGTCTTCGAGATTACTGAGCGAAACTGGCGGTCCCTCCTGGGAATATGCCTAATCCCGTTCCTAGTCTGGCTCCTTACTCCGTTTATTCGACCTTTTCGCTGGAGTCGAATCGTTTTCACTTACATTGTACCGATTGCTCCATTGCTGATCTTTTGGGATGCAGTCGTATCGTGCCTCCGCAGCTACCAACCCGACGAGCTGCGCCGCTTGGTGGAAGCACTCGAAGGGCCGCCTTACTCATGGGAGATAGGGCGCTTGACTGCGCATGCCCCTGCGGTCACCTATTTCGTGGGATATCCTTCGTCTACAGAGACACGACCATGAAACTGAGCGTTGCTGCAAATTGGGATCTTGAACTCCTGGAGGGTCTTGCTCAGATTCCCGAGGTTACTTCGGTTTACGCAAAGCTGCCCTACGACCTTGTTGGCGGCGGCAGGGCCGGATCTGTCCTGCCTTCCGTGGACATGGACACTGCCGCAGCATATATCCGGGAGGCCCACAAACGCGGGTTGCAGTTCAGCTACCTTATCAACGCGCCATGCCTGGGCAATCTTGAACAGACCCACGAAGGCAAAACACGCCTGCTTGATTTTGTCGGAAAACTGGTCGAAATGGACGTCGACAGTGTGTCGATATCGAATCTGGCTCTTGTGTCGCTGGTTCGGCACAACTACCCGCGCTTGAGTGTCCGCGGCAGCGTTCTGAGCTGGCCTACCAATTTGCCGAGGCTGAAGTTTCAGGAGTCCCTTGGCATTGACCCTGTCATCTTGCCCTATAGTGAATTCAGCCGTGACTTCCAGGCGCTTGAGAAAATTCGGGCCGGCCTTTCATGCGGCATCGTGCTTTTCGCGAACATCTCATGCATCTATCATTGCCATTACCTAGCAGAGCATGCATGCAGCGTGGGACACGCCTCCCAGGAGAACCAGGGCAACAAGAAAATCCAATTCATGATGGACACCTATTTGTGGCAATGCACGCGCAGGCGGTTGATGAATCCCGAGTTGTTCCTCATGAGTCGCTGGATACGTCCGGAAGACCTTCACCATTATGAGGCATTGGGCATAGAGGAATTCAAAATCATCGACCGTTCACGGTCGACGCCATGGCTCCTTCGCGCAACAAAGGCATATGCTTCACGCCGGTACGACGGCAACCTGCTTGATATTCTGTCCATTGAGCTTCTGGGGGATCCTGCCGGTTTCCACCCAAGCATTGACCGGCGCACCTTCAAGATGATTCCCCAGCTCGACAAGAGCGAGAGACAATTGATGGGCCGGGTGTTGCAGTTGCGGGAGCGCCTGCTGGCCCTCAACGTGTTCATTGACAATGCCGGACTTTCGGATTTTCTGGAGGGGTTTCGGAAGATCCGTTGCACAGAGACGTACTGTGACGACTGCCGCTATTGCCATACCTATGCCGAACGCGTGGTGCGCTATGATCGAAAAGAATCCGCGGACCTCGTTGCGGCGATGGATGCGCTCATCAACGAGTCGTTGGCCGCACGGTGGTAGCGCTGGTACGCGGACGTGAGCATGCTGAGAGCTAGACGCAGGATCGGTTGCCTCTTCGCTGCGGCCATGGTGTGCCAGGCTTCCCAACTCGCGGCAGATCCCCTGCCGGCGCCATCGCCCGACGCCGGCAGAGCAGCGAAGCCAGCCTCCGTGCCCGCTGCCTCGGGCACCTCGGCTGGACAAGCACGAAGCACCATCACGGTGCGAATCGAAGACCTTCGCCATGACCGAGGAACGATCTGGGTTGCGCTTTACGACAGCAAGCAAACATTCGACGAGAAGAAGGGGCAAGTCGTCGGCGCCAAGGTGCCGTCGCGGAATCGTGTCGCTCTTGCGGTGTTTGAAAACGTCGTCCCTGGTAAGTACGCCATCGCGTTCTTTCAAGATGAGAATGGCAACGGCAAGCTGGACACCAATCTCCTTGGCATTCCCACCGAGGGCTTCGGCTTCTCGAAGGACGCCATGGGAAAACTGAGCCCGCCGACATTTGCCGCCGCCGCCTTGAGCATACCGGCCGGCCCGGTGTCGCTCGTGATGCACGCGAAGTACTTCTAGTTCTAGGGAGGCGCTGTGCCTCGCAATCTTGATAGTGCCAGCGTCTTCGTCGAAGCATGCAAGCTTGCGGTGACTAGGCGTGATCCGACCCGGCATCCATTCGGCGCGCGCACGAGCGGCCCGCCGAACTTGGGACTAACGCGAAGTCCGCATTTTCGTATACAATGCGTGCGCGGATGCGAAGGCAATCGTTCCGCGGCTCGAAGAGATCCCTCAACCACCCCAACCATCGCGTGCGCGCCTTTGCCGTCGAGGCCAAGAAACGTGACGAGCAAGTCCGTGCCGAGTTTCGGGCCATGATGGAAGCGGATGAGATGGTGGCGTACCACTGGGCCACCGTAGAAGCCGCGGGGCACGCCGAGCAGGTGGCCGCGATGCTGGCCGAGCTGGCGGACTGATCTGCATTGGATCCGAATCTCGGCGCGCTTCGCCGACCATGGCGCCGTGGTAGGTTGGCGAAATGCGACCGCGATTCTTCCTTCTGATCACGGTTCTCTTCGCCATGCCAGCCTGTCTCAACCTACCCATCCCACGCGCCGTTCCCGGCACCGGCATCGCCGGCTCGCCCAAGGTGTCCATGAACTCGCCGCGCAAGAAGGGTGAAAACCCGTTCGCCGGCGTGTACTTCATGGTCGATCCGGATTCCAACGCCGGCCGCCAGGTCGAGCGCTGGAAAGACTCGCGCCCGGCTGACGCCGCCCTGCTGAAGAAGATCGCGGATCAGCCAACGGCGACCTGGTTCGGCGATTGGACCCCCATGATCGAGCACGCCGTGGCCAGGTACGTGGAAGCCCACGCACGCATCGACGCCCTGCCCGTCTTCGTTCTCTACAATGTTCCGGACCGCGATTGCGGCCAGTACTCGAAAGGCGGCGCCGCCGGCGGCGAAAGCTACAAGCGCTGGATCGATGGCGTACGCAAGGGCATCGGTACCCGACGAGCAGTGGCAGTGCTAGAGCCCGATGCGCTCGGGCTGCTCGACAAGTGCCTTTCGCCGCAAGATCAACGAGAGCGGCTGGAACTCATCCGCTACGCCGTTCACGAACTGGAATCCACGCCCGGCGCGGCCGTGTACATCGACGCTGGCCACGAAGCCTGGCTCCCCGCCGAGGACATCGCCAAACGCCTCAAGCTGGCCGGCATCGACGAGGCCAGCGGCTTCGCCCTCAACACGTCGAACTACCGAGCCACGGAAGCTCTCATCGCCTATGGCACGGCTGTCTCCGCCTTGGTGGGTGGAAAACACTTCATCGTCGACACCGGCCGAAACGGCAACGGTCCGGCCGAGGGCAACCCGGGCAGCGAATCCGCGTGGTGCAATCCCAGCGGCCGGGCGCTCGGCATTCGCCCCACCGTCAACACCGGGAATCCCCTGGTGGACGCTTTCTTCTGGGTGAAGCCGCCGGGCGAGTCCGACGGTACGTGCAACAAAGGCCCACGCGCCGGCGTGTTCTGGCCCGACTACGCCCTCGGCCTGGCCAAGCGGGCCAAGTGGTAGTTACTTGCAATAGCCAACAATGTAGGAGCCGGCATACTCGCTCGGACTCCACGTGAATTGGCATGTGCTGCCCGGGCAATCACTGCTTGACAGACAATAGCGCGAGCAGGAGCCCGAAGTCGTGCAGTAATAGCCCGCCGGACAGTCGGCTTCTCCCGAGCAAATCGACCCGACCGGCAATGGACTCGCCTTGAAGCAATAGCTCACGCCAGTGCTATCCGAGCTGCAATTGAAGCCGGTCGGGCAGGCCAGAAGCGGCGCCGTGGGAGACTGAGGATGGGCAGGGTCACAGACCCGCTCGCACAACATCACCCCCAAGATATCGCTCTTGTCGGACGACCAGATGGCCTGGTCACAGCTCCTCACCCCGCCCACGGTTGGGCAATCGCTGATGGTGCTGCAATAGCGCTTGCAGATTCCTCCAAAACAGCCAAATCCGGTCTGGCACAACAAGTTGCCCGTGCAATCGGCACCCTCCGCCACGTTGTTGGCCGCAAAACACGCCATGGCTTTCGTGGTCAACGAAGGGTAGCAAACCTGGCCAGAGGGGCAGCCGCAGGACGGGTTGACAGTACAATTGCCTCCTGCCGCCGGAGGCACGCAACACTGCCCTGAGTAGCACTGCTGTCCCAGCGGACACGGGAAAACGCAGAGGGCGACCGCATCGCGACCGGCAAGATCAGGCGCGACATCCGCCGTGGCGACGTCTCGATTGACACTGGCATCCCGGATGACCCCAGCGTCACCGCCACCGCCGCCCGAGATTCCACCCGTGCCTACAATGGTGGTCTTGATGCCGCCGCTGCCAAAGACCCCGCCGGTACCAACGCCGGCGTCTTTGCTGCCACCGGTGCCAAAGGCGCCGCCCGTGCTGACGATCGTGGTCTTGATGCCGCCAGTGCCCAAGGCCCCGCCAGTACCAAGAAGACCAGCGTCCTTGCTCCCCCCTGTTCCCGCGCTGCCGGCAGGACTGCACGTGCTGCCGTTGCAATCGGGCACCCAGCCAGGTGTAGCGCAAATGACACTCCCGGGGTTCTTCGCCGTTCCACAGAGGGTGACCGTCGAGCAAGCGCCGGGCTGGGACCAACACGTATTCGATTGAGAGCAATAGAACCTGCTGTCCGAAGGGCAAGACAGCTTCGTGTTGTCGATGCAATAGTGTTTGGAACTGGTTCCGTCATCGGAGCAACTGTAGCCGCTTGGGCACTCTTTCTTGTCCGAGCATTCGGTCTTGCCGCTGGTGTATTTGGGCTGGCACCCGGCGATGGCGATGAGAACGAGAAGTCGATTGTATTTCATGGCAAGACCCCGACTAGAAGCTTCCGCTCAAAGTTGCCCCCGCGGCACCTGGCCCAACGACCGGCGCCAGCGCCACGGAGGGCGAGGAGCTTCCGCCCGAAGCGCCTACGATGATTGCGGTCGTGAGCAACGCCGCCCCAGCGCCGTAGCCAAGCCATTGGTACTTGGCGAAGTCCTTCCCCTGCTTCTCGGTGGCCGGATCGTACTTCGTTTGCACTTTCGAGAACTTGCTTAGCGCCATGGCTGTGCAAACACCACCCGCCACCAAACCACCGACGCCTGCAACCCCTAGGATCCAGGCCACGGCCTTGCGGCCACCACCGCTGCTTGGAGGTGGGCCCGCCGGTGTTGCAACACCGCCGGCAGCATAGCCCCCCGGTGGATAGGCGGCTGGCTGCTGTTGGTAGGCAGGCGGATAGGCCCCGCCTGCCTGTGGATACTGCGTGGTTGGATAGGCTGGCTGTGCGCCGTATTGTCCCGGCTGAGGATAGGTGGGCTGAGGCTGGGCACCGTATTGGCCCTGCGGATAGCTGGGTTGCTGGGGTTGGGCGCCGTATTGCCCCTGCGGGTAGGTGGGCTGCTGGGGCTGCGCGCCATACTGGCCTTGCGGATAGCTGGGCTGGGCGCCGTACGGCCCTTGCTGCGGATAGGTATTCTCGACGGGTTGCGAAGACGGCGCGGAAGCCGGTGCGGAAGATGGAGTGGGAGGCACGGGCGGCTCGACCGCGACGGATGGCGGCTCGGCCGGGGCCGAAGGCGGCGTGGCCGGAGGCGATGGCGGTGTGGGCGTGGGGGCTACGGGAACAGCGATAGGCACTGGAGCTGCGGGCGGGGTGGGGGTTGCAGCCGGTGCCGCCGCCGCGGCAGCCTGGTCACGTATCCGCTCCATCTCGCCAATCCAGCCGGCAATCTCGGCGCGATCGTCTGGGGCGATGTCCTTCTTGCGATGCTCGTAGTCGCGCAGATTGGAAAGCGCGGGCTCGTAACGGCGCATATAATAGTAGCAGGCACCGAGATTGCGCACGAACACCAGCATGTCGGGGTAGGCAACGCTCAGTTTGACGAAGATCTTGGCGGCGTCCTCGTAGTTGCCCTCTTTGTAGAGTCGCATCGCCGTCTTGGCGTCGGCTTTTGCATTCTTGTCCATCTCCGCGGCAACCGCGGGCGTGGCCACGAACGGCAGGGTTGCGGCGAAGACCGCAACGCAGATGCCGAGAACAAGCGCGTGAGTACCGACGGGCTTTGCCCTACGGTACTCGTCGCGGGAGTTGGAAAGAACCCTCCCAGGGTTCTTTCCAACAGGAACTTCCCTCAGTGAACGCGCCATTCGTCTTCCTCATTGTGCTGTGGTTTGGGCGGTTTGCGCATGCCGCCGGTCTTTCGCGGTTCCGCACGCGTCGCCGAGGGTTTCGGGGCCATCTCGGTAGGGGCAGCTTCCGCGCGCTCGAGCTCCACCGTCGCGAACGAATTTTCGTCGAGCTCGACCGCGATGGATTGGTCCTTGTAGCCCGCCAGGCGCAGGATCAACCCCGTCGTGCCCTTGGCCCGCGGATACGACTTCTCTAGCGGGGTCACGCCCACAACGCTTTGGTCCTTCTCGTCGAGGACGCTGGCACCGGCGGGCGAGCTTTGGATGCGCACCAGAACGGTCGATTCCGGCCCGTTTGCTGTGGGCGGGGCTTTCGCGGCAGCCCCCTGAGCTGCCAGCGTTGCCTCTGGCGAACCAGTCGGTCGAAAGACGAAAAACAGCGCAGCCGCCACGGCCGCCGCGCCCAGGACCAACAAGAGCGGCCAGCGCTTCGTCTTGGCGTCCTCGAGGCCGAAGTCGCTCTCGGACGGCAACGGCGCCGGGCTGGCCTCGCCCCTCGCATGAGAAAGCGTGGTGATGGTCGGACTGGGCACGGGCACCGGCCCAGGCGTAAGCCCGACCCGGCTCGCGAAGTTGCCAACCAAGACCGGCGCGGGCGTACGCTGATAGCCGAATCCGTTGCTGGCGTAGATCGAACCGCCGGACGGTCCATCCAGACCGAGAACCGACGAGTCGGCGCTGCCCTGGGCGGTCAGGGCTGGATAGGTTCCATGCACGGCACCGACGAAGTAATCGACGCTGCCATAGCGCAATTCACGATCCTTGGCCAGCGCACGCATCACGGCCTGCTCGACGTAGTCGGGCACATCGGGAACGTGCTGGCGCAAGGGCGGAGGGTCGGCCGTGATCTGCATGACCAGCATTTCGGTGGCTGACGTGGAAGCAAACGGCGGCACACCGGCCAACATCTCGTAGATCATGATGGCGAGCGAGTAGATGTCCGTGCGCAGATCCACCTCGGAGCTGTCGCGGCACTGCTCGGGGGACATATACGCGGGGCTGCCCATCAGCAGACCGGCTTGCGTCTTCAGCGTCGAGTTCTCGTCGTCCCGATGTTTGATCTTGGCGATGCCAAAATCGAGCACCTTCACCCGAAAACCCATGGGCATCCCCTCGTCGGGAATGAGAAAAAGGTTTTCAGGCTTGAGATCGCGATGCACGATGTCCGCCGCGTGCGCGGCCGAAAGCGCCGACCCGGCTTGGCGTGCGATCTCCTGCACCGTACGCAGCGGTATGCGGCCCCGTTCCAGGAGAATCTTCTGGAGAGAATCGCCCTCCAGGAATTCCATCAGGATGTAGGGCTCGCCCGCGATCGTCACCCCGGCATCGAAGACGTCGATGATGTTGGGATGGCGAATCGCGCTCGCCGCACGCGCCTCGTTGAGAAAGCGGCGAACCAGCTCGGCATCCTGGACCATCCCGGTGTGCAGGACCTTGATCGCAGCGCGGCGCTGCAGGAAGGGATTCTCGGCCTCGTACACCTCGCCAAAACCGCCCTCGCCCACTAGGCGCACGACTTGAAAATTGCCAAAACTTTGTCCTGCGACCACCGCCATGCGAACTATTCCTGCAGAGAACGATAGTACGACAAACCCCAAAATTCCGCTGGGTTTTCGACGAGCAGAGAGGCACTTTCAAGACATGGAGTGCGACGCGGCCAGCCTTGTTGGACCGTCGCACGGTCAGAGGTGTCGGGCAATCACGTGTTGCGCATCACAAAATCCGCGCTGATAATACCGACTAAGCGTGATCGGGACGAGCATTGGCAACTACCAGATCCAGCGCCTCATCGGAGAGGGCGGCATGGGGAAGGTGTACCTGGCCGAGCACCCTGGCATCGGCCGCCAGGCCGCGGTCAAGGTGCTCACCCCCAGCGACGCCGCAGATCCTCAGATCGTCAGCCGCTTCATCACCGAAGCGCGCGCGGCCAATTCCATCCGCCACCCCAACATCGTGGACATCTACGACTCGGGGGTGCTCGACGGCGGCACACCCTACATCGTCATGGAGTTTCTCGACGGCGAGACACTCAAGGACGCCCTGGCCCGCGGGCCGTTGCCGCTTGCCGACGCCATCGACTGGGGCTGCCAGGTCGCCGAGGCGCTGGCCGCCGCGCACGCTCACGATGTCGTGCATCGCGATCTCAAACCCGAGAACTTGTTCCTGATCGCGGATGCGCGCCGGCTCGGCAAGAAGCAGGTCAAGGTGCTCGACTTCGGCATCGCCAAGCTGCAACGCCGAACCTTCAATCAGGTGCACAAGACCCGCACGGGCGCTCTCTTGGGCACGCCTCTCTACATGTCGCCCGAGCAGTGCATGAGCCAGAAGGACATCGATACCCGCACGGACATCTATTCGCTCGGGGTGATCCTCTATGAAATGGTCGCGGGCAGGCGGCCGTTCGACAGCGATGGCGTGTACGCGGTCATCAGCATGCACATCAATGAACCGCCAGTATCGCCGGCCAGCCATCGGCCGAATCTGCCGCGCGACTTGGAAGCCATCATCATGCAGGCGCTGGCCAAGGCGCCCGCCGATCGCCAAGAATCGATGGCCGTCTTGCTCTCGCAGCTGGAACTGACGAGAGGCAATAGCGCGGCCAGCTCCGAAGCACTGATGCGCGTCCAGCATGAACGGCTGAGGCCGGTTCCCCTGTCGCCTTCGCGGCAAGTGACCTTGCCCGAGATCAAGACCCTGGGCGACACGGCGGTGTCCAAGTTGGTTACAGGAAAGACCGGCTATTCCCGGGGCAGCGCACGGATGTGGCTGGTCCTGGCGAGTGCGGTCGTCGTTGTGCTCGTGGGCATTTATGTTTTCCGACCGTTTGGCACCAAGCCGACTGCACCGCTGGCCAATCGTACGCCAACACCAGTCGCTCCGGTCGCGATCGCGCCTACCCCACCCCCAACACCCGCGGCGCCGCAGCCTATCGACATTGGACTCGACAGCGAGCCGACCGGTGCCAGCGTCTTCGTGGGTGACGTTCTGGTGGGCACCACCCCAACCAAGTTCAAGACCGCCAAAACCGGCGAACCCGTCGAATTTACGTTTCGCGTGCAAGGCTTCGAGGCGGAAAAGATTCGCGCCTTGCCCGCCCAGGGGCTAACCATCAGTGCCAAGTTCTCCACGCCCATTGCAGCGAAGCCGACTTCCTCCGCGAAACGCAAGCGCGCCGCGAACACGCCCACTGGCGCCTCGTCCGACATCCAGATAGAACGCTAGCCACGACCGCCATGAGATCAGCGTTCCTCGTTCCGCTTGCCGTTGCATGTCTCGTCTGGTCTTCGCAGGCTAGCGCCGCCGATCCGTCCGCACCGCTGCCCCTGGCCGGCCAGGCCGACGAAGCCCAGTTCCACTTCCTGCGCGGCAACCGCGCCTACCAGGAGAAGCGCTTCGAAGACGCCCTTGCGTCCTACTACCTATCCAATCGCCTGGTCGCCAATCGCAACGTGCAATTCAACATCGCCCGCTGCCTGGACCGGCTGGGCCGCTACGACGAGGCCTTCCGCGCCTGGTCTTCGCTGATCGATCAGACGCTGCCGGAAAAGGAGCAGAAGGCAGCCCAGGAAGCCATCGAGCAATTGCGTCCCCACCTCGCTCTGCTGGAGCTCGAATCCACGCCCCCAGGCGCGACGATCTATGCCGGGCGCCGCGATCTCGGTGCGCTCGGTACCACGCCCAAGAACCTGGCCCTGCGCCCGGGGCCGACCAAGATCATCCTCGACCACGAAGGCTATCGGCCCGTGGAACTCGCGGCCGAACCGAAGCAAAGCAAGCAGATCAAGCTCTCCGTCGCGCTAGAGCGCATCTACGGCGAACTCGAGCTCCGGCGCGTGCCTGACACGGCGGAGATCCGGCGCGACTATCTCGACGGCGAACTGCTGCGCCAAGGTCCTGGAACGGTCAAGCTCGTGCCCGGACCCTTGGTGTTGTTTGTGTCAGCGCCTGGGTACCAGACCGAACGACTGACGGTGAATGTGCTGCCCGATACCCGCTTGCCGGTGGACGTGCTCATGTCGCCCGCCGTGGCCGCCACCGGCGTTCTGGTGGTGCGCTCCAACATCACCGGCGCGCTCATTCGCATCAACGGCAAGGAAGCGGGCTTCACCCCGGCGGTCATCGACGGCGTGCCCACGGGATTGCGCGAGGTCGAAATCGTGGCGGAATCCCGCGAGCCATTCCGTGCGGCGGTCGACGTCAGGAAGGGTGAGCGCGCCTTCGTCGACGCCTACCTGGGCCACGCCGACCCCGAGGTCACGGCGGCAACCAAATCCGCCGTCGCCTCCGAGGCCGCGCCAGCCTCGGTCAGCATCGTCACCGCCGACGAGATCGCGGCCTTCGGCTACACTTCGCTCACCGAGGCGCTCACCGCCATTCGCGGCATCTTCACCTCGAACGACCGCAGCTACGAATCGATTGGCTTCCGCGGCTTCTCGCCCCCCGGCGATTACACCAATCGTGTCCTCGTGCTGGTCGACGGTCACTCGGTCAACGATGTGGTTACAGGGCAAGGCTATGTGGGACACGATTTCGACGTGGATCTGGCCAACGTGGCCCGCATCGAGATCGTGCGCGGTCCAGGTTCGGTGCTCTACGGAACCGGCGCCCTCTTCGGTGTCATCAACGTGGTCACCCGTCGCGCGGCGGAAGGGGCGCACGCTGCCATCAACACCACCGCTGGAACCTTGGGGCTGATTTCGGGGCGCGCCACCGCAAGCGCGCGCAAAGGCGACGCGGATGTCTTGGTCAGTATCGCTGCCCTAAGTTCGGACGGTGACGTTCGCTTTGTAGGTGCCGATGCGACGACGGGTCTGCCGCAAACCGTCCTCGACAGCGACGGTGAGAAGGCCATCCACGCCGACCTCATCGGACACCTTGGGGCCTTTTCTCTGCGCGCCGGTTTCAACGAGCGAAAGAAGAACCTTCCGACTGGTGCCTTCGGCACCCAGCCACTGCTCGCCACCAGTTACTTGGATGATCGGCGCGCGTATGCCGAGCTTCTCTTCGAGAAGAGCATTCGCGACTTCCACGTGGCTGCACGCGCCGCCTACGACTCGAGCCGGTTTCATGGCTATTTCTCCACCGCCGATCCTCCGGACGAGAGAATTGGCGCGCAGTGGACCACCGGCGAGGCGCGCGTCGAACTGCCAACCTGGATGCACCAGCGTCTCACCCTGGGCGGGGAGGTCGCGAAACAGCTTGCGCTGGAAACGGTCGCTCCAGGTGGCCCGCCGATCGAGAAGGATCTCATCGCCTCGGCCTATCTTGTCGACGATATCCGCGCGACCGATCGCTTGGGCGTGAATCTGGGCGTGCGCAGCGACAGTTACACCAAGAGTTTCGGAACGACGCTTAATCCACGCCTTGCCATCATCGGGAAACCCTATTTGCACGGCAACACGAAACTCCTATTCGGACGTTCCTTCCGCGCGCCCTCACCCAACGAGCGCGCCAACACGCTCGACGGCAACTTGCGGCCAGAGATCATTTACAGCGCAGAGATCGAACACGCTCACGCCTTCAGCGACGACCTGCGTATCGTCGGCGCCGTCTTTGCAAACTGGATCAGCGATCTCCTCGTCGTGGTCCAGGATGCCGATCCGGTAGTCGGCGCCATCTTCCAGAACAAGTCCAACCGAGTTCGCAGCCTGGGAGCCGAAGGCGAGTTGCGCTGGGAGCCGGGAGGCGGAACCCTGCTATCGCTCTCGGTCACCCGGCAGCGAGTCGAGGAGCTCACATCGACGGGAAACCTGCCGTTTCTCAACGCGCCCGAGACCTTGGTCAAGGCACGTGTGCTGTACCCGCTGGTCGGCAAGGCCTTGCGCCTGGGAAGCGAGCTGGTGCTCGATTCCGGTCGGCATTTCAACCAGACCGACTCGACGCAGCCAGCGGCGGACGATCGCGTAGACGACGCCTTCTTGTGGAACGTGAGTTTCTCGGGGGAATTTCGCACATACCACCTGCGTTACTTCGCCGGCATCTTCAACCTGCTCGACGCGCGCGATGCGAGAATGGGCTTTCCCACCAGCGTGGACTACCCGCAGAGCCTGATTCCGCGCTACGGCCGGTCCATGCGCGCCGGCCTGTCCGTGGCCTTCTAGCTCCCAGCGGCGGCCTGACGACCGCTTCCAAATGATCCTGGTTTGCTCCTCTTTTCTCACTAGACTTTGCCCATGAGCTCCAACCCAACCTCGAAGGCGCCGCTGCTCGGCGTGGCCACGCTTGTGTTGCTGATGGCGTGCGCGTCTTCGGGCGCCGCCAAAGGCCCGGACGCACCCTTGCCCGTGGGAAGCGCCCTGCCCGATTTGATTGGCGTCGATCAAAACGGCCAGCCCGTGCGCCTCAAGGCATTGCAAGGAAAACCCTTGCTCGTTTTCTTCTATCCCAAGGCCGGAACCCCAGGCTGCACCAAGGAAGCCTGCGCCTTTCGCGATGTCTGGCAGAAGTATGAGAGCGCCGGCGTCCAGGTGGTCGGCGTGTCTCACGACACCGTGGCCGACCAAGCCGCCTTTTCCCGCGAACACGGCTTCAAGTTCCCGCTCGTCTCCGACAGCGAGGGTCGCTGGGGCCAAGCCTTCGGCGTTCCGCTACGCGTGTGGAAGTTCTACTCGCGCATCAGCTTCCTTTTCGGTCGCAATGGCGTGGTCGCCAAGACCTACCTGGACGTCGATCCCGGCGTGCACGCCAGCCAAGTTCTCTCCGACGCCAAGGGGATTTGAAGGAACGAAGCGCACGTCAGTTGTTGGGCTCTCCAGCATCAACCCAAGCCTGGAAGAGCTGCAGGTCGGCGTCTGAGAGCTGGCCAGCGGGAGGCATGGCCCCTCCCTGAATGACGTCGTTGGCCGCGGCGGCATTGGCCTTCGCTCCGGCATAGGTACTCAGGTTGACGCCGGCCTGCGGGTTCGAGGCTCCGTGACAGGAGCAGCTCGCCTTGATGAGCGGCGCGATCTGCTTGGAGTAGCTCACCGCGGAACCGCTACCGGAATCGCGAAGAGTTCCCGCGTCCCTCGAACCCGAACCGCCACCTGTGCCGCTGGAGCCGCCTGTGCCGCTGGAGCCGCCTGTGCCGCTGGAGCCGCCCGTACTGGAACTTCCGCCACTGCCTGTACTGCCACCAGTTCCAATTTGGCTACCACCGCTCCCCATCGAATTTCCGCCCGTGCCCGGACGACCTCCGGAACCAGGTCTTCCGCCGGAACCGCTTGCGCCCGCGCTTCCGCCCATGTTCGCGTTTCCGCCGGTGCTGGCACTTCCACCTGTTTCCGCTTTTCCGCCTGTCTCCGAGCTTCCGCCGGTTTCCTCATTTCCGCCTGTCCCCACGATGCCACCCGAACCGCTTCCGCCAGAGGCTCCGTTTCCAGCGCTACCACCGCTCCCACTGCCGCCAGCGCCTCCTGACCCCGCGCTAGAGCTGCCACCTGAACCATTCCCACCCATTGCCTCGTAGTTAGGTGACGATGGAATGGTGTTGTTGCAGGCCGCGAGCGCCGTGGCGAGCAGGCACAGGGCCAAGAGTGGGGATCTAGGTGTCGTCATGCTGCCTCCTTGGTGTCGATGCAGGGGTTCTTCGTCCTTTGGCAAACCCCGCGGGTACTCGGTGGTCACCGTGTTCGATGTCAGTTCTTCGGGGTTAGATACAGCAGGCAGGCAACATTGCTTAAATTCCGACATTGCTAGTCCTCTTTTTGCGCCGTGACCAAGGTCACCCGCCAAGACGGCACGGTTTCTCGCTCGCCTCACTCGTTTCCCACTCGCCCCACTCAAGAAAGACCCCGAGCGCGCCGATAGTGACGCATGGATTCGAAGGTCCGGGACCTACGAGATCCGTCGAGGTGTGCGTCCAGCCTACACCTGAAAGCGCATCGACTAGAATTTGTTAAAGACATGGCATTGTATTTTGACGTACAATATATGTGCAACTAAATCTTCAACGTCGCCTAGATCAGGAGCGGGTTCATGTCGAAAAGCACATTGCATCGTCCACCGATATTGCTTGCCATCCCGATCGCGTCCATCGCGGTGCTGGCGTCCGCTGCTGGCTGCCAGAGTGGCGGGTCGGTGGCACCCAAAGTCACGGACGATTCCGGGACAGTCACCCAGCGCGACTCGGCTGGCATCGGACCCGAAGTCACGATGGTCAACCTCCCCGATAGCGGCGGATGGCCGTCTTTGGATGGCGGCATTTGCCAGCCCAAATCTAGCTGCAAGGTCGCGGGTGGACAGTACTGCGGCATCATCGGCGACGGCTGCACGGGAACCCTCAATTGCGGCGTCTGTCCTGCGGGACAATCATGTATGGGCGGTGTCTGCGGCTCCGGCCTGGGCTACGACGCTGGCGTGCTCACGTCATGCACGGTCGTCGGCGGTACCTACTGCGGAGACATCGGCAACGGCGCGGGCGGCAAGCTTTCGTGCGGCGCATGCCCCGCCGCCTGGACCTGCACCGATGGCCTCTGCACCGGCGACCCGGCCACCTGCGCTCCACGAACGTGCGGAAGCGGAGCCAGCAAATACTGCGGCGCCATCGGCGATGACTGCGGCCATGCCAAGGACTGCGGTGGCTGCGCGGCCGATCAGGTTTGCACCAACAATCAGTGCGTGCCAGCCGCGGGTTGCGTGGCCGCGACCTGCAAACCAACCGGTGGGCAGTACTGCGGCGGCAAACTGGGCGACGGTTGCGGTGGCGCCATCACCTGTGGCGACTGCACCACGCTCGGGTGGACCTGCCAGGATCATCTCTGCAGGGGCGGCGCCTCGTGCGTCCGTGTCGCTTGCGGCGCTGGTGCGGGCAAGTACTGCGGCACCATCGGCGACAGTTGTGGCGGCAGCAGCGATTGCGGCACCTGCATCGCCGGCGAGGTCTGCAAGAACAACCAGTGCATGCCGGCGGCCTGCACAAAGCTGACCTGCACTCCCAAAGGCGGCCAGTACTGCGGCGGCCAGGTCGGCGACGGTTGCGGCGGCGCGCTCGATTGCAACGCGACCTGCCCTGCAGGTTGGACCTGCCAGGATCACCTGTGCGTCGGCGATGCAACCTGCACCAAGGTCACTTCTTGCACGAATGGCACGCCCTTCAATTATTGTGGCGATGTGGGCGACAACTGCGGCGGCGTCCTCCACTGCGGCAACGACTGTGCCGCCGGCCAGGTTTGCGACACCGCTACCGGCCTGTGCAAAGGCGACACGACCTGCGTTCCCGCCACGTGTGACAACGGCTCGCTCTTCAACTACTGCGGCGAGGTCGGCGATGGCTGCGGTGGCACCCTTCACTGCGGCAACGACTGCGACACCGGCCAGGTTTGCGACGCCGCCACCGGCCTGTGCAAAGGCGACACGACTTGCATCCCCGTCGCATGCGACAACGGAACGCCCTTCAAGTACTGCGGCGAGAACGGCAACGGCTGCGGCGGCGCTCTTCATTGCGCTAACGACTGCGACGACCATCAGGTGTGCGGCGCCGACGGGATCTGCAAAGGCGACTCGACCTGCGTGCCCAAGACCTGCGACAACGGAACGCCGTTCGCCTACTGCGGCGACATCGGCGACGGGTGCGGTGGCGCGGTTAAGTGTGGCACCCGCTGCAAGGCCAACCAGATCTGCGGCTCGGAAGGCCTGTGCAAAGGCGACAGCACCTGCGTACCCAAGACTTGCGACAACGGCACCGACTTCAAATACTGCGGCGTCGTAGGTGACGGTTGCGGCGGCGCGCTCTCGTGCGGCACGAACTGTGGCACGGGCAAGGTGTGCGACGTCAAGACAACCCTATGCAAGGGCGATAGCAGCTGCCATCCCATCACCTCGTGCGACAACGGCAGCGAGTACCACTACTGTGGCAAGATCGGCGACGGCTGCGGCGGCAGCCTCACCTGCGACACGAATTGCGGCGCTGGCAAGACCTGCGACGCCACCGCTGGCCTGTGCAAGGGCGACAGCTCGTGCACCCCGATCGTTTCGTGCAGCAACGGCACTGCCTTCAACTATTGCGGCAAGATCGGCGACGGCTGCGGCGGCAGCCTCGCGTGCAGCACCAGCTGCGGCGCCGGCAAGACCTGCGACACAGCCACGGGTTTGTGCAAAGGCGACGGCACTTGCACGCCTATCACCGCTTGTACCAACGGCTCCGCCTTCAACTACTGCGGAACCATCGGAAACGGTTGCGGCGGCAGCCTCACTTGCAGCACCAACTGCGGTGCCGGAAAGACCTGCGACACCACCACCGGCTTGTGCAAGGGCGACAGCTCTTGCGCGCCTATCACCGCGTGCACCAACGGCACGGCTTACAACTATTGCGGCACCATTGGCAACGGTTGCGGTGGCAGTCTCGCCTGTGGAGCTGACTGCGCCGCCGGCCAAATTTGCGACACCGCCACCGGCCTGTGCAAGGGCGACGGATCCTGCTCACCCATCACCGCATGCACCAACGGCACCCCCTTCAATTATTGTGGCAAGATGGGAAACAACTGTGGCGGCAGCGTCGACTGTTCCACCGACTGCGGCACGGGCAAGGTGTGCGATACCAGCAAGGGGCTGTGCAAAGGCGACGCATCCTGTGTTCCACTCGCGTGCAAGCCAGCAACTGGCGGCCAATATTGCGGCGGAACGGTTGGCGATGGCTGCGGCAGTTCCATCACGTGCCCCGACCCGTGCCCGAGCGGCACGACCTGCAGCAACAACGTCTGCGTCTGTAGTGGTGGACTGATCTGCCAGATCGCCCGCTGCGATGCCGGTTCGACCACGATTTCGGGGAAGGTGTACGACCCGGCGGGTGTCAATCCGCTCTACAACGTCATCGTCTACGTCCCCAACACCACGCTCGACCCCATCACCCACGGCCCGACCTGCGACCAGTGCGCCACACCGTCCGGCCAACCCATCGCGGCCGCCTTGACGGGCACCGACGGCAGCTTCACCCTGACGAATGCCCCCAGCGGAACCAACATTCCCATCGTCTTCCAGGTCGGCAAGTGGCGTCGTCAAATCAAGATCCCCACCGTGAATGCGTGCCAGAACAACGTCCTGGCCGCCAGTCTCACCCGCCTGCCCAAGAACCAGACCGACGGCGACGCCGGCACGGTCTCGCTGCCCAAGATGGCTCTGGCCGCGGGCCTGGCGGATCGCTTGCAGTGCCTCTTGCGGCGCATGGGCGTCGACACCATCGAGTTCACCAACCCGGGTGGCACCGGGAGCATCAGCATGTACCAGGAGTCGCAGAGCCCAGGAAGATGCGTCGGCTTCGACGGAAACAACACGACCTATCCCGACGCCACCAACAACTTGTGGAACAGCCAGGCCAACCTCAATCAATACGACATGCTGGTCCTCAACTGTGGCGGCAATCAAACTGCCACCGACCCGACCCACAATAATACATTCATTTCACACACTGGCACCCCCACTGGCGCGGTCGACCGGATGAAAGCCTACGTCAATGCCGGTGGCCGCGTCTTCGCCGAACACTACCATTGGGGCTGGCTCCGATCGTTCACCGGCTACCCCTCGACGTTCGGCGAAGTTGCTACCTGGGGCTCTACTGGCGCGGGCGCTATCGGCAGCACCCCACGTGACACCCTCATCGACAAGTCGTTTCCCAAGGGCATCGCATTCTCCGACTGGCTGCTCAGCGTAAACGCCTCGACAACCAGCGGCCACTTGACGATTTCCAGCCAGGTCAAAGCCACCGCCATCGATCAAATCAACCCACCTTCTCAGCGCTGGATCTACGAGCCCACGAGTACCGCAGCTCCGACGGGAAGCGCCCAGTACACGCACTATTTCAGCTTCAATACGCCGGTTGGGGCCGCTGCCGCGAATCAGTGCGGTCGCTTCGTCTACACCGGGTTGCACGTCACGGATACGGCCTCCGACCCAGGCGACAACCAGAGCAATTCGACGCCCACGACTTTCCCGGCTTGCTGCGCGGCTGGGAACTTGACCGCCCAGGAGAAGGCTCTCGAGTTCATGATTTTCGACCTCTCTTCGTGTATCAGCAACGTGAACCTGCCGCCGCCGCCGGTCGTGGTCGTGTCGCCCCCCGCCGCGCCGCCACCAGATCGGAAGAGCGTCGTGTAGGGAAAGAGTGTAGATCT